>Ga0179591_1371678_pt1 | contig 13218 bp, 17 predicted proteins | sample CZOMad2_1_08_16f_FD_182891 | JGI IMG/M metagenome (GOLD analysis project Ga0179591, IMG submission 182891) | Vadose zone soil fungal communities from Angelo Coast Range Reserve, California, USA - CZOMad2_1_08_16fungal (PacBio error correction) | ecosystem: Environmental > Terrestrial > Soil >...
GGGCCAAGGTCAGAACTCCTCAAAAGACAAATGTTCCCGACGAAAACTCGAAAAGCATAGAAAAAATTCTGTGGTTTTTCGGAGGGAAAAAAAAAAGGAGAGAAAGGGAGAAAGAACCTCACTTTGTGAAAATGTCGATGACACACTGTGAGGGGAAAAGAGGGGGTGCATCATGTAATCCTTCACACAAGAGACAGTGCCGACCGCGACCCGGGCCGTAAACACAGGGAAAAGAAACTTTCTCTGGGGCGGAACACGAAAAATGATTGTCCGATATCAAGCGACCATTCAAAGAAACTTTTAAAAGGATAAAGAAATCGGGGGAAAAAATCCAGTGACTTCTAACCTCCGGGGAACAAGACACTTTGTCATAAAACCTGACTAGGACAGGGGAAAAGTGCGGGGGGCGGGGGGGACGCACGGGGCTATGACCCACACAAGGTCAAACCGGATTTCAACTCATGGAAGCAAAATCAACATCACATGCCAGGCATCAAGCCGAGAAAACGGAGGACGGACAAGAATAGGGCCGAGACATCGAGAAAGATAAGGAAACCATACAATTAAAGCTCAAGACAGGATGGCGTTCTGCCTAAGGGGGGGAAAAGGGGGGAAACTACTGTAAGACTGTGAGAAGGGGGGGGGGTGCTGTTGAGGGAAACAGTCGTGGGGGGTCCTTCATTTAACTAGAAGGGAAGACCATATCACTCTATGCAGGGAGGCCACCATAGGAAAAAAAAAAGTTTCATCATGTGACAAGAAAGAGACTCGAAAAGTGGGAGCGAAAAGGAAATTATCATCGACATAGTAGGGGGGGGGGAAGAAAAAAGTCGCACGGGGGGGGGAAAAAAACCACGCAGGACCATCATGACAGTCACAGCGAATTAGGCCAAAAGGAGATTTCGGGAATAACCGAAAGGGGGGAAGCCGAGCAGCCAATGGTCCCGCGAATGCACCTTTAGTACCGTGCGGGAGAGGCAAAACAGGGGGTATGTCAGGACGGCACCCCCGAAGCGGGGCGAGTTGCTGCATGAACATAGTCTTTAACCTCGAAGTGAACAAAAGAAAGAGAAAAGGGAAGAAGGGGAGGTTTAACTTATAAATCTAAAGTCAAAAAAATAACTGGGGGAAAGTACTGTTGGTCAAGGAACCTCTTTCTCTACAAAAGGGAGAAAAGTCAAAAAAGGGGGGTCTCGGGTTCCACAGATGAGAGAAAAAATGGGACAAATGTCTGGGTGCGCCTGGAAAAAAAAGGATAAGGGAAAGAAAAAACATGGGGGTTGGCTGGGTGAAGGAAGGACGCAATAAATAGGGCACAAGAATTCTCAGGAGTGTACACCTATCTCAGGGTGGGGGATGGGAAAATCCATTGGGCCCACAGAGAAGGTCAAGCAGGAGGAAGAAAGAGGATGCTGAATTCTGGGTGGGTCGGAAAGCATCAAGAATAAAGGGATGTCACGGTCCCGAACAGGCATAAATGAACACACTCCATTCCGGGACATACAAAGACTCAAAACTCAATAAGACAATGGGAAGTGAGGGGCGAGGGAAAAGGCATGGTTAGCGGGTTCAGGGTCATTAGAAAAGGAAAAGTCGAGGGAGGGGTCATTCCAATGGCGAATAAGGAAAAAAACGGGAAAAGCGGAAGGGAGAATCACTGAGCTGGAGTCTCGTTGCAGTACCAGCGAGGGTCTGGGGTGGAAAGCGAAACCTTGATCGGGGGGAACAGAGGGGAAAGGGGGGAAGGGAAAAAAAAGGAAGAAGTCAGGAGGGGGGGAAATCATGGGCGTCCCCAGTGTGCTCAACTAGGGGGAGAACAGGAGGGTCAAAAAGAAAGAAAAGGTGCTATCATTGTCCATTCAAAAAATGTGCAACTCAGGAACAGGAAACATGTGGAAAAGTGGCTTCGTCGGCCTTGTTAGGGGGGCAAAAAGACGTGTTTTTCCATGGGAAGTAGTGTGGAACGCTACATAAAACGTCACAAAAAGAAAAGTCTAGCAGAGGAGGTGTCGTCGGGGAAAAAGGCAAGGAGCCGTTTGGATACTGATCCTTAAACAGACTAGACTAAGAGAAAAAAGAAATCTGTAAGGGGTTTCTGGAGTGAAAAAAAAAAAAAAATATAACATCAAGCAGGGGGAAAGTCTATAGATCGGGGGCGGATAAATTAAGGGCAGTCAAATAATATCATAAAGATGACAGGCTGTAGTCCATGAGATAAAAAACAAAAAAGTAATTTAAAAGGGTGGGATTCACAGCGAAACAAAAAAATAAAACACGGGGAAAAAAAAAAAACTCGGGACAAAGGGGGGAAAAATTCGAGAGGGGGAAAAACGGGAAGCTTTGGGGGCCGGCTATAATGAGGGGGGGGGGAAACTCCCCTTCGTGAACGGAAAAAATCATCAAAAAGAAAAAAGGGGGGTTGAAAATCAGAAAGCCTTAATGGCTCCAGAAAAAGCTAAAAGAAAAGGGGGTGAAAGAAAACCTCTTAATCAAGCGCACACTCTATAGACGGAAAAAGAGAAATCAATAATTGACAATCTGGGGGGAAAAGAAATACGGACATGCAGGTTCGCGGGAAAGCGAAAAAACAATTGCGGAACGGCATGTGGGACTCAGGGGAGTGGTACGGTTCTTAAAAAAGAACCGAAGGGGAGATCGGAGAACCCGTTTGGTTCGACTGATTTAATGCATAAATTGCAAAACGGGGGGCGGAGGGAAGGGGAGGCAAAAGGTGAAGGAAAACACTAACGTTCCCTAACAAGGGGGGACGTTGGAGGGGGGGATGAAGAAATGCATGGGAAACCAAATCGAGAAACAAGAGAGACTAAGAAGGACTGGCGCACTACCAGGGGGGAAGGTCTCAGAGGGGAAGTCAGGGTTCTCGCAATCAGCAGCCATAAAGATTGGGAAATACAAAGCATGAAAAAGGGGGAAGACCATAACAAACGTTGAAGAACTCACTTCCATCATAAAAAATCACAACCGAAAGAACGACCTTGGAAGGAAATCAGTAAATAAAAAGGGACTTTAACAGGTGCCAACAAAAGCAGTTGAACCAGGGGGGGAAGGAAAAAGGGGGTGGGTGGTTCGGAATGGGAGCCACAGGTAATCTCCTGTCTCAACCTACGTAAAGGGGGTTAAAAGGGGGAAAGAGATAGGGTGACTCTCACAGGAGAAGACAGCGGACAAAGAAGTCGTCACAGAGAGCTTACCTTTCCGGAGGACCCTAGCTGTGGCTGAACAAAAGGGGGTTCTAGGGGGAGACACGGGAGGTGGGAGAAAAGGAAGTTGCGAACGTCTCATCGCAGGAAAACTCTAATAAGAAGGAAGAGAAGTCGAAAATTGCTCGATTGCTTGGACCATCCGCTCAGGGGGCTGAGGGGAGAAACGTAGGAAGGAAAGCGTAAAAAACTGGGAAAAAAGTGGGTGAAACGAGGGACCGATATCCCCAGGTCCAGGAAGGAGCAAAGGCAAACCAAAATTGGGCTCTTTTCCATACACATGCTCCAGTCAATCACAACTCTTCGACCATAACTAAACCAGAAAGGCGCAAGTTGTCTGAAGAGCAGAAGTCGAAGAGGGCGAAGAAGCCACTAGTAGACAACAAGCCCACATGCGTCATGCCGGGGAACATGGGGGACAACGGGGGCAATTTCCGGCCTTGGGGAAGTCCACGAATATTCGTAAATTGTGCCCAGGGGCGAAAGGGGGGGACTAATCCATCTGGCGAAAATGCGAGGAACGAAAGTAGATGCGAAGGGTCGACCGGCCGAAGGTCCCAAGCATAAGGAAAATCGGAAAAGGGAGGCAAAAAAACAAAACGTCAGCCCCAGGTTGAAGTGGTTCTAGTTGTGGGAAGGGGAAAGGGGGTGAAAGACATTGTAAAACCCTAGAGAGTAAATGCGGGGGAAACCGGCGTCGCAGGAGGGGGGGCTTAAAAAAATGGGGGCAAAGGAATCAGAAGTATGCCGACTAAGGCCAAGGAGATCCTGTAAGGTAGCACACGAAAAACTGTGAGAGATCAAAGAAAGATGGCGTAAATCGGGAAGGAGAAGGACGTCGCAAAGGACTCAAAAAACAGAGAATGGGACCAGGCGACCGGCGGTATGTGGTAAAAAGAAAAGGTGGCAAAACAACCAAGGGGGGGGAAAACACACTAGGAAGGACCAAAGTGGAAAGAAATATGCATCAAAAAACTTGGACAAAGAAAAGGGAAAAAAAGGGATCATCCACACGAAGGTCACAGGAAAAGCATCCGTGTCTTCCAAGACAACACAAGTACGTTTGGGCCTCCGATCGCCCCAGGACCAAGAGGCCGGAAAAAAAAGCTCGCACAGTCACAAGTTCCAAAGCAAAAATACTTTGTTTCAAACATCGCTCAAAGCTAAAAAACTCTTACACGACCTGCAGAAAAAAATCGGAAAAGTGGTGGGAAAGAATCGCGAGACGAAAAAGTACCGAAGGAAAGGAAAAGGGGGGGGATGAAGTTTCGCGAAGACCAGCACGGGAGTCCGCAGAAAAGAGCCTGCAGGTGGGAGAAGAATCAGCAGAAGTCTACACTGAGGGTCGTAGAATAAAGACGTGGGGCAAACGCACCACGAAGGCTGATGTGGGACCACATCCGCAGAGGGCAACCGACATGGCACAAATAAGGGTGACAACAAAAAGATGAAAGGAGTGTGGGAAGAAGTGGGGGTAAGGGCTGCCACAAACACCTGTCATGCGCGGAAAAAGGGCAAGAAAAATAAAGAAAAGGGACCATCAGACAGCGACTCTATGTAAGGGTGGAACGAAGGAGGGACAGGAAAGGTCACAATGAAGAATCGGGGGCCTGGGAGAGGGTCGTGTGTTCCCAACCCAAAAGACTACCAGAAAAATTTCGGAGAGGGGTCGTAATGGAGGTGGGGGGGAACTGAAAACAGGGCCTAATCAATCCTCCGAGGACAAAACAGGGACTCCGGATGGTAAAGGAAAGGCAAGAGATGGAAAAAGGGATGGGGTCGAAAGTAGGGGGGGTTTAAACCTGGTATACCACGAAAAAGGCAGGACACATAGAAACGGTGGACCTCCAAGCCGGGGAGTTGAAAGGGTTCAGATTTCCATTCCTTATGGGTGTCACCAGGAAGAAAAGGAACTTTATATCGCATGAAAAAGTCCAGTAAGATAACGAACTATATGACTACTGCATCCAAGGTGGGAGTCAGAACGCGCACGAGTAAAGAAATGTTTAGGTCAAAAAAGTAGACCAGCGCAAAAAAGGGGGAAGCGGAGGATGATTTCATAACACAGGGTCAAGGAGAAAGGGAGATATGATACTCAAAACACAGAGAACGCGGAAAACGAGGCATCAGTGTGGGCAGAAAACTCATAATGTTCCCCATGGCCGCCCGATTTTATAAGAAGAAAGACTCACCAGAAAGAATGAAAGCATCTTGGGACGACAGTGTAGGAGGACTAAGTAGACAACCAGTGTTGGTCTTGTACGGAGTGGAAGTATGGATGGGGTGGTCCCAGGCGGGGGAGAAAAATGGCTTGGCGTAGGTACCAAAACACAAACTTGCGAAGACATTTCATAGGAAGCGTCGCAAAACTCAGAGAGGAGGGTGGGGCAGGGATACAGGCCTGCGGAAAAAATCAAATAAGATCAGATAACGAAGTCACCGGGGGGGAGGGAGGTAAAGGGAGTGCTTAAAGGGCGCGAAATAAGGTCAGGGAAAAAAAAAGTCCCTGGTGGACCAGGGCCCGGGTGGAGAAGTCCTCGTTCAGAACTGTTGAGTTAAAAATAGAAATAGGGAAGGAAACAGAAAACGTCCTCCATTTCCTGGTCCAGGGTTCACCAGAGTCCGAACGCCGGGGGCAGCAAGTGGCCAAATGCAAATGCCAAGTTTGTGAAATGAAAGAAAACAATGTCGTTTCCCAGACAGGGGAAAGGGTATTGGTGAGGGTTGAAACCAAAGATCAAAAAGTCAACACAAAACCGGGGAAAAGATGGGGGAATAAAGATGGGGGAAGTCAAAAACTCCTCAACACGTGAAAGACCGACCGCAGCCAATCGCGACTTAGACAATACAAGACACAACATTGACATGCAGCCAACAGGAGACGAAGTGCAACTGTGGAACAACGAAGACAGGGACACGTGAGGGGGGCAGGATAAATGCAACTCGCGCCAGTACTTGAACACAGAAGCTCACGAGTGGACCATTCAAGTGAAACAAACAGGGCCAGAATTGGAAACCCCGAAAAAAAGGGGATAAGTTTAACAGGCAGTATTGCGAGTCATCTGAAGTAAAAGAAGGGGCTGCCAACCAGATGCAGGCAGAAAGGTAACCATATAAAAAAAGAAAGGGCTGAGGGGAGAATTGTCCCCCTCGTGCACATGGCTATGGCCGAAATCTGGGGGGAACGGGGAGGAAAAAAAAAAAAGGCAAAAAAGGGGTCGGCAGAGGGTCAGAAAAGGGTTGTTGTCAAGAACATTCTCGTGTCAATGACGACAAATCTTCGCAGAAGGGGGGGTCCAAGAAGGGGGGAGCGTCACCTGACATAATTAGGTACGAAGATAATCATGACAAGCTACAAATCAAATGACGCAGCAGAAATTCGGAGGAGGTATTTGAGGTAGAAAAGAAAAAACTGCTGATAAAATGATCACATCTTAGGCAGGAGGGGAACACCGAAGGAACGGAAGGGGGGGGGGGGGATGAAGCTGACAGCAGGTTGACGGGACGGGACCAGGCCCACGCATACAGCATCGCAAGAAACGCCAAGGCTTGGGAAAAGCGTGAAACAACTGCTCAAGAACACAAAAAAAAATTGTCAAAACAGGACAGTACACGACCATGGAGTGGAAAGAACGTATGGGTTGAAGCAGGGAAAAAAGTGATAAAGGAGCAGGCAGTAATACAAAGGAAACGAACCATCCAAATGCCCTATCTTGTACCTAACCACCAGCAAGAAAATTATGTGGGATGAGGGTACAAAGGCGTGCGAACATACAGTCGGACTGTTGTTTAAGGACAAAACAGCCAATTCGCGAAAGGCATGATGGAGTCAACTGGTCACATGGGAATGACGAAAAAAGGGAACAAACTGGGTTACGAGGGAAGGGAAAAAAACGGGTGTCACAACCAAAGCAACTGTGGGGATGGGGGACAAGGAAAGCTTGAGGTGAAAAAAATAAAAAGAAAAAAAGAGTCCAGGCAGAAAATGATTACCAGCTCCATGATCAAGAACAAGGTTCAAAACATAATTTTAGACATGAGAGGGAAGAAAAACTCAGGTGAACAAAGGAACGGGTGGGCAGGCTGTCCAAACATGAAACTGGAGAAAGGGGTGGGGTGGGCTCCACAAAAGGCTCTCAAAAGCCCACTTGGTGAGTACCACTTCTACAGCTAACTTGAGACCAACCCACCTGAGAGGGGGGGGTCCCGGGAAATCAGGAAAAAAGGGGGGTAGTCCAACATAAAAAGATCCACAAGGCTGGTTCTACAATCTAAAGTTCTTGGTCTGACTTAAAAGGCTAGAAAAAAGAAAAATCCTGGTGCAGGTTGAATTGAGGTCTTAGAGACTAAAGAAAAGCCAGAGTTAGAACCGCCCTTGATGGCGTGCCAGGCGTTCAAACGTCTTAAAAACGACTAGGAGGGACAAAAACATAACAGTTGAAGGAATCAAAGTACGATGGTCTCCATACTAACCGAGCTGGGAAGCTTGTTGAGGACAAGGGGTGGGGGCGTGTGTCGCATGCAGAAACAAGTTGTTGTCAAGGTAAAGGGTAATACATCATTGGCGGGCGCCTTCGGCAAGGAAGTGAAAAAAAGGACAAAAAAAAAGGAGTTGGGAGTGGTGAATAAAAAAAAAGTGTGCAACCTTGCATCAGGTCTGTCAATACATGTCCCAGGGAACCAGAAAGGGCCTGCTCCGTGGGAAGTAAATCGGCTGGGGGGAGTTCCCCGCACGGGGGGGAAACTCAAAACAGGGTTCTGGGCTTGTACGAATCATATAACAAAGGGAGTCGCAAAGGAAAAGGCCAAAAAAGAAAGGGGCAAAAGAAGTTGAGGAAGCGAGAGGAAAACGGGCGGCGAAAGCTGAAAAAGCATCGCATTTTGCAGGGGGGGGAAAATAAACGAAACTCGGGGGCGGAATCATGCTGTTGTCAGCCATTGACAAACTTGCCTTGAATGAAATAACACTGTCTTAGCAACATGGCCGCAAAGTCGACATAAACATACAAGAAGCAACAGTTATTCTGGTTTTCAATTCGGAACAGGCCACACTGTTTCCTAACACGCAGAGGCAGTAATGAGGCTGGTGGCAATGTAATGGAACAAAGGACCGGAACAAGTACAGGAACACACTAACTGACTCCAAGGCTGACGGTCTCGTGAATGTCCAAACCACATAGCTAACGAAAAAAGGTCTTAAAAACCGACAAAAAGACCCCACCGACTGATCGACACCAACCATCAAAGCATGGAGAGAGAAAAAAACACAGCTTGCTCTAAAACTCGGAGACAGCGGCACGAAAGAAAATGTACATCGACACGAAGTCATTTTTGGTGAAGGCCATCCGGAAAAAAAGGAAGAAAAAAAAATAAATGGACAAATCTCACATAACGTTTAAGGTCGCGAAGGGATTCTCGTAGGGGCCTGAAGAGAGAGACACCCAGTAAAGGGGGGAATGGAAAAGTGGGGCACCAGACCGAGTTCGGGGAAACGGTGCAACTGCAGTATATGGGAGGACCGAACACTGGGGTCTCTAGAAAAAAACATGGGGGCCGGACATGTGAAGGAAAAATCTAGGATGAGGTCAACGGGATAAAATTCTCGGGGGGCAACACTCACCGTGAGACATTGCACCAAACAAGGGGAAAAGTGCGTTAAAAGTGGTTCTCGGCATACAGACATACAGAAGTTGAAAATCAGGTCGGCGGGGGGAGTAGCAGAAATCAGAAAGATCCGGGGTTGCTCCAGAGAAAAGGGTCTCTATGCAACCGAAGGAAAAAACTTTCAAGGACGGGAACCTGTCAAAGGGCGATAAACAGACCAGCCCTGACGGAAACAGGTCGCATCTCTCACAGGTCAATCCTGAGGTGAGGTCCGTGAAAAAAAAAACCTCACAACAACACCAGGGGGAAGAACAGTGATGAACAGCACACTGTGACCGCTGCGGGGGGAGTCATTGCGCAAAAGAAAATGTACAGGGGAGCCAAAAAAGGGAAAAGTCGAGTATAAAACAGAAAAAGCAATAAAAAAACAAAAAAAAATAAAAAAGAAACAAGTATAAAAAAAAAAAACATGGAAATTCAAGGAAAGTTGTGACTGGGCAAAAAGAGGTGAGGGAACGGGGAAACATTTCGAAGGTGGACAAGAAATTCACTCCCTCGCCCTTATTTCACTGTAGTTAAGTGGGGAAGGGGGGGACTATGAGAACTGAGGGCCCAAGTCCGTTGCCAAAGGGAAGGTCGTGGGGAGTTTGGGGCCGAAGAAGATGGGGGTAAGCGATCGCCTCGCGTCAAGGGAAGGGGGGAAAGTGTCGCTTGAAAAATGGGGGGGGGGGGGGGGGTTGAGGGCATGGACCCCGAAAGAAAAACGACACGCAGTACGAGACGGAAAAAAACATAACAGGTGCTCCGACGGTCGGGCCCTCACCCGTTACGAACGGAACAGCTAAACCCCCATTAATGTCCATGGGGGGAAGAACTACCACTCATGTCTCCGGAGCGTTCAGAGGGGAGGGGGAAGGCTTGGGGACCGCGAGAGGGTAGACCAATCTGGGGTATCGGAAGTGTCGAAGGGAAAAAAGGATGGGACCAAAAGAGGGGTCGCACCCGAGGGGAGGTCAAAGCCGCGAAGGATCCCAAGACAAGGGGCAAGAACTCAGGGTGCTTGAAAGTTGATTCAGGAGAAAACTTTGGAGGGACAGTGGTTTCCGAAATATTAAGGGGAAGAAAGGGGTACCGTCGGGGTCAAATCCCCACGTAATATGGAGACTGGCTGCTGCCTTGTCAAATGAGGCCAGCCTATCCGAATCCGTAGGGGGGAGAAACACAAGAAAAACAAAAGGAAAAAAAGAGGGAGTCAATCTCTTGGAGGGAACGTCATGAAGACGACGAGAAAAAGCGGCAAAACCTACCTCTCATTGTCACGAAGCGTGTCAACAAGTAATCCAAAAGGATTACAAAAAAAGGGGGGGCAAAACACACAGCTACGGGGGGCGCCGGACAGAGGAGAAATTGAAAAAGACTGCACAGTAAGCTACACCAACGTCAAAACTGCCTTGTTTTACCAGTTCTGTTAATCCTGAAGATACGTGGGACAGAAAAAAAGGAGAAGCACCAAAAAACACACGACATTAAAGTTTCGACTCCACACGATGGGGAAGGAAATCTCGCAAAGCCTTGGATACAGAAACAGCTCACTCAGCGAGGACCACCTCATGAACGGGGGGGATAGCAGATCGCGGGGGGGAAAAAGTCTCAACAGGTGGTCAAAAGGATCCAACATACCGCAAAGAATTAGGGATTTTGACGGAAGCATGGAGGGGCCTGGGGGACGACCATGCAAACTCGTGTAAGGGTGCAAGCAACGAGTGAGAACGTCTAGACCAAAGACAGCCACCGTGCAGGTGGGGACCAAAAAAGAAGCTTTGGTGGCCACCGCGGGGGAACACTGCAGGAAGTGAAAATCACAGAGATCAATGGGGGTGGCCTTGAAGACAGAGGGGGTGTCAAAAACCTATCTCATTTCCACATAAGCCCGCCAAAAAGGTGAACTCGCCTTCGCCAAAACGAAAGAATAGAGGTGGAACGGTTAAAAAACCAGAGGAAAAACAGAACAGACTTCGTCAGCAGTTGGGTCATAACGGGGAAAAAGGTAGTCTTACCAAAGGGGGCCCGAAAAGATCATGCGTCATCCGCGACCGTTGGAACAGGATACGAATCCCGTTCAGCCATGCCACCACCAAGACCCATATCAAAAACACAAGAGAAAAAAACTACAGCATGGCCAGGGGTCAGAGCATAGTGCGCGCAAACTGTTCAGTTCACGGTCAACCAAAGTAAAAGGAGAATACCGCAGGTCGCGGTTAGGAAAAAAACTTGACAATGCCGGTTTCCCGGTCCTGTACAAGGCGAAAAAACCAGATGTACGCGGGCACTAAAGACAGGGAGGGCTCGGTCTACAATGAAAAAAAGGACGAACCGATCAAACATCTAATCTAATCTCAAATTACAGTTAAAGCGGATACCAGTTAAAGGATGAGAACTGCGTACTGGCCCACGGGTTCATACTCACAAAGTTCAATTCAGCTCACCAATATCTCTGACCCCTCGGTGTACAAAAAAAACACCATCAGTTCGTCGTATAAAAGGGGGTACGGAGAAAACCTCTGTGGGGGGCAACGCAAAAAAGCTCGACTGTCAGAGGTCTTCTAGATGGCCAATGTTAACATTAGGGGATAAGGAATTTCTAAGCAAACGATTTGATAGGCAGTTGGATAACGAAATTGGCGTTTACCCAGAAACCCATCCGGGAAGAAAGTTACCGACTTTTCAACCGTATTGACACGTCACGGCAACGCAATGGTGTTCAGTGCAGGAGTCACGAAGTAAAAAAACAGAAAGGGGGACAAGAAAAAATCTTCTCTGGGGTCAACACCAGTGATGTCGGTCGCCACTCGGATGAAACTGGAAAGGGGTCAAGGCAAATCAGGTTCACAGGGAACAGGAGCGGGAGGCAATGTGAGGGGGTTAATCTACGCCTGCCTTCAGCAAAATCCTTATCAAATCCACCCAATAGGAGTAGAACGAATGCGGGAAGAGGTTCGAAAAATCGCGTTTCGTCGTTAAAATACCTTGGCATGCAGCGAATGGGGGGGGTGACCTGGACAACGACATCTCCGTCGAAAAACAACACCCGGAAAAGGGAAAGTGAAGGAGACCGGGGGTGTGGTTCAACAAAATGCAAACCTTTTAAAAGGCGTCGCCACCACCGCACCGAAAAGAGACAACAGTCCACGCCCGATGCAAAGAAAAGAATAAAGAAGTTAAAACTCATAAAGGAGTAGGGAAAACCACAAATTGCGATGCAGAGGCTTTGGAGGAAACAGGTGCATATTAGCCAAGGATTTTCAACCACGACTCTCAACAAGACCCGGGAACTTCCAGGGAACCCGAGGAACTTTCCTTCTTCTGCTTAAAAAAGTTCTCGACCACCCGGGCCCGCATCCAAACTCAAAGCACTCAAGGGAGGAAATTAAGGGAGGATTGTGACACCGTACTGGGACATCTCATGTCCACCGTGCAAAACACCATAATCTGCGGGGGGGAGGAAAAAAACACGAAGGGACATGACAATAAAAACAGGGAAAACGGGGGGATCTCCCGGGTCCCCGGTGACCAGTGCTTGGACATCGCACAAGAACGAAGCAAGGGTGTCCTATTCAACTGGGGACATCAGTACACCGACCTTGTTTCAGTTCGTGTGGATAATCTGAAAACGGGTGCCAAAAGAAATAAAAGTGGTGTGCGTTTGGCCAACCAAGGCATGGTCAGGGAGAGAAACGCGGGCCTCGGGGGAACATTGCATGATTTGGGGGTAGGTCTAAAAAAATGCGGCTGGAACGGCTTTGGATGCTGTTTGGGTATGGAAAAAAACCAGGACCAGCCTAGTTTAAGCCAGGGAAACTATTCGAGGCCCCGATTAATGTACCCGGAGCAGAAAACAGATCTGCGGGGAAAGGTCTCGCATGTTTCAGCAGAAAAGATGGGGGGGTGCTGAAGCAAGGGAAAGAGACATAATCGCCGGGACAGGAAGGAAAACAAAAAAGCAGGGACAAGAAAATCCAAAAAGCTAATAGGTTGGCCCGATAAGGGGGGGCACCACAAGTGTAGAAAAGTGCGGAACGTTGAAAGGGTTTAAGGGGGCCGAAGGCGAGCAGCCCAAAGATTTGATACCTTCCCGAAATGCCACTGGTGTGAGGGGGCATGAGGAAAGGCTGTGCGACGGGGAGTGGTCGGATGCGTTCATACTTTACATCCTGGTTTAATTCCCGCGAAAATCTAAGACAAAAATTTCACCCGTTATGGGACGAAAATCGAAGATCAACAACGACTGCGAGTGAGCCAACCACAAAAAAAAAACCAAACAAAAAAGACAAACACGGGAATGCCATCGGACTAAACCAAGTTCCATCATGGGTATGCGGGAAGGAGTCGGGGG
>Ga0179591_1333521_pt1 | contig 13212 bp, 19 predicted proteins | sample CZOMad2_1_08_16f_FD_182891 | JGI IMG/M metagenome (GOLD analysis project Ga0179591, IMG submission 182891) | Vadose zone soil fungal communities from Angelo Coast Range Reserve, California, USA - CZOMad2_1_08_16fungal (PacBio error correction) | ecosystem: Environmental > Terrestrial > Soil >...
AAGCACCCTTCAAGTAGGCTTCAAAGGGATTTCTACTTTTAAGAAATTGGTAAAAATGACAGCTGAGCAGGTGAGTGATCGACGCGCTACTCACAGGGCGCGTAGTAACCATCTTACCAACTTTCCCCCCGTTCCCGACTGAGGGGGAGAAGATGATGGTGCAATCCACCCACAATATACTGAATGAAAAGAAAAAGTCAACGGTCAAAATAAGATAAGGAAAATACGGCACCGGGAGAGGAAGAAGAAGGCAAGAAGTTGGGGAACAATGTAGAAGAGGAAAAGGGGCCAAAAAAAACAAGCAAGTTAATGAGTGGCTTAAGGTGAGTGAAAGAAAACTGGGGAAAAGTGTCTAAACAAAAGCCATCAAGGTTGGGGGGAATCAAAGGGGAGGATTGAAAGGAATGCAAAGGGGGGGATTTCATACATGCTTATTCATGGAGCCACCTGCAAAACACCTAAGTGGCCGGATATTGGAAGGAGTAGTAGGTAGAAGGAGTAGGATACAATTTAACTCAACACCAAAAACAAAAAAAGCAAGAGAAAAGAAAAAATCGAAGTTGCCCACGTACCAACCCGAAGTAGCTTGGAAGGAGGACAGGGAAGAAGCGGGAACTCATCTCGGTGACGAAAAAGGAGGGGAAAGCCATGGGAAGTGTTAGGGGCATCCAATGGAGAGGAAAGAGGGAAAAAAGCTGGATGGTTCTGTATAAGGAGAAGAAAAAACAACCTAACCATGCAGAGACCTACGGGAAGAAAGGAAAGAGGCCCTGTGTGAGGAAGGCTGCAAAATGGCTTCAGGATTGTTCCAGTAGCAAAAAAAAGAAATAAAGGAGTTTAGAAGAGAACAACAACGGGGGAAAGAAAGACAAGACGCACCAAGGAAAGGGGACTCGGATCAAAAGAAAAACTGGACTGGGACAAGGGGGGGAACTGAAAATGGATCATAGGGAGATGAAAAGCGAAAAGATTTTTCATGGCCGGGCGGGGGGGCTTATCGTTACCAGGCAACCATACAGAGAGACCGGAAGTGGAGAAAAAAAAAAAAAGTGGGGCGGACCCACCACTCATTGGGAGGGGGAAAAGAAGGGGGGGTAGTCAAAGATATGACAAGTCCAAGAGATTGTAGGAGTTATCACAGTGAAAACTAAGATGGGAGGGAGAAGGGCATGTCCAATTCTCAGGGCGTTTAAGATGGGGGAAAGAATTAAAGTCGAAACGACTGAAAAAAGACAAAGGGCCCTGGGGTGGTTTTGGGGAGATGGTAGGATAAGCATGGAGGGAGCCCTTAAATTCTCATGGAAGCGCAACTATTATCTAAAAGGGACGTTGGAGGGGGAGACATCAAAAGGGTCGGGGACATCAGAGCATTTAAACCTGAGAATCGGCCGAGGAGCGATGGGTGGCAATGAGAGCAGAAAAGGTTATATTATTCAACCTTCATGCATCCGAAGACGGTGTGCAAATGTTGATGAAGAGTGCTTGAATAAAGCTCTGGGGGGGGGGGATTGAAAGAATCGCGAACAATAAGAGCACAGCTCTGTAAACTTGGTGGGAGATGGCGAATCGTAGATTTGGGTGGCAGTCATGGAAAGGATCTATCTGGAGGGGAAAGACTGGAACAGTCAAACAAAAAGACCGTCGCAAAAATGGCAAGGGAATGGGACGTCTCGGGAAAAAACGAGGAGTCGCAGGTAAAACGTGAAGTAAAGGGCCGGGAGCAGGATCGGTGAAAAATCGGGGAATTGAATGTTAGATGAGGGGGGAGACTGGGGCGGGGTGTCGTTCTCATGTTGTGGGGGAAAAAGTGGATGGGGTATTGAGTAGTCGCATATCGATGAAAGGAAAGCAATACGGCACCGTCGTCAGGCCTTCCTAGTCCAGGGGGAGCATTCCCTCTCGATACCTCCACAGTCGTATACTCTGGAGGAGAATTGAGCAAGCGGGTCAAAAAGGGGCGACCATGAGCGTATCGAGCGGGAAGTCGCAAAGGGAATCCAGGGGTACGGCTCTATAATGGAAGGGAAGGGAAATGCTTGAAGTAGTGCGGTCGATCAAAAAAAGACGCTCCGTAAGGGTGAGGAAAAAGAAAATGACTTGGTTCACTCCGAGTGGATTCCAGGGTTTGTTCGAGCGGAATGTGGAACTGAGACTCGAATGGAGGAGTATTGGGCCACACAGAGCATAAGAAAACGCTGGAATCGCGAGTCGGCGAGAAAAATGGAATAAAAAAGGCGTTGCTCCGCAACCGCTGTCATTGATCGCCTCATATGGACCTATGACAATGGGTGCTCCATCGGAGCAACGCTGGCCGTTTGAAAAAGCGGTGTATAACGCAAACCCCGTCGGCAAGAATGGAAAAAGGCATTCCATAAAGAGGGGAAGCTCAACCATGGGGCGGGGACGTGGCATAAGGGGTAAAAAACGGCTGGGAAGGCGACGAAAGCATGTCTTCCAAAGTCCCGGGGATGTGACCAACCTAATAACTCAAACACAAAGTCCGCGTGCGAAAAACAGTTTGGGTAAAGGCTGTTCGGCCTGGGGGGAGAAGGGCGATTGAAAATGAGGGTATTCCGTGTCAGGTTGAATGTGGGTGGAAAAACATATAACGGTCTACGGGGGGGAAGTTCAACAATGCAGAAGGGAAAGCGGGCGGGGCATAGACAGGAGAGAAACTAGGGAAGCGTCGCACATTAGCTCGACATGAATCAAAAAAAAGAGAGAAAGCAGGATACAGGGGGCCCAATTTGCGGCCGGATGACGACGTCTCATTTCGGTGAGAAGGGAGCATCAACGATACAGGAGGAAGGGAGGGCTGCAAGTGGGGTATGGCAAAACTCAAACAGCAACTAGGCGCAGGGCTGACAGATGTGAGGTAGGGGGGGTTGAAAAACAACGAGTTGGGGACGGAATCCACTCGACAGGGGGAGGGACCTGCTTGGCAGAAATCAGACGGAGGAAATTCCAATCACAAAAAGGTTTTGTGTCAGAGGGGTCAAAAATTCCATCGACCGCACCAGTAGCGGGCACATTTGTTCAGACAGGGGATGTAAGAGAGACAGAAAAACACAACGAGGGGAGTTTACATAGAAGTGCAGTCCGCTTCGGGCAAGGGGGCCCGCGCCGGGGACTTGGGAGAGAGAAAATGGTTAAGACACCTACATCCACCAAAACGAGAGAGTATGAAGAGAAGAAGTTTATACGCGGCAAAGGGGCCATCACAACAGGCGAAGGGGGGGATCCTTCCCAAACAAGCATTGGAGGCATACAAGTTCCAGCGGGAAATGCGCCTAAGCGTGCTGTTTCGGGAGAATGGACAACCTATGGAAGATCGAGGGGGGGAGGGAAGGGGGGGTCAAGCGAAAGATTTGAAAGGTAGGTCATACTCAGAAAATGGTTTGGTTGGCAAAAAGCACGTGTGCAATCGGGGTGGGGAAGATTACTCTGCGGACAGCAAGAAGCCAAGGGCCAGTTGAGTCTGGGCGAGACCCGCTCGGGACCTCGCTGTAAAACATTACCGCTCAACTCTAAAGTCTATTGTGTCGAAAAAACTAACGTACAGGAGGGACATATTCAAAGGGTCAGATAAAAGACCTGTCTGGTCTTCACCAAAGAGGCCGGGGGACCACTGTTGGCCGGGCCAAACTGTAAGGAGGAAGAGGCAGTGGATAGTTTGGGTGGGGGGTTGTTAAATCACCCGGCCGTGACGTTAAGAGGACCAACGTTTCGCCCCCACAGGCGCCCCCCCCCAACGGCGGGCTGACGGGGTGTTGGGGTAGGTGGTGTGGAGTGGTTCGATAGTGATGGGGGGGTACGCACCGGGAAATATGGGGGAAGCCAGATAGTAGAGGAAGGCAAGAAGATGCCGAATCATTCATATCCATGGGGGGGGGGGTTTGCATGAAACTGGAACTCAAAGTGATGAATCAATCAATGTAAGGAATTGCAGAGTAACGGAGGAATGGAAGATGGAAAACGGCATCTCTATCCGGTACCTACGATGTAGGAGCAAGAAGCCTTCAATAAAGTTGCATGATACTATAGCAAGTTGGGAACTGCCTCAAGTGCCTATTCCATAGAACGAAAAAGAACCCGCAACGTCAGGATGAGGAAGGGTCAATTTCACGAATAAAGGGAGAGGCGCACGTACCAATACGCGCGAAAGCCGAATAATGTCCCAAAAACCAAAAGGTCTGTCAGGAGAAAAGGACGGGAGCGATTACGGGGAGGCGAAAATGGGAACCTTCTAACCAAAGGGGGAAAAAACGAGTGACAGGGGCGTCAAAAACCTACCAGCGCAAAAATCCATATGGTCTCCGAAGATTCGACACGGCGAGACAGTAGTAGGGGGGACCAAGGACTTAATGAGACGAGTGCGACAGGAAGGTGCAGGCGAGGAAGCTAGATTGAATGATTCAAACCTCGCGCGGGAATCGAAAGGAAAAAAAAAAGCGAACTCAAATCGTAAGCACCAACCACCCAGAAAGAAGCCGAAGAAAAAGGAAATTATCTGAACATTCATGAAAAAAGAATGACACGAGAACTTGGACCAGGGGGGGCAGGAACAGGCGACAGCGACCGCGCAAAAAAAGCCCAGAGCCAGTCTTCGGCATGCAAGGGAGAACGCACCGTGTTCACTGAAGGGGAAAAACGGGAAAAAACGGTGACTCCAAAATCCTCGAGTCCCACGATATTCAGACAGAGGGGCCGCCCTACAGGTTCACGAAAGGCGAGGTCGATCGAGTAAAAACTTGCAAGCCACCCAGGAGCGAGCACTAGAAAAATAAAAGAAAAGAAAACACAGTGCACAAATAAGGCCAGAGAGACTGAGTAGCATGAGGGAATTAGGCAAATGGGGCGCATTGCCACACATCAAACGCAAAGGTAGCGGTAAGTGCTTCGGACGGTAAGTAAAGGGAGGTCCACGCCATAAAAAGGAGCAAGGTAAATTGGGCTTGGACTCTTCAAGGGAAAGAGTGAGGGATTCATACAGGGAGGAAAATTCCTTGGAAAAGAGGGAAAAAACACCGCAAAAGGGCCCCATGGGAGGGGGAGAGGACAGGTAGTGTGGAAAAAAAAGAATGAAGATGATACCCAAAAATTGTACTGCCAGAGCCGACAACAACCCAAATGCAAGAAAACTCCAGAGGGAGGTCCCAAGGGGGGGACACGCCCACTTTCCGTTCGATATCTTACTAAGCCTAGAGGGAAAAACGATTTGTCCCGCAAACAGAAAATGACAGTGGTTTGTAAATTACCGACACTTTTTCAAGGGATAAATCGGGTGAGAAAAGAGGTAGGGGGAGAAGGAAAATAAGCAAAAAACGCCGAAACATAGAAATGTTCGTAATTGTAAGACCGGGGAAACCAGGTGGGGGGAACGTGGAGGCACATGATGTCAGGGATTGGGGGAAAGGAGAAGCAAACTGGATTCACGGGGCAAAAAAGATCGTTTGAGAGATATCAACACAAGATTATTATGGAAATGGGGGGAGAGGAGATCAAACACTCCTCCGCACCATGAGACAGGGAGGAGAGAGAAAACTGAAAAAAACATTTGCAGAACAGGGATTAGTGGATCAGGGGGAGGGAATTCATTATGGACTATTATGACCTAAAAACAAAGGAGAGAAGGTCAAAGAGGGCCGCGTTGGTGTGCTTGGCAATACCTCAAACAGAAAAGCAACGCCTGGATCGAAAAAGTTTCTGCCCAGACACCTTGTGGCGACGTCCAGAAGAACCGGCTGAGAAGACGCCTCCACAGAAAGTAGGCGTGGAGCACAGTGGCACTCACGGGGGGGGAAAGTGCCACCATCGTTGGGTTACGGCTAGCAGGGGTTCATATTTTTGATCTAGAATTCAAGAGAAAGAGAGACAGAGAACCCAACGAACCTCCCCACGGTCCGGCAGGGGGTTGTGGCGGAGGGTAAAGAAAAAAGGTAAGACCCCGTGGACCTTCAACACTTGAAGCGCACGCTGAACAATAAATGTGCTGGAGACAACAGTTAAGGGACCAAAAAAACTTCCGAAGAAGTTAACAGCAGGGGAAGAGAATAGAAAAGGGCTGGTGGGCCATTCGTGGACTCGTACCCTGGGGGGAAATAAGAAAAAGGCAGGACTCACTCAGTCTCTCAATGCCGTTTTTGGAAAATTGGGAACTTGGGGAAGTTGATCGGAAGGAGAGAAGTTGTGGGGCTTGCAAGCTCTCGGCACCTCCGAAAGGGGCCGGCGAGATGAAAGGGTACGCGAGTCGGAAGACGGGATTTTGTTGCCCAATATCAGGGGAGTCAGCCACAGTGGAACGACTTCAAGTCAGAGCAACCGTAAAGACCGGCAGTAAGACGACTTGATTAGGGGGCGTCTACGACTAGGGGAGGTCTCTGAGGCTGGAATTATTATCAGAGGAAGGCAGCGTGCTGGGGAGCGGTTCATTGAATTTTCGGGGGGAGGGGTGTTTAGTTTCTGAAGGCTGTTCTGGTTTGTGGTTTGGGGTAGTGAGTGGGAGGGAGTGATCCTGTAGGAGGGCGCGCGGAAAGGGCTAGGGGGGGACTCATTCTCACTGACACTCGCCGAAAGGAAAACCGGGGGGGAAAGCATGTCCTCGTCAGTACGAAAGTCCTCCTTGAAGCATAGGAAAAGCCTGGGTCGAGCAGGAGCGTACCAATATCGGATCGATCTTTGGGAAGAAAAAAAAAGGAAAATCCGTGGTGTTACGGGTACCTGCCCTCTTTGAAGAGGGACCTCGGATCATAAATAATCAGCTACGTCCTTTGCGCAAAAGCAAGAAGTCTCCGGGGGGGCGCAGTATTTCAAGGAGACAGGTTGTTAGGCGCGGATTTGAAAAACGGAAGCACTCGAATTATCAGGGGTAAAAAAAAGTTGAAAAAAAAAAAAGCGGATACGCATCCGCCAAAAGTTCGCGGTGAGGCGTGCAGGGGGGGGGGGAAAAAAAGACCGGAAGGCAGGACGCCGAACATGCGTGTCGAGTCTCCGGAACATTGTGACCGGCAAGATCGGTCGCACGAAGGGAAGGCCATGAGTTCGTCACATCTTGGATCAAGGCCTCCCTGAATAAAATGGAGGACAGAGGGAAGAAGAAAACGGGGCAAGCAAAAACAATGGAGTCAAGATCTTTTCGGTACGAAAATTATGCCCTGCTTCAGAATTGCGAATGCTCATCTAAGGGCCCGTTGAAAACCATAAATCACGACTCAGCGTCTAAAATTATGAGGGAAAGGTTCGCGGAAGAAAGGGAGAGTGGAGGAGAAGACGAATTGCCCGTGTCAGTAGGATTTGTTCGGAAGCTGGCGAGGGTGAAAACAGTAAAATGGGCCAATGCGAGGTCCCGGGCTGCATACTACGAAAACATCTGGACGTCTACAAAAGGGAAAACACACCCACAGCGCAGAAGAAGAGGAAAAAAAGCAAAATTAAACGGAAGATTGAAAAAATCCTTACAGAAAGAACTGAATCAGGACCGCAAATGGGGGAGTCCCATGGTTTCTGGCCATAGCAAAAAACAGCACGATAGCAACAAGGGGACCAGGATGTAGGGCCGCAAAATAGTTTTGTGACGGAATAAAAAAACTCTCAAGGGGAGGGACGGAGGAGCACAGACTGGCGTTTCGTTTCACTAATCGCGGAGGGTTGGGGGGGTAGATTGGGGGAAGTGCCATAAATTAAGATCGAATCAGGAAAAGTGACACCGAGACCGTGCATTTCATCGAAAAACAAAAAAAGAGAAAAGAAAAAGGATGAAAAGGCCCGGAGGCATGGCAAATGGGACCGAAGGCTGTCAGAATTTTATGACACTAAAAGGGCGAACCAAAAAAAAGGAAGGCAAGCCATATGACGGCCTCAACAAAGTAAACATGGAAGGGGAGGATTCCGTCAAATACTACTGTAGCCCGACATTCACAGAAAGCATGCTCAAAAGAAGCAAGGGATGAAGATGGTGCCGAAAACCATGGAAATAAACGAGAAGGCGGGAAAAAATAGAGAAGACGAAAAAACGGAATTTGAAAGTAAAATCTATGTCGTTTGCAGAGGAGGGGAATGTCGCTGGGGGAAAAAGCAGGGGACGCAATAAAAGATCATGCGGTATCTAGGAGCCCGCTCGGGGAAAATCGGAGGAGGAAGGATGTCTCACGAGCAGCGGGATATGTGAACAATAACGAAAGACCTGGCAGAGGCGGTCTCTCCAAATAAAAACCGGTATTAGCGAAACCTATCATGGGTCGAACGCGAGAGAGGGAGTTAGGGGGGGTTTTACAGGTACACTGAAATGGATACCAAGGAGAGCGGGGAAAAGAACGGCACAACGCTTCACAGAGTCGATCAAATGTTGAAAAAGGCGGTTCGGGCCCGTTCGACATGCGCGGGGGAAGGAGGGAGGGAAGGGGGGAAGGATCCGAAAGCGAAGTGTAAACTATAAGTGGACGAAAGTAGTAAAAAAGGCAATTACATCAAATTTCTCGAACTAAGGACCAAAAGGGGGGGGGGTTGGGCGGGCTCAACCTGGTATCCACCAAAGGAAACTCGGACGCACGTCAGGAGATAGGCGTGTGAGCAATATTCACGCGATAAGGGTCAGGGGGACGAAGGGTCCAAGAGAGCGAGAAAAAAGACACGCATCCTGCATACTTCACTGCGAGAACCACGAACGGCAGGGCCGAAAGGCAGGAGCGAGCAAGGGGATGAAGAGAGAATACTGGCAAAAAAAAATGAAGGACTGCTCCAAAAGGAACCACGGGCGGGTCCCTTTTCTTCCGAAAAGCCGCGCAAGTCCGCTCGGGGGGGGGGGGTAAAAAAAAAAAAAAATTCGGAAGACAGCATAGTAACGGGAATAGGGCCCGGCGACGAGAATGCGAAACGTCGATATCGGACAGTAAGCGAGAATCTGAGGTGGGAAAAAAAACAGAGGCGCGCATCATCACAGGAGACTAACGGACCAACCACCGAAACACCCCCCTAAAACCCCGACGCCGAATAGACACAACGAAGCGGACAAAAGCAAGCTAAACCGAGCCGCACCTTAAATGACTAATACGAGAAAAAGAACCCGCGCCACTACAGAACGGCGTAAAAAAGACATTGAGTCTTCATCAATGGCAAGAGACGAAGGTTGCCTTCCCGATGTCCGCGCGGGGGTGGGCCTCAACCAAGAGTTCCGACATAGAGTTGCCCATCGAAAAAACAAGCCCCCTCCTACTGGAGGGGTCGAGAGTAAGTAGAAAAAGAAAAGAGAGAAAAAATCAACGTCAAGCGATCACATAGTTGGGCGAGAGACTGAGGAGCAGGACGTTCATAAGGAAAATTAATTCAGAGCAAACCCACTGCGAACTCTGCCGACAGGTGGAAGAGGAGAGGGGGCGGAAGAAACGTGTCGCTTTTACAACGAAATAAAAATTTAAGTTCATCTTGTGAAAGGAGGGAAGGTTCAGGGGGGATCGACGAGGGAAACAACGTTACCCTCGCCCAAAACGCATGTCAACTGCGTGATAGAAGGGGTAGGAGTGTTGAAGTCAATGACAAAAAATCAGAAAACATTCGAAAAACAAGTGTAAATGCTACATCCATGATGCCCACTCTCAACGCCTACTTTCAATGTTCGGGGAGAGTCTTACGGAAAATAAGACTGAGACACTGATGTACCAAGAAAAAGGAAATGCAGTGGTAGGGGGGCGCCAGCAAGGGGGGGGACGATCAACGGATATTGGATGGTGTGGATTGACCGGTAATCACAAAACGCACCCGACGAAAGAAAGGTCAATAAGAGGAAGAAGGGACCGCACTGATCCCTGTAGGCAGTGGATGCTCCTCGGGAAGGGCTAGGCGAAGAAGCAACAGGAAAAGGGTGCGCCGGAGAAGGAGTTTTGCTCTCTAGGAAAAAGGGATTTAAAAGCGAGATCAAACTCATGCTCCGCGCAACGTGAAAAGGGGGGGAAAAAAGAAAAAAAAGGACTCCGAGACGGAGGCTTTGAAAAGAACTTGAAATCCGCAGTAGGACGAGATGACAAAAGGCCAGAAGCGAATGTTCTTAATTACCCTCGTTGTGCTTATCGTAAACGCAAAATACAGCTAATCACCGGGACGTGGGGAAGAGAAAAAGTGTCGGATGCACACCCAACATCCATGAAGGTGTGCGGGACAAGAGGGTCATAAATAGAGGGACTCTTCAGTCCAGAAGCCTAAGGAGTAGGGCACGTGGCAAACTCCGGACAGGGGGGAAAGGGGGAAAGATGTGGCTGGGCGAATGAGCGTGGCGTAAATATTGGTACATATTATTCAAGGACTACTACCGAGCAACACCCCGCCTACCCACAGGCGGTGGTTTGGGGGGGAGGGGAAATGAATCACATGTAGAAAGACCTTGCCAGAGAAGATTGAGCAACATGATGACCACTTAAATGAGGATTTTATGGCGTTGAAGAAAAGAGGAAGTGCGGGAAAGCCGGACGCGACTTGACTCGACCGCTCCTCGGAATGGGGTCGTCGCGCGAATGGAGAATATCTTCACCGAAACTCGCAGACCTCTCCGTGCCGTAATTTGGTGCAGAATGTTTATGAGAGGGGGGAAGTGGGAGATTGGGAAGGTCGCCTTTGGTCTGGAATCGCTCGACCGACGGAGGTGAACGGAGGGCAGGAAAAATTCTCTACGTCTGGTGAATACTGGTCGGTTAATCGTAATTGGTGGATTCTCATGTCAAGTGCGTCTGCATATGAAGGGGTGAAAAAGGGACTTCACAGGGAGCCAGGCGTTCAGAGACCACTTGATAGGGCTAAGAGATGAGGGCTGAGGTGGGTCAAAGAAGTGATCAGTGACGACTTCCGGTGAAGAAAGTAATCGAAATCGAGTGGGGAATGTTCAGGGCTGCTGGTACGGAGTTCTGATGGAGGAAGGGGTGGTTGGTTTCGGGGAGGTGGGAGTTTGAGTAGGTGCTGGTTATTCGATGAGAGCCTCAGTAACCAAAGTAGGCGTAAACATCGTTCCAGGCAAAGACGAAAAAAAAACGTCTCATTCCTCGGCGGATTCCAACTTGATCGAGTACTCAGCGAGCCTTGTGGACGAAGAGATGCGCGAGGGGAGTGGCGGAATAGCAAATGAAATAAACGGGGTTTGGTCGCGATAAGGGAAGTAAGGAGAGGTGACGCAGCATAAATCCAAGGAGGCTTGCTCGGCCCAAAGAATGGGATTGGGGGGGGGAGCGCCGGGACGGTATTCAAATGCTGTTTTTCGGCTCTATTTGGAAATGCGAAAAAAAAAGGAGGGGAGGGGAAGGGCTCCAAAGTCTCCATCGTGCGCGAGTGTCGGGGCTGCGAAGGGGGAAATAAGTCAAGGAGCGACAACCTGCGTGTCGCATCGCCGGAGAAACGGGGAAAGAGCCATGTGTTCACATGGCTACTACGCGGGAAAAAGGTCGTCGCAATATGTTTATAGAATCGAATCAAGTACTTCAGATATTCGAAAGGCGAAAGGGAAAAGGGGTCCTGCAAATGGAGCGCTGTGAATGCAGTTTCTGAACAGCGCGTAATGATCCGAAAAAGCCTTGTAGGGAACTGTCCAAGTCGGTGGATTACCCCATAAAATATAGCCTCTCTCCGTCAAAAAAATTTAGGTTAAGCTGTTCAAAAGGGGGAAGAAAGGGCTCTTGTAGGGTAGCCAAACGGGCAGGGTTAAAGGGGGGGGAACATAGAAGAGGTCTCGTGATTCAATGGGGAGTGAAAGCGATGTCGGGCTGGGCATGACCGACACGAGGGATCGTAGCAAATTGGCAAAAAACATTCGCCACAGAAAACAGTATGCTGCAACCGCACAGGCGAAGGATGGAGAGACAAAATCAGGGGAAAGACTCAATCCATTTCGCTAAGCCATGAGATAGGGAAGTGGTCTGGCACAGAAGAAGAAACATAAAACTCATGGGGACTCACACGATGTGAATGGAGGAAAACTAGGAAAGGTGTGACAGGGAATCCACTCAAATGTGATGAAGAATCAGGCCGTCGAAGAATGGCTTGCAGGGGGTGAAGTCGCGGGTTGATTGTAGGGTGTCATGATGCAACAAAAGGACCCGCCGGGACAATTTGCCCAGCCCGGTCTTCAATCTCATCAAAAAAAAAAAGGAGGGGAGAGGAAAATATATAGGGAAATTCATTTGCGAAAGGCACTTTGCACGCTCCGTGCTGGTGAGAAGAGTTATGAAAACGAACCAACCGTATAGTAAGCCGTCTGCAGAAGGAATGCAACCCTAAAAAGCAATAGTGGATTCCGTGAACGATCGTGACGGAACGACAGGAAAAAAGGGCGCCTGCTCAGACCGGAGGGTTCTGAAATGTCTATGGAAAAACAAGGAAGAACACTGGCGGAAATCAGGGAGATTCCGGCGCAAACGTTTTGAGAGAAAGCGACGTAGAAAAATGGTGCGGGTTGAGACTGAGGAGGGAGCTGGGGGGGGGAAGGACAGGGGGAAACGCGAAATGCCGGAAGTGCCATGCCAGCCGGGGGGGGGGAAATCGCGGCAACATGAACTGCTCAACACATCGCGAACAAAATACAAAAACTGCACTCTGGAATATTCGACTATCGCCCAAGGAGACTTTCTTCCCAAGAATCGCGAAGCGGAAACTCTCCGTGGGCGAGAGAGTGAGGATGGGTACGCACAGGACTCTGGAGATATAGCCAAGTTTTAAGGGCAGGGCACAGCGGGAAAAAATCTTCGAAGCCGTGGGAAGCAACGCTTTCACAGGGAGAATGCAGCTGTCTCAAAAGCCGGGAGGCGATTAATAAACAGATGGCGAACGAATGGAAAGAGCTAATAAGGGGAAAGGGGGGACAGATGCGAGACACATGTGACCGAGGGGACATCAAAGTCTGGAGGGACTCAGGATCCGGGGGGAGGGGGGCGCTCAACGAGAAGATGACAAGAACTCACTCCAACTAACGCGCCACGTCACAACTCGATTCTGAATCGTGGGAGAAATTGTCAACGAGGAGGAAGGGAGAATCCATCCAGAACAAACTGCAAAAATGACGGCAATACCGGCGAGAACCAAGACATGAGAGGGAAGGAGAAAGGACGAGCTATGCTTTATTCGAGACTAAACAAAGAGCCTGACGCCCGTATCGCGAACGGGAACACAAAGGGAGTTACAAGGGATAAGGGTAACACATCCATCGCAGGAAAAGAAAGCTTGCCCGGAAGGGAGTCGAAA
>Ga0179591_1362113_pt1 | contig 13212 bp, 13 predicted proteins | sample CZOMad2_1_08_16f_FD_182891 | JGI IMG/M metagenome (GOLD analysis project Ga0179591, IMG submission 182891) | Vadose zone soil fungal communities from Angelo Coast Range Reserve, California, USA - CZOMad2_1_08_16fungal (PacBio error correction) | ecosystem: Environmental > Terrestrial > Soil >...
TAAATAACACAGTTGGGTCATTCGTAGAGGAAACCATTGAACAGAACACGTCTGAGAAACGGGGGAACTGAGTCTTTTTGGATTAACTGGGGCGTCGGCTCGTTAATTCCGGGAAGTAAACGCTTCCTCGCTCACAGCGCACGTGTGGGGATTGGTTCACCCCTCTAGCAAGAAACTAATATTCTTTTCCAGGGGGTCGAAGCCGACGCTAGGAAGGGGAGGGAGAAACCTCATCCTCCTTAATCGGGTTGCTAACAAGAAACGACCGAGCCCTGCGGGACTCGTCGAGAATGGTTCGGTAAAGGCTAAAAATGCTGACCGTTTTCCTCGTCATCGGGGGAGAAGGACTATGTCGCAGATCCTGAGGGAAGAAAAAGCATATAAATCCCTTATCGCAACCTTTACTACACCTGCTTGGGGACGCGCCGACAACGAGTTGCTAAATTCAAAAGGGAGAGCCCTACGGGAAGGCGGAAGGGGAATCGTTCTCGCTCAAACCACAAAAAAGAGGTAGGTGCGTCACTCGAGGGAACGTGGCTCGCTGGCGGGGGGAAAAAGGTGTCGAGCACTTGTCTCTATCGGCGACCGAGGGGGGGAGTAGGACTGGGCCGCGCCTGAAGTAGTGGGGAAAACACGTCAAAGGACCGATGCCTAAGGGTATCATCCCTCCTTAGTAGGAAGGGGACACACTGGGAAGCCGAGACACACGCGGCAGGGCTGGAAAATTGTCCAGGGCAGGGGCAGGCCGAGGGGCCGGCTGGTAGAGAAGACTATGGGATCCTACAGTCAAGAGCGGGGAGTGGGCGGGGAGGCGACAACACTGCCTCCATTCAGAGAGGTAAGGGACTAAAACTTGTTCGACCGCCGAAAAGAACTAGTGATCATGGCGGAAAAAGCCAGGGTGAGGTCCTTAATGTACGAGAAGAAAAAAAAAAACACAAAGGGCAAGTGTGGGGAGGACCGAAAAGTGTGGGACGCACCGGTGGGGGAAAACGTCTGATCACGAGTGAAATAACAAAAAGGGGGGAGGTGTGGCGGTCGCAAAGAACGATCCTTGGCCGGGGACTGTAGATGACCAGCGACCAAGGAACGGTGCTATGAGGAGGTATTACGGCCGGGGAGAGAAGCATGATTATGAAAACGAGACCGGGGCGAACCGCAGCGATTTAACGCCGCAAAAGGGGGAATGGACGGTAACTTCCTAAAGGAGCCGGGAAAAGCGCGCGGGTGGGTTCACATAAAAAAAAAACCATCGCTGGGAGAGGGCTGGAAAGGAAAAACCCGAAAAAACTAGGGAGAAAAAGTACATTGCCGGAGCTAACCGAGAAATTGCTCGACTAAGTCGACTATGTAGCGGAAAAAAAATTTTATAAACGAAGCTTCAAACGGGAACAAACGGCGTCAAAAACCATCAAGCGGAGATATTTTGCCTCATTCAAGTCGGCCGGGAAGGAATTCGGCGAGAAGGAAAAAAAAACCGAAGCAAGCCTGGGGGAAGAGGGAAAAGGTTGCGGCGCCCATGAATTGCCGGTCGGGTCAAGCCACCTGGTACATCACAAGAGAACACTACGTAAAAGCGAAGAAAAAATGGCCACAGGTGTGGCAAACAAAAAATCGGTAAGTGATGCCGGTCCAGAGAATGTGTGCAAACGTGGCGGGGCAAGGTCGAAGGGGTCGGAGCGAGAGAAAAAGGGCCGGGGAGAAAAGAGGGAAAGGCTGCGCGACCTCGTAACTCACCGAGCCGGGTGGAGCCGCGCCCTGATTCCAGCCCACGAAAACGTAAAAGCGAAACCGATGAACGAAAACAAAACTCAGTGTGGAAAAGTCGCCAGATGGTCGTGGCTGCCCAGAAAAGCTTGGGGACGGGAATAAGGGAAGAAGAAGTGGTGAACAAACCTTGCGGGCACCGGAGCGGTCAGGCCGATGAAAGAGACAGCCGCTGCTAGTGCACAAAGAAACGACCTCAGAAGTCAAAGTCAAGAAAAGGGGGTACAGGAATCATGCGAAGAACGTCTTGGACAAGGAGGACGGGCACCAAACAAAAAAAATGCCGAAAATTTTCGGTTAGGGGGGAATTTGAGTAAGGGTCTGCCGCTCCAGGAGGACAGGAAAGTGATTGTCAGACAAGGGTGGAATTCCGAAACTGCGAGCAATCGGTCAAGCAGGGAAGGCAACATGGGAAAAAAAAAAAGTGAAAAGTGACCCGTCATTGCGGGGGAAAAATTTAGGGCGGCTGTTACAAGGCCGCCGGGGAGAATGCGATGCGCCGTGGGTTTCTAAGTCGAAAAAAAAGATTTTTCGCTGGGCTATTAATGGCTGGGAAAAAAACCTGTGTAAAGCGGGGAAAGACGAATCCTAAATTGAAAAAGTACAGAAAAAAAATGAATGAACGGACGTAGTGAAAAAGGGGACTTTCACGAAGCAAATCCACACTGCTAGGGGGGAACCTCATGCTAAAGAAACGAAAATCCATAACAGTCCGCCGCAGGAAGCAAAGGGGTCTAGCGACGAAGTTGACGATGCGAGCTTTTCTGGTCCTCATCGAGATAGAAGTCATGCCCTGAAGACGAGTGACCCGACAACTAGAAGAGCTCAGACAAAAAGGCGTATGATTATAGCGCGAGAGGAAAGGCCGAGTCGGCTTCCGATCCTCTACGAAATGAGTCCTCATCATCTCAAAAAAGCTACAGAAAACGGCGATGAGAAAAAATGGCTGCTGAACTGAAATCAGGCTGGGAGGAAGGGCATGGTGACAGAAAAAGCGAAACACTTGGTAGCTCTCAGGGGGGGGCAACCGGCATACTTGCTTGAAGCAAAAACTTGAGAGGGGAGGGGTCATATTTAAGGAGGGACCATCTGCTCTTATTCCTAGAGCTTAGTCAAAAGAAATAAGGGAGAGCAAACCGCATCAATCTCTTCAAAAGCGTGGGGGTCGCCTGGCTCACCACAGAAAAGCTATACTCTGGCCGGAAAGGTCACGAAGAGAAAGTCCAAACTACTGCCGTTAATGTCAAAAGGCCCTATGGTTTGTACGACCTGCAAAGGGAAAGTGAGGCGAATGAGGGAATCCCAAACGGTAGGACAATCGACATTTTCGAAGGGGAAGGTATAGGGAACCGCATGACGAAGGTGCAACTAAAAGGATCCCCACTACTCCATCAAAGCAGAGAGGGAGAAATTTTAAGGCAGAACTAAAAGGCGGCTTGTTCGTCGAGACGAAGGCCTCATCTGGAAGACGACTGGCAGATCTCCCTAATCTGTCTTCGGACGGAACTCGAGGGAGAGCCTGAACCTCTACGGGGTTAAAAAACGTGGGTCCTCGAAGATAGGGGCCGCCACAACGTCAGGAACATCTCGGGCAGCGGCCCCCGAGCTTCCCACAGAAAAACGAGTCGTTTTCGCCCTCGAGGGAATAAGAGATGGGGTCGGACGGGAGCTTCAAAGACTGGTACGCACTAACCGGAGTGATCTGTGGAAAGAAAAGGATCTTCCGCGAGTTCATCGTAAAAAGCCGGACACGGCTTCATCAGGAACGAAAGGAACCTGATGGCAATGACGAACATCATACGGAAGAAGAAAACCTATTAGGCGTCCACAAAAAATGCGTTGAGGCAGGAGCTTACCCTGCTAGCGCGACTGCACCGGGGCGACTTAACAGGCAAGAAAAAAAAAAGGGTGACATTGCAAAAACATTTGTAGGGAGGGGGGAAAAACTCGAAGTGATGGCTACCCCTAAAGGGGGGGGGAAAAAAAGACATTCCTACCTGGATATAAGTCACGTTTATCCCGATACTGCAGGGGCCGACGGAGGTCGAAAGAATCAACTTCAAATCTTAACTACGAGGCAAGGGAAGGGGATCCTGCAAGGAAGGTGCCGCCGAGCTCTCCAACTCTCACCAACAAAACCCCCACACACAAAAAAAAAAACACACAACAAAAAACACCAAACAAAAAAAAAAAACGGTCACCAACACACAAAACAAAGAAGGGGGGGTAACGATTCGAGGGTTTATGGTGGAGCCACACGCGCGAAATTTCACGGCCCTACCTTGAGAACGAAATCCACCAGGGAGGGGCGACAGAGCTGCGGGATCTCTATCCGGAAGGGCCTTGTAGTCAGACTCATCAAGGATCGGCCACGACAGAAAAGTCTTGACAGCTGAAAAGGGGGACGGTTATATCTAAAAAAGTCAAAGAATTACCGGGACAAGAACACCTTGTGTTCGAAAAGAAAAGAGGTCTTCGCGTTTAACAAAAAAGTGTGGGCGGAAATTTCAAACCGGGGCTATGAGGGAAGAGTGTTGGCTGGATGCGTCGCTCATTTCCGGAAACGACAACGCATATCAAGCGCTCAATTGGGATCGGAAACGGCAGGTTGAAGTCCCCCCGAAGGAGCTACCTCGACAGGGGGAGTGGGCCGGCATTTGAATCAGAACCGTCCTCGCAGCGGACTGTATGAAAAAAAAATGGCAAATCCCGGCTTAGACGACCCAAAGTCAAACACCTTGCCCTCTGTGGGGTGCAACCCGGTGGCACACGGAGAAAGGTTCGTTCTTCAGGAAATGCGGGGAAATGGAAGGGGTACCCTGATAGACAGAGGTGTACTCGGCAGAGTCAATGTCTACTTCCCTGTAAGGCCGTATCAAAGAGACGTCAACGTCTACTAAACCTAGGCCCAAAGAGGAGAGAGGATCGCAGTTCAAAGAATGCCAGAATCCCCCCACTCCAAAAAAATGTTAATAGTAGATAGAGAAACACAGATTATTAGAAGAAGAAGAGAGAAATTAACGAGTCTCACTCTCTTCCCGTGAGGGCATTAACAACGGACCCTGGCTCTAGTCTTGCCAGATGGGGGTTGGGTGGGGTGGGGGGAGGAATAATTTGCCGAGAAGAGAGAGAATAAGAGCCCAGGAAGAGACTTGGAAAGTTGAAGGAAGGATTCGACACCGACTCCTCAACGCAGGAGGGTACCAGCCAAAAGGAAGTCCAGACCGAACTTCGTTCGTGTAAGGGGCCTTGACAACCGGGAAGGGGAAGGAATGACAGGGGCCAAGAGTGGGACCCATTCAGCGGAAATGAAGGTGACCTACAGTGCAGATGTAGTACTGTTCGGGAACTTAAAAGCAGAAGGAAGGTAGGCTCTTATTTTATAAAGGGGAAGGGGTGACAGCAAGGGGTTGGGAGGATATTTTCAGGGGCGAAAGGGGGACGTACATGGGGAAGAGAGACGCAGGTCTACAACTCACCTAAATAAAAATTCTTAAAACCATGGTGTGGGACTAAAGAAGGGGGGAAAAAAGTTTGGAAAGGGATCACGGGAGTGAAATACAGAAAAACTGCTGGGACCGGGTCGTCAGGAAAAAAAGAGAAGGGGAAGGGCGTGGTTCCACCATCTCACCCACGACACCAGGTTGATTATGTACGTGGCCGATCCTCGAGGAGGATGAAAAAGAGAACAATGATCGGGCCATCCGCCGCAGGGGGAAGCGACCGAGGTTCAAGATTGGACCTTTGCCAAGGACAGAACATTTCACTTAAAAGCCTGAGGCGGGGGGAATCAAACAACAATCGAGACGCTGATGAAACGCCGGCAAGAGGAGGCCACACAAAGGGAGGTTCAGTATGAGGACATTTCCTATCTTCTAAACGAACTACAGAGTCGCGCTTCATTCTATTACACCAAGTGCAGAAAAGCGCTGGATCAAATTGGAAGCGAAAAGAGAAAACATCACAAAAAAACTTTTGGGGGGCGCCATGTTGTTGCACGTCCTGGGTTGCTACCGCGATCACTTCAGGCGTCCAACGAGACGAAAGACCCTCCTTCAGCTTCAACCATAACTAAGTGGTCCTTGGTCGGTCGCCCCGGGGGAAGGGAGAAGGGATTATGAACTTAAAAGAAGATTGGACAATCGTGGGGGTGGGTGGTCAGATTCAGGGTAGGCAGGTCATGTATGCTTGATCTTGGTGGTGGGGAGAAGGAATTTCCGGAGAGTAGAACGCACCTGCGGAGGGTGACGGGATGAACTCCAGAGGGAGGAGGAACTCGGAAAAGATCTCTAAGGGGTTCCGCAGAGAAAAGTTTCACCGATGGACCTTCCGACCGATCTCTTGATCAAGAGATGGGAACGAAGTCTCTTTTTTAACGGAGATCTCCGCTGGGGAGGGAAAAGGAGGCTTTGGTGAAAGATGAAGGACCGGTCGCAGCGAGGGTGTGAGGGAGGAGAAGTCGCCTTCGTTCAAACATTCAGGGTCAGGCCTATTCCAAGAAATAACGCTCGAAGGACCCCTAAAAGAATCAGAATCGATCTTCCAAAAGGAGTAAGCTAAGTGAGGTAGCTACTTAATTAAGAAAGGGGGTGGTAGGAAAAAGGCCAGAAAAAATCTCGTTCTTTGATGTAGTGGGGATAGGTATTTGACGTCGGGAGTTTAGGGGTGAAAATATAAAAGGGACTTCGGGGAATCAAAAAGGAATAGGTGTCGAAGGGGGGTTTTGGGTCAAGTAAAATGCAGAAGACAACTCGGGATCATATGGGCTCGTCCGGAAAAAGAGGACAAGGTGCCCTACTTTACCCAGGAAGTTCAGGAGTAGAGGGAGTTCACCTAGGGCAAATCTAGGGAGAGATGCTCTCTTTTGTAGATGCTACCACTAGGTGGGGGAAAGGGCTGAGTCCGGCCGGAGAAGGTGGAGAGGTATTATTCACATAAATAAGGATATTTGGCCGACAATGTAAATAAAAGACAGATAACCTTCTATATTGAATCGTGTAAAAGGAACAAAGCGCTTATTGACTCACTCGGCGAAGAGAGCAGTCATGTCAATAACCAAGGTCCTGAGTAGAAGAGGTTGTAGATCTCCTAGGAGTGCGAATCTGACTTATGATCAGAGCGAGTCCTTAGGGCGAAGGAAGAGGGAAAAGGATAACGAGACTATATCAAACAACAAAGGGATGAGTATATTAGAGACGTGGTCTCTCTTCTATGAAGAAGAAGAAGAAGGAAATTCCGCGCTCGCTCTACAACCGAGGCCTCTACCACAATGAGGAGAACGTCCTTCTCTGAGGAAAAGGCGAGTAAAACTCGGGCAGGGAGGTACCAGTAGAGGTGGAGAGAGCTTCAACCGGCAATTCAAATACTAATCTGTTGTTTTTCAGCGCGGCGGAAAGATGAGGTCGTAGGCCCGAAAGAGCTATCACCGGTTACGACGGCATCGGAAAGCTATTAAATCTTTGGGTAGAAGGAGGACCTCTCCTCATCTGAGAAAGGATCGGAATGGGGTCACTCCTCACTCGAAAGAAGAAAGGGGGGGCACTTTAGGGAAAATTCCTTTGTTCGTACGGAGATAACAACTACTTAGGAAGTGTAGGATCAAGTCTACAATAGAGTATTTAGGGTAGGGGGACCTAATGACCCTTAAAAGGAAATCAAAATACGAGAACCCACTAAAATACCCTAAAAAGATCATGGAAAGGTCGGGAACGGGCCGCCCGGAAGACCTTTTGGGAATTGAAAGGTGACCCTCATAAAGAGCAACTGGAAGTCATTCTGAGGTGCATATAGAAGGAGGCTTCTTCTTTAGAAGGAGGATGGGCTTGCATAGTTACCAGCCGGGGGGGGGAAAGATTCAGAGGAAGCGAAAAAGGCTAGCCGAAAGGAATAATCCAAACGCGAGGGGGAAAGAAAACACTCAGGTGGTCGAATAGGAAGGGGAAAAGCTCATTTTCGTAGGCAAAACATAAGTATAGGGGGGGTCTTACTTTCCTTGGAAATCCGGGAAGAGCGACCGTGGTGGGGTGGGCCCAGGGTCAGAAATGGAATCGCAGAAAAAAGGATTTGCTGAGAAAGAAGAAAAGAACCTATTAGAAAAAAAAAAACCAAGAATCAACCACTCAATCACGAGAAGATGTCTGAGTAACACCAAGGCTTATAAAGGAGGGGCTTGGGTCAGGCCTGAGAAGAGGCGACTGAACAAGGGGGAGCCGACTTCCTCATTAGAGGAATGCAAATGGTGACCCAGGAGGAGTTTTCGGCGAGGGGGTCTTCCTGAAGAAGGGGAAGTAGTCGACATTCAAAAGAAGGTTAACTAATAAGAGTGAGTCGAAGTTCGCGGAAGGTTTGATACATCACCGTACTGAAATGGGGAAAGCATGAGGCACTAGGGTCTGTGGTGAGACGATAGAACTTTTCGGAAACTGCAAAGAATTTTCGCCTCTGAAAGGAGTTATGCACAGAGATCGCGGTTTGTGGGGGATAAAAGCTGAGAGTGGAACTGACAGTTGAGGACATGAACGAATTCCAGACGCCGAAAACCGGGTCTGCCAGGATAGGATATAAGGCAGGGGAGAAAGAATAATAAGCAGAGTGGACCATAAGATACCGCGCCAAGTTTGCCGGGTGAGTGTTCAGAAAAAAGGAAAGGCAAGATCTTTCTAGGGAGAAAAGTAAAACACAGGGGGCCAGAGGGGGAATAAAATCGTTGACGTCCATCGGGGGGCGTCCACACCAATGTAGGGTAGCAAAACGAACAGGGTTTTCTTCCGCGTCAGGAGGGAGGGAAGGCGGACCAAAGGGAGGAAAGAGAAGTCTCAAAGACGGGAGCTTAGGCTGGGGAGGAACAACGAGGGAGCTAAAGATAGAGGGGGGAAGCCTTTCAGAAGGTAAAAGCAGGACTCGGAACGGGTAGTATCCAACGAATGACCTGAATCGGATGGGATAAAAAATGCCCCGGACTCTGAAATGACCTGTTGGACCAAGCGAACACGAACGCCCGCGTTGTGTAAGATCAAAAATGTGACGGGTACCTCACGGTAATAATCTTGCTAGAAGAGTTGCGGCTCTCTTCTTACTATGTATAAAGCCAAGGAGATAAAGGGACTATAATGAGACTCCACTCACAACTCGTCAGTGAAAAATGAGTCGTGTAAGGAAAGACAAGGTAACCGGGAGATTGGACTCAGAAATGGGATACGTAAAACAGACAACTTAGGGGGAAGGGGAGAAGGAATACTAAATTCAGCTCTCTTAAAGAGGGTGAACGCCCCTAAAGGAGTCTCTATTCGCTGTGTCAGAGGGGTAGTAGATGTCAATCTAGCTCGAAATATGGCCCAGGAATCGTCGTTCAATAAAGAGATGGCCGAGGAAGAAAACCTGATCAGCAAACGACTGAGGAAAAAAGAAAAAAATCACATTTATCCGAAAAAAAAAAAGAAATTAGGTGGTAAAAAAGGGAAGGTTTTGAAGGAGGAGTGGGAAGACAAGACCTAGGACTAAAATGAGTTATACGAAAATAAGTTTACGGAGAAGGGCGGTTTCAGAGAACAATTCTTCCATAGAAGGAGAAGGTATGGCTCGTTTTTTCTACCCAGAAGAAGAGAGCCTGACGCGGATAATGTCTATTTAAATCCAGAAAGTAGGAAAAGGACGATCGTCAGTAAGACAAACAGAAGCCCAGTAGGGTGAGTCCCGAAACGTGTGTGTAAGTCAAAGAGGGGGGGGAACCCAGATAAAGAGTGAAAAAAGGTGGTATTTAAAAGGTAGACTAGAAAGAGAAGTTTCAGCGGGACTTGTCGATGACCAGATACCAGGACGGTTCTATTCCAGCAGGGGAGGGGTTTTTCCGAGTCCCAAAAAACTGGCGAAGAGGATGAAGATCTCCACTGTGGAACTCACGGAAGAGAAGCACTGATTGGGGAGGAAGAGAGTTCGTGCCTTCAGGGAAAGTAAGACTTCGAGCAATAGATGGTGACTAAAAGGGACCGGCTTCTATGTAAACATAGTCAAGAGAGGCCCACTATGTGAAGTTTAAACCTTAAATTAGCGTAATAAAGCAGAAAGCCCCGCTAGGGAAAAAGAGTAGCCAGTCACATGTCAGTGAAACCAAGTGCACTTTCTCAAAGGGAACGCGAACTTCGGCCATCAAGATTGGGAGTTCATTATTTGGGACGATGGGTCTTCGAGAGACGGTAGGAGGGAGGACTGCACCACGAGCAAGGAAAAAACCCGCCATCGGTCAAAAGAAGAATGGGCGTGCAGAAGAAAGGGGGGGAAGGGGGAGGGGAAAACCTTTTCATAGAAGAGGAATCATTTATCGGGTTGGGAACTTAAGCTCAGGGGGGGTTGAAGAAAGAAGATCAGGTAGGAATGCAGGAATGATTTGAGTGATAGGGTGTCATAAGAAGTGTAAGGTTCGGCTACCTCTCCCTTTGAAGGGCTTAGACGAGAAGACTAGGTAGCAGGAGAGAGAGGGGTTCGCGCCCATAGCATGATCTCCAAGCCGGTGTTCTCCGAAAGTATTCACTCTAGGAAAGAACGAGAGATATGAATAATATTGCAGAGAAATAGTGGGGGGGGTGGAAGGCAGAGACTGTAGGGGGGAGTTCTGAGGGGGGGTGCATTTACTTTCCAAGACAGGATCTGGATCTCCTGTTTTTAGAGGAGACAATCTAAGTGGAGGAAAGGAGCGGAGGATAGGAAGAGAAATCCCACTTATGCGAAGGGACCTCTAATTCTATGAGGGAGATAAATATGAACGGAAGTGTGATCTTTATCAGGAATAGTAAGGAAACGGTATTGGACCGGGCAGGCACACCACGGGAAGGAAAGCAAGATCTGAGGAGTTAGATGGGGAACGTGGGAACCTTTCAGTGTCAGGGAGGGAAATATAAACGTGGGGTAGATAAACTTTGTGCTCCCGGTTGGTTTACAAGAAATGGCGTTACAGGCAGGTATCGGGTAAGAAAAATCGGGAAATAAACGCTAGAGTGACCACCTGACATTCGTCGGCTTTAAAGTGCAGGCCGATTGTAGAGGGGAGCTGTCGCTTCGAAAAACTTCCAGGAAGGGGAGGTAAGACGTGCGGGGTGAAGAGAAGTCATAGAAAGCCATAAAAGAAGTGAGAATGTACTCACGTGAAAGGGGATAGGAGGTGTCAAAGTGTGAAGTGTGGGGGCATCAGAGGGTGGGGGGGTAAAGGTAGTGCGGGAGAGAAGGAAACAGAGTTGACGTCCGTCGCCAAGAAGCGAAGGGGAGATGCTAATCCTGTGATGTCAACTATCTGATGAGAAGCGAGAAGGTAAGCTTCTACTAATATCTCACAAAAAAAAAAAAGATTAGATAAAAAGGGAGAGATGATGCCGCCTGTCCCTCTTCTGCGAAGAGCTCGACTATCATGAAAACGCAGCCGCACATAGTACAATAGAAGGGAGACTAAAGACTGAGAAAGTTAAGTGAAAGGAGAGAGTTCTCATATGAGTGGTAGCCGCTTCGGAACAACTCTGGAAATCTGATAAAAGACGATCTTTATCTTTCATTGCCTGGAAAATCTCGTGGCTTGAAAGGCACGAATCCCGTCTGAAAAAGACGTACGCCGACTCAAAGAGATTAAAGCTACTTCTACCAAGAGAGCATTATCTACAAGAAAGTTCAGAAGATAAATTAACATGAAGATGCGCATTGAAAATGGCCCGAGCTTACCGGGGGGGGGGGGAAGCTTATGTCACTAGGAGGGAGGAGGGAAATAAAAAAGGGAAGTAAATCTTCATTAGTGGGAGAACAGAACCGGGATAAGGTGACTCAGAACCTTAAAGGGTACGCAACTAGCCCCACGAGAAGAGAGAAAGAGGGGAAAGGTCTAACTTTTTCCTAAAAAAGTAAATCCCGGGGACATTAAGAAAGTTACTTAGAGAAAAGAAAAATTCCGTCAAGGTGAGAAAAAAAAAATAGAATTTGGACTCAGTCTACCGGGAGATGAGGGCATACATCAGGCAAGGAAAATACGCCGAGGTTTCCCTCAAAACGGGAGGATGTCCAATAGAAAACGAGAGAGAGAACACTTAAAAGGAAAGTCATTAAAGAAACAGAGAAAGGGGCACCCACCGAACAGGCCGATCATGACAGGAAAACAGTTCGGAAGAAGAGGGAGGGTCATTAATCTGGGTCGGAAGGGAAGAGTCTTCTTTGTGAGATGGAGAAAAGAAAAACAACGGATGAATAGTGAACAAGAGGGGATCTCGAGCGGCGGGGAGAGGCTACAAGCCCTGCAAGGGTTAGTTCTTAAGAATTCTTGCCGAAACCAGATAAGGAAAATCTCTACCGAATCAAGAAAGGGAGTGCCATTCACGTGAGAAGGAAACAGAGGAGAGTGTGTTGCATGAGAATAGGAGAATCAACTGTCTAAGAACAATGCAAAAATAATAGGAGCACCCTTGAACGATGAGTCCTGTTGAATGAGCGGTGGGTACTCCTAAAAGTGGAGAGAGAAGAGAAAACCATTGTTTATAAATAACTATGAATGGTCCGAGAAGGTTAGAGTTAAATGTACAGAGGGGGTAACTGAATTTTTCTCAACTGAAAGGGAAGCGCTATTCACAGCACGAGACAGTTTGTGTGAGAAAATATAGGAATTAAGTGTAGTAATGAACCGTGGTAGGAATCAAGGAGGGTACTCGACGAAGAGATTGAGGTAATGGTGGCCCGCTCGAGGTTTAAAGGGTCCAATACCTTGTAGGGAGCAAGAAAAAGATGGAACTCTTCTTTCCATCTTATGGGAGGTAGTCTCAGGGGGAAGAGTGGGCGACTAATAAGTCTAGAGGCGACGGTAATATCGGTGCCTCTCACAGTTGAAAGGGGGGGGAGGCCTTGTAGCAATCCCTTCAAAAAAAGATAATATTAGAAAGTGGTTTATACAAACAATTGGTATATGGAAACAATCGTTTCAGTAAGGGTGCAACTATGGGGTGCGTAAAACCACAGGTATTCAAAATAAAATTGCTAGGTCTTTGTAGGAATTGCGTCGATAAATGGCTCGACTTCCAACGGTTCGGCCCGAATATCGCAAAGAGGGAGATGAGGCTTGGTTCGACCAGAGGGGAAAAATACTTCTAAGGGTGATAAAAAGTAACGAAAAGAGAGGGAAAGTAGAGACCTAATGTAAGTCAGGAAATCTGTGCTCAAAACGGAACCAGTCCGGTCCTGCAAATGCGGGGCTACAAGAAAAAAAGACCGCTGTTCGGTCATCTTCAATGTAGGTAACAAAGGGAACATGTCCAAGGGTTTATCATCTGTGGAAGAGGATGATGTGAGAAAAAAAAGGCCAGAAAAAGAAGTAGGAGATAGGCATGGGCTCCTTATCGGAAGGAAAAGAACCTATCTCACGAAGAAGACGTCCGGAAGGGACGCGAACACGGTCACTTTGCCGGGAAGGCGTGCAGCCATCTT
>Ga0179591_1228624_pt1 | contig 13211 bp, 17 predicted proteins | sample CZOMad2_1_08_16f_FD_182891 | JGI IMG/M metagenome (GOLD analysis project Ga0179591, IMG submission 182891) | Vadose zone soil fungal communities from Angelo Coast Range Reserve, California, USA - CZOMad2_1_08_16fungal (PacBio error correction) | ecosystem: Environmental > Terrestrial > Soil >...
CTAAGTTCTGAAAGAAAGGAAAACAAACCAAAAACACGCAACACAACACCAACACAAAAAACCCCAAAAACACCCACCACACAAAAGAAAAAAACCAAAAAAAAAAAAAAAAACACACAACAAAACAAAAAACAAAACAAACAACGCCCAAAGTGCAGCCCGGTGCAACGAAGAGAGTTCTTCCCACAAGAACGGAGTATGATCTCCCCGCGCCCGGAGGAAGAAAAGGAGGAGAACTCTTGGGGGGAGGGAAAAGGAAAACCTGGGACCCAGAGATAAAGGGGGGTGGGGTGTAAAAAAGAAGAGCAAAAGGGGAAAGGGAGGCAGGACGGGGCGCACGGCAAGAAAGATCAGGAGAGATAAAGGGAACCAGAAGTTACGAGGGATTGATGCGTGTGAAAGAGTGTGGGTGAGGGGGAAAAAGAATACCAGCGAAAGAAAAAAGGGGACCGGCTGGGGGGGAGGTGTGCCAACAGAACCTGGGCATTTTGTCGAGGGGGCGATGCTCAGACGCGTAACCCCACGTTGGAGCACTTATCCTCTCCAACAAAAAAAGAGAGGGGAGAGGTGAAAGGAACGGGGGGAAAAATGACAGCAGGAGAACTAGCCACTAGGCCAAAAGGGGGGGTTTTTAAAGTCGCCGTCATAGGTGAAGGGGATCTCTGCTGGCTCCTTAAACCTCAAAAGCACTAATTACTAAAAGAAATCTGACCTCTGGTACAGAGAAAAGCCGGGAGCTCGAGGAATAAGTAAACACTTTCAGGGCAAGCGGCGCAAATACCGATTGTGATGAATGATTTGGATCGCAATAACTATAAAACTTTGGGAAAAAGGGTGGGAGACACGGACGGAAGGCACTTACGAAGTGTAAAGGGGCACGGCGAAGATATATTGAAGTATTGTGGAAGAAGGATGATACTATCTGAAATAGTGGATCCGGAGCCAGGTGCGTAGGAATCGGCGAGAAGAAAGGAAAAACAAAGGGAAAGTCTAATACAACAAATAAAACGCGGGGCCATCGGGATTAGAGTATAAACGATACAGTTTTTTTAAGAGTGTAAGAAACCAGGACGGCTCAAAACCCAAAAAAAAAAACGGGGGAAGGGCAGCGTAGGGGGAATAGGCAGCGGGGACAAAACACTTACCACCTGCTTGAGGGTTGCGAAAACACCTAAGTGGGGAACCCTCCAAAGTTCACAGGCTTGAAGACAAAAAGGGGGGTTCGCGATGGGAGAAAGAGGAAGGGAAGAAAAGAGGCAAAATCCCGGCCGGGGAAAAAGGCGGTACAAATTAAACGAAGCCAGGTGGTTAAAATGATAACTCGGCTGGACAACCATAAAGCCAGTAACGTGGAAGAGGTCACCCGAAGAGGAATTGGATAGTTCCAATTCTAGCAAATTCAAACGGGAAAGTAAAAGTGACTGTTTGGGAAAAGGATTCATGCGAAGAAGGGGTCCGAAAGAACAAAACCCGGCCACTGGGGACAAAAAAAAAAAAAGGAAACAAGTGCCAAGGTGAGCGCCACCGCGATGACCGTGGGGTGCAAAAAGCGGACAAAGATTAGTTCCCATACGGCCAACGGAGGGGGCGAATGAAAGATGCAGGGGGGGGGAGAGGACAGGGGTTCTTCGTTCAGAATTCCGGGGTTCAAGCCCAAGGTCTGGTCCTGTGGAAAAAAAGGGAACGGGGGAACAATCGGCTGGTGAAAAGAATTGGAATCCTCAGAAAACGTTGCGTCATAGTCTCACTTAAAGAAAAACAATTGCTCGAAAGAAAAGTTCACCCAAGTCATGGCCAAAGGTGCGGGGGGGACTCACACAAATTTAAAAGTAAGAAGGGGAAAAGAGTCAAATGGGGGGCACAGCCGGAGAATTCCCAATCATCAGATGTCGGGAATAAACGTGAAATAAATTAACAAATCTGTGCCATATGGTGGGTTTATTAAGCCTGGATACAAAAGCGATCTAGCACAGACTAATGCTGACCCAGTAAGCGGCGAAAAAGAAAAATAACACCTAGAGACACTTGAAAAGTGCACACGAGGGATGACCAGAAGAATTCTGTGGGAGAAATGCAAAGGGAACCTTTGGGATGTGGAAAGGAAAAAATGGACGAGACTGCTGGTTCAATGTGCGGGATGGCCGCTTGAAAACTGGTACGGGGGGAAATCGTACCAGGGGAAAATTACGGAAGCGGAGCCAAGGGGGCTGCGCCTCCAAAATGACCACGAGGGAATCTGACCGCCGCGAAACCCTAAACTGCCGAACCGGTGAACAAGATCAGGAATAAGCCGAGGGAGCGGTCCGCGGGGTAACGATTCGATGAATCGGGGGTGGCAAGGCACAAATCTGGAAGAAGACAAGGGCCAAAGAGAAGCCCCCCTAATTAAAAAAAAAGGGCGTCAACGTGAGAATACGAAAGAACACCGTGACGGGTGTGAGAATTATTGTTAAACTGGAATCGCTGGGTCTCAAAAAACTGGAAAATGGTAGCGTACCAAAGGAGAGACAGTGGTGGAAATAGATCAAGGGAGGGAGAATACTTCGGGAACCACGATCGGAAGGAAATGAACATACAATGGATCACCGAGGACAGAACTCAGAAGCGCTGCATATCTTGCCGAAAGAGCCCGGAGAGGACATCGAGATCCACAAAAACAGGGGGAAAAAGATTAAAATCACGAAAGGAAGGGACTCATATGCAGAAATACCTTCTGGATGGCGCAGTGGGAGAAGACAAGGTGTGGTGATCGTGGGAAAAAAAGTCGCAAAGACAAGGGACAAATCAGGACCAAAGCCCGTAGGAGAGAGAGATGATTTCTGACAAGAAATTACATTGCGCCGCGATGAAAAAAACAAGGGGAACAGCATGACACCCCGGGGTAGGGGTAAAAGGGGTCACGGACAAGAAGAAAAGTCTCAAAAGGAAATCAACCACCACCCGCACTCTCCGTTGGTGTTTTAATAAAACCGCCGCCCAATGTGCCCTTGGGGAACCAATGCATCCCTTCGCCCAACTGAAAGAGGGGAGGAGGAACACAAGAAAGGTAGGGGGAGAAAAAGGTAGAGCGCAAAAAAAAAAGGAAAAAAACAGAATGAGCGATGAGCTGAGAAAGGATTTGCCGCCGTTACTGAAGTTATAAATTAAAAGAACTAAAAGGGCGGCAGCCGGACCAACCCAGCAGGTACTGTCGCGGAGAAAAGAATCGGTCGAGTAAAAAAAGTGGCAGGAGGGAGGTCGGAGAAAATAATTGGGAAAGCATCTGGGGACGGAAAGTAGCAAAGGCTGTTCAACAGGAGGTGGGAGTTGGTGGGATTGCAGGCAATTCGGACTGCGCCACAAATAGTGGGGAAGAAAGCGAGGACTCAGAATAAAGAGGATCAAGTTTCGGGGGGGACGGAGGGGGACGTGAAAATTGACACACGTGTGATACAGAAAAAACAATGGGGGTAAATGGGGAGACGGAGGAAAATAAATCGTGCATCGGAGACCCGGAGGAATGATCAACCCAAAAGCCCCTGAATTACGTTCACGGCGTATTAAAAAACAAACTTCGAAGAAGGGGGAACTGACACGTCGAATGAGATGATGCACAATGAAGAGGCACCATCCCTCTAACCGCACTCGCAAAAAAAAGGTGAAAAAGAAGAAAATGCGGATACCCGGACTGCGAAAGAAGAAAACAAAGCAAAAGGGGAAAACCAGCGTGCCAGAAGGAATGACAGAAACCCTAAGAGGGAAGTAGGGGGGGAAAGAACTCATCAACCTAAAGAAGAGAAGGGTGGCGAGAAAGTTGGGTCCAGAAGGAGGGGTGGTGCAAGAGGGTGGGGAGAGGCGGACCCGTGCAATGAATAACAGAAACAGGGAAGCAGGTCCATCAAATGACCAGTGGGGGGGGAATAGAATGGAAACAAAGGTCATGGGGATGGACACGAACAAGGAGGAAAACAAAGGATGGTCACCCGGATCAAGTTGGGAAGAAAGCCAAACAAAAGTAGAGTGTGAAAGGGCGGCAATATGGGGGGAAGAGGATAATAGAGAAGCTCACTAAAGCGACACGTCGATTGGGACTGTTGAGGGGAAGTCCAGTGGTGGAATAAGCACAAAAAAGGGCGGGGTAATTTAAAAAAAAGGTAAAAGTGCAAGAAAATAAAAGATTGTGTTTAAAAACAAGAGGTCCGCTTGGGGATAAGACTGAAGGGACTGGCGACAGAGGAATAAGCGAAATGACCACGGAAGGTTGTGGAAGTGGCAAAAGCTGAAAGCGAAGAGGTTGGTTATTCTACGAGAGCCTTTTGAGTACGCACCTCTGCTGGACCTCTTATCCCACAGACGGAATGAAGGCAAATGGAAGAGCACCTAGGCAAGCTATTCTACCCAAGGAAACGGATAATAATAAGAAGAAAGTTAAGTAGGAAAAGACCAGTTCAGGGTTGAAGGGGAGAAAAAGCAAGAACCACCAAGGAACATGGGACCTGACTTGTCGCCAATTAGAAAACGCGAGAGGTTAGACCGTAGAGGGTCCAAAAAATGCTGGATTTGAGGAGTAATTAAAAGGGGAGGGGTGACAACAAAAGAAAAAAAGAATGCCTGAAGGGGACAAGGCGCGGAAGAGGGGGGTGGGGGGGTGGAAAAAAGCACGGGGGTGGCGTCCGAGGAGGACGACTTACAGGAAAAAAAAAGGTTCTCCTGGTCAGTATCAGCAGCAAACAAAAAAAAGAGGGAGAAAGGAGAGAGGGGAACGGAGAAGGGGTTTCCAGTAACGAACCAACTGAGGCCCAAAGAAAAGAAAAAAAGAGTCATTGGAACAATCCACTAAGGACGTCGCAGTGAAGGGGCAGTCGGGGCGAGTGGAAAAGAGAAAATCGGGAAGCAAGAGCAAGAAGGAGGGGAAACCATCGGAAAGGTGCTCCTACCGCCAGGGCGGTTGACCTTAAACAAGGGAATTGCAAGCTACGGACAGCCGAAATGTTGCCTGGGCGGGAGGGAGAACGGAAAGAACAATTTAAACTATACATTTTGAAAAATTGGGGGAACGAAAGGCGGAAGAGGAGGCAAAAAGTGACATTAAGAGCCGGTCTCATGTAGATTATTGCACGTGGTAAGAGGAAACTCATTCTCGCTGATGGTGGATAGGAGAAGAAAAGAGGTTAGAAAGGAAAGGAGAAGAGATAGCACCGGTCCTAAGAAAACCAGGTCGGAACCGTAAAACGAGACGGCGGGCATTCAAATTATCAGAGGGACGCAGTACCAAGATTTAATACAGCAAACGCAAGAGTGGGGAAAAAAAAGGAACGATCACGGAGGAGATTCAGGTATGAAATCGGGGGAAGACATAACCAAAAAAGACGAGTCTGTTACAAAAATTTTAAGAAACCTCAACAAGGTCCCTGCAACGGGGGCTCGCTCGGGACGCTTCGAAACTGATCAGCCAAAAGAGCAACTCCGGAATTCTGGGGAAACCAGGGAACGTTCCATTTGGGTGGAGGAACAGGGAAAAAAAGGAAAAAGCACGGAAAAAAGAGGAAAGAACTTTTCCCAGAGAATAATACGGGGAGAATTTCTCATATGACAGGTGGACGGGGAAGGGAGTGAGAGTTTGCAGATCATGCGCAAGGGGGGTCGAAAGGACAAACCAAAGCCCTTGCCACCGAATACGGGTCACCCGAGAAGTTCGAACGCGGAAACCGCGTGCGGTGATGGGGACACGGAAAATAGGGGAGGTTCTGTACCAATACGGAAAAGATTGGAGGGGGTACATTAAACGGGTGAAAGTTGGGAGGTGCTGATTGGTCGGTGAGGTAGGACATAGGTATGGCACGACACACTCAAAAAGTGAGGAGGCGTTACGCTAGGGGGGCTGGTACAAGGCGTGAAGGATGCGATGGGGCAGAAAGACAGTGAAATCAGGAGAGGGACGGTGAGAAGGGGGACAGTTCTGACCGGAACGGGCTTGAATTTCAAACGCCTAACGCTGGGAAAGGGGAGGTGGGGGGACCAAAAATAAGTCCGGGGGGAGGCCGGGATGCAGAAATATAAAAAAGAGGAATCCCCAATAACATAAATGTATGGAAGTCTAATCCAAGTAAACGGTAACAAAACGGGAGGGGGAAGTCAATACTGATGGGAAAAAAAGCGGAAAAATAAGGTAAGGGGGGCGCAGTAACTACGGCTGAAAAAACTAACAGGCACTTCGCCAAATACGGTGAAAAAAAGAAAACTCTTAATATTCTGTGAAAGAAATGAGAACGGCACGGGAGTAGAAAATCGAATACTAATACCCTGCATGGGGGAATGTTTCGTCTCCTCTGGGTGATAACGGAAGAAAAAGTTTTACTACCTATTTAGGAAGGGAAAACGAGCAAAGGAAAAGCACTGAGCACACGCAACAAAGGAGGGTCCATGCAGGGTCGGGGGAAAAAAAGGAAAGGAGGAAGACCCGAGACTTGGGTGCTCCGGAGAGCCGCTCCTTGCAGGAAGAGGCAAAAATGCCATCGGGTGTGTAGGCACATTGGAAAGCGAGGGGGACGAAGAGGAACCACCTACACTGTGCAAAGGAAGGAATTGCTGAAAGGAGGGAACCATTTCTAAAGAAAGGAAAGACACCGGAATTTCGGCATTCGTTGAACGAAAAGGTACCAGCGATAAAAGAAGGAAGGAGGGGAGGAGACACGAAAGAAACTGATCCAAAGGTTAGAGGGGGGACAAGGTGGGCCACTTGGAGACAAGGTTTCTTGGAAAGGTAGTGCCTAACACCGCTCTACACTTGGACGGGATAATAATACGGGGCTATCGTGAAAAAGTCTTCGGTGGGTATATCCATAGAAAAAGAAAAACAACGAGGGGGACTATTCCCGATCCTGAGTCGCTCACTCTTTGAGGAGTCGCTATGGCGGTAACAAGAAGTGGTCGGAAAACGGCGTGTCGGGGACGGGACACCAGAAATGAAAAAAAAAAAACAAGAAAAATCAAGAGAAGGCCACATAACAAGGAAGGGGTAGATAGAGAAGGATGCAGACTCCCATCTGCCATTTCGCAACGAGGGGAACGTTTCGAACAGTTATCACGGGTCTGTATGGTGAACGAAAGAGGTGAATCAGAAGGAGGGAAGGGGAGTTGATCGGGGATGGAGAAGGAGTCACCTGCGGACAATGTGCCAATTGCAAAAAAAATTGGCATCGCATAGCAAGAAACTGGGACATAAGGAGCAAAGTTTAAAGCTTAGGGGGGCTTGACCAGATTCAATTAGAGTGGAGGGGAGGAAAGACGGGCAGGGAAAGGGCGATTAAAAAGGGTAGAGTAAAGAACAATCACAGAGCAGGGAAGACAAAAACATATAAAGTCATGTACTTTCGATTTGAGAAATATGACCGACATTTACAGAATTCCAATAGGGAAATTTGTCAAGTAGCACAGCATTCCACGGGGCGGGGTGAGGTGTTGGTTCCGGGGGAAGAACGACAAAGAGAAGTGGCTCGCTAGGCGCAAGGCGAAAGAAGGGGGAAGCGCAAGGGAAAATGGCCGAGGTTGAACTTTCCGTCTTGACTTCAAATAAACCATGATGGGTTATCCTTTTCCTCCTGGAATAAAAGCGGGGCCAAGGCGGTGTGTTGGCACCCAAGAACACAAGGAAATGAAAATGAGGTGAAAGGCCACAGAAACTGGCGACGGCAAAACGCATCGACTAGTGTAACGGACGAAGAGAAAAAACGGGTATGCACACGAAAAAAAGAACACCAGCCCCTGAGGGGTACAAATCTGTCCTTTTTGCACCAAAAGGGAACTCCTTGGTGCGCAAACTGGAAAATCTCAATGCCAAAGGGAAAGGAAAAAAGGGGGAAAAACTGGACCTCGGGAAATCGAACACTCAAGAGAAAGGGATGGGAAATAATCAGATATCTGTGCAACGAAACTTGTAGGGATGGGCGAGAAAAAGGGAATCCAACAGGCATTGAGGGTGTTGTGTCAGGGGAAGGGGGGGGCTAAGGAAAAAGGCTTAAAAAGGCTCATAACGGAACATGAGTCAAGTCAAACCATCTCAAAAAACCCGTTGGAATAGAAGGATACAACAAGGTCATTCTTTCGGATGGAACCACGAGGCCTTGACCGAGGAGGAAGAACGCTCTGGTTGGGGAAGGACTAAACAATGGAAGTGCCTGGGAGAGGGTTTTCCAAGAAAAAGGGGGCGCATTATTGGGGGCCTGGAGAGGGAAGCAGGATCGAACCCGTGTGCTTAAGGCTGGGAACTGGGGAGTTTGTCCCATGGGGGCCAATGGAAAAAGAAACTGTCAGGTTAAATAAGATCGGGGGGGACCAATGAACTCAGATCAATCACTAAAGGCGTGTGGGGCCACCACGTACAAGCGGGATATTAAGCTGAGCGGGAAGTCCCAGGGGGAGAAGCGCAATGCCCGCCGAATTAAAGGGGGGAAAAACTGGCGAGGAGGGAAAGTTAAAGGTGCTTAATTGAAACTCGCGAGTTAGCGACGCAAAAGAATTTAAAGAGGAACATATAATGAGAAAAGAGGTATAACATAAGCAGTCAGATATCGCACCGAGCCGAAAATGGCTAGGAAATCACTGTCGGCCTTAATAAGTAGATCCACCCTTGTACGCAAGTTAAGTAATTGTTTGGGAAAAGTAAAAATCACCAGGAAACATTTCGCCGTTTGCCACGGGAATTACCGGTGGGTAATAAGGAAAGAAGCCACGGGGGGAGAAAAAGGATTGGTGCTCAAAAGGAGGCCACGGTTGAAAGGGGGTTAACAGAAGAACTAGATGATCGATTGGATGGCGAAAAGTTGGATTGTTCATGCAACGGAGGGGGGGGAGAGGACCAAGAGAGAGGGGGAGAGGAAGGACACCCCAACTGAAAGGAACATCAAGACAAAAAACCACAACCACAACAACGAAAGAAGGGAAAAGAGAGATAGTGGACGGAAAGTTTTGGTTCCTTAGGAGAAGAAGACCGATGAGCCTACAACCCTCAAAAAAAAGCGTGAGTGAACAATACCAGAAAGGCGGGAAGATAGATCTCGAGAAACCTGTAAACAGAAAAACTCCTATGTACGAAACGCAAGTAAAGGAGGGGACCAAGCTGACCGCTACACACCGCGATCAAGATATGTCCTTAAAAAGGGGAATCTGAAAAAAACAGGCAGAAAAGGGGGGGAAACCTGGTGAGAGGGGGTCAAAATGTGGGTCAAAACGGGGAACTACGGCATGAAAAGAAAGTCGGCCTGAGAAATGAAAGGTTCAGTCTCAGACGGAAATGGTGAAGAAGATGGGGTAACGTCCGCTTTGAGACCGGGGGGAAAATGAGGTGCGTAAGAGGGGGAAAGAACTAAAAAAAAAGGGGGAAACAGGTGATAGACTCGGGGATCAGACGGAGAGTTTCAACCTTCCAAGCTTCTTTCAGTCCAGTGGTGAAAGAAATGTTAGAATTGAAGACACAGAGCGGACAAAAGGGTCGGAGACCGGTCGTGATTGAAGATGCTGGATGGTACGTGGTAATCCACTCAAAGTTAACCGAGGAGCTTATGGCGAAAAAAACCGGAGGTTTCAATTCCAGTCCACAGCCTTGCAACAGTTTTAGAGATGGAGCAGAACTTACAAAGAAATCAGGAGACAAAATCCGTCCTCTTCTGGGAAAAACGAGTCATCAATGTGGGGGGGGAAGCAGGAAAAAAGGAAATGAGCAATGACACATAAGCCGGTAAAAACGGGGAATAGTGGCAAAAAAAACGAAGAATTAATAGTAGGGAGAGTAAAACAACGGGAAATGGACTTACCCTGTTGGTAACCTGGGGGGGGGGTTCCTCAATGAATGGTTCCAAAAAAACAACGACCGTCAAAAAACGGAAAGGGACTGACACACAGGGAAAAATTCATCGGAAAAAGGAAGGGGGGCGGTGACGTTGAACTCGTGTATAGTGAAACGGTCAAAGACGGACCCCTGCGGGAAGTAGGGGGGTGGGGAAAGGGTTGAAAACCAAGGGTGCTCGTTGGGTAGATGGCGAGTCAGGAAGGAGGACGCCACCACGTGCGACTTTTTGAAGTGGCTAACCTCACAGGGCTGGGGGGAAAGAATTGGCAAAGTAACCTCAAGTGAGATTAAAGGAGATAGCGAACAAAAAAGTAGAAAGTGGGGGGATGGGAAATTTTAACCCTCCGAAGTACATGGGAGTTGGGGTACAGACAACACAATTAAAGAGCCGGGATCACAGGGGAGAGGAGAATAAAACAAAATAATGGGGTGAAGGAGGGTCTAGGACCCTTGAATTACGGTCCCTTTCCATAGGTGTACGTGAAAGAAAACGGGATATTTATAAAGGAGGGGAGGACTAAAAACATAAGAGGGGGAGGACTTAAAGATGAAAAAAAAAACAAAAAGGGGATTAAAGGTCCTTTGCTATGAAATTGCCCGAAGATTCTCGGGGAGAAAAAAGGGGCATTTGGGATTATGTCCAAGTAAGAAAGAGGGAGAAAGGGACATTACTGCTGGGATTGTTGGCCTGGGAGGCGTGATCATAGCGCCCGGTGTGTCAAAACAAAGACGGGATTACGGAGAAAGTAAACGGCAAATGCCCAGGGCTGCAGGCCGAAAAAACCGGGGGACTGGGTGAAGGGAAAGGGGCAGGAGCCTAAGGCTAACTGGGCCCAAAGAAAATTGTGACAGAAGGGGAGGCGAACTAAAAAAAACAGCTTGGGGGTCATTCGAATCGAAACGTGAAAGCGGGGTGCAAGGTCACAGGTGGAAGCCGAGGGGACGATCAAAAAAAGGAGAAGCCCCACTATTTGACGAAGGAGGAGGGAAAAATCTTTCCGTGATCAGCCCAAGGGGAAAAAAAAGGAGAAAAAACCAATCTTAGTGGTAACTCGCTGACAAAGAGGGGGGGGGGGAACAAAAGAAAACCTAGAACTAAGGAACAGAATGGGGGGAAAACTGGGGAGGAAACATGCTGGTAGTTGAAACTAATCTTCAACTGACTGACAAGGAGACAAGGGGCTACATGACAAAGACTACGCCATACGTGGAGCGAAATAAACGGGAAGTTTAATCAAGAGAGCTAAAAACAAAACGGATAGGTAATTAGGGTTCCGGGAGACGATTCAGGATCCCAAAGCGCTTCGCTATTGGCCCGCCGTGGAGGGAAGGGGGAGGGGTGAGTGTCAAAAAGCGTTCCTAACAGAATGTAGACAACAGCCCAAGTGGTACCAATCGAAACAACCGGTATGAATCACGGATGGGGAAGCGACCATCAAACGTTAAATTCGCATCTTACCCTTGCGGAAAAAGAAAGGAGGACAAAACCAACCGTGGCTGAGGGAAAGGGGTGTTCAGAAAAAGCCCCGCGAAGGGAGTGGGGCAAAAGGTTTGGAGGTGTAAATGGGAGGTCGTCAACACCGCGAGCATGGTCTACCTTGCCAAAAACGGAAGCAAGGGATCCCCGGAGTTCGAGGGCAGCCTAAGGAGGCAAATTATAGGGGAAGAGGGAGGTGAGGCAGGTGAGATTCACAGAAGAAGCTGTAAGAAAACAGGAGGTGCAAGAGGCACTGCGAAAAGGGAATCCCAGTAAAGACAACCAAAAGAGATCACAGCGGGAAACGCAACAAAAGTCACAGCATGTAACCACGAGTCAGATGAAGAAATGGGAAAAGGAGGGAGGGCTCGCAGATAGAGAGGACGGGACCTGGGTCTTCAAGGGGGTCATCCTTCGGGGGGAAGTTGTTGGACACCTTCTTCGGAAAAAATACTATGAGGCTACGCGAACACAAATCCCTTATCTGGCACAGATGGGAAGTGAGTTCAAAAAACGGTCTTAAAAGGGAAGAAAAGACATCCTATAGGGGGACGGGCCCCTAAGGGCCCAGAAAGCGTTAAAAGACGGCTAACCCCGCAATTGAGGGCCCACCAAACGCCCCTGGCCCATGTGAATGTCACACATCAAAAACCTTAAGTCGGGGTCGCGCCACGGCGAGAAAGAAGAAAAACTGAAATGAGGAACAGGCCCACGGGGCACTGGCACCCTAACGCTGAATTAAAACTCTTCAATGTCTAAACGAGCAACGCGACGGGGGGGGCCAGAATACGCGACCTGGAAGAATAAAAAAAACAAAAGAAAAATGAACAAAACTCTCGCGCATCAGAAAAGAACTGGAAAGACACTATTCAAGCCCGCGAAAAAGAACATGTAGAAGAGGAGGGGAGAAAAAAAAAAAAAAAAAAAACCAACACAATAGATAAAAGGTGCACGCGGGGGCCCCTTGGAGGGGGGGGAAAGGGAGGGGGGGTGCCTATCGCAACACCGCGGAATCGTGCAACAGGGATAAAATCCTGGAAACAGGGAAATTCGCCATTTAATTATGAACTACGACACAAAAGGTTCTTATTGTGTCGAGGCACAAGTTGACACAAAGGCGTAGTGGGAAGGAGACTCATTTGGTCCAAAAAAAAAAGTGGAAGGTCGGAAGGTGTTCCAGAAGGAGGTCAGTTTTGGGAAGAAGGTATCGTGGCAAGACAGAACAAGTGTCAAGGGGGTCTACTTTAGGGGTAAGGTTAGGTGGTCGCCGGAAGTGTTAATTGGGGGGGGAGACGGCCAAAAGGAGTAAGAAACGAAGAGGGAGAACGGGAAAGGCTTGGGGGGGGGGGGAACGTTAAAAAGGAGTGGGGGAGCACGGTATAGGGAAAGGCTGAACTTCAGCGGGCCGGGGATAAGAGGACACAACAAGAGGGGGGGGGGTAGTTGGGGAAAAAGCTGGGTACAGAGAATTGATGAGGGAAAGGAGATCTAGAGAAATGACTCCGCAATAAAAAAACTCAGCAAGGGCAATTCTGCTCCAAAGGCAAGCTAAACCGAGCGCAACCTGATAGAAGACCAAGGAGGCAGCTCTGGAAGAAGGAGAAGGTGACAAGGTGGTTTGGATTGAAAATCAAAGTAAAACCCCCCACCACCTGCATCAGAAATTCTAGGAAGAAAGAAGGTTCATAACCCCCGTTTTTAAGGACGAAATCGATAACGCATGGGGGGAAGAGAACTAGGAAGAAAGGAGGAGGTTATAGTCCCGGATTTGAGTACACAAAGAGAAAAGAGAAAGACGCCGATGCAACTGGCTGGGAACTCTTACTATAAAGTGCACAGGATTTGTGGCAGGGGATGGGAAGGTCCGCTTCTCCACAGGAAAACCAAACGTTGGAGACACAGGCCACG
>Ga0179591_1375064_pt1 | contig 13211 bp, 16 predicted proteins | sample CZOMad2_1_08_16f_FD_182891 | JGI IMG/M metagenome (GOLD analysis project Ga0179591, IMG submission 182891) | Vadose zone soil fungal communities from Angelo Coast Range Reserve, California, USA - CZOMad2_1_08_16fungal (PacBio error correction) | ecosystem: Environmental > Terrestrial > Soil >...
TTGAGAAAAAGGAGGAGTCCAGTTCTAAGAATACCTTCCTCGGAAGGGGGAAGGGCCTCGTCTCTGGACGAGCGGGAATGATCGAAAAAAAAGGGGAGCTTCCCGAGAGAAAAAAGGTTTCACAGAGGAATGAAAAGGAAGAAAAACGAACACCCATAACTCACGCTAGAACTATGACCGCCACGTGCACGCGCTCCGAATCAACTCGGGGGGACCCCCCGCTGAAAGAATACCTTCATCCATCCAAAAACGTACTGGATGTCGACGAAACTTGCGAATCATGAATTATATGGATTAGAGAGGGAACGATTCATATTGGGGCAGAGCGAAAGATTGGGGCTCTCAGTCTCAGGTCAACATGACGAAATTCGGAAGCTATAAAAAGTTGGTGACTGCGCGAATGACAACTGATCGTCGCAAGGAAAGAATTCGATTGATTCAGAGGTCTTTCAGCAAGGAGAAAAAAAAAAAAGGATTTAATACAAACTTCTCGTCCCGGCTGCATTGAGCGGGGGGGCAGAGGAAACAGGACCTGACAAAGTCCTCAAGGCGTTGAAAAAAAAGGCTGCGGATCCAAAGATTGAGTAAAACCTTCCAGGGAATCGAATGGTTTAAGGCTCTGAAAACCCTTCCAGGTAAGCCCCTCAACCTCAGGGGAACGAATTTCAGCACATGCATGACCGAAAACGGGGATCCGCCTGGAAAAGAATACAAAAAGAGGTTATGTCCGACGAGACGGATTCTCAACGAACCCAGAAAAAAGAAGAAAAGGGGGGAAAAAATGGCCATGCTGAAGGTGGAAGCCTCGTGTCGCACAGAGAGCCAAACAGAAAACAAACATGACATTTGTGAGTTCTTGTCCCTGGAAGCCGAGGGTCACCTCTTCACCAGCAAAAGGGCGTACTCGGAAGAAAAAAAAAAGGGGAGAGGCGTCGATGGCGAAAAGAAAACACAAAGAAATCGTGTGACACAGGAAGAGAAGAGGGATCGCCCAAAGGGGGGGGATTGCAGAGGAGCGAAGCGGTCCGAGTAGAGAAAAAGGAATAAGAGTATTCATCGGGTGCTGAGTAGAGTACTGGGAAGCCGGAAGAGGGGAGAAGAAGAAAAGGAAGACTTCTTACTCGGGGGGGGGAAACTTGCTCAAGTGGAGTTGAGCCGTCGCGTATCGAGCAAGCGATAGAAAAAGAGGCATCCTCCACTCAACAAATAGAGGGCACAAGAAAAGAAGGAGGGGGAGATCCGAACGATTTCCGCGCGAGAAAAATAGAGATTCCGAAGCAGAACAGCGATTTGGGTGAGAGGGTTGAACAACCGCAAGACGGCCTCAAACGCCAAGTTACTCTAAAAGCCGTCGAAGGGGATGGAGAAAGAAAAAGACCGTGGGGGTCGCGTCGAAGGGCAACGTTTTGACCCTCGAGCGAGGGTGATGGGGGCAGACGAAAAGGAAGTTTTGGTCCTTAGCATATGCGGGAAAGACGGCCCGGAGGGAGACCGTATCAACGCAGTCGCACTGAAAGGAGAGGGTGGAAACTACCGAACAACACGGATCAAAGAGAAAAAACAACACAAAGGGAGAGCTTGGTTGGGAGGTAAGAAGAGGGAGGGATCGTATCTTGACGGCAGGGTCAGTGGGGAAAAAACAAGAAAGAAGGTCCCTGAAAAATCTCTGCAAAGAACTCCGTTCGGTCGGAACACAAAATTGGCTGAGTCTGGGACGAAGTGTGGGGAAGAAAGGAGGACTAAAAAATGGTCCATTCGACTCGAGACGTCCGTTGGTCGGGAGGGTTCACGGGCTATTCACCTTGCTTATGAGGCCTTTGGGACTCATCTTACCTTGTTGGGGTGTGAGAACCAAGAAGGATTAGGACTAAAAGAAAAAAGGGTAAAAATCGTTGCTGGGTCGGGATGGGATAAGTAGTGGTTAATGATGAATTGGTGATTTTTAATGAACCTATGTGGAACTCGAAGGAATGAAAGAGCAAAGCGCCGAAAAGAGCAAGGGAAGATCGGGGGTTGCTGAGGGTATTGACCAGGTGAAGTTGGGGAAAGCCACCCCGAGAAAGACCCAAGGCGGTGAGGATCGGGAGGAGAGCCTCGCCACCCTTTGTGCTACGTCAAAGGTCAGAGCCTGAACCCTATGGGTCTGGGGGGGAAATCACCTCGTCAACAGTTCGGCAGCTGGCCCAGAGTTACGCCCAGAGTTCTTGGAAAGTCTTTGGTCGTCAATGGAACAAAGGAAAAAACACCACACATTCCTTAGGAGGGGGTGTAGTGAAGAATAGGAAAGGAGCGGCAGAAAAAATTCCGCCATGGCCAAAGTTGGTCAAAAAAAAAAAAGGGATATAGGGTTTAGGTGACGTCCCGATCAGAGCGGGAAAACCCTAAAAAGTATAGGGGCGGCGGATGCAGGTCCATAAGGGAGTCATTGAAGGATGAAGGGCTCTAGTCCCCAAGCGGGGGAGGTACTTCAACGGATGTGATTCAGGGGATAGAGCACAATTCGCTTCCCTGGTCCGATTGACTTAGGGAGCGTTTGTCGAAGGTCAGACTGTGGGAGGAGAGAACTCCAATTAAAGTTGGCAGGGGGGCGGAACTCTGCTACCCAGAAAGAGCCAGGGGGAGAGGCCGCGGATGAGGAAGTCCATCGGGTGGTAAAGATTGACTGGGGGAAGTGATATTGACTCGACAGTGAACGCAGAACTTGATGCAGAAAAGGGAGCCCAGAACTCCGGGAGAACTCAAAGGTTACCAAATTGTAGGAACGCAAGGGTGTACATTCCTGCGACGGATCCCATGGACTTGCGATCGAGTCGACAGTGCAAAACCTAGAGGTCATCCATCATCACTCAATGGCAATTGAGGAAAATGGAGTCGACAGCCGAGGCGGGGTGTCTCGCGAAGTCCACGGTGTCGGTTCAAGGTTCTTGGGGCGTCGCGGAGGAAAAGGACGGTGGAGGTGATCGTTGGCGCCGTGGGGGAGAGGGGGTTTTTTCGCGGGAGCAGGGCAAAAAAGGGACCCCAAAAGAGGACCGGGACGGCCTACCCCACGGGGGGGCCTGGGCCGATCATCAACCGCGATGGACCGTCCGCGGCGAGCGAGACTGTTTCTCGGCCCAAGAGAAAACAACAAAAGGAAGGGTGCAAAGAGAATGCTGGGTCGAGGCGGGCAACAGGATCGCCAGGACATGTCAGAAGCCAGGGTCACTTCGGGGGGTTACTCTGTTTAGGAAAGGAGGAAAAGTGGGGATCCGGACTATTCCGGGGAATATAGGGATTAAAAGGTTGACCGGCAAAACGCGCCACTCATTGCCACCAAGGGGGGGGGGGCAAAAACCGCCACCTGTCCTGAAACTACAAGGAATCAGAGGGGGAAGAAAGGCGACTCGATGAAGACAAAAAAACGCCGAGGGAACGAAATCAATTCCCTTGGGGGATATGAAATCGGAAGATAAGGAAGCAGAGGCGCAAGTCGGAAGAGAGTCGCAGAATACTGCGGGGAAGCGCAAGAGACGGTTCTCCAAGGAGGTTCTGGGGCCCAACTGCATCCATAAGTCGGCAAGGAACGAGCAATCGTCAAGGATCAAACCGGGTTCAAGCAGAGAAAAAAATTGGAGAACGTCTCGACGTTTCAGGCTGGTGGGTAAGCAGGAAGAAACAAGAAGGCCTCCGGGGGGGGCGTGATCAAAAATAGAAGTTGCGAAGAAACAGAGAAAAGTAATCATCTAAGTGATCGGACGGAAAATCATTTCAGCACGAAGTAAGGATCAAAGGGGAAGACACCTGAGACTGAGATCCCGTAGGAAACGCAGCAAAAAGATATCCCGGAAAAAGGGGACAATCTCGGCTCAGGAAGAAGCCAAAAAGAAAAATTTGCCATGGCGGGATGGGAATCCTCGGGGAAAAAGCGAATACAGAAGAGGAGGACATTGGGACGGTAGGCCCTTGGAACGAGAGAACCCATTTACAAACTCAAGGCGTACGGCCGAAAAGATTTCAGGAACGGAGATGGTAGAGCCCCCGGGCGGAGCGTGCAAAACCGGAAAATAAGCGAGGTACGCCAAGGGGGGAAAATAGAGAGGATCCGTTCGCGACTCGAAAAAAGTCAGAGGGTCTCTGTTGGGGTGAGTAGTAGTCGGGACAGGTACGAAGAACCTATCATACATTAATAAAGAAAAGATGCAGGTGGAAGAGGACATGAAGCGTTCGCATCGAGCAAGGGAGAGAGAAATCGGTCTAAATCCAAACGGGGACACGTTACAAGAAGGCGACCGAAAAGATTAGACGGGACGAAAGGGGGGGGGGAAATCGAAAAACCCCCTACATGCCTGGAGTTTGTTCCAAAAAAGGGTAATGATTGGGAACCGGCTTCCCAATACGCCGTGCGCGGGGAGAAGAACACGAATTGGGGGGGGGATCGAGTCAAGGGAAGAACAAAGTTTTCCGAACGGGGCCGGCCCCTCCTCCTTCGAAGCATAAAAGGGAGGGGGGAAAAAGGCCACTGATTAAGTCAAGGATTAAGAGAGGTCTAAGTCCACCCCTTCTTACTGGAATACGAATCAAAGAAAAAGACTTGAGGAAAAAAACAGATACTACAACACACACGGAGGAGGAAAAGGAAAGTAAAAGTGGTGGGAGGTAGACAGCCAGGATCTGAGAGAACGCATTGGAACTTCGGGTGAGAAAAAATCGGAAATGGAAGAGAGCCGGCTCCCGTTTCGGGCTTGAGAAACAAGAAACTTTGTCCACTGGAAAGGAGATTTTGGGGGGGGAGAAAAAAGAAAAAAGAAAGAAACTAGGAAACGTCTGGCGGACTCGATCAAACAAGGAGTTGGGTCGGTCTTTGGGAACAGGGAGCGTCACCTGGCGTTATTAGGAGATTGGGGAAAACATCCATCTTAACATGAAGTTGGAAAAAACCAAGAAAAGTTCACTAAAGAACCGGCTGGCAGGAAGGGCGCTAACAGCTTCTTGGGGGACTCTCAGGGAAAAAAGTTGGGGGGGAGGGGGGAGAAAAAGGTAGAGCGCCTGGCTCATACGCTAAAGGTCGGGCAAGCCAGCACTGAGACGTAGAGGAAATGAGACGGTGAGGAGGAATAAACCTCCTTCCGCGAAATTTGCAGAGGGAAGATCAAAAAAGAAAGACACTCTGCGGTGTCAGAAAGCGGAATAGCGCGACCCTTGGGTGTAGTCCAAAGAGCTTCTCGGTCTGTGTAGGAAAAGAGGTCTGGATGACGCCATCGACGTTCGAGTCGCAAGAGTCTGGAAAGGCCGAGTACGCCCCTTGGTTCTGGAAGGGAAGGGACAAATAGATGCTCACAGGGACCGCAAGTCCCAACATTAAGGATGAAGTTGGGGGGGGGTAAGCTGCTTCCAACCTTCACGCATTTCAACCGAATGTCAAGGACTGCGGGTGGGGGTGAGGGTCGGAGAGCGAAGACAGATTCTTCATTCAAAGGCATTGTTTGGCGGGTCGTAGCCTCAGGGTGTCCGACCTCCTTCTAGGAAATGAGCCTGCTTCCCTCACTCTTTTGAAACAAACAACCTCTGTTGGGATTCATTCCCGAGTTCTAGCAGCGCACGTCTACGCACCAGCGAGGAAAAAAAGTTTGTACATTCGCCATATGGCGAGTGGGAAAAAAAAGATCCGGAAAGCCCTTTGAGGAACGGGGTAAGCTTTTGGGTAGGAAGAGTGGACGACCCAAAAATCCCATTCACCTGAAGGGGAACGTGAAAATTGGTAATCGATGGAAACGCGTAAGAAACGAGCCAGAGTGGGGACAGGACTTCGGCCAGTCTTAGGGACCTAACTGGATAGGACTCCCATGAACTCGGTCAGAGAGATGAAGAAGGAAGACCAATGTTGACAGCCTGCGACCGGAAGAGAAAAGGGGCAATCACCGGCTTGGACAGAAGAGCCATACGGGCAAGAATCACCAATCATCAGACTTGATTCGTCGCCCGGTTTTCTCCGCTCTGGGGGAGTGATCAGTCCAGATGAGTGCGGCCGAAAGGCTAAACCGTGAGAGTTGGGAGGGTTTTTTTTGGTTCAGGCCTGAGTCAGTCCACGGTCAAAAGGTGCACGCAGGGCTCCCCAAGGGGGGGAAGATCCTCCGGATCGCGATGGGGGAACCGAGGGCCGGAGGGACTAGCCTTATATCAGGGTTGCGAACGGGGACAAAGAGAAAAAAAAAAGAGGAGAAAAGAGAAAGAAGATGCTTTGGTCGATAGCCCCGGTCCTCCGGCCGCTGCGGGGAGAAGAGATGATCGTCAAAGGTGGGGGGTAGAAAAGGCCGGGGAAAGGAATTGACCACACTTGACCCTGATCCGGCGAAAACCGCCAACGCATTCTCAACGCCGGAAGGAGCCACCGTTCACTTTCGAAGACGATCAAGCATCGCTTAACTCGAAAACCTTTATACGGGAACAAAAAGGAGAGGGGGGAGGGGGCTACGGTCGAATCCTTATTGGGAGATGTATGGAAGCGGTTCATAGTTGGGAAGCGCAATTTTGGGGGGGGGAAAGGGGAAACAAAATTATCTAGCTTCAGAGACTTTGAGGAAGGCTTTGAGAGAAAAAAGGAAAAGGGGGGCAAAGGTAGGGGCGATGGCAAGGAAGTACCGAGTCAAGCCATTGGCATCTCACGGGGAGTATCAATCCGGGAACCCACTATTGCTATCCTCTTATCGGCAAACTGGAAAAGAGTAAACAACGAGGAAGGCAAAACAAAACTATCTACACATTCCCGACCAAGAGGGGGGGACAGCAAAATTCTGACTTTCACGCCAAAAATAGAAACCGGAATCGAATGATCGCGGGTTGAGTCGACGGCCTCCAAGGAAATTCAGCAAGACACAGGGAAAGCAGGAGGGGATTTAGCGTCACTGATCAGCGGATGAAAAAACGGCATCAAGCCCAATCCGGACTGCTCCAGCGGATGCTCCAAAAGAAAAAAGGGGCAGGAAAAGTGGAAAACTGGTTCCATTGAAAGTGGTGGAAAAAGCACGAAAACACGTTCAGGTGGTTACGGTGCGGGCCCTGGCGAGCCTAGTGACCTTCCGAAGGAAGGCGTACTCGGTCAAGCTGAAGGAACGGAGAGATCAAGTCGATGGACATCCGCACAATCTTTTGCAAGGAGCGGGGGGGAAAAGGAAGGTCGAGTGTAGCCCAAGGGTCGTGCAAAGCCTTTCAGCGACTAGAAAAAGAAGGAGGGGGCTTACATGAGAATTGGAAAAGGGCGACGACAAGGACGATAAACAGGAATCTAACTGCGCAAATTCACGAGAAAAAGCGGGTCAGACGATCAGGCGCTAACATAGCATCTCCAAACGAAAAAAAAGGGTACGCAAGGAGTAAGACATGTTAACGCTCCGAACATTCGGGGAGCGGCTGTGGGCACTCTAGAGGTCCAACAAAAGGAAATCGATGGGGGGGATTGAAGGAGGGTTGAACAAAACAAACCCGAGGCGCCTCAGTAGGCATTCCCGCTGGAAACCCGACAAGGAGAGAGGCGAAGGAGCAAAGACTGTTCCCTCTAGAGCGTGAATGGGGACGTCCCCCGAAAGGCGGTAAGATGTGTGGATTTGTCGACCCGAACGTGAGGGAAGGAACAGAAGGTCTTAAAATACTAAAAACGCATCCACCCCGTACGGAAGAAAAGACGAAAAAAAGGAGATAGAGCACAACCAGGATAGGGAGGAAAGAGAGAGAGTGGGGGATGTCTACAGCCAAACGTGATCTTATAGGAAAACGCATGGGGGGGGGGGGGGGAGGGGGAGAGAAAAAGAGTCTGAAGGTCAACTCTCTTGCCAGCCTAAGAAAGTAGGGGGAGTCTGTACACAAAGGAAAGATGCGAAGGGGTGGGGCACTTCCATAAAAGACTCTAGAGGAGATTTTAGAGGGGGCACATCAGGGGGAAAAGAAATGGTGTCAGGTAAACGCGCACTCGAGGGGGGAGGATAAGAACTGGGGAGGTTTGTTTCAAATCAAAGGCATGGATTTGGAACAAACTAGAAGGGGGAAAGTCGGCGGACATTGTTAGCAAGCGAATCGGAAATCAGGAGTGTAACTGACAACTCTGGGGAAGGGGGGGGAGGATACGAGATAGCGCCTGGGAGATACAGGTTGTACAAAAGAGAGCAAAAGATGGAAAAGGAGTCGGATCGGGTTGAGAGCATACGGAAACCTTCTGAGGGGATTACTACCAACCACCCAGGAGAAGACGCCGAAGAGGACGGGGTGAGGAGTCGCTTTATCCTCGAAAGGGAGAAAGTAAAGCTTGAACTGTTTGTCACTCGCGACGTACCAGTTGGCGGAGATGGAGGAGAGGGTAGCCCTTGATTCTGGGGAGGGACGCAAGAGCCTTGGTTAGCGCCAGGGAAAGCCCTCACCAAAAACATTAATATGACGTGGAAAAAACTGTCGTATCACTGCGGGGAGAACCAAAAGTAAACATTTGGCAAGGGGGCTACTGCGGGGGAGGGGAGGTCCAGCAGCGAGGTCAGGAAGTCCCACTCTTCGGAAGCGGAGGGGATCCGGACCGTGAGGGTCAAAGGGAAGGGGAGATGACAGCCCGAGGGGGCAGCTAACAGGGTTGGTGAGAGGCTGAAACTTTCTAGAGGGGAGCAACCCTAAGGTGCCGGTTTTTCTGCAGCTTTAGAAAGGTCAGACTGGGATCGTACTGACAGTGAGGAACGGTTTGGGCCAGCTTTGGGGGGTCTTCAGCTACCAAACAGGTCATCCTTTACGGGCGAACGATATGAAGGAATACGGGTTGGGGGGGTGAATGAGGAATAGAGCAGGGGGACGGGGAATGTAATTGAAGCTTGCCGAATTGTGAAGGGGGGGGGGGGGAGGAAGACAAAACGCCGGTCGAACTCTGCACAGCTAGAAGCAGGACATTCTAAAAGGCAAATTACTTCTGCCAGAAAAACTTCAGTCAAGAGGGGTCAAGAAAAGAGGCAAAATTAAAAAAAAAGGAGTCTCCCAGCCAGGAGGACGGTTGTAAGGCGTCTTCAGGAAGAAAAGGGGTGGCCAGCGTTAACGCGCGGTTGCTGGGATGATCGGCGAGACCATGGGTCGTTCTGCTAGGAGAAGTTGCGGGGGTTTTTTTTGAGGCCGGAGGAAAGAAGAAGGGCGGTGCGGCCTCCCCAACCAGTCATGGGCCAGAGAATTCCAGAAAAAGAGGGGAAAGAAAACGAAGAGTCAGCGGTCCGGTTGGCGCGACCACCAGCAATAGACAAAAACCACGAGGGAAAATATAATGCTGGGGTTCCTTGCGAGGGGGGGAAGGGGGCGGAAATCCTTCAGAGGACTGAAGGGTTATAAACGAGAAGAACGAGAGAATGGGGGTGATTCCGGGTATGACTCACAAGATGGACCCAAGGCGGCTTTCACTAAAACCGCCAACTCAGTCGAACGGAAAAAAAAATCCACCTACCTGTGACACTCGAGAAGAGAGAGCTCGACAACCGGTCATCGCTTAAGAACTATACAAGTCACCTCCGGGATGAGAACGGAGGGGAATCTGCCGCTTAGTTAAAAAGACTAATGAATAGAGAGAAGGGCTCGAACCAAGGAATGGGTCAATCCAAATTCTATAAGGCGCTAGAAGGACTGCACATAGTCGAACCGAGTGTGATGGTCTCGGTCCAATCATCAGAAAAAGAAGGGGAGATTGAGATGAAGTCCTAGTCAATCGTTCAGGAGAGGTCTTACCAATAGACAAACCCGGGAGAGGGCCCAGTTCAGGACGAGAGTGGCTTTGGGCGCAGAGAAGACCAAAAATTGTCCAACCCGTTCTCAAGGGCGGGACTCAAGTATGACGGGTCTCAAGATAAAAAACGGCCCAAATCAGTGGGAGGGATAGCATGATCGACCGACCGAAGGCCCCCACAAGGATGGAACAGCGTAATCGCGAGGGTCAGGGAGCTACAACGGAATGGAAAACGTTACGGCATCACCCGGAGGGGGCCTCCTCAGTGCTCGGAACGACCCTAAAAACGCCAAGGTAGTTCATGTGGGTGAGACCACGCTTTCCTCGAAAGCGGCAAAGGACAAGGAAAGGTGAGCAAACTGGACGATCCCAACATCGCTCTTGGAAAAACAAAGAACTAAGGCGCGCCGTCAAGCTGCAAAGCGACAAAATCTGGTCAAGAAGATCTTAAAAATAATATGATCTACGGTAAGAAGGGACGAATCGAAGCCGGTCCCGCGACCATACAACGCGAGAGAGAGTTACTCGTTGGGCAGGATTGGAAAGGACACTAGGGAAAAAGGGGTAGGGAGAACCGATCAGACTCACGAAAAAATCGGAATCATGAGCGTCTCTAAGATGAAGTCTCTTAGGGGGGGATCAAGAAAGGTACCTAGGGAAGAAAAAGCGACCCAAGCAGTTCAGAGCCTTTAGGAGACCGAACCAAGCTTGGCAAACTGAGAAGGAAGCCCGTGTTTTCCAAATCCGGAAGATGATGAAAAAAACAAGGGAAGGGGGGGGCCATGAAAAGAGTGAACCGATCCGCTTCGGGGAAAGGGAACAGAACCGTTGGTTTCAGTCAGGGAGTCGCCAGTTTTTCAAAACGGACAAAAAGAGTACTTCGAAGCATCAGGGAAATTTGTGTCAACCCGAAGGAGAAGTCAGAGGGGACAAACCCTCCACGAAGGACCTGGGGGAGGGATCAGATAGCACGAGAGGGACTCCCTAACGGGATCTCTCAAAACAACACTGGGTGGGTGTAGGGGACAGGTTGGGGTATTTTTTCGAAAGAAACGCTTGAGTCATCTTGTGGATGTGAACGGTCTCGGGGCAAAGAAGACTACCCGTTCTTTCGTACCACAATGGGAAACTTGGAGGAACGGGGTTGGGGACGCAACACCGACGCTCGATGTAAAATCTGCTGCTAAGGGAGAAGATCAAACAAGGAAGGACTTAGGTAAGCTTCACAACGCGGAGTCACCTTTGAAGAGGCCGAGCGGGGCGGGGTTTGTAAAAAAAGAATGGGTGGAACAAACTCGCAGCCCTGTCGGCAGGACGATCAGATGCAATGGGGGCCCTATATTCGGGAGGACAAGGGAGGGGGACCGCGGTTCCAATTTTATGGTGGATGGAAGGAAGGCACGCCTTGCTCCGATCGAGAACGGCGGAGCACTCAAATTGCACGTTCGAATGTCAGGTTCTTCTGAGAAAGGGAGAAAATCCTGGGGAAGATTAGAAACAAGACAGCCCCACCGAAGACCCTATAGGATCGAGTCCCGTCGGGCTTCGCTCCTCGGCAAACTAAAGAGCGCCTGTGTTTCAACATCTGCTGAAGGGGTCGCAAAGGGAGAAACAGTTCGGCAGCTTGAGGCATAGTATCGCGAGTCGTGGGGAGTGACCAGATAAGGGGGGATCGGCAAGTACCGGCACCGACACAGGGTTTGGGGGGGATGCTTCTTGAGAACGCGAGACACAAGCCATTGCCAAAGTGAAATAAAGGGTCAAAGGGTGGAGGGTTTCCAGAACACGCGTAGGCGTCCAAAGGTAGCGTGCAGGATGCCGGATTTCATGGAATCCGGAGGAGGCAGTGATAAGGTGACGCAAGATGTGCTCACAAGTGAGACGGGCATGTACCCTGGCTGACGGTAGAATACAAGGAAAGAGTCAGAGGGGCCGGTTTTTCTTTCAGAAAAGTGGCGAGCAGCAGTTGGGAGCTCGAAACCCCGAGGGGGTAGAGGTACATCTGGGGGGGTGCAGGGAAGAGGAAGGAGGAAGAAAGGACACCTGTCCCCATGATTTGAATAATCGGGAGAAAATTGAGCGGAGACCGATCCAGGACCGATTAGGGGTGTCAGGGGGAAAAATTCCGCGGAAAGGGATCCTTGGGGGGCACCAGCAAACTCCGGGGGGGATGAGAGAATTCTCAATGAAGGGAGCCACAAAGTACTTGCGACAATGAATTGGCAGACGAGAGAAAATCACTAATGGGGTATTAAGAGGGTCGACAGGAAAGAAGTTTGGTCTCGGGGGGTCTCAGTAGTCGCAAGGGACGAGCTGGCATGAGCGTCCGCGTGGACGAAGGGGGGGGTCAGCCGGGCAGGGTAGAATGAGGGTCGGTTTTTTCTCCGTAGGAATGAGCCGCCGTAACATGGGAGGCGGCCCTGGACTAGACAACCAAGGTTCCTGGGGGACCTATCAGCAAAGAGCCGAGACGATGGGCACCTGCCGATGTCGGTGAGGGCGATCCTGTGCGCTCCCGAGGCCCCGAGCTAGAGCGGAGGTAGGAAAGAGGAGAATGCTGGGGGAGGATCAAAGTAGCGGAATACGGCCGCGCATAGATCTGGATGGGGGGGGGGGGACGGTGGGGAAAGGAGAATCGGCCAAGAACAGTGGTGGGCCGTCCCGAGCAGATTTCGGGAGGGAGGACCTGAAAGCCGGCAAAAAACCGCCAAGCCCACCACGGCTAATTAAGAGACCAAGAGTTCCTGGAACAGAGGAATCGGAGACTTGTAACGCTAACCTTTCAAGAAAAAGAGGAAGAAAAAATATTGAAGACGAACAAACTTCCCAGATTCTGGGGAGACATCGGTCTAATCATGAGAAATTGATAAAGAGTCAATAAGATTTCGCAGATCCCCGCCCCCCCACCCCCCCCCCCCGCCGACCCCCCCCCGCCGTCATCTCTCAGCGGAAAGAAAACATTAGAAAATTAGAGTAATCAGGAAGAGATTTAAAAGGGGTGGCTTCGCGAACAAGAATAAAGGCAGGTGGGAATGAGATAGACATCGTCATGGACGTGGGGAAGATTACAACCCATGGAAGGCATAAAAAAGTGCAAAAATAAGGGCTGCAGGGCTCTTTTGGGGTGGACCCACGCTGGACGGCGAAACTAAAAAAGTTTTCGATCCTCACCCCATCTGCGGGGACTCCGAAGGGAGGAAAACACCATAAACCGTTATCATGGGTGCTCAGAAAGGGGAGCGACGAAACGCCAGTCAGGAAGCTACCTACCGGAGCCGAGTTTCTGTCTTATACTGATCTCCCAGGAACCCAAACCCGCCCAACCCGGAGACGGGACCTAAGATCGACGACCAAGACCACCCGGAAGTAGACAGGAAAAAGATGGAAAGTTCTGTAAATTGGAATATGGGGGGACAGAATCATCATTGATGTGTTGACGGGGGGGAAGCTGGGGACGAGAAACCCAGTTTTCAAGATGAGACAAGGGCGTACTGGCGTC
>Ga0179591_1348220_pt1:10000-13210 | contig 13210 bp, 2 predicted proteins | sample CZOMad2_1_08_16f_FD_182891 | JGI IMG/M metagenome (GOLD analysis project Ga0179591, IMG submission 182891) | Vadose zone soil fungal communities from Angelo Coast Range Reserve, California, USA - CZOMad2_1_08_16fungal (PacBio error correction) | ecosystem: Environmental > Terrestrial...
CCCCCCCCCCCACCACCCCCCCCCCCCCCCCCCCTCCCCCGCCCCCTCCCCCCCCCCCCCCCCCCCCCCCCCCCCCCCCCCTCCCACCCCCCCCCCCCCCCCCCCCCCCCTCCCAACCCCCCGGGCTCCGTCTCGGCAACAGTCTTTTTGGCGCATCCGCCCGACGATTGTCCCCACCGGAGACCGGTCGGGCAAAAAAAACCTGAACATCAGATGCAAGCGGGGCATCATATTGTGCAATGAATACGTCGCGTGGTCACCGACGAATATTGACGATCGGCGTCGCTGCTCGAGGGCGCGTTGTGGAGATTGGCCAGATCCGTTCGCCCCAGCCCCTGGTCCGAGGGTGCAGCAGGGTCCACGGCCCGGCTTCTCCGCCCATGTGCGGCCGTTAACCATCGGCCATCCCCTCCCGGTTTACGGCGCCCTTTCGAAAAGAAACCGAGCAACGACCGCATATAAACCCTCCGACCCTTGTCCGAGTTGCCGCCACGAAGGTGCAATTTTCCGATGTGCCGGATTGCCGAAGAGCAAGACCTCTACAACCCCGATCCGAAAGCGGTCCGCCCAAAAACTTTTCCGCTCCCGTTCATGATGCCCGCTTTCCCCCGTGCCCGTGCGAGTGGATCGTCAGGTCGTTGACGCCGCCCGCCCCACCTTGGGAATCAAGTGTTTGCTTAGGTTAGACGAAGGCACTCACGAGCCCGGTGATGGACTTTGCCGACAATCAACACGTGTTCATTTCTCCCTAGTTGCCCTCGTAGGAGTAGAATCGCCTCCCGCGTTCCGGCCACGAAACCGGCGATGGGGGTTCTTCGAGCAGGATGGCCGTTGGCCCCGCCGACCAAGCTTCCCGCCGCCGCATAGCCGACCGTCTCGCGGCAATTGACAGTGCAGATGCTTTCCCGCGAGCGAATGCAATGCTCGTACAGCATCCACCCCCTTTCGTCCCTGCAGCTTTGCTGCGAGGCCCGCAGCATCATCGCCCTGCCTTTGTCGAGTGACGGTTTTGCCGAGCAATGCGCACCAAGCAGAATCCTGTACGAGCTGAAATCCATCATCCCCGATCGGCTTTTCCGAACTTGTATCCTAAAATTCCGCCTCCGGTCCGCTAGCCCAGGGCCGTGTTCATATGCTCCCCCATCTGGCAAAGCCCACCCGGCGACAGCCACCCCCACCGCCGGGTGCGGGTCCATCCCGCAGAACCCCCCTTGGCGGTGTCCTTGAAATGAAGTTTTGGGCAACTTTCTGCTACGATCCTCCCTCGGGCCACGCTCGCAGTCCTTCAGCCGTTGAATCAATCCGTTCCTGCACGACGCGGAGCTCTATCTTGGTTTTTTTGATCTTCTCGACCGAGAAAGCCGGAATTTATCCTTTTCCCCACGTACGAAAGCCCTTGACACCTGGTTCGAAAGCCCTCCTCCGCCGCGCTCCAGATCACGGTGAAAGTCGGCAAAGGTGGCGGGTTTGTGGGGGGCCGTTGCCGATCCCGTCCTTTCTTCTGGCCGTTTGAGGAACCCAGGTGTCCGCCCCCTCGCGCCGGCAGGTCTCATCATTTTCCTTCGCCCGGAAAAATGTCGCCGGGAAGCCTACCATAGTTCAGTCAACCCGAACGAGCGATCTTCTCGAAGCGCATCAAGGCCAGGCAGCCAACGCTTGGTTTGTCTGCTCCTCGTTCGCCGCACAAGGTAGATCGACCCCTGCCGAGAGTCCTGTATGGCACGCCCCCAGAACGTCCGCACCGACGATCGACGGCGCCGCCAGCAGCTCATCGCGCGAACAAACCGTTCATCAAGCACGCCAGCCTGCCCTCTCCTGCGCGCTATAAATCCTTCGTAGCCTACCCCGCCAATTTCCGAACCTCAAGCCCATGTTTCGGAATAATCTCGACAGGAATTCAATCGCGGGCCCCAATAATCTCGATGATCCGGGTGCCACCACAACCCACTGCCCGGAACGCCTTTCCGTTAAATCGCCGGACGCGTGTGATCAATGCCCGCTCCCTCTCCGTCAAGACTTTGACGATTCCTGTTAAAATCACCATCCGTTGGCGGCGGCGAGTAAGCCGGCTCTTCCTCCGCCAGCGCTGGGGTTTGCAGGCGGGCCATCCTGTTCCTACCCCTTGGATAATGGCGCGGCTTTGGGGCCTTGTTTTTCTTTTCCCGCGGCGTCGTTCCGGGCCCAAGCAGCATCGCGCGTTTCCGTGCCAAAAACCTCTTTTCGGGGGATCGCTCGCATGGAGGCGTCAGGGGTCCAGGCGGACTGCCCCCCGCTGACCGCCTGGCCCTCGAAACTCCTCAAAGAGCTCCTCTTTTTCACAAGGCGATTCCTGAATGATCCTTCACTGCCTCGTCCGGTCGATGCCTGCGGTTTGTCGCGCTCCCTGCTGCTCCTTCCCTTTGACGGCCATTTCAAACTTCTTGTGGCGAACGTCGGTTCTGCAAAGCGCGGTTTCCTGTATTTTTTTGCCGAGCGCTGGTCCTGCCGGGCCCACGGTCGTCCGCCTTCCCGAAGCCCCGCCCTCCCAACCTCGCGTTTTGTTTTTTTTTTTTTTGCGCCTTAATAAAAAAAACCGACTGAGCGCCTTGCGCCGCCACCGGGCGCCCTCTCGACGCAGGGCATCGATATTTTTTCTTCCTTGGGCTTCGAATCAGCTTATCGACGTCCTCAGTTTTTCGGCAACCCGAGATCAATGCCGAACTTCCTCAGAATTTGTTCGATGTAAGAGGTGGTGTCCTGGGTCAATGGGTAAAAGCCTCCCTTTGGTTTTTGCTGGCCTTAAGTCCTTGCAGTGATTGTGGCGGTCCCTATAATCGGAAACAGACGTCTCGGCCTTGACTGACCGCTCGCGAAAAAGCCAACCGGATTCTGGCCTCTCAGACTGGCCGCTTTCGCCCGGCCAGAAACTCCTCGAATGATGGCCGCGGTTTCCGCCTGGGCCCGGCGGTCACCATGAAGAGGTGTCCGTTCCATCCGATCATCCGAAGCTGCGCGTTTTTCGAATAAGAAGCGCCAGCATGCGGCCGTTTATGGAGGAACCACGGGTCCAATCTCGTTCCCATCAGGATGATCGTCGGTTGGCCCGGCCAAAAAAGGACCAAGCCACGGCCAGGCCCTCGGTCCCATCCGGTCCATGGCAAAAGCTGAGAAAAATGACCCGAGATTGCGTTGCCCACCCGCCCTCAATCGCGCCTCTGCGTGCGCCCCCGA
>Ga0179591_1259479_pt1 | contig 13208 bp, 8 predicted proteins | sample CZOMad2_1_08_16f_FD_182891 | JGI IMG/M metagenome (GOLD analysis project Ga0179591, IMG submission 182891) | Vadose zone soil fungal communities from Angelo Coast Range Reserve, California, USA - CZOMad2_1_08_16fungal (PacBio error correction) | ecosystem: Environmental > Terrestrial > Soil >...
AAGAAGGAAGGGCGGCAGACAAGGTCAGCGCCCGTGGAACATACTAGAAATCGAAATCAACTGTAGATAACGAACTCTCTAACATCAGGGGTGGAGCTCTACCGGAAGGTCAGCTCAAGGAAGGAAAACACCGACTAATTTCTTTTCAAGAAGGATGCTTCGGGAAAATAGGATTTCGAAAAAAAGGAAGAAGGAGGCGACATGTAACGGATGGAGGCATCTAAGAAAAGACTCCCTATCTGGAAGACGATAGTACCAATAACTGAGACAGCACCTACAAGGGAAAGGGAGCTAATAAAAACTGAGCAAAGAGAAGGGAACCGCCGAACCCTTCTGCATACGGGCTAGAAAGTGTTTCATCTCACCTTCCAGAAGAAACACACGTCGCCCAAAAAGCGGCCCTCCGGCCGGAAGTGGATCGAACAAGCTCCTGATCAAAGCCAAACGTCTAAGAGATCAGTACTTCGACTTGGACTTGAGAAAAAATAAGCTTCAAACCGTTGGTGCCTGCCGTCACAGAGGGATCATCTAGAAAGTAAGGGGGGAAATCTGTGCAAAAAGCACTTCCACGAGGCACAGCGACGAGATAGACGGAAGGGGAGACCCATGGGGAAGGGTTGGACTATTGACAGAGGAGGGAAAGCACCGTGGAGGAGCCGGGGGAAAAAGAAATCGCTTCGCCAAAAATGAGGCACGCCGGAAGGACGGGGGAAGCCCGTAAATAGATTCCTCGACATCTCGAAGTCAGTCAGTCCAAAGTAGGGATCTACACTCGTTCTCACACTACCCATATTATGTAGGGGGGGGGAAAGTGTTGCACCTGGGGGGGCGAAAAAAAAAAAAAAAGGAAGGGACGTATCCCGTGGAAAAGAAAAGGACGAGAGTCTATCCCTGGATTCTGAATTAGGAAAAAAACCTGTCCGCTATCTAAATAGAGAGGATTCGCTGAAAGAGAAAAAAAACCGGCCGGCAAAGGGAAACCTTAAGGACGCGAGGAATCGAGATGATCCAAAGAGGGAAAGGTCACGGCATATCAAGAGTCCGATGGAAAAGAAAATCTACATTCTACCCTCGGGGAACCGTCGGGTGGCGGAGGGGATGAGAAAAGGGCGAGCAAGTGGGCCGTGCGGGGAGGTCCGTATCGGGAGAAAAGTCGGGCCCAAGGGGCATCGGTCCCTAGAAGAGGAATGGCGATCACCGTAGGGAAAGGCAGACGTGGAGGTCATTGCTTTGGCGGGAGATTAGAGGAGAAAAAAGTGCCGCTCAAAATGTTTGAAAGGGGCTGCTCCTTAGGAGTTTAGTATTGCGGCCACGAAAGGCGGAGGAGATGAGGGGAATGAGGACCAAGTAAGCCAAGAAAAGACGGGCAAGGCGAGACCCAGGCTTGCCTCAAAAGGGAATTAAAAAAAAGAAGGGGGATGGGGATTTAAAGAGATCGTCCTCCTCAACCAAGGGGGGATTTAAGTACTGGGCGGGGGCAGACCATCGTCAAGGAAGCGTAACGTGGCATGCTAGGTTTGGAGGGGAAAGTGAAGCACGGGAAAAGGAGGCGGGATAAAAAGGGTTATTTGCGCGGATCGCGGAAAACGAACTAAAAATCGAAAGACTGGGAATAATTAGAAGAATACTCAGGGGAAGAGGAGGAGCAAGACATGGAGGCACCTCTACCTCGGGGCCTCTATCTTAGTTGGTACCATCGGATGTTCGAATAAATACAGGAACGAAACAACTCGGGCTAAAGCATCAGAAACAGGGCATCCGAAAGCTCTCTCAGAAAAATGCCAACTCTGATCAGAAAGGACGCCAGTGGTGAAAAATCAGGGTTTTTGACGGTAAGCAGTAAACGGAGGACATGGAAAAGAAGGGGGGGACGAGGCATTGAACCAGACTATCAACAGGGGACGAATCGACCACAATTAAGAGAAGAAGGGGGGGGGGAAAGAACGGTCCGGCTCCTACTCTCCTGGAAAGCTGCTTCATCCGAGTTGACGAATGGCACGGCGAAAACTAACTGGGGGGGGGACGGCGACATCACTGGAAGGAAACAAATAAATCTTCACCAGGGGTATCTGAAGGAAAATACCAAGCGATCTACGAAAAAAATTATATCAGAAAGAAACGGATGCTACAATATCGCATCTATGAAGGAAAAATTTCAAGGTCCATCCGACACTTTGACCCACAGGTATCGGGGGAGGGGTACGGCTGGGATTAAGAAAAAAGGAGTTCTAGCCCTGCAAACGAAGAGGATAACCGCCCAAGCTCGATCAAACAACAACGGATGTGGAATAAGACCTTGATCAGTGGGTCGAAAAATCGAATAGAAGATGAGAAAAACGGAAAACCGCCTGTGAAAAAAAAGAAAGAGCGACTGCTGGAAAGGAAAAAGGAAAGATATAGCGCGAGTGGCTAGCTCCAATCAGATCGCTTTGCTCAAGTTTTTCGTTCTTGTATGGATAACGGGATGAGGGAAAAACTGGAGGACTCTCTACTTTGTGACCGCAAGCAAAACAGAAGACTCGGAAGGAAGGAGGGAAATTTTCCGTTGAGTGCATTGAGAGGGGGGAAGGCTGGTATGTGGGAGCCAGTCTACACTCCCCATAGGGCCAGTCCTAGAAAGACGGCCACACCGGAGTCGGGCGAAGGGCGAGTGGGGGGGCGACGAGCCTGGTCGAAATCTGAGGTATTTTTTCCGCAGTCCAAATAGATATCTAGGTGGCTGGAGGTAAAAAAACGTCGGCATCTCAATGGAAGGAGCACTAGCACTGATGTAAAGACGGAGGTAGAAAGACAGGGCACACCTATTTACCCAGGAGAGAGGTAAAAAAAGGAGAAGAGAGATAAGTGAGAACTGTCAGGTCGCTTGGAGATTGTGCTCAAGAGGGAAAGTGAAAAAGGGCGCGCCAAGTGTCGTTGAAAGAGGAAAGTGCTGCACCTCAGGTTCAATGAAGCTCGGCGAAGCCTAGGAGGAAAGAACCTTAATCAAACTACAAGGGAGTAGATTAGACAAGCAGACCGTACGCTCGTACTGCTGGGAAAGAAAAGTCTGAACTCATAAAACATTTAGAAAAAAAGTGACTGAGGAGGATATTTGAACCTCGGAAAAACTGACGGAGGCTCGGAGGCCTTTAGAAAACAATATACTATCCAGCAAACCCTACGGCTATCCAGCCGGAAACACTTGGGTTAGCATTTTAGGGCTAATCAAGTCGAGGTGGCAGAACCCTGATCAGCCACGTTTGAACTTTCTGGAAGAACAGGGAGGACACATTGGAAAAGGTATCTGGAGTCTAAGGGGGACAGTTAAAATTATAGGGGGCCAGGAGATCCTAGATTGGAATAGATCCAGGAACCTCACCATTCCCCTAGAGGAAGGGGGCGCTCGCCGAACTTGTCTTCGGAACCATGGGACCTCGGAAGAGAGAAAACCTATGTTCTAGAAGTGTAAACACTCGACAATTTACTTGAGGGGATGGAACTGGAGGGCAGATGGAGAAGTAAGGATGCGTTCGCGAGTCATGGAAGTGAGGGAACGAACTTTGCGATCAATCTATCAGAACGACAATGGGGAGGAAGAGTAGAGGTCTAATACCTGGAATGAAAATAAGATCCACAAAATAATAAGGCTCTTGGGAGGGAAGAGGGCTACTTCAATCAAAGGGAGTCAGCAAAAAAATCTAACTCCACCCAAAGAAAATTAGACCAATGGGAAAAAATACCTTCGGGGAATGCTCCTCCGGTCAAGAGAGTTTAAGAGAGGGATACGGCGAGGGGATCGATGACGGCTACGAAAAAAAAGAATAACCTTAGGCGAATTATCTGAGTATCGTCTAGGAAGGAGACTTCAGGCTAATATAGTGCAATAACGGAAAAGGGGACTTTGAAAAAGGGAAAGGATGGGACAAGCCGCAGGGCTTTGGTTGCTCGACACGTGAACAAAAAGCAAAACCGAGACTCTTACATAGGGATCTTCAGTTGCAGAAGCTAAGGAGGCTGAGGCACCTTAACGAAAAAAGAACCTGGGAGCAGCAAGGGCGATCACTGTCGGGGGCCGGAAAAGAGAGGAGGGGACCGGCAACGAAAAAACTTGGAATATGGACAACAGAAAAAAAGGAAACTTCCATAGAAGGGGCTGAGCCTCTTGTTGATGGGGAAAGCTACAAGAAAATAGGCTATCGGGGGGGGGGTACTTCCAGGAGGAGAAGATTCTCGAGGGGGTGCAAAGGCCAAAGACAAAAAATTTCGAAAATGAACTCGCGTACGAACTCAACCGAAAGACTGGGAGGAAAGCCGAGAGGGCGCCCTTGGAGGGAGGAAAACAGAGCGACTCCAAAGTCGGCTCCGAAAACCCCAGGCGTGGAGAAAAGAGAAGGAAGGGAAGAAGGAGGATTGGCGCCTATGACTTGAGCTGAGAAAAATTTTAATCCAAACACTGGAGGTATAAAAACTAATGTAAGGAGAAGTCAAAGAGCCCTCTTTAAGCAAGTCGGAAATCCGCGGAAAAAGGAGGTCTCATACCCTTAAAGAGGAGGAAGGTGTGGAGAGATCGGGAGTCGCTCTGGTACGACCCACAGAAAAGCCAACTCAATATCTCAGTGATGAGGCACTCAAAAGAAGCAGAGGTGACGTAAAATGAGATGGACAAACGAAATTGATGGAAAGAGCCGGCTCGATAAGGAAGGTGGAAATACACGATCAAAGCCTACATCTAGCGCTGACTCATAAGACCAAGGGCGCAGAAAACTCAATTGGCAAGAAGACGGGGAGGGGAGGAGGGGAAATGGACCATAGACTGAGGACTACTAAAGGAAAAAACGGAGCACACCGCTAAGACCACATCCGCAGGTATAAAAAGCGGACTGAGGGGGAACAGGGGGAAGCACCTGGTAAAAGCCTTCCACCCATGGATCGAGGAAACCTGGGGCGAACACCTGAAATACACCTCTCAACTAGGCTTTCGCGAATAACACCTGGGTGCAGGGTAATCACGAAAAAGGATAAGAGGGAAAAACGCAAGAGAGAAGGGAGGTCAATCAGAAGTCCCAGTACGGAAGAACTAGAAACTTCTAGGATTCTGGAAACTCAGGGGTGAAGAAGGAATCTACCAACAGAAGTCTAGACTGATGCAAATCACCCCACCTGTCTAAGATGTGTCTTTTTATAGTTGGAACCCTTATGGACTAAGACCAAGGGGGAAAAAAACAGAGATCGTCCTGAAAGGGGAGGGGAGTGAGTGACGAGGGGACAGATCGTCAGGGAGGGGAAGGACTCAAAGAAAAAGGAGGCAGGCCTCTCTTCAAAAAAATATAGTACCAAAATCCGTCGAGATCAACTTGAAGGAAAAAGGGAGAACGGGAAAGCCTCGTGGAACTTCACGAGATAAAATCAATCCTCAAAAGCAGACGTGTGAAGACGAGTCCCCATCGGGGAAAAAATGAGCTGGCGCGCAAAGACTATAGGGGACCTCCGGTGGCAGGAAAGTCTCCAGAGGGAAAACAGGCATATTGCCGCGCCACTGGCTGGAGGGAGGAATCAACGCCAGTTAAATCATCGGATAGGGGAAGGGGGGGAGTAAATTAAGGAAGGAAATTTGAGGCCGCTCAAACAGGGCCATTCGGGGCGCCGTCTTTTCGACTTTAAAAACACATCAGGAAAAACGTAGGGGGGAAGCAGGGTCAACTCTCAAAAAACGCCTCACGTTGCCGGCCGCGACCACTGGGGAGAAAAAATTCTAGGTCGGCGAAAAAAATTGGACCTAAACGTTCACCTTGAGGGGAGTATCGGAGGGGCAGGGAAACATCTTCGCCGTCAAGGGGAGGCGAAATATAGGAGGGGGGTACGCCGTTCCATCAAAAAACTTAATTTTGTCCCCTTGGGGCAAAAGCAATTGGAAGAAAAGGGGATTTTTGAAAGGGGACCATGACAGGAAAGGAGCAGGGGAGTGTGGAGGGAGAGAATCCTTGGGACATCGGACTGAAAACTAAATAGAGATATCGGGAAGGTCAAAGCTGGGCGGGATCCGGGGCGCAAGGTTTAAAGCATGAGGGATGTCGGCCCACGAGTAGGAGAATCAAGAGAAAAGAGCGCACTGATAAACCATCCATAATAGGACTGGACAAAAACCAGAGGAATGTACCACAAAATAGCCCACAAAGGGAAGGAGGTGGTAGGTTTCAGAAGCTTGCATGATTAAAAAGGGGGGTCGACTTAACTGTACCTCGCACAGGTTAACGAAAAAGGCCCAGGACATTCAAAAGGAAGGGAACCGGGATTAAAAAGGAAAGGGAAGTTCCTACCAGAAAAGGGCCTCTATGGGTTCGAAAGGGGGGGCTAAGAAGTTCATTAACGGAAACTCGCAAAGGAGGAAAAGAAAACGTAAAGAAAGGAAAGAGTCACAGGGGGGAATCGGTACTGACCAAGGCTCGAGAAAAAAGAAAAAGAAAATGGCGAGAAAGGCAACAAACACAACATTAAAAAAGAGTAGGAATCTTGAAGATACAGAACGCTGAGACAAAAAGGCAACAAGGAAAGAGGCCAGGATTCAAGAAGACAGGTAGAATCTTACGAAAGTAAGACATCTCAAAAAACAACCTTCTGGGAGGAGATGCTTTATTGAAGGACAGAACGGGTCGGTTGGCGGAAGAGATCCTAACAGAACCTGCCTTGAAAAGCGGAAAAGCGTATAGTATAAGGAAAAGGGGGAAGGCTCAGAGTCGAGGGAACTCGTAAAGGGAAGTCCACTCGCGGGGGAAGATATCCAAAGAAGAAATGAGCGTGAGAGGGGAACGCGCAAACAGGAAAGGCCGGTTTCTCGGGTCGCGCGATCCTGGAAAGGAAAGGGAACAGAGGAGACCTGTCTCGAGCGCAGCACTGCAGGTGGAATAAAAGGTATGGCCTTTTATGAATGGGGGTGGGCCAGGAAGTTGGGGGACGTAGAGGGAGCCACACTTCGACTTCAACAAAAAGGGAGGGAATGCCTCCGAGGGAGAGAACCGGACTCACTGGCGCTTTAGTTTTGTGTTCATGGGGGCGAGAGTAGGACGTGAAAAGGGATGGTGTTGCCGACGATCAATAGGTCTCAGGTTCGTGGTTGCCTTGGAAAGAAGCTGGAAAAAAGAAACTAGCGTTTCAAAGAGGGGAAGAGAGGACGATCGTCCGTCAGGGTGAGAAAATATGAGGGACATCCAGCCCGACTTCGTTATACGAAGAAAAAAGGAGAAAAATTTCATGGGCACGGTAAAAAAAAGGGAATTCAAAAGGGGGGGGAGGGCAAGACCCCGTTTGAAAAATTGGGAGGACCTTATGCTAAGACAAAAGCTGGAAGGGGGCTCCCTGTCCTAGAGGCAACGATGGGAAGAAATAAACAGTAAGAACCTAAAAATTGTATTTCGGAGCGAAGACAAGAAGGTAAAAAGAGTTTGACAATAGAGGAAACAGACTCCCGTGGGGGGTCCCGGTTCGCGTATCGGGAGCTGAGAGGGCTAGGAAAAACCAGTCACCTTCAGCTTCAGTAAGGCATAGGGTACTACCTACCGATCCGCTGTCAACGGGGAGAAGTTGAAGGGGAGAAATGCTGAAGAAAAAAAGGCGGAAAGAAGGGGGAAGAAGCCACAAGAAGTCTGGCGAAGAAAATAACACTTCGGACTGTACAGCGGGAAAAGGGCCCGGAGAGAGATGGAATGAGAATTCACTCACCAGAAAGTCCTCATTCACGAGAGGGAGAGAGGGAGAAGAGCACCCACTTGGATTCGCCAAAACAAAGGACGCTAGATAGGAAAACCTATTGTCACTTGAGCAGTGCTGAAATTGGAAGGAGGGGAGAAAAGATAGGGATTCCTCTCTTCATAAGGATCAGACGAAGGTTTGAAGGACTCCGAAAAGAGAGGAAAAGAAGACCGATGGGAGAATAGGAATTCCGAATCATCGGCACATACAAGGCTACAGGGGAAGAGAAGTCCTTTTTGTGCGTCAGAATGGGGAGAAAACTAGGAAGAAAACTACGAAGGAACAGTAACAAGGGGGGTGGGACGGAAGGGGTCCGTGCATCGAAAAAAAACCTCACTGGCCAAATAGCTTATTCAATCTGAAAAAGGGGGGGAGACTGGATGATGGAGTTGAACGGTCCTGAAAAAGAGGAGGACTTAGAGGTAGAAATCTAAATGGGTCCAAGGTCGTCTTGTAAGACATCAGGCGCTTGGGGGGGGGAGAGAATGGTACTATGTCTAAACTGCTGCGAGGAAGAAGAATAGAGGGCGGGCATCATTTTGGTGGGGTGGACTCTCACCCATCTCAGTTAGACGAAAGTTGGTGGAGGAACAGGTTCTCAGAGGGAGGGAAGGGGGTTCTCTCGGCTTTGAAAAAGTCGGACTGTAATCGGGGGGAAAAAATCGAGGAGTGCAAAGAGGCTTCTACGAGTTGAGGTTCATCGGAGGTATGAGATCTGGGAGGGGATAGGCCCCTTAAACCAGAATAGGGAGGACTCAGATCGCGACCGTCTCTCCAAAGCTCTCAAGTACTCTCGTCGCTACACAAGAAGCTTGGAAAGAAGGGAAAACCTGGTCGGAAAGGAAAGCTACCTACATTCAAGAAGAAAAGAAGAGCGGATGAGAGGAGGGGGGTACAGGAGCGTAGGGCGGGACCGTACTGCTAATGAGGGAACTCTCAAAACGGAAGATATATATTTCCGCGGAATTCAGAATCCGATAGAAAAGTGGGGGGGGGAACGACAAAAAGCCCTCACCTCTGGTCAAAAAAAAAAAAAAGAAAAGATCGAGGTCATCAATTGGGGGGGAGGGAGATGGACTGAGTCTCTATGGCCACCACCTAAAAAAACTCGGAATTTAATGAGTTGTACTAACGAGCCAGCTGGAGGGCGTACGAAAGGAGAGTTTCAAAAAAAGGAAGGGGGGGAGTAATCAAAAAAAAGGGATAGAAGAGGAAGGCCTCCAGGGGAAGGACCTAAACGACGACGCTGTAAAAAGAAGATACACTTCCCGGTCCTTCCCCCAAAAGAGGAGAAGGAAAGTAGAGCGAGTGTTTTATCGCCTGCAGCCGTCAGTGCTAAAGACAAGAAGGGAAAATAACTGCCAATGGATTCTATGACTCAAAACTTAGTCGACTAGGTGCTTGCCTTAGCAAGGATCAAAACCGGAGCTGCAGGTAAGGGCGGAGGACGAAGAAGAGTGATCTGCTGCAGGAAAAAGGAATATCAAAAGCGGAAATGGGCCAGTAGCTGGTTGTTAAGAGGGAGTAGTATGAAAACTAACAGCAGAGTCAAAAGAAAAAAAAGCATAAGGAAAAAGCAGGGAGAAAATTGAAAGGATTACGGGCAGCAAAAGGATGCTAGCAAGTAAAGCATTGAAAGGCACCAATGCGCTTTACCGACGTGAAAGTGCTGGAAAAACATTCGGAATGAGACGTTGTTAACCAGAGGGGTTTCAGAGGTTGGGGGATCAACACAAGAGGAGGGAGCTACGTGTGCTGCTGAGAAAATGAAAAAGTATAGAGTCGGGGGAGAAGATAAGAAAATACTGCTTAATCTCCTTCTCGGGACTCAAAGAACCTACCTGTCAAGTCAGCATTGCGAGTGAAGGCCTGATTCTCCAAATCTCACTTCAATAAAATAGAAAATAGACTGTTTAAACTAGGGAAAAGATAAGAATAGAGGAATGTTCATTCTCTATGGAGCAAATACAGGGGGGAGATTGTGGGAATCTGCGAAAAAGTTAAGTTGACTCGTGGCGGTGAATTGTCCAGGGGAGAGATAGACGTCTAGGATGCCACTCGGTCCAGCTTTGGAAGCTCAACTGGGACTTAGCAGAATTGCCCGAGTTCGCACCGGGGGCGCGGAAAAGGAGGGAGGTACACTCCAACATAAACTAGAAAATTGCCATTCTAAATAATTCAGTTCGGAGTGGGGGAGGAAAGGGTTCGAAAAAGGGGGGGAAGCTATAAGAGTCAATACCGTGCGTTCAAAACTCGAAAAAAATCCTTGTCCAGCAAGAGGAAAAAATGGGGTATCAAAACCGGGCCAAGATCAAAAAAGGGAAGTGAAAGAGACTTCGTAGCTAGGTTGATAGAACGAAAGGGGGGTTACTTTCGTCCGCTCAAGGAAACCTGGCCTAACTCCAGATAGAGGGTGCGTAGGAACTGGGTGAAAAGGAAAGACAACTACGAGAGGAAAGGGGGGGTGGTCAGTGCCGCACTGCTCCAGGACCTTGGGATCTGGTAGAAGGCCGGAACTATCTCCTAAAAAAGTCACCCCCGAGTTCATCTGAACTTTAATCGGGCAGCAGCGTAACTCATTGCCTATTGTCTGAACCTAAAGAAAAAATTCTGATCAAAAAGAATACAAACTATAAGCGGCTTAAAACCATAGATGAACCCTGAATCTTAGCAAACTCGATGGTATCACCAAAACTCAGCCAAAAAAAATGAAAATTTTTTCGTCATTACTCACTTGACAGATTGGGGGCGAAGCGCCAAAGAAACTAAACACACAGAAGGTAGAACTAGAACAGTGAAGCACTAGAGTCAAGGCAAATAGGGGGAGACCAGAGCCGTACGTCTCTTCTGACTGCTGAAAAATCCGACGCTAGGGGGGGGGGGGTATTCGCGCTTCAAGAACTACCTCATAGGGGAAAGAAACTCGAAAGAGACACTCTAAGATCCAGGTACACTAAAAAAAAAGACAAAGGTAGGAGGAACCTCACCCTACTTCCAAACCTCGAGGAGAAGAAGCCTTGAGAAACTTTTCAATCCAAGAATGAAGCGTATCCGATGGGAAAAACAACGTTGAAGGGAGGAAAATCAGGGCAGTACGAGGCGGGGTCGCTTACCATGAAAAAAGAAAAACGATTAGAAGACTCTATCTCACACAAGGAAAAGATGTGAGGGAGGAAGGGTTATAGCGGAGGAAGGGGACAGTGGTGGGGCTAAGAATAGGGGGGAATCGATCCTAGTCAGTGATCGCTGTAAAAGCAGAGAACATAACCTCTACTAAGTCGGATTTTTGTAAGAGAGGATTCTTTATTAAAAAGGGGTCTACGACTGGCGCGGGGGGGGGGGGGGGGGGTGTGGGTGTGGGGGGGGGGGGGGGGGGGGGGGGGGGGGGGGGGGGGGGGGGGGGGGGGGGGGGGGGGGGGGGGGGGGGGGGGGGGGGGGGGGGGGGGGGGGGGGGGGGGGGGGGGGGGGGTGGGGGGGGGGGGGGGGGGGGGGGTGGGGTTGGGGGGGGGGGTTGGGGGGGTGCAAAAGGAAAGGTCTTATCGTGTCTAACATTGTGGATAGATAGAGGTGATGTGACTGCTCTTCCTAAGGAGAAGTAAAGGACCAGGATAATCCTTCTCTTTCGTAAGAATTATGGAATGTTTTATTCCGTTTGCATTCGGTTAATGGGGGTCGACGGGGTGGGGGGAGGATGAGGCAAGGGTTATGCTACCAAAAGGATTTATGGCCGCTCGTACGTAATAACCGGTTCAAGGGGGAAGGGGGTGGCTGGATTTGTAGACCATTGCTGGCGCGCTAAGACTCTAGCGGAGGGGTGGAAGCGCCGAGTGAATAGTAGGAGTTTTACTGAAGACAGTCTTTCCTAGTCTCGATAGGGCAAAAGTCCCAGAGGTTCAGAAAAATTGAAGAGCGTATGAAGGAAAGGCTACCGTAAGAGATAATGGCAAAAGTAAAAAAGAATGGATGCATGCACTGTTCAGACACGTGTTCGGGGAGGGCGTTACCTGACAAGGTCTAACGACATAGGAAGGGGGAAAAGGGGAGACTATGAAATTGTTTCCCACTAAAAAAAAAAGAAAAACAAAAAGATTTGGAGAGAACCGTCACCTAATAAAAAAGCAGGCGGAGTCTGTTAATTTGTACCTCAGCCGAGGGGGGACTCTCATTAACGTTACGTCGGCGTAAAAAAGGGGGCTTTGGAAAGAATAGGCAAAACGTCGCCGAGCCTTCAAGAAAAAGAAATACCAAAAGATCCGGGGAACTGTCACTTGGGAAGAATAAAAGAGGGCTATCAGTACTCGAAAAGAATGAAGCCAAAAGGACTTTAATGAGAATAAAGGGCTGGGGAGGATCTAAAGAACCTTGGGGATTCTAACTGAGGAAAAGAGACAAAACAACAAAAAAAGAGGCCACTTCAAGAGCTAGGTGCGAAACCCTAATGACTGGGGGGAAACCCTAGGGGGTACTCGGGAGTTATCTGGGAAAGGAACTCGTCCCATCGAATAGGAGGAGAGAAAAAAGTGCTCGAAGATGAGGCTGACAAAAAAAAAAGTAAGAGGAAGGTCACTCAGAGGAGCTTTGTTCGCAAAAAGAAACTCAGATCCTACCCTAATCGATCACTACAGTCAATATAAGAGGGGGGGAAAGAAGGACTATTAAAAAAAGGATAGGACTTCGGGACGTGGGAAAGGTGGATGAAGGTCTACTGAAAAAAATTGGGGGGGGTTCAAATACTTCACAACGGAAAAACATAAAATGAGCATCTGTCTGGCAGAGAAAAGGGGAATACGTGGGGGGATCGTGGAAAATCGTCTAGGAGCGGAAGAGAGGAGGGGAGGAACCGAAACGCGGAATCCAGTAAAGGGGCCAACTGGAAGGGCTGCAGGAAAAAAAGGTATTCTAAGAGGGGGGACGTCGACTACGAAGTCTATAAAAGGCCTCAGTTACTGGGAGATTAGGTGCCAGCCATCCGGAAAGGGGGGGACTCTAAAGAAGGGAAAGAGCCTCTAAAACGCTTAGACGAAACAAAAAAAAAACCAGGAAGGTGAAAAACACGGGATTAGGGTGAGATCGACAAATTGAAGGTATCGTGATACGATTGTGTGGAGGATGGAATGGGCTGAAGGGGGGGAAGGGTCGGCAAAGGGAGGCCGGACACTAGGGAATAAAAAGTTACAAAAAAAATACAAAAAGCGTCAAGATGTGCTCTAAAACCGGGGGGGGAGGTATCCGCTATTTCTAGTCAATCGGGGGCTAGAAAAGGAAAAAAATCCAAGGATCAGCTGGCGGTAACAAGGCGACTGGACACCAGAAAAGGAGGGGGGACCTCACTTCAAGCTGAGCGATTCTCTAGCCCCGAGAACAGAAAACGAGCGGAGGGTTGTAAAATCGTACCTACATCAGGGAACCGAAAAACAAACTGCTGAAGCTCGAAAAAGAAGATTTGAAAAAAAAAAAGTCAGTTTGGTTACATAATTAGCTGA
>Ga0179591_1302978_pt1 | contig 13208 bp, 10 predicted proteins | sample CZOMad2_1_08_16f_FD_182891 | JGI IMG/M metagenome (GOLD analysis project Ga0179591, IMG submission 182891) | Vadose zone soil fungal communities from Angelo Coast Range Reserve, California, USA - CZOMad2_1_08_16fungal (PacBio error correction) | ecosystem: Environmental > Terrestrial > Soil >...
AAGGAAGCCGGTCGTAGGTAGTTCCTTCTAAAACTAGCGAGAAAAAATTCCCAGACACCTTTTCTGCCTGGTTCGGACGGGCTCAGAAGTATCGCTAATCTCTTTGGGAGGGGGAACATGAGGGCGTAACTCAGGCAAAGAGGGAAGATTGGGGAAAAGGTGAGTTCCCGGATTCAACTGGAGGAAATCATAAAAGGGAAGGGACGAACCAGGGGAAAATAACCGGCCCGGGTGACGGGCAGCGTGTGACAAAGGGACGTAGGGGTTCTTGCAGGAGGACGGCATCAAGGACGAACGGAGGAAGAAGGCGGTGAACCAAGCCAAGCCAGACAATTGGATACAAAAAACAGGTTGAGAAAAAGTAAACGGCAACTTTCCACGCCGGAACGGAGGCAAGTCAGTCATAGAAATCAACCAGGGGGGTACGGACAGGGCTAAAGGGGATCCTTCTTCAAAGCTTTACAGAAACAAAGCTGAGGGGAACCCGAAGGAACTTTTCTATCCGTGCTCGTCTAGGCACTACACAACGGAGGGGGGGGATCCCGAGGGCGTAGTGGGGGAGAAGCTACAATCGCATCAGGTCTCAACTCAAGAGAAGCAATTACTCTACAACGAAGGGAAAAACAATGATGACAGGCTATGAAGAAGGACAAAGTCCTTTCACCTCGGGACACCCAATTCAAGGAAGGTTCACGGACCACAAATCCCAAAACCTTATCTGAGAAGAAAATATCTCCAAAAAGACAGGTGGACAGGCCTGGGAGGAGAGACCAAACCAGGTGGATACTTTACTTTTACGGAGTCTCTCCAGTTAATGCATTGTAACAGAGAACCCAGGGTTCTGGGGATCTTTTCGAAAAGAAACTTCTTGGTCAGTCTGGAGAGAAGCTGGGGGGGGGGGGGGGAGATTTTCAGCACGCCTCCTAACAACTACTCGCGCCCCAAGTAAGGGAAAGACCTGAACATCCCACTAAGAACCTCCAAGCCGGGAAAACTGACTCCTTGTCGCACAAAAATTAACCTCGGACGAGCTCAAGAAACCGACTCATTCAAAGGGGGGGCAGACTCAAGAAGCAAACTGGACTAGACACCGATTGAGACTCGAGCGGGGAAATCCTTACCTTCTCTAGGAATAACTCAAAAAAAAGGCCGACCACCATAAAAAAAAATATGGGAGAAAAAATCTGGGCAGGAACGTCCAACAACGTCTCTCAGCTTCTGTAATCCACATCACTTAGATTCTAAGGGGAAATCGTTTAGGTCTGGGGGACCCAGACCGAGAAAGAGCGGGAACAGAAACCGCCTTAAACTTCGGACACCCAAAAAAGAAAAAAAATGAAGGAGAAACGCATAAGGCGCCCGGGGCATAAGGACTGGGACCTCTTGGAACCGACCAAAAAAAAAGACCGGCGACCGGGTCAGAAGAACGAAGCTCCGCCTGTACAGCTGGGGGACTGGGCATAGAAAAAGAAACAGAAATCTCACAAAAAAAGGGAGGAAAAGTAGAGAGGGGCAAAGGAAAAGGCATCTGCGAGGCAAAACGGGAGATGCCAGATCAAGCTCGGGGAGAGCTCTTTCTTTCTATTCCAGCTGGTGCGGAACTGTGACCCCTGGGGGGGGAAGTCAGGATGGAAGAGGGAAAAAAAAAAAAATAATGCTCTTCACCATCCTAAAAGGTTGACGAACGTCCATCCTCAAAAGGGAGGACTTGCGGGAAGCATTATTCGGGGGAGGGAAAACGATATTGCGCATCTATTGATGGTCCGGGAGAAGTATACCTCTTAAGATACTCGGTTAAAGAATAAAAGCCCAGAGGAAGAATAAGGCGCAGCGGGGGGGGTGGAACGGTACAAAGCCGGGGAAGAAGAATTGCGCCTCGACGCGGGGGGGAAAGACGAAGTCTGGGAAAAGGAAATCGACTGCAGAAAAAAAAATGGGGGGGAAGGCGGAAAGGGGGAAGCTCCGTGCAGACGGGAATTTAGAAGAGAACCCCGCTTTGGAGTGGGGAAAATGGCGAAAAAACGAAACGGCCACGGGGGGGAAAATGCTGTCTGGGGATTGCGTCGGGAAAGGGAAGAAAAACGTGTCCCTTGGTGGAATCGGAGGACTCTGATAGTGCGGCTTCGGGCAAAAGACCAAGAACCACAAAAAACCATGGGATGACAACCCCTGAAAAATCTTGGAATGAGGCTTCCACAGCACGGCGTAACATTACCCTAAGGTCCAGCACCAAACCTGTTACGGCCAGGATCGACCATGAGAAAAAACCCATGGAAACGATGAAAAGAGCGGCCTGTTTGTAGCTATGAAGACCATGGCTTCGGCAGGGAGCTCCTAAAGAAGGTTTCCAGCAATTTAGAAACAAATCGATGGGAAGGAATCGGGTTCTAGCGTCTTTTGGTGGGGGGGGGTATCGTGAATTGAGAAAAAACGGGTGCTTTGATACCCTTATAGCTGTGCAACGAAAAAAAAAGCTCGAAGTGTGTGGGAGAGGCAGCACCCCCCCCCCAACGACAGTTCATCCCGGTACTTTCAAGTTGAAGAAAAATGTCCTTAAAGTCAGGGGCAGAAGAGGATCAAAAACCAACAAGGCCTAGTAAAAGATCGTCATGCCTTGGGCGGGGACTCGACGAAGGAAAACAATCTTGGGTTAAGGGGCGTTGCCAAAACTCGCCAGTGCGGGAAAGTAGAACTGGGGCAAGTGTGCTTCGTCAAGCACTTCTGGCAAGCCATTTCTGTCCTGCGGGGCAACAGAGAGTTAAGTCCTCGCATCCGGAGGGCGTGAAAGAAATCACAGAAAAAGGGCACCCTTCCCCAAAAAAACAGCAAGGGAGGTGTGTTAAAAACATCAGGGTCAACCGAGGAAGAGTTCACGAAGAGGGTTATGACAACAAGGAAGTACGAGGACCTCTCTTGTACCTTCCAAACATAACTTAGACGAGTCAAGACCAGACCAAGCCGAGTACTTTGGACTGGGGGAGGGGACCAGAGGAAAAAAAGCGATCAACAACGGGACAAGACGGCAAATCATTAATTCATAAAACCGATTTCTAGTCACAAAATGAGGAAAGAAAGATATTTCTCCTTAGGGGGGGGAATTTGCTGCCTGTAGTTCTTTTAGATAGCCGACTTTCCCATCCCCAGTACGAAAAGCGGGTGTTTCGTCAAAAAAAAAAGGGGGATCCTGCGTGAGTCTCAGAGCATCTCGGAAGTACACGTGATTAAACTATTTTCGTAACGTCCATCAGGTCCTAGTGGTTACGTGAGTCACCGTGATACTGCGTTAGTGAAGGAAACGAGGGAAAAAAAAAGGTTACCGGGGGGGTTGAAGCGAAAAAGGGTGAACGCGTGAGCGGTCACGAACAAAAGATTTGGGGGTGGGGTGCTAAAAAGACACACTGCAAAAGAGCTTTAACGACCGAAAGGCAAGAAAGCAATAGGGAAAAAAGGGTTCGCTCGAAAGGAAATCTAAATCGGGTCGAGAAAGTCCAAGCAAAGATCGGCAGGTAACGTCTGTCGTTGGGAGAACGGGAAATTCCGTACAGAGAGGAAATCCTTCCAAGGTAATCTAGCGGTTGTCACTACGGCGGGGACGTACAACCACTTCTAATCCGATGGCGTCGTGTCACAGATCCAATAAAAAAGCCAAGAGCACTAAGAAAATAAGGCAGACTAAAAATTCTCAAAAAATAAAAAAAACTAACCGAGAGGAAAAAACTAGGCACCGTGAGCTGCACCAGGGCAAAAAAGGATGGGGAGTCAAGAAAAAGAGATGAGCACTGGCAAAACCCTCCCATTTTTTACTGGGGGACGCTTAATGGCAGAAAAGTGGGGGAAAGGGAGACTGTAGGGAAAGGTCTCGTCCCTTCCTTTGGGCAGATCCCAGCCAGGCTTGTGCAATTATACACCTTTTGGGGTGGGTAAAAGAGCGAGCGGATCGTTGGAAGCACGTCCAAAACCTCCCGGAGGTCTCACCAAGGACCAAAGGCAAGAAGGGAACGACGAAACTAGCTTAAAAGTTTCAAAGCCGACGGGGGCCAGAAGGCCTTCAACTAGTTGTCGGGTCAAAACCGACGTCCCTACAAAAAAAAACTGGGACTCCGGGAACAAAGAAGGAAGCGCTCCTTGTAACACTTCGCCGTAAACGAGCAGCACAACGAGCGCCGTACCAAGGTCCGCAAAACCACGCGCAACGTAATAAAAAAAACGTACTTAAAGCGGTCACAAAAACGATGGGTCAGAAGGGGGAGGGACGCTTTTACTAATAAAGGAGAAATGAGTGCGCACCTAAATAAGCTGTCACAGACAAGAACGAGGCGAACAGTCCGCCGAGAGCGGCACGAACGGTGCTCTTACTGCAATCGAGGACAGAACAAACTCCGCAAGCTCACGAGGTCCATCAGACCCCGGACGGTACAGATCCAAAAAAAAAAAGAGCCTCGACCGAAGAAAAAAAAACCTCAGCCTGCAGAAGGCTCAAAGGCGCCTCGCGATACCAAGCGACACACAACAAGGAGGAGAGAGAGAAATTTGAAACTTACAAGATTTCAGAATCGCTCTTAAGAGCGAGAAAGAAAGGATTAGAGCCTGGAGCCAAGGCACGGCGCGTGTGGACGGAATCTTGTCAATCCGGCCCATTCCTAAAGGGCACCTTGAAATGGAAAGCGGGGGGGAGGCCGAAATATTACGGGGGGAAAACTTAGCCTGAGGCCGCGGTATCGGGGGTTCTTGGACAGACGGGAACCAAAGGGATTCGGTGCTCATATAAGTTCGCTGTACAAAAAAAAAAGAGGGACAATCGTGTGCTTAAAGAGAAGACTTTCGCGAGGCCTACAGGAGGCCAGCGTGGTGTGAAGGACCAGGAAATAGGCCGAAGAAGGTAGGCTGTTTTCTCTAGACTCTAGAAAGAAAAAGAGGGGTGTTCCAGAAAAAGCTGCGCAGAAGCGAGGGACGCGGCGTCCAGGTGAAATCGTAGGGGGTGTCTGGAAGAGCAGCCCCATGGTCCGCTTCCCCCGAAAAAAAAAAAGACAGGGGAAACAAGCTGGCTGTGGAGCAGGTGGTTCTCGTAGGGGGGGCCTGGAGTGGTGAACTCCTAGAGTCGGAGAGGAGGAAACGAGATACGCTAAATTCACTAATCCGGGGGCAGTCAACAACTTCAGCTTAAGAAAAAAAGTCTTCCAGAACGGGAGAGACATCAAGCCAAACAGGCGTCACAAATACTTCGACCAGGAAGTCCGTACACAATTTCTCTGGTGGATGGAAAAGCTATCGCAATCCTAGTCTCGTGGAAACCCATCCTGCTTGACCCTCTCGACAGCATGCAAGGGATGGCCTCGTCAGGCGCTGTCTTATCGAGAGCGGAGTGATTCTCGAAGGAGAAACAGTCTCAAGTGAGAGTGGGGGAAAGAGGGCGCTGTCGACTGGGAAAAAGCACTGGGTGGCAAAACTGGGGTGGTCAGCGACGTGTCTCGCTCGGTGTTCGGGGAAGGCTCGCCCATCTTGGAAAAGCTGCTGGTAAGCATGTCAAAACTGATTTTTCCGACGAACTGGACGAAAACGTCCTGGCCTTTACCCTGCGAAATAGTCGGAATGAATAACGATGACCAGCGGGTTTGACGTTACCCGGGGACCATTGAGAGAAGTTAACCTTGCTGCATTCTCTTGGTCAATTAAACGAGGTCAGGGGAAAACCAGCCTTAGGACCTTCGCCGTTTCTGTGACCTGCTCAACCATACCAAAATTCGGCCAAAAATAGGAACCATGGCACACTAGAAAAACCACACAGCAAAAAAAAAACCGCAAACGTTTCGTTGGTGGCAAGCGGGTTCGCCGCGCTGCATATTTCAATAAAGGACGGGAACTCAATAAAAGAACCGAGGAAAAGGACGCCCCTCGTGGTAACCTTCAAATTACCTAATCTCTCAGAAGAGAGTATCTTACCGCCACCGGGATGTACTGGGAACGGTCCCAGGAGAAAGCTCAACTCCGAAAGGAAATTCGCCCTCAACGAGCGAGACAACAGAGGAAAAGGGGAAAAATTCAAAGTCGGAGGGGGATCCTTCAAGACCGGCCGCGTAAAAGGAAGTTCCAAAACAGGAAAACCTTACAGTCGGTAAGGGAGAAAGCGCGCGTCGGAATCTCTGGACTGACCGGCGTGGCGTGGACGAATGGGGTCGTAAGATGCCCTCGGTTGAGGGGTCCCCGTTTCTTCACAGTGAAAGAAAAATTATTTCAAAAAAGGGAAACCCCACCGAAAAAAAGTTTCAGCTGAAAAAGGGGCGTGGAGGGCTTTCACGACGAAGATGAGACGGAAACTGGCCAAGCCAGGATAAGCTACTACCGAAGGAAAGAAAACATGCAAGAACCCCGACCAAAGGGAAGGTCGCAAAAAATTCAAACGGTTAAGCCTTCATAGCAGGAGGCCCGAGGACGAGGCGCGGCCCGCAGTAGGCCTTGCAGGGGTCGAGTCCACTTCGGCCCACATCCTTGACATGCAATACATAGGAGGGAAGGAGATCCCGTCGAAAAAGGGGCAAGCTCTGTCGACGTTCTGAAAAACGGAAAAGTTCGCGTAACACTCTCATCAGGGAGCAAAGCCTGCTCTACTGCCGATCCTTCTCGCCACCGGGGAAGAGAAGAGGAACATCGATTCACCTGGTTATCCATCCCAAGTGAAGAGACGGGGGGAAAAAAAAGAAGGAAAAACGTAGGCTTGCCCCTGCGCTCCATTGGTAAACCGACCGAGCCCGCTCTCCGTTTTATGGACAGAGTGTTAGGAAATGTTCGGGGGGGGCAAAACAAGCCTGGGACGAGCGGGTGTCAGTCTCGAACACAAATCTGGTACAACTTAACGGAAAGCCACAAAGGGAAAGACCTCGGGGAAGGGGGGAGCAAATACAAGACCTATCACGGGAAAGAGACTGGTATTGGGACGCAGGGCGGTTCGCCCATGGGCCTAGGACTTCACCTCTTTTGAAAAAAAAAAAAGCACGGAAGGGGGCGCCTAACCGCAAGAACCTGGCATAAAGCTCCTGGCGAACACCGGCCTTCGCCGTTTAAAAGACTGGCAAGCCTTAAAAATAAATCGTGCACGAAAAAAAAAGATGGGGAAAGGATGCTAAGCCAATGTTCTTACCAAACGTGAAAAAGCGAATCAGGGCAGTAAGAAATTCCCAGAAATTAGAAAGGCACCGGAAGAAGGGCTGTCAAAAAATCACCGCAGCCGGCCTCCTAATAACTAAAATGGAGGAAAAAGGCGTTTAGTCTACGCAGGAACGGACACCCCCGTTCAGGGGGAAGAAGAGCAGGGCACGAGGCTCCCGTCCGTTGCCTCCACTCGCCAGAAAAACAAAAGAGACTAGCCAATCTCCGCTGGACGAAGCGTATGTGCAAAGAAAAGAAAAGGGAACGCGAAAAGTACTCACAGAAGAAAAAGTAGTAGAAAAGAGCCTTAAGATGCGAGAATATCGTTGGAAGCAGAAGAGAGTAACTCTGCGCTAACTTCGGTATTATGAGCACTCCTGCCATCTTGGCGCTGGTACTGCCCCGGCCGGCATTTGCCCGAAAATCCTCTCTTTAGTCAAAAGGGGAAGGAGGTAGGTACGCGGGACGTAGTCACGTGGGAAAACCCGAACTAAGAGACGCTCTGGCGCGGGAAGGCACCAGGCTGGCGACAATTCGTGCTCGGAAGCCGCTGCGCGATCGGCAATCTTTTTGCGGGGGAAACGGAAACCCAGGCACGCGAGAATCAAGAGGGAGGTTGCGGAGGCGCACTATACTGAGAGGTACGCACAGAGAATGCTGGAAACTTAAAGGCAATGAGGAAAGGTCTTAAAATGGCCGTCCAAACTTAGGTGGGAGGAAGGGAAAAAAAAGAGGGGGCGCGCCCTTGGCGAAACCCTGTCCTAACACTTGGAAGTCTGGCGTGAAAAGCTCGAGCGTATTGTGTCCGTGGAAGGCGAAACCCCTATATTTCGTACTTCTGGAACAAGAAAAGGAAAAAATGACTCCCGGGAAAACCACAAGAAAGGGGAGCTGCAAAAAAAAACCGCGGACAGAGGCCTTCTTTGTGGTTTTTTTTTGGGTTTTTTCACCACACTGGATACCAACACACCTGGATCACCCTGCGAGGGGACGCGTCTACCAGGACTTAGCCGCACCTGGGCGATTTTGGGTCATTGCGATACCTGGGTTCAGGGACAAAAAGAAGTTTGCGGCACTTTAAAATTTGAGACTCCCCTCCGGTAACGGGATCACATCTCGGCTGATAGGGGAGAGAAGGAGTTCGGCCGGCAGTCCGGCGATCTTGAAAGAGTGACAAATTTACAGCGGGGGCGAAGAAAAGGCTCGTGTGTCGACGGAGGGACCCGACCCGGGCAACACTTCTCCAAAAGAAGTATTGAAAGGATACGAGCAAGCTAATCAGCACGGAATAAGCGAGGGGCAAAGAGCTGGTACCCGGCTATGAAAGGCCGGGGTTTACTAATCGTGTGTAAGGGGGCCGTTTAGGGGAAGTTCCAACGGACTGGCTCATGACCACTGGCTGGGGGGGAAGTGGCGTCTTGGGGAAAAAAAAAACCTTCTCTCGGTTTCGTCGGAAACTGGGGATGCAAGCTCGTCCCTAGCGGTGCTCCAGTCCGGTGCCGCCAGGAGTCTACCCTTGGTCACAGCTCTGCAAACATTAACCGAACGTGTCAAAGAATTGTTGGTGTCGAAAGAGGAATTTCACTACCGCGGGAATCACCCGGTGAACCAAGCAAAATAGGCCGTATTACGAAAACACACGTCGTGTAACCTGCCACGAGGGTACGGAAAGCTCGCGAAACCGGCGCTTATCAAACTCCAGTAGGTGATGGGAATGCAAGGAGCTACGCCGGGACATCATTGGACCAGAAAAAAGAATTCTATCATCTCTCAAAAAAAGAGATAATACAAAAAATCGGATGGGGACCTTCAGGCGACAACGTCAACCGCGTGAGGTGGGAAAGGAAAGCCGGCGGTGGGAGGGATCCTCCGCGCGGCTAGCACATCTCTTGACGTACCGTGCGGAAAAAAAAAGTTCCTCTGACAATCGAAATGGGCTTGTCAAAAGGGGGAAACGGTTATCTGCATTCTATTCGCGAACCCGAAGGAAACCAAACCAAAAAGGTGTGGTCATATGTTGGCATACCTTTAGAAATAGGCAACTGGTGACTTTGAGGCTGGGCCCGGGACAGAGGCGAGGACAAAGGCAAACGGGAGCACCACTCAGCCGTTACGAAACAATAACAGCCAGTAAAGCGCATATCCCCGTAAAAAAAGACAACGGGTAAAAAATGCAGGACTCAGCTCAGAAAAATTGTACTACCTCTAGGCCGAGGGCAGGCAAAGGGACCGGTTAGTTGCCCACGGCTAAAAAGTCAGCACACAACCGTGGGCCGCGTCGTTCAAAGTTTCTCAAAAAAATGCCTTCGAAGGCGAAACAACGCAGGGCTCGCCACCGAGAAGAGGGGCGGGCAGAGACAATCGAAGTTCCCGGGAGGATCTCAGAAACCAGGTCAGCAAGAAGAGGTCTTCACGAGGAGAAAGATCACCAAAATCAAACGCCATGGAAAAGGTAGGGCGGGTACGCAGGCGCTCAGGTGGCAAGGTACCTTCTTTGTGTCTAAAAACCTGTAGAGAAAAAAAAAGATGCCTCATTGCGGGGATCCTGGAGAAACACCCACTGGGACAGGGGGGGAGAAGTAGCGGATGGGCGGTCGCCCGGCCGAACTCCTCCCACTACTACCAAGAAAAACGGACTAGCCCACTAGATTCAAAACTCAGAAAGAAAGGGGGACGCAGCCTGCGACAAAATGAAAAAGACTTTAGTTACAGACGAGCAACCGAAGAAGCCCGCGCCCGCCTTCCCTCGGGATAACACTCCGAAAAAAGGGGAAATCATGCGGCACCGGAAAATCTCTCTCGGGAACGCGCTTACGCAAAACCACGGAAGCATCAGAGCGAAAAAAAGGAATGTTCTGTTCGCCAAGGGACAAAGAAACGAAAGAGGCGTACGAGCCACATCACTAGCTACATACCCTTTACAAAGCATCGCGGAAAATCATGCAAGCAGGGGCTGAGCGAGACTCGTTTTAAAAAAGCCTAAGCCAGAAAGTGAAGAAAAAGGAGGGGAAAGCAAGTGAAACTTCCCCGCGCCAGCGGCCAAGACAGGAGGAACCTCGACTATCGCTACTTTCAGCCTGGCAGCGCACCGCTCCTAAAGGAAGACGCCACATCGACGAAAAAAAAAACATACGGAGAGGAGGAAACGGAGATTGCGTCCTTGAACATAAGTCTGTGCGCTGCGGCGGAGCTCGTCCCGGTCAAAGGAGAGGGGGTCGAGCTTCAAGGAACGAGATCCTCGTTCGTATGAAAATGTCGAAGCAGTCCGGCACGTATGTTACGAAGTACAGGAGAGGCCCACTTGCTGGAAAAGGCAAAATCGGGCTGAACGAGGAGGGCAGAATGAAGGGGCCCGGCCATTTACAGGGTGTGGCTGTAAAAAGAAACAGAGGGGAAAAGCCCCTTCGGAAACGTGTGGAAGGCGCGACGAAAAAGAAGTAAGGCTTGAAAAAAGACGCTGGAAAGGGGAGGGGGTTTCCCATTGTCGAACATAAAAAAAACGGACAAAAAGACGGTTCGAGGCCAGGTGCGGACTGTTGAGGGAAAGAAACCGGGCCCGCAGGCCAAAAAGGCCGCCCATGACCAGGCTTAGGGAAGCAGGTTGAGAGGCTTCTAAGCTTGGTGAACTCGGCAAGGATTATGCTGCAACGGCGGAACGTCTATCCGCGCTCTCCCAGAAAAAAAAACAGACGGGTTGAACCAAACGGACCAAGGGGGAACCCTTCAGGAAACAGCAGCGAGACCTCTTAGAAGGAAAAGACGCCGTCGTCTACCAGTCGTAAGTCCCACAGAGATGAATATTGCAAAAGGCGATCGACTCCGATTCTCGGGGGAACCAACGCCGTGCGCAACTTGGTCTCCTCCAGCAAAGGGCCATTCTATTGGTGCCAAAATAGATCGGTGAGATCATAGTCGGAGGCTGACATGGACATGCTCTTTAAAGGAGACTTGGCGGTGAAAAGTTAAACGAAATGCTCGAAGGGGGGGGTGACGTGCGGGAATCCCCGTTCCCACTTCTAAAAAAAAGGTTGGCCACCGGAAGGATTTCAGGAAAACCTTCAGTCACGTAAGCGAAAGGCCGAGAAAAAAACAGTAGAAAAAAGGCCGATGTACCCGTCCGAGGGCGTCAGTGGACTACGTTAAGACGTGACCAGCTTTACCTTGGGACGTTTCCGGAAAAAGGGAACAGGCGGGTGCCCTGGCTGGCCTGGGGCAAAAAGGGAAAAACCTGGACGTAGTTTCTGTCCTTCTGGGAACGCCTTCCGTCCTCATCCATAGGACGCACGAAAGACCTGTGCCAAAAAAAAAAGCTGAAACCAAATTAGGTGTGTGGGCCAATAAAAAAAAGGAAAAGCCAGAAGGGATCACTACACATGGAATCCCCGGGACACGAAAGAAAAGATACCGGGACGCCTACAAGAGTCTTGTACCTTCCACTCAGGGGAAACGGAAAAAACCTAGAAGAAAAGGAAACCGCGCGGAAAGGAACAGAGCCTATTAACTGGGGGGGACTGGGGAAAAAGACCTCTCGTCGGTGAACGGCAAGGCATCAGGGACGAATCAAGTCTAAACAGAGGAGGAGGAACGCTCTATTATTCAGAATTGCGATGAAAATCCTTCTGCGTCGCGGGGGGTGAGCTATAGCCGGGAAGTCAAAAACCAGAAAAAAAAGTCTCTCGGGAAAAAAATCCAATCCCAGCGCAAGCATCAGGGGAGTACAGAAGGAAAGAACGGAACCGTACGCGGAATCGGGCCTGGTGCTTGAGGTGCCCCGTTGGGAAAAGGGTGATCAATTGCCCCGTATGGTAGAACGGAACACAAAAAAAAGGACAGGGTTTTCAGAGGAAGTTCACGGGTGGCTTCACGGGACGCGGAAAGGAAAGGAAAGAGCGCAGCAAGGAAAATAAGGCAAGCGACTTTAACTGTACCGCAAATTCCAGCAAAAAAAACCTGCCAACGGGTAAGAAAAACGACAAGAAAAGACACGGGGAAAAGTCTTCATCGAGAGCGTAAAAGGAAATCGGAGGTCCGAAATGCAAATAATGGGGGTCGCCACGTCGGCAAAACTCCTTACGGAAGGACAGAGCGAGATCCCCCAATTAAAGGGGGATATCAGGGGGGGCCCCTAAAAAAGAAGCTCTAAACTTAAACTCAATTGGGGATTAGTGGCACAGATACACATATTCTCCCATTCAATAGCCTATCAACTCCTACGTAAAGAAGGAAGAAAGGGGGAGAACGCATTTGTCCATGGATGACTGGGAAATCAAGAAAAAGGCCGCACAACAAATTGTTACAGCGACAAAAATGATTCGACCTCACGACAAGAGAAACCCTCCAAAACTGAAATCGGGTCCACAAGAGAAAATTTTGATGGAAAAAAAAAATAATTTACTGGTACGAAAAGGGGGGCCCGCAAGTTATTGAAGAAAGGTCAGCCCAGAGGAAAGCAAAAAGTTGGGTCAGGCTTTCTACAACACTTCTTGTGTGGGAAGGACGGATCTGAAAAGGAGGGGGCCCCGGCCCGAAGAAGAGAACGGGAAAAAAGCCACGAACAAGGAGAAGACTACGAAGCCCACTAGCTTTCAAACCCCCTCTCAAAAAAGCCGCCGGGCACATTTCCTGGGAAAACACCTCGGGGCGATCAGACCAACCGACTCCAAAAGCACTACTCCTAAAAGAAAGACCCCGGCCGGGAAAAAAAAGCAAGTCGGTCCTCGTACGAGCGGCAAGCCGTCCGTTTCTCCTAGAATGGACTGCACACAAAAGCGGAACAGGCAAGAGCTAATCTGGCTTAAAAAATCCGAAAGAAAAGCAAAGACGGCTGGAGACTGTCCACAGACAGTTATAGCGCACCGGACTTTTACTCTAAAAAAATCAGCGCGGCAAAGAACCCGCCTAGCTTTAAGAGCAGGGAAAGAAGACCGCCCTCGTACTCTAGAACAGCCAGGACGCAGCCATACCTAGGCGGGAGTTCCGCACCAAGAGACAGTAGACCGCGCGACTGAACTAACCCGCCGGTAAGCTCATGAAGGAGAAAACACTCTCAGAGACTGAAAATCCAC
>Ga0179591_1139708_pt1 | contig 13207 bp, 22 predicted proteins | sample CZOMad2_1_08_16f_FD_182891 | JGI IMG/M metagenome (GOLD analysis project Ga0179591, IMG submission 182891) | Vadose zone soil fungal communities from Angelo Coast Range Reserve, California, USA - CZOMad2_1_08_16fungal (PacBio error correction) | ecosystem: Environmental > Terrestrial > Soil >...
GCGCAGGAAGTAAATGCAAAACACTTCTTCCGTCGACAAACTAGACCCGGCTAACTTAAATCTAAGGAATAGAGGGGAGGGTCACTTTCCCTGCTTGTGACCTTGGGATCGACAAAGGATTCTGGAAAAATCCAGAAAACAGCCTCAGAGAAGTAACCGAAAAGTGTAATCACGTGGGGGGGGGACGACAACCTGGGATCAAAAATCACTTCTAATCTGGTCAAGTACGACAAAGGACGGTATAGGGGGCGTGGCGTTGTCTATAACAAGCCCCTGGTTAATTCGATGCGGCAACGAGTCAAAAGTGAAAGGTGTATACCCCGTCGACCTTGTCCTCACGGAACAAGGACTACAAAACCAAACACTCAGAGCATTGGGGGGTGGGGTGGGTCTAAAAACGGAAGCGCAGAAAATTTGAAGTCAAGGGGGGGGGCCAGTTGGGGGGGGGGGCGTGGGTTGGGGCAAGAGTGCAAAATCATGTTGTTTGTGCTGTTTTGGCACCTAAAATCGTTTGAATTTGCAAAGAAAGAAGAAGGCGGCCGGACGTCGACAGGTCCCAAAAAAATCAAAAAAATCAGCACAGAAAAGGGCCAACCACATAAATGGTGGAGGGGTTATAACGCCCACAGGGGAGCTGGATTCACGGAACACATTTCGTTCGGCAGTCCATTGGGGTGAAACAAGGAAAAATACAACAAGACCAGTCTGTGTAGGCCAGACATCAAGGACGTTGGTGACATGGGAACTCAAAAAGAGCTTTGTGTAAATAAAAGGAGAGCAACTTGGTAAATGCACTTCCATTCCGGGCGGACTGTTGAAGGAAGAAGACCTCTGGTGCATAAATACATAAAAAAAAGATGTTGGCACACAGAGAGCATTTATCGAGTGTGCCGGCGGCCGATATGTCCCGTGCCAAAAGGTGCGCATAACTTTCCAGCGAGGCTCTTACGACGAGATTGGGACGCTGAAAGCCAAAGGATTTCTTTCCGGGTGTCCCCGTTAAGAACGTACTCAGAGGTTTGTCGAAGCAAACTCTTGGGTTTCGCAGCAATAAGGAGCAGAGTCCTCCAGGCCTTTCCTAAGCAATGGCAATCGCACAGTAAAGGTGAAGAAGGTGTTACGGAACAATAGTTTTCTAATGAGGGGGGCGTATCTGTCGAAAAGAAAGCTGAAGGAGAAGAGCCTTTGCTGGACCGGGGTGGAAAAAGGACCAGCATCATGCACGAAATGATTGAGAGGGCTGATTAAAGAAACAAAACAAAAACGGAGGAGAAGAAAAGCGATAAGAGCCAAAGAAGGCGTGCAATGGCCACAAAGGATGGGGATGACAAACTAAACACACGGGCTAGGACAGGGGAAAGTCGGGTCGAAAGGAAGACAAAACAACCAGAGAACAAGAAAAAAAAGAGTGGGTCCGAAATGGGGGTGTTGTCAACAAGGGGGGGGGGGAACGTAAACTGAACGGAGGCTGGGATGAAGGGGCGACCATACGGTGTGAGACAATGGCGGGTTGTCCAACCGGAGAAAAGACATGGGGGGGGGGAAGGGTAATGGGGAGATGTTCAAAAAAAAAAAAAACGGGAGATGGGGGGAAGGAAAAAAAGCAGAAAAAGTACAATATGTAATGAATAAGACTCGAGGGGTGGGGGGGGGACCTGGGGGTCGGATTATGCATAACTGCAAAAAAATTCGCAGTCGAAAAAAAGGTACTTGGAAAAATTAATGAAAACGTCGCCCGTTGGGCGGAAAAGGCTTTTGGAGTGGAACCAAACAAAATGGTAAAACGGGGACTGGGGAGACACAAGGAAGTCGGTTTGGGCGCACTAAAAAGTGCAACGATTCGAAGGGGTAGGAAAGAACAGGGAAACCATGCAAGGTTAGAAGAAGGAAAAACCGCCAAAAGGACGCGTCTTGGGGTTCTTGGTGTGTGAAACGGGATGAAGAAGAACGAAAGTAACCGTCAAAAGGCTGGGGGGGGGGGTAAACGAATCAACGACTTCGCCAACCCACTTCTGTCCGGGAGCTGGGATCAAACGAAACGCCCACGAAGCACACCGTGGAAGAGAAAAATTAGCGCCCTTTTTAACATAACTCAAAGCCAATAAGGAAATAAGGGTTGGGCTTTTGTGTGTGCGGAGGTTACGTAAGGAGAAAAACATGGGGAGATGCCGAATATGGAAAACGGCCAGCTCGGTCTAGAGCAAGGGTGTTGTTTGGAAGAACTCTAAACAAAACAACCGACCCCTAGAAAAACCTTGTTTGACAGGGGGGAAGGGTTTTCACTGCGATGCGTTGGAAGCAGAACGTGAAGTGGGAAACGGGTTGTTGGGACTCAAAATTGGTGCGGGGATAGGGTCCAAAGAAAAAAAGGGTTGAGGGAATGAAAACGAAAACAAACGGGAGGTGAACAGGGAAAGAGGAGGCGATTTGGAAATTAAAACCTACGCGGCCTAAAAGGTAGGTGCGGGGGACGGGCACAAGAAGGGGGGACATCGGCGAGAAAAAAAGTGAAACGGCAGTGGGAATGGAACTCCGGCACTGAAAAGGAAGACCAAGAATGACATTTAGGGGGGAGGGCCTCTCCGGGGGGGGGGGAGGGCTTGGAGAGTCAAAATGAGGCGAAAGATCAGAAGTAGCTAATCCAAATTAATAAAAAAAAAAAACAGAGTCACGAAACCGACGGCTCGGGACTAAAAAGGGGGGGGACATGGGGACGACAACTATTATCTAGCAATGACACGCAAAAATGGCTTCAAATTAAGTACGTGTACTACAATGTGAAAAAAAATCACGGGGGTAGGATGCCATGAACGGAGGCAAAGTGTGTTGTAAACCAAGTTCTAGAAAATCGAGGAGTTCAGGCAAGAAAGAAACCAAGAAAGCACTGAAAAACGTGAGTTCCAGGCGGGAGGGGTGACAGGGGGAGGGGGGAAAACCCTCCGCCTCTCAAAACTCCAAGAGTCGGCGAGGGGGAACATAAAAATCAAGAAGAAATAAGGACAATACAATGGAACCCCTAAAAATAGACGACATAAACAAACCAAACCCAATAAAAAGGATAGTTATGCCAAGGTTAATGAAAAACGGAACAAAAAGAGACTCACGTGTCTGGAAATCGAAGTGAAAAGGCCGGGGAAAAGTTGGACCGGCCATGAAAGAACCAAAAAAACTCAGAAGGGGCCTGGAAAGGAACGAAAATTCCAGACACCGTGTCCTTCAACACAGCAGGCAAGGGGGAGAGGGGGCCCAAGGTGGGAATTGCCTTAATCTCCTTGGGAAGAGGGGTGTACCGGTCAAAAAGGGGAAAACGCGGGGGAATTTCAATCCAAAAAAAACGAAGGACTGGTTAAAAAAGCGGGGAACGCAAAAAGGGAGAAAGGTTGGGGGGGGGGGGCCCAGGGAAAGGTTAACGCCGGAACAAAGCATGGGAAAGGAGTGTCACAGGCACTCAAAAAAAGGGCTTAAAAAAAGCATGGGGGGGTCGAGTTAAACATGCAAGAAAGAAAAGTATGAGGGTCGTGGGGGGGACCTTTAATTAGAGAAAGGGTGGACAAAAGACCCAAAGGGCCACACCAACGTGCGCAAGATGGAGGAGGACAAGAATGGGCAAAAAAAACCAGACCCAAAAAGCCAGGGGAAAGGTCACAGGGGGGGTTGAAAAAAAAGAGTTGGGTAAAAACATTACGGAGCTGGATTAAGGTAAAGTAGAAGGGGACCCCTCGATTCACGGCGATAATTTACTCTGGGGCAATTTTGGTCGGCGCCAGGGGGTGGGGGGGGGGGGGGGGTCCCACTTCCGTGGCATCTACAGTAGGGAAAGGTTGAATGGGAGGAAACGATTGGAGAACGAATGTACATCACTTAGACCGTGGAACGAGAAAAAGGGAGAGGAACAAAGTCCGGAATCCTGGTTGGGTTAGGTGGACGTGCTACGGTAAGATGTCTCACCAAAACACGAGAAAAGAATAGAAGAGTAAACGTTGCAAAAAGACCAAAAGCAATGCAGTTAAGACACATTCCCAGAACCAAGTTGGTAAAAATTCATGGGAAAAACAAGAGGAGCCGGACAGCAGATACGTTGAACAGCACAGCAGGAGAAGAAAACGAAATTAAGAAGACTACTCTCCTAGGCTGTTTACAGTCCAGGGGGATCAGAAAAATTTGGGACGCGCTAAGACAGGCTAAGGGGTCAACAAAAACGGCCTGGGGAAAGGGGTTAAGATTAACAGGTTCGGTGGGGGTAAGGGGCCAGGTGGACCGTAAGCTAAAGCCCGCGTCAGCAACGCGGGGGCCGGGGACAAAACTGATGAGGGGAAATAGCAGTACAGAAAAAAAAAAATCAAAGACCAATAGGAAAAGGGGACAAAAGTAGAGACCAAAACTGCAACAGTGGTTCCGCCGGGGTTGAAAAGACACGGAAAAATTTAAAGGGGCGGGAAAGGTAGTGGTACAAAGAAAGTTGCAGGGAAAAAACCACTGGAAAGGGGGCAAGGCTCTCGATAAAGAAAGTGAATGGACCAATAAAAGAAAAGAGAAACGGCGCAGGTGAAACATGAGAACACAAGAAGGAGGGCAAAAGGGTAAGCCAAACAAACCCAAATGGGGGGATCCCGCCTGGAAAAAGAATTGACCGAGAAACTGACGGGAAATGGAATGGTTGACAAGTAAATGAAAACGTAGAGATTGGGGGTGTTCAGCGGGGGGATCAGTCCCAAACGGGGGAACTGAAGGATTACGTAATCAACCCAGGGCCAGAATACAACGTTAAAAAGGGGAAAAAAAAAGGTGGGAAATAACATGAAGGCCAATGGTTTGGGGGGTAAGTGGATCAAAATGACAAGTCAGTGGAGGGGGACACGTGGGTCAAGGGGGGTAAGGCGCAATCTCATAAAGGAAGGGGATGGGAGGGGGTTGACGGACGTAACCCTTCTAAGCAACACAAAGGAACATGGGGGAAAAAGCAGGGGCCTCCCTGTAAGCGACTGGGGTAAAAAGGGGGGAACATAATTAATGGAGATCTTCAAGGAAAAGGGAAAAAGCGTCAAACAAATCGGAAAGGAAATGCACGATAAAGGATTCGTTGTAAAAGGAACTTCCAGATCATACAACATCTCTTCGGAAGGGAAAAAAAAAAAACAAGAAGAAATGGGGTTATAGGTATTGGGGTAGCAAAAAATTGGTGAGAAGGAGTAAATATCTTAACAAATTCGGGTCATTGGAGTCCTCAATGAAACTTCTGGGACATGAAGACAGGGTGAGGTCAAGACGCAAAATAAGGGTATCAACCACGCGAAAAATATAGAAGAAGAAAGGTACGGAAGGGACGGAAGGCCCCATTAAAAATGCGAATGGAGAGGGCCAATGAAAAGAAAGGATCAAAACCGAAAATCACACTAGTAAAAGGGTTTATCCGGGAAAGAGAAAACACAAAGAGAAGGAAAAGAAAACTGGTTTGTCGTGGACCAAGACCCATTAACGTACTGGAAGGAAGAAATCAATTTAAAGACGAACAGAAGATCAAAACCATAGGGGGGGCTACAACTCATCTCCAGCAACATGGAAGACATTCTAACAAAGAGAAAAATGTATAAGTTGAATGGGGGGGGGGGAAGGTCAGACTAACACCAGGGTGACATGCAGAAGCAGACAAAGTAAATTGTGTGATGGAACGCTCAAAGGGCATACAACCGAACCATAACCTAAACAAAATAAGAGACTAACCTCTAGGGGGGGGGTCTAGGGGGGCAGTAGTGAGATTGGGAAAAGGGGTGAAGACTTGCGGGTTGTTAGAGAATAACTTCCGCAGGTGTGGCACAAAAAAAAAAAAAAACCAAAGGTGGTTGGATTGAGGGGAATACGTAAAAAGGGGGGAAAATTGCATGGAAGGACAGTACTATTGGGAAGACACAAAAAAAACAAAACGTCAACCAGATAATCCACAGGCAAAGGACCCTGGGCAGGGGGTGTGCAGGTCTTAGAAAAAAGAACAGAAGGGATGGAACGGGGGACCCATGTAGAACTATATGAGAGGTAAACAAAAAAGAAAAGAATCGTCGGTCACTCAACATAGAAAATGCTATCGGGGAAGAAGTTGGTTGAAATTCGCAAAAAAAAGGGAATCTTTAGCCAGGCGGCCAGTGGGAATGGCAGACAAAAAGGCAAAACAAGGGAGAAGAAGCCGTGGCACAAACTCACGAAACGTGGAAAAAAAAAGTAATCTGGCAACCAGGAGGAACTGTACAAGGGGCAGTGTGCGCAAAAAGTCACGAAAAAGAGAACAGGAAAACGGTAACGCACAGTGCGGGGGGGGGACGGGAAAAAAAAAGGGGGAAATCGCGAGAAACAAGGGGGGGGTTCGAACAAGAAAGCAATAAGAAGGGGGGGACAGTAACAAGGAAGGGGGTGAGAACAACATAAATGACCTGTCAAGGGGAGGAGCGTAGGAGAAAGCAGAAAACCCAGTTTGAGGGATCACGGTTTTGTGGGGCCCGGGCAAAGAAATAAGAGGGGAACACGATTAGGGGATAAAAAAGGTCAACGAAAAAACAAAAAAAAAAAAAACAAAAAAAAGGGAGGAGGGGAACAGATCAAAAACGAGAGCTGGCATTAATACCAATAGGGGGAGAACGAAAAAAACCAAAGAAAAAGGAATATAAACGACGTACAAACTAGCAAATAAGACGTACAAGAGAATGAGGGGGAACAATAATGGGAAGAACTGGCAGACATGGGGGGAATAGATCACATGAGAAAAAGGGACTGCGGATGGGTTGGGATCAACGGGGGTCTACAACATCGAGGGGAACCTGAAGGGCACCCGCGATTGGTGGTGGAATGGGGGGATAATGGGAGAAGGGGGGGGAATATGGAGAAACTAAATGAACAAAAACCATACAGGAGGAGGTCCGAGAGCAGGTTCAATGGGGTGTGGGGTAAGGTGGAAGGTATTTCGTGGACCTCTGGAGGGATGACACATCAAGGGAAAAAGGGGGAAAACCATAAACAAAAAGGGAACGCCTGACAAAAGTGGATGACAGTTGAAAAAACAACCTTGGGGGATGTGTGGAGGGAACGACGAGAGGGTTAAGCCACCGACATGGAAAAGGAAGAGAAGGGGCACACCAGGGTCCGAACAGGGTCGGGGGGTCTCCATCTACAAAAAGAGCCGAGATATGCTAGTGGAGGGGGGGGGGGGACACAGAGAAACGAGAAGTTAAAAATACTTTTGCGAGATTCTAATTGTCAACAGAGTGGGGTTAGAAAAAGAAATTGCGGGGAAAAAAGACTGAGGAAAGGAACAAACCCTTACAACGTTAACGAAAAGGGAGGTGAAAAAAAAACTTGGTTTAAAAAAAAAAAAATACTAAAGAAAGAGAAGGGCGTGGTTGGGTGGGGTGGGCGGAGGGGGGGAGGGGCAAAAAAAAACAAAACCCAGGGAGAGGGAACGAAACACAGAGAAATCAGGGGCGTACATGAAAATGACAAGGGGGGGGGGAAAAGAGAAAGCCAAACCCCTGGTACCTTTCAGTGTGGGCAAAGTCCAAAAACGAGGAATGAGGAAAAGGTAGAATAACATCTGGGAGTAAGGTTGCCAGGAGGCACCAAGACATCAAGGGTTGAGATAAAAGGACAAAAACAGGGGGGAAAACCAGGGGGAAAGGAGGGGGGGCGAGGGAACACGAATTGTCATGTGTGAGGGGAAGCAGCAAACGGGAGTCTTCCGAGCTAAAAGGAAGCAAAGTGAAAACGAAGTAACTGTCTCCGAGCGTATACCAGGTGAAGACCCTAAGCACCCTGCTGAAAGACCGCCAGGAGATCACGAAGGGAAAGTTGCAAGTACAGGAAACGAAGAAAGGGAAAGCATCGAAACCCTAGGGGAGAAAAAGAACAAAAACCAGAAACAGAGGAGAAGACAGGCAAAAAAAAAAAAACGCGCTTGTGTGAAAAAGGGAAAGGAGAAGTGACTGGGAAAAAATTGACCGAAAAGAAAAGGATACGAAGAGGACTGTCCAAACGGGGGGTTTTGCCAAGCAGGAAAAAAAAAAAAGTACAATTAAATGGTTCAAATGGGAAGAACAAAAAACCCAGGGAGGACCCGGCCGGTCAAAACCCTTACAAAATTTCTGGAAGGGGAGGAGGAACCAGACCGAAAGACCAGCTAAGAATATTGAGAAAAAAAGCAAAAGGGTCAAAACCAGGAAAAAAATGCCAGGCCCGCCCTATAAATGGGAATGAAAGCCGGCGTCAGATCCAAGAAAAAAAAAACAAAGGAAGGGGCCGGAAAGTAATGAGAACGGAAATAAGTGGGAAAAAGGGGAAGGAGGATCACCTTGGTCTAGGGCCCGAAGAAAAAGGCATTCGGGGGGGTTGTACAATAAACGGGAAAAAAAAACAAAACTAAAAAAAAAGGGGACAAATGAACAAGAAAAAGGTCCATATTACAATTAAAAATCGGCAAAACGAAAGGGAAAGAGAGGGACAAATGGTGTCCATTGACGGGAGAAACACTCCAAAAAGGGTAAAAGGGAAAAAAAAAAACGAAGGAAAAGACGATGGAAGTGTCAAGTATTATCTAAGGAAACCTGTCCCCTCTCAGAAAAAAGGGGGGGGGAACTCAACTTGGAAACACCTTGGACCAAAAGCAAAGAGGGGCCAAGTTAAAAAAAACATCAGGGGGAAAAAATGAAAAACAGGTTTTTACGAAGATTTGCAATAATAAGTTATGGGGCAGGTGTAAATGGCTTTCAAACGAATTCGAGAAGGAAGGCCCCAACAAAGGGAAAACAAAGCAAAAAGTTCAAAAAAAGGTACCCCCCAAAACCAAAGTACAGGAACACAAGTTTGAAAAAGAAAGGGGTTTTGTGAAATCTCCTAGGGGGGGAGGGAGAAGAACCCGAGATCAAAATAAGGTAAAGACTGGAAAAAGTGGGGGAGAGACAGGACGGGAGAAAAGTTAGGAATCCGGCGCACGGGGGAAAGATGAAGAACAACATACCAGTGGGGGGGGGGAGGAAAGGTCAGCCAAAAAAAAGTTTGGGGGGAAAGAGGAAGAAATGGTTAGATTGAACAAGTACAAGGTAAAAACTCACTCAAAGAAAAAAAAAGGGGGAAGGGTCAAGAAGATATAGAATGGAGAAGCAAGACAGTTCTTAGTGAAGAAAAAAAGATATCGGGCGACAGGGGACCGCAAAACACATTTGTTGAGAAAGAAGGGTCAACCCCCCGTCACAGGAAACGAAGGTTTCAAAAAAAAAATAAAAGCCCCCTGAAAGAAGAGAAGATCACAGGCAACAGAAAAAAATGTTTTAAGATGGAAGGAACTAGGGGATCGCTCAAAAGAAAGACAAAACTGTGTCAAAAAAAAACAGGCGGGGGTGACCCTTTTAGCCCTTTCGTTGGGGGGGTAGGGGGGGGGTGCTGCAAAGGGGAGACCGGAGCAAGTTGAAACGGGGGTGGGGGTGTTCTCTTACACTGGAAAAGCCGAACAGCCGAAAAAGGACATAAGGAGACAATGAGGGGACGAAAATGTGGGAAAAAAACCTTAAAGGGGGAAGAAAAAAAAACCTTGGGAACGATAACCAGGTGACACTTGGGCCGGCCGGGAAAAGAGTGACAAAAGGAAAAAAATCACCAACCGGAATCAGGGGAACCGGGGGATAGCTAAGTAATGAATAAAAAACTCTAAGAAGCTTGGAAAGAAAAAGAAGAGGTGTACAGGACCAAAAGGAAAGAAAGCCAGGACAGAAAGGTTGGCAAGGGAAACGCCTGCAGCGGGGAAAGGAGCCAAAACAGGAAATGACGGACCAATTTATTTCAAGGGACGGCCCAGTAGATTGGGGGGGGGGGTGAAGGCTGTTTGAGCGAGGTCAAAAAAGACGAAGCCGGTGGAATTCACTAAAGTGAGATCACCAAAGAAGAGAAAAAAAAAAAAAAAAAAAGTTACACGGAGGCCCGGGAAATAAATGCGAATGTGAGAACGGGGGGGGTTTTGGGGATCTGAACGCAAGACTTGAACAAGGAGTGGGGTGGGGAAAGTCTTGGGGGAGTCCGACCGGGAAGGAGGAAGAATCAATTTATTAGGGGGGTTTGACAACGCCACCCTGCACTAAATTAAATAACCATTTCCTAATGGGGGGAAGGTTGGGTGATTGCAACATCATGTAGACTCAGGAGTTTTCCACCAGGCGGCAAGAAAAAAAACCTTCAATCAGGAAGAAGCAGAAGGAAAGGGCCAAGTTAAGTAAAGGTGGGAAACAATCACTCGTCCGCGGACCGACCAAAGCTGGAGGGAAGGCAAGCAGTAATCGGAGATAGTCCATTGGATTTCGAAAAAACTGGGTCCGCCGATGTTTCGACTCAGGACTCCGTGGTCTGGGGGAAAAATGGGAAACCGACTAAGGGGAAAAATCGAAGGGGGAGGTGGCCCGAAAGGCCAGATTTATAATCGCCGACGAAAAAACAACATCGATACGAATGTCTGAACGGGGGAAAAAAAGCTGACAGGAAAAAAACAGTCCAAGCGACGGGGCAAAACCTAGGAAACAAAAAATGAATTGAAAAAAAACACCAAGAAAAAATATGGCGACTATGAGAGGAACCTGGGTTTTCGTGTGCCTGGGAAAAGAGGAAGGACCATAAATAGAACATGGAAAAAGGAAAGGCCCATGTTGAGGGGTGGGCAGTTGGAGAAAGTAAGTCAAAAGATAAGAGAAGCAACGGACGGCAAAACGAAAAGTTTGGGATAAGCGTTTGCTAAACAGGAAGACCAAGAAAGGGTCAAGAGGGAAAAGTCCATGGGGATAAGGGGGAGGGGTGGGACTTGGTCATCTAAAAAGAAAAGGGGGGGAATTCATGCGACAACGAGAGTCCAAGACGTGTTCAAACTGGTGTAGGCCCGAAAAGTCGCCAAAACTTGCCTCAGAAATGACGGTCACAAGAAAAACTCCACTAGAAAAGGGTTAGGGGAGGTCGTGCAAAAGAAAGACAAATGGTGGATGAACTGTTCAAATGGGGGGGGCGTTTTCAAACAGACGTCAAAAGCAGTTGGCCAGAAACGGTTGAATGAGAAAAAACAATACGAAAAAAGAGGTGCCCGGCGTCCTTACGTTGAAAAAAAACTTCCCAAATCAGAAGGAATACCGCGGTTGGGAGGAGGATAAAAACCGACAATCAATGGGGGGAAGCTTTAGTGGAAAAAAAGGAACGGGAGAGAGTGCCAATGAAAGTAATACAACAGAAGGAGAGGGCCTCCGAACAGCAAAGGTTAAAAAAAGTGGGGGGGGGGTGAAAGAAAAGAAATAAAAATTTTCCATCAAAGGCCCGCCAACAGGGTGGGGAAGCGCTTGCATTAAAGGAAGGGAAGAGGGTCTAAGGGGGGAGAAGCCAGAAAATTAAAAACACAAAAAGAAAAAAAAAAGGGTGATGGCAATTATTCTGCGTCCCGACAAGGGTAAGGGGACAATGGGGCAAACATTCCCAGGAAAATCAGGAAACAAAAAAAAAACCTGACCCAGTAAACCTGGGACAAGAAAGCGCCAACGACAGGGAGGGGGAATGACACAAGGGGAGGACGGGAAGAGACCCGGGGTGGGGTTGGGGCGCCAGCATCACTCAGGAAAGGTCAATGGCTCGCCTGCAAAATAGGGGGACCAGTGCGACCGGAAGCCTAGTTGTTTAGGGACAACGGGGAAGAGGGAAACCGCAAGCAGATGAAAAACCGGTGATAGACGTTTGGCATGCAGGGGGGGTACCAGGGAATATCCCGTAAGAAAAAAAAATGGACACGAGGGGGAGTGGGGGAAGCTATAAAAACAAACACCGGAGGAGAATAAAAGATACAAAAGCAAGCCAGGTGGGTACAGGACAGGGATAAAGGAAAGAAAATGAGGCCAACCTGACTGAATGAAGAAAAACTGAACGAAAGAAAGGGCCCGAATAAGAGGCAATAGATGGTGTTAAAAAACGCTGGCAGCAAAAAGGTGCAAGAGAGACCAAGGGAACGGCGCGATCTGGGGAAGAAAATCGGGGTCGAACTCGCTAACCTTTAAAAAAGGGAAAGCAATGGTGTGGGGAATTTACTGGGGGGGGGGTGAAAAAAAAAAGAATTTGGGAAAGAGCTTCGAGGAGAAAAAACCATTTACAGGGAAAAAAAGCCAAAAGAAGAAGAAAGATGATCAAAATTTGGACAGGGGTGGGTCTTATTCGAAAAGAGAAAAAGTAAAGTTTGGGGAAAGAAAAAAAATTGGTTGACGTTCTTCGTACAGAGGAAGGGGGAACGAGCAAAAAACGGGCGGGTGGGCGAAAAGGGGGAAAGAAGCCTGTTAAAAAAAAAGTAGGGTTTAAAGGGGTGGCTGGAAGGAAAACCTCAATCGGTTGAGAGAAGGCAACGCCCCACGATTTAGGGGATGGGGGGGGTCAGTAAAAAAAAGAAGAAGGGGGGAGGGGGGGATTGGGGATCCTAAAATACGTACAGCCTAGAAAGAAAAAAACAAGGCCGGGCCAGGAAAAAGATCCGGGCTGGAGTGGGAGTTGTTTTTGAAAGTTCTGACTCGGGGGCACCTGAGACTTAGAGTCAGGGCCAAAAGAAGGGCACAGCGTGGAGGGGGACACAACCTAAACAGGGGGAATAGGAGGAAAGAGGAACGCACTCACGGAACACTTAAAGCATGAAGGGAAGGGTACCTCAAAATACCATAGCACGGGGGGGACTTGTTTGGGGGAAACTGTGTGAAAAACGTTACTGTCTGAACCCGAGGGAAGGCCTGGCCGGCACGAGGAAAAGCAACTATGGCCCACGAAATGGCAATACACCCAGGGTTCGACGAACGCCACGCCCCCAAAGAAAAAGGTTCATTTACAAAAACGTGACAAGGGCGATGAGAGTGGCCACGTGCGGTAAAAAAAGTTGGCACAGGGGGGAGGGGGTTTCTGGGATATTCCAAAGAATACCTCAACGTTGGTGTCAATCAACGGGGAAAAAAACCGTCACGCACACAAAAAAAACGGAGTTTCTTTTAAACAAAAGTCCACAAAAAAGGGGGGGGGGACATCGGTGTTAAAAAGGCGGTCACAGCAAAGTGGACAAGGTTGGCAGAGCCCCACCAAAAAAAGTCCAGTGGCTCACTTTGAGTCTCGTTTAACGATGGTTGTTGATTGCCTTCACTGTGGGAGCAACGTAGTGAGATGGTGGGGTTAAGCGCCGGACGGG
>Ga0179591_1281001_pt1 | contig 13207 bp, 13 predicted proteins | sample CZOMad2_1_08_16f_FD_182891 | JGI IMG/M metagenome (GOLD analysis project Ga0179591, IMG submission 182891) | Vadose zone soil fungal communities from Angelo Coast Range Reserve, California, USA - CZOMad2_1_08_16fungal (PacBio error correction) | ecosystem: Environmental > Terrestrial > Soil >...
GCCTAGGGAGAAAGGGGGGGGGGAAAAAGGACCCTCAGCTCCTTTTCCAGAAGAAGCTCTCGCAAAGACGTCTCCGAGGAAATCGGAGGGGAGAGGGAGTCGCTGTTTAACGGCAATCTAAAAGAAAGTCGCTCGTTCCGGGGGGGGGGGAAAGTCGGACGCCGCCGTACCGTGTCAAAAAAGCGGGAAGAAGAGAACGGCCGTCGAAAAGGAAACGCCTCTACCTTGGTCTTAGGGGAGGGGGGGCATCGGTAGAATCGAACCCGGGGGAAAAAGAGGCTACAACCTTAACAGTGATCTATTATTGATCTCTAGGAGCCTGCGGAAGATGTCGTTCCAAAAAAACCCGGAGGAGAGAGTGGGAGGATGCCTTCCGACCACACTGGAGGATTTCGAAGGCCTGCTTTATCGGAGAAAGCCTTATAAAAGGTACTGAATTAAATGTTCAGTAGAAGGCTCTTCTCCACCATCTATCTGCTCAGGCGGGAAAGCCTCAGATAAGCGAACTTCTATCTCAAAAAACGGTTTCCCGGGAATTGCACGTTTCCGATAAGGAAGGGCTTTTGCCGCGAATAAGGTTGTAAGTTTTACCTCTGGAGGAAAAGCGTCTATAAATTGTCGGTGACTTGCGAAGGAAGGAGAGTGATGTTTTCTACCCGGGAGGGGAGGGGGGGCTAGCAACAAGAGAAATGCTCTCCTCTTAAAAAAAAAGAAAGTTCGCTAGGAGCAAACCGTCAGGAAGGTTCTGCTCTCCATCGTGGGGAAAGGAGTGACAAGACCCGCGTGTCGAGAGGGAAGACCTACTGCGAACGGAGCCAGGGTTCATAGTCTACTTTTTCGAAAAGGGGAACTCTCAGGGAGAGGAGCCAGAAAGAGGCATGGGAGTCGGGGGAGAACATTCTCCTCTCCTGGGGAGGGAGAAGTCGAAAAGAAAAAGTCTTTGGCTACCTCCTCACGAGAAAGCGTAAAAGAGAAGGGGGGGACATGCTGGACGTACGAGGAACCTCTTTGGGAACCCTCCAGAGGAGACAGAGCTCCGACTATTCAGGGGGGGCTGAAAGAACGAACCATTGTGGTAGAAAAGACCTTAATACTCCTATCACAAAAAGAGAGAGAGGGTCTGACACGGAACGCGCCTTTTTCGAAAGAGGTGAAGTCGGAAGGAAGAAGGGGAGGAATTGACTTGGATACAGAGGGTATAGCCTTTCGAAAGGGGTTTCCGGGGGGGGGATTCGTTGGACAAGAGAGGGATCTCGAGGGAAGAGGACGACGTACACTGCTTAATCGGGACTCTCATCTGCATCAGAGGATCCTCGTAAGGAGATGGCGTGATTAGGGGGGGTGAGACGGAAAGAGAAAAAACCGACCGCGCAGTTGGAAACTGAGGGGGTTCGGGGTGCGCGAGTGGGAAAAGGGAATGCGGATGTTGTAGAAGAGCTCGAAGCAAAGGAAGAACAACCGTCGGGTAATAGAGCCTCTCGTCTCGAGGAAAAGAGCCGACCTTGGGGGAGGGAAAAGTTGAGCGAGGGCACCTAAGGTCCTCCGCAGATTCTTTCATCCTGGGGAGAGGGGAAAACAGAAAAATCATAGCGAGCGGTCAGGGGGGGACCCTCAAAAAAAAAAAAAAAGGGGCGTAAAAGAAGGGAGAGGGCCCGTCATTGGGGGGTTGAGTTTATCTTGGGGGGGGTGTCGAATAACATGTGGGGAGCGGAGGGGGCGTTGGTCTCAATCCATCTCTCTCAACAAAAGGAAAAAAAAGAGGAAGAAAATGGCCGCGAGAGGCGAGAAGAGTCCACCAACGGCGCCCTGTATGCTCCACTCCATTAAAAGTGAACAATCTGGTATTGTGAAAAGTCTTCAGGGAGAAAGAACGACGATCCGGAACCCTCCAAAGTAGGAGGACCGACCGCTAAAAGCTACCCGAAGGGAGGGTCGCATTGACGATATGAGGAAAAATCGATCCTAAGGGAGAAAAATCGCGCAACCAAAAGAGCTCAACTGCGCGGTAGGAATCACCCACAGAAGAAGAAAAGGGATCTACGACTACGGTGATCGAGAACGGAAATGCCTTCTTCTCTACCCTCGAAGAGGGTGAATCTTGTGAAGGAAAAGAGATGCCCGACGCGGGGAAAGAATCCACATCAGAAAAAAGGGAAGAAGCTCTACCCATACTGCAGGAAAGAGCCCAATCAATTCTATCTCCTCTGGAGGGGGTTCACCGGCACCGCCGAAACAGGCACAAAGGCGGCTTTCACCTTTCCCGTGGGGGGGCTCGAGGGGAGAGGGGATAGGCGTCTTCTGGTGACAGCTAACACTTTTCTTTCGGGAAGAGAAGATATCGTCAGAGGAGGAGGGAAGAAACAACGCGGTGCCTCCCAAGGCCTCGAAGAGAGGAAAAAGGAGGAGGTCGCCACTCCTTGACGATCAGACTCGAGGAGCTTCTCTTCTATTCGCAAGGACCACACTTTACTCGTGGATGGGAGGGACTCGACCTGCTCTTCTGACCTTTAAGGAAAAAAAAGAACAACTTCAGGAGGAGGGAGAAGGCGCTAAAAGAAGGACTACTTACCCAAAAAAAGGACACTTAGGGTCGACAAAAACGTCTATATAGGGAAGGAAGGAGAGCTCGAGTGTAGAAGAAGAAGAGATGCTTCCTGCAACGGTCTTCAGGGCGGGAAAAGAGGGAATCTATCTTTTTTCTCGGAAAAAACCGGTCGACCAAATCACGAAGCAGGCCTCGCCATTCATCAAAGGGGATCGAGGAGGAGAAAGAACGGCGGTCAAGCCACGGGAGAAAGCGCACCTACCTTCCTTAGAGGGGAAGCCGGAACACGGAAGCGGAAGCGTTTAGGGAGAGCTAGGTGAGAAAAAAGAGCGATCGTCAGTGAGGAACGACTCCCATCTTTAAAGGGAAGGAGGGACGTGGCGGAACAACTGCGGCGCGACGGTGTCGAAAGAAGCGGAAGGTAAATGTCGAAGGCAGCCGACCTCTACGGAAAGAAGGGGGACGCCGCAAACTCCCACCTAGGCAAAGGAAAGGAATCTTCCGGAAGAGACGGCTCCTCGAGCCCTCGCGAGGAAAAGGAGCACCCCATTTTTCTCGTTAAAAAAAAAGGGGAATAATTTCGCCGGACAGAAGAGCGGTCAGGTCGACGGAAAGAAAAAACTGCGCGACCAGAGAGGAGGAGACGACTACAATGCGCTACTTTGTAAGATTTGAGGGGAAGAGATATCGATCGAACGCTCTCTCCCCTTAGACGAGGGGACTGCGAAAGAGGAAACGGCGCTCTCTTTAGGGAAAAAGCTCAAGGAGGGGGAAAGGGTACCGGCGAGTCGATGAAGGGGACTTATGAGACGTGAAAGACGATTTAGTAGTTTTTAGGAAGAAGGCGCCTGGAGAAAAGAAACTGGAGCATCTACCGCGAAAAAGGAACACCGTTCTGGAAGGAAAAAAGGAGGAAACACCTGGGGCTGAAAGCGAAGAAAAGGAAGAAGCGAACTCGACCAAGTGAAAAAAGGGTATGACCAAAAGACGTCACTCGCTGGTCGAGTTCGACAGAGGAAGGGGCGCGGATCCAGAAGCGAAGGTCGGAGGGAAAGTCTCAACAACAAACACGGAGGGGGAGAGAAGCACCTCACCTTAGGGAGACATCTCGAGAGAAGGCCATAGACCGCGAGGGGTACTAAAAGGGGAAAATCCTGGTCGAAGGGGGTCTCCTCTTCGGGAGAGGAAGGAGGAGCAAGGGGAAAGAACCAGGGTCAGAAGGAGCCGTCTTCATTTGCCGAAAAAGTCTCTCCCATTCGTTGTCTGCTTATATTCTCAAAAACACATAAACCAAATAAGAGTTTACCACATAAAAACACCAAGTGGCCCCGATCTTCTAACGGTCACTGTGTAAACTTTGGCTCCCCTCATCTGGAACCCCCCAGACAAGGGCCTGCTTCTCCGCCTCTCGGACAAATGCTATACGGGAAAAGAGAGAGGATCATCCCCTCCCAAGTCGTCACCCAAGGAAAGAAAAACACTCCTTTATCGAATAGAAGTTACCGAAGTCTCCAATTTCTTGCGGAAAAAAAATGTCTACCGCGAGAGGAAGGGAAGCCCCGGTAGACATTAATATAATCTCACCGAAAAAGGCTACCGCGTGCCAGAACGCTGGACGCTGTTACTTCACGAAGGCTAGAAAGAAGGTAGTAATCTTATAGCACTCAGAAGGTCCGCTCATACTTTTCAGGGAGAAGATCCGGAAAGGAATCGTACAATTTCGGAGGATTCATAGCGGCCTAGTAGAACCCGTTTTTGCTACAAAGTCGCGACGGTCTCTAGTATTCAGGGAAAAACATATAAGAGAGTGGAAACCTAGGTGGAGGGCAACCGGCCTTCGAAGGAGCCCTCTGTCACGACGAAAAAGGGAAGATCCTCGAAACGAGGGAAAGTGGCGGATTTCTAAAAAGGAAGCCTAGAAGAAGAGAAACGTAGCCCTAAGCAGAAAAAAAGACATATTTTCTTCTCCCGCTAGTCATGATAAGGTTTTCTGAGGAAAAATCTCTCGCCTTAGAATAGAAAAGTCTTCTGCTCGAAGGAGGAGTACTAGCGCCGGAAGGGTAGTTCCGCAGAGGTTGACCGAGGGGGGGGGGGAGGAGAAGAGGCAACGCAGTGTATGCCTTTAGGAAGGCCTATATCTTTATTTGGTAGGGGTATTTTGCGGGGGAAAAGCTCTGCCTGCTCCGAGCGGAAGGGGGAGGAAGAGGCGCGCGGGTCAGCGGAAAGAAATATCTCCTTCTTTCGGCAGGGGACTACGTGGGGGCGACCCCATTCGAGTAAAAGGGGGGGGAAATCACCCGTCGGCGAAAAAGTGAAGCAAAGAACGCCTAGGGGGGAAAGGTAAAGAACGTCTCCTCTGCAGAAAAAAAGGCACTAAGGAAGGGGGGAAGTCCATGCGCCTCGAAACTAATCGGTCCAAAGAGGTCGAAGGGAAAAAAAAAAAAAATTTTAAAGGAGCGGCCCAGGGATATCGAGGCAACAGATTCCAAGGGGAGAAGATTGAGGCAGAGGGGTGATCTTCCCAAGAGGATACTATTCTCAGACTATAAGGACGTTTCCCCTAGGGGAAAATTTCTGAAGGAACATCAGGGGAAAGAGCCGAGAACCGAGCGCTGAAAAGCGTGTCAGGGGAGAGCCTTGTCCTCGGGAGTTGAAAGGAAGTCGTACGACTAATTAGACTGGGATGGAGATCCGAAAATGAGGGGGTAGAAAAGGCATTTGCAAGGGTGGGTCTAATTTGTATGAGTTTACCCCTGGCGGGAAATCGAAAGACGTTTCCTTCTACTAAAGAAAAGAGGTAAATCGATTTGGAAGAGGAAAGCATCTCTAAGGTATCTCTCTCTTTAGGAGAAAAAAGAGGGTATCTTCGGGGTTACTTCCAGCTAAGCGAAAACCGCGCAAGGTGAGCGTTGTGGTAGAAGGGGGGGATCTATTTTGGTAAAAAGGGGAAAAATCGATGTCGCTCCTCAGCGAAAAGAAAATTCAACCGTAGGAGGGCCTACGACGTAGCTCAAAGCTGGAAGAATCTTCCTAAGAAGGAAGTCCGATGCATCGCCAAAAGAGATCCCCCTCAAAAAGGAGTCACCCATTTACGCTTCATGGAGGGCGCCCCTTAGGATCACATGTCGCAATCGAAAAAGAAAAGAGAGGAACTGAACCACTCTCAAAAAAAGAGGTGTGATTATTAAATCTATAGAGGAGATGAAAAGAGAGACATTTTCTTCACCCAGAAAAAGGGGCTGGCGAGAAAAGAAAACGGCGTACTGGTGTCAAGAGGAGGTTTCAGATCTTAGGAGGTCTGGCAGGAGAACGCGATTACGGAAGAAACCCGGGAAAAAGGAATGTCGCCCCGCGCTACTTCTAGGAGAAAAGACGTTAAGAGGGGCGTCTAGCTGCGGCGTCGAGTAAGGGGGGACGGCTCAACTCGCGCCCCAACCACAGACACCTTCGCTGGAGAAGGGGGAATTGCGGGAAAACAAACACGAGTTGATCTCCGGGAGGGGCTTCAAGGAGGAGGAAGAAAGGAGAAGAACCTCTCTTGTCAGTCTTCCCTTTCCGGGGGGGACCTGCGAACACACCTAACGGCGCAGGAGACCGCATAAAACGGAACTTAACTAGACGTGCATCCTCCCGAAATGATTTCGTATCCCAATTCAAAATAGGGAAGGTCGAAGAAAAAAACCTCCGAGCAGGAAAAAGGGGTCAAACTGCGCACCGGCGAGAGAGAGCGGTTATCTGGAAAGATTTTAATATGAGACTACCTTCCCGAGAGGCCGAAAGAAGAGAGAGGCTCCGAGGATGGGAAAAAGATCACAGGGGACATCCCTCTTCAGGGGGGAATCGATCTCGGGGGGGGACTGTTCTACAAAGGGGAAAAAAAAAAGTAGCCAAGAGATCTTCTCGCCTCGACGAGAAAAAGACTAGTCCTCATCTTACTTTTAAAAAAGACTTCCTCGGGATGGAGAGACCGCTCTTCGAACAGTGAGAAGGAGAAATAAAGGAGGAGGGATTCTCATAGGGCGAGAAGCCTCTTTAAAAAGGAGGGTTATCGGAAAAGAGGTTACTAGGGTAAGGGGAAGAAGCCTGAGCTCGTCCTTCAGAGAGAGCCTATTCTTCCTTAAAGGAGGAGTGCTCCGGAGAAGATGGGACTCGCCCCGCAGGAGAAAGAAAAAGACCACAGGAAAGAGGGGAGATTACTACAGTCGCCCTCCAGTTGGGATCGCCTGCTTCTTCGCCGAAGAAAAGGGAAAAAAAAGACTTAGAGGAAAACCTGGGTGGGGGGCGGAAGAGAAGGAAACGGGCCGCGCGAAAGCCAGTTAGGAAAAAAAAAAAAGGAGCGCTAGTTTATCGCCTCCAAGATCCCCGATTTGGACGAAAAAAGCCCCTCTTAAAGAACTCCGGAAAAGAAAAAGCGGGAGCGAAGAGCTCGTTTGCTTTGAAATAATCGGTCGGAAAACGGCATCCCTACATCTACTTCGGAAAAGCCGTCGGAAGAGGAAGAAAGACCCCGCGCTTCGACTTAAGAGGAAACCGGCTCTACGGGAAGGCCTCGAGGGGCGAAGCCCACCCTTTTCTAGAACCAGAGGAGAGATCACGACAAGGACGAGGGGAGGTCTACGTCTATGATCTGGAGAAGAATTCTGCAGAAAAGAGAGATAGGAGTCTATGAAGCTACTAAGAGAAAGAGGTGTCGAGAGGGGGGGAAGTCACCGCTCTAGACTGCCGCGGAAAAGGAGCTTCTCTTCTTCGAGGAAAGGATGCCCCGGATGGGGGGAAGGGAGAAAGAGGTCGACATTCGGCGGAGTGAAATTTGCGGGGGGAAAAAGGAGGAGAGGCGATCCCGCGGCGTCAATGGATTTGGAACGAAAAGAAGGAGGTTTGTATGAGCACCGGAGGAAAGGAGAGAAGGACTATTCGCGAGCTGCTACCGAACAAGGGAAGGGAAGTTAGCACTTCTTTCATTACTAACGTCGGGGGCTAAGAAACTTGTGCTTCAATTCTACGAAGGGTCTCCAAAGGTGGTGGCAAAGAGGGATGCTCCCATCTTCTTCGGAGGAGAGAGGGGGGTCTATGGACTAAAGAGAGAGAAGGTCGAAAGCTGCGGATCCATCGTCTGGACCCTGGGATTTGATCTCAAAAAAAAACACAACTTGATGAGTTACAAGGGAGACGGGAATCTCTTCTTAAGAAAGGAGGAGAGAGGGAGAAAAAAAAATCGATGTGGAAAAGAAGAAGGGGGGTGAGCATACTGTCGCCTGTCGAAAAAAACTTTGGAGAAGGAGACTATTGCTGCGGTAAGAGAAAAAGGGGTTCTCAAGCAAAAGACAACTGTAGGAAAAGGAAGGTTGTCGAGGGGGGAGGGGAGAAAAAGGGAATCAAACAATCCCGCCCAGGTTGAACGCCCCAAAGCACAGAAGCCGCCGGTAAGAACCCACAAAAACCTACCCCCGTGAGCCCAACGGGTGTGTGTCCGAGCCAGCCCACCCCCGGGTGTCTCTCCCTTGACCCAATCTCCCCGGGGGTCCCCGAGCCCCGCCGGGGCCGGCCAACGAGTCTCCTCTTCAGGAAGCAGCCCGCAGACCGTCCGCTCGCCCTAGGCCGTGGGCCCACTTGCGCCTGCCGCCCCTGTGCCGGGTTCCTTCAGTAGAGACTGGAGTGGTTTTGGGCGGGCTGAGGCTGTTCACAACGCGGTCGAGGCCCAAGAGTTGCATGGGGGGGAGGCACAAATGCCCATATGCCAGTCTTTCCTTTCCGGCCCAGTAAAGCTCACCCAACCTTTTCGCCGGGTGCTCCTGGCTGGCTCTCAGGGGGGGTCCGGAGCTCCCCGCGATCCTGGGGCTGGCATGCGGACGTTCTTAGCGCCGCACTCTAGCTGGTTGTGACACGTGGTCTCCGCAGAGGTGAGCCCCCTGCGGGGGTCAGATAAGCTCGCTTGCGGTGGGGCAGCTCAGGCTGAGAGCTCCCGGCGCGCTGCCTGGCTGGGCATGTGGGTCCTACAGGGGACTAGGTTCCGGTGGGGGGGGGGTGGGAGCTATCATCGACGTTTGTCGGGGGGTAGGCCTTGCCTGCCTCAGAACCTTCACAATTGGTTGTGATTTGGATGGGACCGAGTAGCTGGGCGGCTCTCGGCCTTGGTCGGCGCGTCAAACTCTGGCCCCCTAGAGTTTGCCCGTCTCGCACGCCTCGGGCGGAGTGTCGAAGAGCGAATCGCCAGGGACGATAAACGTCTCGAGTTCTCATAAAGAGGAGGGTTCCAGAGAAGAAAAATTCGCCCGAAAAAAAAGAAAGGGAGAGCGCCTATTTCGAAAAGCTAAGGCAACAGCCTTTTCCTTCAGTAAGGGAAAGAAGCGACGGCCGGCGTTCACTCGCTTATCGGAAGAAAAAGAAAAAAAGCGTCGCCCGCGGATAGTCTGTAAGAGACCCTCCCTATCCTTTAGAAGGGGGAAATCTGGAAGTAAAGTCGACCTTTACCGCAGAGGAACGACCGGGAGGAGGAGAAAATCGACCCCTTTTGTCAATGGCAAAAAAGGTACTCTTACAAAGAAAGGACTATCCGATAGAGAGTGCTGGCCTCTTTTGGAGGACGTGCGTCCACAGAGGGGCCCCGTAATATGTCGGTGCAGTCTCAGGAAGAAAAGAATTCCGTTCCGTATGTGGGAAGGAAGAGTTATCTGAGAAGGGAGGGTCGCCGTATGCCAGAAAAGGGTCTAGGGAAAAAGGGGGAGGTCGGCTCTCCTACCGAGTATAGAAAGTTTCTTCTATCACCAGTCTCTCTCTCGAAGAGAACGAAGGCGTGTCCGGCTTCGAAATGAACTCAAAAAAAGGTTCCGGAGCACTGGGGGAACTGCGGTCGACGGCGAAGACCAAAGGAAGGGCTTACTGGGCGAATAGATCAGATGGTTCGAACCTGTTGGGGGGTTTCAGGTAGCAACTTAAAGGTTTTAAAAGGATAAGGAAGAGGGGCCTTTTCCGGGAAAAAGGCTCGAGGGGGAAAGGCAGGAACACGACACTCCAGGGACGGCTCTCCATCTTCTGGGAGAGGTCTACAAAAAAGCGGGGAAGATGCCCCTCCTGGGGAACGTCGGGAGGAGCGCACGGCGAGAAAAAAATTGTCTTTCGAAAGGAAAGGGCTCCGCGAAGGAAAGCCATCACGATGCATTTGGGGACATGTCAAGGAAGAGCCATAGCTCTCAAGCTTTCTTAGTCTCTCGCACTTTGGAAGCCGCCTTGGCGAAAAAATCCCCTATGGGGATGTTCAGGAAGGTCGTCCTCTGAAAACCGTCGGGTTGAATTCCCTCCCTCTAGAAGAAGAGACGATCCTTTTTCTCCAAAGGAACATTTCAGTCCATATGAGAAAGGACCTCCTATCAAGAAGAAAAAAGCTATCCTGGGAAAAGGGAAAGTTACCCTGGGAACCCGGCCTGAGAGGGTTTTCCGACGACTATGGGACTCCTTTCTTGAAATATTTTGTAGAGGGTTCTCTTTGCCGTGGTTGGTGAGTTTTCTTCTTTTTGTCTCCTCTGACAATAGCTCCTGCTAAGGGGAGGACCTTCAAGTGCTACTCCATAATCTCGCGGACGGAAGGAGAGAAGCTCTTAATGGAGGGGTCGGGGGAAAAATAGGGGATTCTGCGGGGGGGTGTGGGAAAGGCCATCTAATACAATCCTAAGGAGCAGCGGGGGGCGTCTTTTTTTCTTGGAGGGGGGGGGGAGAATGAACACTGAGAGGGAGCCGCAGCTCTAAGCCCAAGAAAAAACCGGAGGAGCGGCGCCTCGCCGGAGCGGTCCTGTAAAACCTTGCCGGGAGTGCTTCCGACGGGAAAAAGTCTGCAAATAAAAAAAAGAGAACAACCTCCCATAATTCAGTCAACAAAAAGGGACTTCATTGGAGTTGAGGAAGACCAGGGGGATGAAGAACATGTCGCCAAAAATAGGGAAGAGTAGTCCACGAAGACTCTCGGGGAGTAGTATTTAAAATATAGAGGGGTTCACGGGAGGTTACATCCTCGAGGTTAACATGGGTCATTCACCAACACCAAGGGGAGATCCACTTAAAGGGATTACTTTTTACTCAAGGGGTTATATAGTGGAATGGCTCCTTTCTAATGCACTACTAGGAAAGGGCAAAGCCCCTTTCCTCCTTCATCTTCCTTCAAAAGAAAGCTAACGGAGAAGGAAAATCTAACCAAAAGGTTGAAGTAAGGGGATTCTATCTTCTCAGGGAAAGTACTTTTTCCTGATAGCGCACCCCGAAAAAAAAAGGAAACCTTAGGGAGGGAGGGGCTTTCCTGCACATACACACGAAAGGAAGAGAGTTTATCTCCGGGGGAAGCGTAGAAAAGAGCCTGCGGCATACAAGAACGTCGAGAAAGGAGAAAACGGCCGCCTGGGCGATAGTCCACCGACGGCTCCTTTTTCCCACAAGGAACAGAGTACCACCCCGCAAAAGAACGCCCAAAAGGAGGGTATCATCAGAAAAAAAGGACTATCTCAAAACGTCTACTTCACCGGAAAGGGATCCCAAAGGGGTCAACTGCAGGCCGGCATAGGGCGCTGTTGAGGTAGGGAAAATTATTGGGAACTCTGCTAAGAAGACCTTTTCGGGGGAAAAAGGAGGCCATCCGATATTAACAGAATAGAAACTATATTTTCCGAGGTACTCCCGAGGAGAACATCATTTAAAAAGATGGAAACCAGGAACGCATGAACTGCGCTCCCACGAGAAGAAAATAGCATGGAACTACCTCTTAAAGGGGGGTTGCGAAGGGACTTGTCCTCGATAACCAAAAGACATCTTTCTTTCGGAGACTGCTCGCGAAAAAGACACCGTCTCGGAAAGGAAAGGCGTGCGCAGGGGGAGAGAACTTCAGCCGACTTAAGTCAGTACCGCGGGAATTCAACTCTTATTTTTTCTACGAAAGAAGGAGATACGAGGGAGCAACGCCTTATCGAGGTCCTCGCCGGAGAAGGAGTCATGAACTGAAAGTACTCGAGCCTTTCCTAGGGGGGGATCTTGTCAACAAATAACCGGCCCCCGTCGGGGAGAAAAAGTAGAGGGGAAAGACGCCAAGTCAACAAACGGGAGGATCTTTTCCAGAGGAGCCAGAAGGGGAACTCCAACGTGAAATAAAGAAAACTACCTGAAGGAAGGAAGCCTGACACTTCCCCGAATCGGGGGTAGTCCGTCTCTCGAGGAGGGGCCGCCAAGATCCGAGGTGAAAAAAAATCTGTAAAGGGATGCGTACTTCTAAACCCGCTTCTGAAAAAGAGGAGTTGCTGGGGGAGACCTCGAAAAAAGGGAAGTCGGAGAACGAAAACATCTACGGCGGTTCCCGAAAAAAGCTCCTGGGAGGACTCCAACGGAAGCCTCTCGTCGAAGCTGAGAAGAAGGAGGAACCCGCTCAGGAACGAGGGCAGAAGAGCCACCCTTTCGGAGAATCCTGGGGAAAAGAGCCGACACTTTCGGGGCAGGGGGGAGAAGGCAAGGATCTTATGTCTTAGAAGGGGGAGTGCTACCAGGGATAAGAGCGAGGTCTACTCTTTTTAGTGCGGAAAGGAGAAGTATCTTAACTAATGTAGAAAAGTATACTTCTCTCAGGGACTGCGGGAGGGACGTGCTCTCTCTTGTCAAAAAAGGCTAGCAGGAAAAGGGAGGAAATTAGTACCGTAAGGAGGAGATCAGGAGATTCATGGCTACTTGTAGAGGAGTTTGGAGAGAAGACGACGAGACTATTAGAGAAAGTCGCTGAGCGGGTGAGGGAAAATGGAGAACAAAGCGAATGGTATCGCTTCCAGCAGGTCAAAGTGAACAGGCGTGATGTTACCACCTTTTGCGCAAAAGAAAAGAGGGGGGGGACCAAGCGCAGAAAAGAAAAAGATCTCCACCTCTCGCGGAAAGAAAACTCGGCTTCTGGGGAGGGAAGGGAGGAAAAGAGGAGCCAGCGCGCGGCGCCGGGGATCGAGCTAAAAAAAAAAAAAAGGAGAGTTAAAGATATAGAGAAGAGCTCTGCTGGGTCCGAAAATAGAAAAGCGCGAAGCCGCGTTCGCCATAGAAAAAAAGAAGAGAAGAGACCGGTCGCCTTTTGGGCGAAAAAAGGGAGTCGACTACTAATTTCTGGAGGGAAGGTGCGCAAAGGCCTTCGTGAAAACGCTCCATGAGAGGGGGGAAAAAGGAAGAGGCTCCCCACAAACCCTCCAAAAAAGTCCCCCCCCAGGGGAGTTGTTTCACGTGCCGAGGGGGAGGACAACCTGTGGGTTTTGTCCCCGCCCCCAAACCCCCCAGGCCAGTAGGTCCTGCCCCCCCCCCCCTGGGGGCGCGGGGCACAAAGCGCCAGGCGATCGAGATCGTAGAAAACCCGGTTAAAGGAAGATCCTCGGCTTTCCAGTCGAATTAAGAAAAAAAAAGGGAGAGCCTCTCCTGGGGAAGGGAGCACTCAAAAAGGAGGAGAGAGCGTCCCGTATTTCGAGAAGGGGGATCCCGTAATAAAAGAATAACTCGCCGACCGCAGAGAAGGGGAGAATCGGAAGACTCTCTGCTCTCGGTGGAAGGAAGGAACAAGAAGAATTTAGTCTTCTTCAGAGGACGCAGAAAAAGGGGTTCTCTCATACATAAGACCCTCTCCTGAGAAGCCTAGAAAGGGGAGGGGAAAGTAGCAGTCACGAC
>Ga0179591_1286257_pt1 | contig 13207 bp, 11 predicted proteins | sample CZOMad2_1_08_16f_FD_182891 | JGI IMG/M metagenome (GOLD analysis project Ga0179591, IMG submission 182891) | Vadose zone soil fungal communities from Angelo Coast Range Reserve, California, USA - CZOMad2_1_08_16fungal (PacBio error correction) | ecosystem: Environmental > Terrestrial > Soil >...
TGGACGATCAAACTAAAAAGCCTGCCGACTCGGAAGGGCCCTCTGGCTCGAAACGCGTAAAACTGTCGGTCAAACCACGGGAACGGGACCTAGAAGACATTCCAACGAACATGCCATATCCGCTCCCCACGGGCCCAGAAGACCGGCGGACTTCAGGGGGTAAAACTGGGGGAGGCAGGAGAATGCCCACGTTGCGCTAATCGACTCTCGAACAAAGCTCAAAAAAAAGTCACGGGAATCATCTCCGAGGGGAGCTGTGCAAAAAAAGAAATAAAAGCAAGAGCGTCCGCAGCACCACGTATACATTACAACTTCCACAAAGAGCCGTTTTGTCCGCCTACGGTAGCGACCACCCCCGCTCGACGCCGTCAGCGAGTGGGCCAAAAAACCGAATTGGGGCGCAGGCGGTCCATGGGGGGATAGCGGTGGGCGGGGTCAACGTCCCTTCAGACAGCCAAAGCAAAAGCACAGACCGGCGTCCGAGCTCACGCGGGACTGGGGAAGGGGGGGGGCCTCTCCCCTAAATACAACTTTTAAAACGGATTCTACGTCAAGGCCCGGGGCGGTGCGACGTTTCGAATCGATCCCTTCAGTTGAAAAGTAACCAGCAGATGGTCTGTCAAACGGTACAAGAAGAGAGGTCATGGGACACCAGGCGAGGGGGGGTGGGGATGCCGGAATCCTACACCTAATATTTTTGATAGAAAAGGGGGGAAGTGGGGGGAATGAGCGGATCGGAAAACTAATACTCCAAATCAAAGCGTTGGTGCCCCGAATTGAAGGCAACTGAAAGACTAGAATGTGCAGGGAAAAAATCAGAAACACCTTAAATAGACGAGAAAAGATCGGCAAAAGCGAGGGGTGCCTGGGGGGGGGAGGACCGCGGAACGAGGGTAAACAGACACCGGGCTTCCGGCACCTGTCAAACGCAAGTGCCTCAGGTACATAAATGGGGGGCAAACAAGACACCACGGTTAAATTCGCGGAAAAAGTGCGGGGTTTCCTCGAAAATATCTGCCGGAAAGGGGCATCCTATGAATCAGCACAACCCGGGGGCCAACAGGAACCTAAAAAAAACCGTTCCCTTTTGATTGAACCTCGTCAAGGGCACAATGAAAGTGTGAACCTTCTCTATCAAAATCGGAGGCGGAAATCCGTAAAGGCCGGTCGGACAGAATCACAACGAAGCAAAAGGGCCGGAACCGTGAATGAAGCGTTCCTAATAACGGGTCAGTCTAGGGCCGCCTGGAGGTGAACTTGGATCTTCATTACAAAACAGCTGGTTAACAGATTCGAAAGCTACACAAGGCGGGGTCTGAAAAAAGCGACTGATCGACCATCGGGCTCGTGTCTTATTATCACAGGGAAAAAGGTGTGCCGTCCTGCCCTGGTTTTCGGTTTGTGAGCTAGGACCAGAGGAGATGACCCCTCGAAGGGGGGGGGGTCGTGTCTAGATAAAAAGGCGCGGACCGGTAAAACTTAGATCACGACGATTACGCTGATCACAAAAATGAACAGGTTTGAAGGCTATAATTACGTTCCAATGCTCCTCTATTCAAAGGCTCTGTCTAGAACTCTGGTCCCAGGCCGGCGGGTGACGCTGGATGGTTGAGGAGAGGGAAGAGAGCGAGGTGAGGGTGAAGGTCTCAGTTTAGTAGTGTTGGTTCGCAGTCGACAACAGCCACGGGAGATATTCGAGGGGTCTCTTCTTGCCCAAAGGGAGACTTCTTCTTGGACCCGCGGTGCACAAAAAAGGTTTCACTACGAATTCCAGCCGTAGGGTTGGGGAAGCGTTTTCTGCAGCCCAGTACCTTTGGCCCGATTGATGAAGAAAGAACAGCGCAACGACAGGTGGGGGACGACGTCGAGGTCTATGGGAACTCGAGTAGCTGTCATGTACCATGAAAAACTAGATACGGTCAACCCCCTGAAAACAGTTCCAGACAAGACAAGCACTTCTTTCGTCCAGCCCATTCTAACATGTAAACAAAACCTCTGATCACGACCACGATGCTCCTAAACGGGGGTGAACACAAAAACGCGGAACCAAAAAAACAAATTGGCGCCATCTTGCCTAAAAAAAAAACGAACTCCCAAGTGCCTCAAAATTAAGAGTCCCCTAAAGGAGGAAGCAACGCCGTCCAACCCCTTCCTTTACGATATGCAGGCCAAAATAGAAAGGGGAAGAAGGGAAGGTACCTCGACTAATCTGCGTCGACGTGCCGGTCAGCTACCCTACGCCGGGTTTCCTCCTCACGAACGAACTCTACTGATCTCCCCAAAGAAAGAGCTCTTAAATCTCCCAATAGAAACCGAAGATCGAATGGGGCTCTCAAAGGTCCTGCATACATCCCCCGGGGTTGGAGTGAAATAAAACGTGAGTCGGGTTTCGTCCTGAAAGGGGTAAGGTTTTTCGCGCGAGGTAAAAAACGCGACATCCAACTTCCCTACCTTGGAGAACCCCGCACAACCAAGCGAGCAGAAACCGCCGCAATCCCCACTAAGACTACCTTACGCTCAGCGTGACCACAATGACATCAAAAGGGCCGCCAACCGACTCCTCAAAAAAGCGGCATTGCAAGTCGGAAGGAGGGACGTACAGGACGCAGTTACTCATCCTTTGCAGGGATTCAGCGCTGAACTGGGATCAGAAAAAGTAAGAACTGATTTGAAGCCGTCCAACGGGGGGCTTCTAGGCGCCAGCAATGAACCAAAAAAAAAAAAGGACAGTTCAGGTAAAAGCAATTGGCCACGCCCACGCCCACTGGTCCGGGATTACCAAAATTCGATCCCTCATTAGTGAAGTGCAACAAAGGTCCCCATACTAGGGTCTTCCTACTGAAGAAGGAGGAAAAACGGAATCACGGGGACGAGATTGATTACTTACTAAAGGGAAAAGGGGTGTTATCCTTGTTGTACGCTGAAGGGAAGATGCTTATTCTTAGGGGGGTACGCTGGGATTCTACGTAGGGGTGTGGAGGAAGGAGGTGGCAGGACCGCAACGTAAAGAAAGGGTACGGCGCAAAACTTACGCAACGGAGATAAACAACTAGGGCGGAATTTGGTTGCGACAGGGCCGCAAGCCGAAAGAGACTCATGCGATGGGGGAAAGACGGTAAGTACAAAATGGTGTGGGAATGGCCCCTGCTTCACCGGTTCTCGCGAAAAATCCTAAGACTTGTGGTAAAAGAGGACACGTCCCCAACAAAAGGAAATGGGGATCCCGCGGTCCCAGAATGCTATCGAGCCGAGAAGGGGGGGGGGGAGACCTTGCTTCGACGGAGCTGGGACGTTGAGCACCGTTCGCCCCAACTCAACGAGGGTTACCGGTAATTCCGCGGCCAGGACAAAGGCTGTGCCTCTATCTCCCGCGCTGTGATACTGGAAGGATCGGGCGGGCCACAACCTATTGTGGGAAAACTCAAGGAAAAAACCGGTCGTCGGGCGAACTGGGGTGGGGCCAGAAGGTGGAGAAGCACAAAGCGTAGCGTCGGTTCAAAAAACCAAATGCCTAACGACCAAAAGAGAAAAAACCAAATCGCAAAGAGGTGGCCTAGGGAACCTATCACTATTTGCCTCCAAGTTATGCGCGGAAGAAATCCAACTTCCATCATCACCCTGGACGTCATTATTCCTTCTCTGATAGCTCTAAAAAACACAAAAACAAACAAAAAAGGGAGTGGGATGTATTAACTCCTAGGGACGAGCCGTAATTCCCTCTTCCAGGCATCCTTACAAACGGGGAAATGTGGAAAAAGGCCGGTGGGGAGGGGCGGGGCGCATGCTAAAACGGGTAGAAACGTCAAGAAGTACCGAAAAAAAGATACAAGGGATCCAGAACAGGGGATCCCCATCAGTTTCAGGGGCAGGGGGGGGTGTGGTGGTTGCGCCAAATTCTTGCGGGGGAGATGGATGGGATGCCAACAGGAACAGAAAATCAGGACGGACGAGGTACTAAAAAGCATCGACGGGTCATTAGGGCCACGGATGGGTAAGGGGACTCCCGAAAAGAGTGAAGAAAAATGCCCGAAAAAAAGTCAACCTGACTTTGTGGACGCGAAAGTAAATCCGGCGAGAACGTAAGCATAGGGCCAAGAGTTGAATGGGACAAAGGGTACTTTTTCGGGCCTGGAAGGTGATCTCATTGGAGTCGGTTTGGACAAGACGGCAAAAAAAACATACTGTTATGAAACAGAAGGGCCATAGTCAGATCGGCATGGGGGGCCGAAAAGCGGTACTAAACCCTCGAAGAGGGGAAAAACAGGTACCAAAAGTAAAAAAAACTATTCCTGGAGCCGCCGTGGGCAGGAGAGGAGAAAACAAACAACGTCGACCGTTAAAAAAGCACAGCCATATCCTCCTAAAGAATCAAGAACCATCCGTGACGAACATCAGGAGATCACAGACCGCATCAAATTTCTTCAAAAAACAAGAAACGCTGAAGATTCCGTGGGAGTTCCAGACTGAGAGCGGACGAGTGATTCTGTATCACCCCTCGGAGGGGTCCGGCCGATTCGGTATAAAAAAAAAAAAAAAGAAATGAGAAAGGAGGGGGAAAGTGCCCGGGGAAAAATAAGAGGAGCGACGCGGGGTGCGCCGAATCAAACACAAAAGAAAACATAAAGAGGATATAGCAAAAGACAAGACGCGAAGAGCGTCGGCCAAAGGAAAACTCGTAAAACAACAAGCCCTCACTTCTCCTCATTCAGCAAAGGGCCAAGCCAGGCAAAAGGAAACGAGGCCAGGAGTCAGGACGAGGGGGGGGGAGGGGGATCTGCCCCTGTCGTGCACAGCTTTTCTCAGTCTGGAAGGAAACTCCCGTGTCATTAAGGAGACTCTTTAGGTCGCCGGGTTAGGGGGGGGCCATGAGCCGGACGCAGGGGGGGTCTGAAGAAACATCCAACGGTCACAAAAAAGAAGGGAAACGCCAACGTAAGGCCTCCCAAAAACCACCAAAAACCAAAAGGAGGGAGCGCAAAACTAGGGAGGGGAGCGGAAATGACGGTCCAGCGCAGTGGGGTCAAAAAAGTATCTTTAGAAGGGACAACACAACGAGGTCGATACTATCAACGCAGCCCAGCAAGATGACGGAGGTACGGCGGCTGCTGTTCGAAATGCAAGTGCAAAAAAAATTCCACGTGTAACGGTCCATCACCAGGTCGGCGGAAACTCCGGAAGGGAAGACCTCTTTGCACTGGGGGGGAGCACAAAGGGAGGCATCGTAGGAAAGAAAAAAAGAAAAGGGGATCCCGCAGGGTTGGCAGCAATACAAAAAAGTGTGAACGGGAGGACAGATTTCCCCGTGGGGAACCAGACGTTCCACTGAGGGTGTCAGAATAAGAAACCTCACTTTTGTCGAAAAGGTGAAGAAGTACGGGGTTTGGACCAAAAGGGAGTAAAGGGGTCAAAAAGGAAAAAACACCGGGGGGCGTCCTTCAAAACAGTGTTTATCCTTGGGGAAAGCCAGTCTTCTAAAGTGAAAACCTGGGTGCGGTGGCGGGGTTGAGCAATAAGTCGGCAGGTTGGCGGGAAACAACGCCTAAAAAAAAATGCCTGCGGAAGTTAGTCCCTGGAGTCGAACAAACCGCGCCCAGGGAGCACGTCGGGGGAAGGGAAAGAAGGAGCCCGGGGGCCCGCACACAGATCATAACCGGAATGCAGACGCGAAACAACTTAAATCGCGACGGCAGGGATAGGAGAGCGCAATGTGTCAAGGCGCGTGGGGGGGGGACTTTTCCAAATGACGTGCCGCAAGGGAAAGAGCGAGAAACACGGGCGGAAAACGATAATCGATGAAAAAAAAAAGGTCCGGAAGTAAGTAAAAACTCTTGGTCCTGAAAAAGAGTGGAAGATCGGGTGAAAGTCGGCCTCATTCCTGCGCTCCTAACCCCCTATGAACCTCAAGGAAACGTTAATAAAAACACGCGGCGGGGGCGAGCAAAAGCCAGGGGCCAAAGCTAGGGGCGTCATCAAAAGACAATCCCAAATGGCTAAACCCGGACTCCTCTGTAAAACCTCTGAAAATCAAGAAAAGGGCAAGAGTCCGGCGTCATAGACACTTCAAGAAAAAAAACGGAAACACAAAAAAGGCGTCAGAACCTTCGGTGGGGGTTGCAGATGACAAAAAAACCCGGGCCCGTTGCGATGTAGAGGACGAGAATGCAGGTACTGGGACAGGGAAACGCCGCAGGCCTGCCGCCGAAGGATTACAGTGGGGATGCAACTCCAAACAGTGTGGAAAAAACGTGGGAAGGAGGAATCTTTGGTAGAAAAAAAGGACGTCGATTCCTTGTAGCCTGGGGAGAAAGCAGGGCCCGACGCACAATCAGGGGGAACAGGGCCGGTGGTAAACAGAAGTCTTTGACAGCACTTTTGAGACAGGTGGGGAAGAAAGACCCTTCTTAACATCTCAGTTACCTAACTTAAAAGCCATTAACTAAGGATCCAACTTCCAAAAGGGTCAAAAGAAACACGTTGGCAAGAATTAGGACAAAACTGATCGTATACAGTGACATGGGGGAAAAAGGATGAAAGGAAACACCCACTCCGAAGTCTGGGGTCCCCGGTCGGGGCCTGCGGAGAAAGCCATAACGGCCAAATCTCTATAAAACTTAAGAGTTGTGAATCCAAGAAACAAAAACGATGTTCCAAACCTGAACACTGGGAAAGACCAAAGGCGGGCGAACTGGGGGGTCACGGGACAAACGAGCTGCTCGGTAACTTCATGGAAACCGACACCATGTGCCAATCCCGAAAAACTCAAAAACACTGAAACAGCTGGCCCCCTGCTGTGTCAGCCGGGGCGACCAACAGCTCAGACAGACCCCAAGGAGACTGGGCTTGCACTGGGGGGACTGGTGTTTTTGAGGACAAAAGGAGGAAAGTTTAAGACCCACGCGAGAGGAAGAACCCCCGGAAGCCGCGAAACTGCCGGAAAGAAGGCCAAAGAAGTCATCAAAAAGGCAAAGGAACGCTACCGGGGCCTTCCTAGAGGGGGGGGGGAAGAGGGTATAACTGGAGACGCAAGATGCGGGTCAGAGGGGCTGCTCCAAGCAAACGAGGGGTCGCATGATTTACTTTTCGGGAAAAAGACTAAAGCGCCGTCCCAGCCCTTCGTCAATGAAAAGTCCAAGCCACGAAGAGGCGTCCGGCACCCAGGGACGGGGAGGACGCTAAGGTCAAATGAGGGCAACCCATTTCACTCCTGGGCAGAATTAACCCACAGACGCGTTGGACGAAGTCTATCCCAATGCAAAAAGGCCTAATTGGCCGAAGACTGGGCGAAAAAAAAGAACGTCAAAAAAAAGCAGTCTTCAGACAACACCACCAAGATGATTTAGGGGGGTGGTTTAATCGACAAGGTCCTCAGAGTTGAAAAACCCTCGGGTCTCGAACGGGAGGACCAACGCAGTAAGGGCCCCGTGTTGTGCACCGGCAAATGGGGTACTAGTGGGACCACCCATGACAGTAGTGCTCAACCACGGCCGAAAGGTATGCGGGCGGTTTTGAGGATCGAAAAAAAAGAAAAAAACCTGTCGCTAAACAAAACACTCGAAGCAAGGAAAGGGACCGATAAAAGGCCCGACCAATCGTTTCGGAGCGTCAAAGCCCTGGGAAACCTCCAACCAAATCTAAGGCGGCACAAGACATCAAAACGAAAAAGCGGTAAGGGGAGACAAGGAATCATCACGGAAGAAAGTTTCAAAGCTGAAAAGTGTGGCCTAGTTGTTCATCCACCAAATCACACGTGCTAGGGTACTCCAGAGTGTCTTACTGCATGGAGACGGCGTAACAGACACAAGAGCAAGCAGCCCTTACACGCAAAGGACCAAGATTCGGGGGGGCCCCTCCTTGGGGACAATCAGCCGCAGGGAAGGAGTCGAAAAGGTTCCTGGAAAAGGTAAGGTTGGCTGGGACTCAATGCAGAGAGCAAAGTGGAGTGCCCCGCAAGAAGACTTTCGTCATAAGAAACTAAAAGGGGACATGGGGGAAACCCGTGATCGTTTGGTCAGGGGAAAGTCATCACTAAAAGAGTTTGATAGAGTATTAAGTTTATCCGATAACCGTCGCCAAGAAAGGGAAAAGCCACAGGCGCGTGGGTACCGAAAACTATTGAAAAACACGTTGAACATATGTTTTCACCACAGAAAACGGGGGATCAAACGTGCGGAAATTTGGGACGAAGAAAAATAGGGGGGAAAAGAGAGTTGTTCAGGGTTGACCGGTGAACTCGATCAGGACATTGGCGGGAAAACAAGGCCTATTGGAAACGGATGTCTGTGGGGTCCACGAATTCCCGTTAAGGGAACGGTTCCCAAAGACACCATTCCGGAACAACGTGGGGGTGCGGTCGTGCGGGGCATCTGTGCGGAAACTAACGCAGGGGGGGGCATAGACGAGAAAGACTCCCAAGGAAGGCAAATAGTTGGTAAACTACATAACGCGGACATGGCAGAGCAGAGGCAAAGAAAATGGGTAGAACAACAGCAATATGACCTCATCCGAAAAGCCCCCTAACGAATGGCGGCAGTTGCTCAGGGGGGGAAAATGGCGATCAAGGTTCGGTGGCTGACTAGGGCTGCGTCAAGTTACAAAAAGTGCAAAGAGAGAGCGGGCATTCGTTCAAAAAAAAACATCACGCAACCAACTGATGCAAGTCTTAACAAAAAGCCCTAAAAACTCTGGGAACGGATCAAAAGGGGGGGGGTAAATAACCTTAACGCAGGGAGACCAAGAACAGCCGTTAATTTATTATTACCATCGGTTTAAACAGTGCTAGCTAGCAAGGAGCTATAGGGGTAAAACAGAATAAAGGCCCTTAAGAGTCCCGAAGGATAGATTAAAAGCCCCAGCGTCAAGGGGTGTGACTGCCCAAGTGAAGAAGTGGCGGAAAGAGAGTGGGTCCCCGATGGGAAACTCGAAGCTGGGTAAGGACAAACCCTAAGGTTGGGGAAAAAGATTGGCCTTACGTCATCAAGAAAGATCTGGTACGAAATTTACTCTTGACGAGTTGGAAAAAGCTTTCAGCACGATCCTTAAAAGGGACACTCCTCACAATCGAGTGAGGTTCTGCTTAAAAAGGGGGAAGAGAGCACTCTCTTGATGGGGATAACGAGAGACACGGAGGCCGCAATTTGGAGAACAAGTCCGGCCCCGTATACTTCTTCAACTGGGAAACGGTCCTGTGCCGCAGGTGGGAGGGACAACATATAAGCCGAAGTAGCAAAAATAACTTTTGGGGGGAAGCATTTCATGCAACCACGGCCGAAGGTAACCAAATAGAGGCTCAAACGCGCCAACAGCACCCTGGGGGAAGAAACAGCAGTACGATGGAACTCCGCAACGGGAAAATTGCAGGAAGACCGGTGCAAAACACACGAACAAATACAACAGGGGGGGGGGGGTCAAAACCTCCCGGGGCTCGGGGGGGGAACGAGCGAACACAAACTTGGGTCAATGGAAAGCGACACGAAATGGGAAAAAACCCGAAAAAAGGGGGGGAACTCAAACTTGGACTCCTTCGCAAGCGTCCCAACCCAAAAAGCGGAGAACAACCATTAAAAGAATCAAGGGGAAGAACGAGCAAAAGGAACGCTCCAGTGAGACACTAACTGGTAAAAACAAAAGGGCCGGGGAACCGACATTTGGGGGCTTAACGGGCCCCCTGAAACGGGCGAGCGTGGAAAAAAGAAAGTCTACGAATACTAAAGCCCCGCACAACCGTACAACTCAAGGAACCGCCCTTCGGGCGTGTCAGAACGGCGATCCTTCGCGCTCAGATCAAGTGCACGAATCCCGCAGGGACAACTATAGAAAAAAACTATTCTCAGAGAGAGAACCAAAAAAGAACCCTTTTAAAACAGAGAGAAAAGGGTGGGTAGAACCCAACCAGAGTCAAATAAAAAAAAAAAAGAACCATCGAAGGAACCTCGGTTTGGGACGGAAACGGGCCCCGTGCGCGTGTGGCGGACGCCAAAAACGCGCGTTGCAAACATGCAAAGAGGAGAAAAAGCAACGCCGCGAGCCCCCTTCCACGGAACAGGGATCCGGCGAACAAAAAAGCTACACCAGCAAGAACGAAAAAAACCAAAATGGCCTCAAATGTGACCAGGGGACGCGCAGGGTGCACCAAAATCGAGCGCACTCACGGGGCTCACGAAAAAAAAATAGGAATGGCACCAAGGGGTCTTGGGAGTCCGGGAGCAGTAAAACGGGACCCCGCCGGTGGACGAATATCTTCAAGCGCTACGGCTGGTCTAAAATCAAGAAACCGGACTTTCCGGAAGTGAGGGCTCGAAATCGGACTTCCAGCGGAAAAGATCAAAGGTAAAAGAACCCCCCACCAAACCCACATTACAACCCAAGAAAAAAATGTCCAAAAAATTTAGGGAAAGCAAATCGGAGCCCATAATATGCCAGACAAAGTCCCCCAGAAAATCGTCAAACGCACGCAGGCAATCGAGTCAACCGGAAGGGGAAATTAAATCAAAGATTGAAAGAAACGACAGGTTTTATCAACCCGGAAGGGGTTACCAAGGAGGGGAAGGAAAAAGGCTGGGCGGGAAGGGAAGAAAATCCGCGTCTAGGAAAAGAAGAGATTTTTTTGGGTAGAAAACACGTCCGGCCCAAGGCCTCACCAGACGAGGCCGGGCGGGCCTGCTCAATCAGAGCACACGAAGCGAGGTGCAGAAACGCATCCATCCTTCTATCGAAATAAAAAAGTTCCTAGAGCGAAAGCAATCATTTTCATGGGGAACTGGCAGGAGAAAAAAAAACCGGCCAGTGCAAACGAGGGAGCGACCACGGCGTCACAACGGACTATTACTACGACGGGTATCTTCCCAGAACCCTCGAAAGAAATGCATTGGGATCGGCTCAGGCTGGAACTGGTGCCGCTCCCACACAAAACGGACAAGCAGGGTGGACGTGCAAATGGGTTCAAAGGTAAATTCGGCAAGCGAACATGCGGAGTGGAAGCAAGGCCGGTCTCTAGGGGAACCGACGGGGAAGCACGGGAAACAAAAAAAAGAAGGCTTCTTAGACGGGGGCCCAGAACTGATCCGCAAGAAGGCCGCCCACTCGCGTCGAAATCCAAAAACCCGGCTCTGGGGAACGACGATCCATGATCGCATAGCGAGAAATGACCGGAAGAAGCCCACAAGTTGGGTAACATGAGAACACTGACAAACGCGAGAACGAACGGAAAGCCGTCTTGTAAGCTGTCCTGACTCTTCATCGATCAGAAAAAAGAAAAAAAAAAAGGGGGAAAGGAGATAAAAAAAAGAAAAACGGATAGTAACTGCCTGGAAAAAAACAGCATAACTTAATAGTTGTTGAGGTGTGCGTTCGTTGAAAGACCCCGACCCGGAGGAGACTTAAAGGGACATCTAGAAAAAAAAAGGGCCGATCAGGGGGTTTGAGGAAAAGCTTCGATCCAAAAAGGGGCCGGCTCTGGAGATTCTTCTGGAAACTAAAAGGGGCGCAGCCAACGAAGGACCGCGGCCCCACAAAAAGAAAAAAAACCTTCCGCGGCAACAGCGATGTTCCAAGAACAAGCAGGACCATCACAGCAACTCCCCTTCACCTCTAAGGGCGTGGTTGAAGACCACGTAAAAAGCGAGGGGAGGCCATGCGCCCCCAGGGAAACTCCGTCCATTGGGAGGAGAGACAAATTTTGAGACGGTATTAGAGCACTATCAGGGCGAAAAACATGGCGGTTGAAGAAGGGAAGGACCTGATGCAAATTTCTCCCTTCCAAGAAATCGTTGGGGCCGCTTCCTAAACAAACGTGAATCAGGGGGAAAGCCGTTGTGAATCAGAAAGCAAAATTCAGCCGAAGTAAGTGTCTCCAGTGTGAAAGGACGCTGGCTAACACCAAAACGAAGAAGGGGTCGACCATTCCGCCAGACCATCTCCCCCGTCCAGATCCATCCCGTTACCAAAAAAGGCGCTCACTGGGAGGAACAAAGAAGTGATAGTTTTACCCCAACCTGACTCTGAAAAAAAAACCGATTCCTGGGCTTCAGGGCGGCGGACGGGGGTTGTCAGGGGAAGAGGGGGGCCGGAAAGATGTGCGTAAGAATGAGTGAAGGTGGGTGAGGGGTGGGCTACGGATAAAAAAAAGGTTCGCAAAGCGGCCCCGACCTTCCAACACGGACTTAGAACCAACGCAAACAGCGCGAAGGGAATCAGACGGAAAAACAGGCAACGTCAAAAAAAAGCTAGAACGACGTGGGCTAAAGAGGACGCCGACTGAGCCGGAAGTGGAGAGTCTTCCGGCGGAAAGGAGACTAAAAAAAGAAAACGTGGAGTGCCACGCTGGGTCAGGAGGAACAAGGACGGGGAAGGGGGGCAAGCGGGTCCTTCAAATGGGTAGCTAGCTGGGGGGAGAAAAGGGTATCAAACGTCTGTCAAGTGACTCGGTCGGATTCTCCAACGTCCCAAAAGAGAAAAAAAAGTCGGGGAGGCCGGACAAAAGAAAGGAGTTCTCCCTCCACCCGACCGAGGGCTGGAATCGCATATAACTTCTATGCTATCAGGAGGTTGGAGCGGATCGTTTAGGAGGTTTTAATTAGGGTAAAGAGAGGAAAAACTAAAGATCACCGCTCAAACTGCCTGCCTCTTTGGACGACGATTAGGACATGGCTTTGGGGGGGAAATGTGTAGCTCTCCCGGGTCAAGAACGAAGAAAAAAATCCTTGAACTGGGGGGGGGGAGTGGAAAAAGCCATGGAGGAGGGGGTCACACGCCGGCTTAGACTACGTTGAAAAGGAAGACCACTGAGCGCAAAACAACTAAATAAGCGAAATTTAGCCACAACAGGGTGTGGCGGTCTCCTCTTTGGAAATGAGTATAAAAGGCTTGTCACGGTAATCCAGCGTGTGGAAAAAAATCGTGTAGAAGTTCAAAACTGGACACACGAGCTTGGAATCAATAAAACAAACGTGGGCGGGTGGGGGGAACCCCGAATTGTTGCAAAAAAAACTGGTGGCGTCAAAAATGACCCGGTAGACGTGGGAGTCGCAATTTCCGTTCAAACGTCACCCTTTTTAGGGGGCGTCGTTTGTACAAAATCGGGTAAAGGGGGGGGAAGCTACCGGAACGCCTAAAAAAAAACGCCTTTCCTTCTGGAGTCCGTAGACAACACAGAGGGAACCAAGAGGAGAAAAACGGGGAGCATCCAGCTTCCCGGGGATAAACCAACGAC
>Ga0179591_1316562_pt1 | contig 13207 bp, 19 predicted proteins | sample CZOMad2_1_08_16f_FD_182891 | JGI IMG/M metagenome (GOLD analysis project Ga0179591, IMG submission 182891) | Vadose zone soil fungal communities from Angelo Coast Range Reserve, California, USA - CZOMad2_1_08_16fungal (PacBio error correction) | ecosystem: Environmental > Terrestrial > Soil >...
GCGCGGAAGCAGGGAAAAAGGAAGAGTAGGCGATAAACTTCCCTGATAGTTGGGAAAGAAAAAAAGGGCTCATCTACTCAATTTCCGAAAGGTAGAAAGGGTTGGGTCCGGATTGTGTATTGTGTGGGTTCTGTAATTAAAAGAGGGGGGATCCAAACGTCTGGAGGAAGAAACGCTTCGCTTATTTGCAGGGATAGGAACAAAAAGGTTCGTCAAAGGAGGGGAGCCCTCAGAGGGGAAAATTTTGTTATACACAAAGAAAAGAAAAAAGGGACACCCAACAATATCATTGTGTGAAAAAAGGGAAGGTCCGGTACAGGTTCACGAATGTAAGTGGGTCGTCTGGAAGGGAAGGGAAGTACATATTTGCGAGAGGGATGAGGGTTATTTCTTGTTTACTGAAGAGAAGGGAGTCGCGGATGTTTTATTGAGGGGGCGGGCATGGGGAACGGAATACCCACTCGCGGAGAAAATAGGGGGGACTCTCTTACAACTTGAAGGGAGGCGGAACAATGTCCATAGTCGTCCCGGGGGGAGGAAGGGTTTGCCTGGGGAAAGGGGAAAAAAAGGGATGCTTACCTCAACGGGAAAAAGAGAGCCATTGATGGAAGCGATGAAGGGGGAAAGAACCAAAAGGAAAAAAAAGAGAAAGAAGAAAGTCATTAATCTTAGGAAAGGAAAAAAAGGGTTTGATCGCGGGGGGTATGCGGGGGAAGGAAACAGGGGGTAACAGCTCTCAGGAAAAAAAAAAAAAATACATTCTGGTAGATCCAAGGGGGGGGGGGTTCCGGTTCGGCAAGTCAGAAAAAATAATGACGAGAACAGGCAGTTCATGAAAAGTTACCTTTGCGATTCATACAGGCACTTCGCCGTTCCGAGACTGGGAAACCAAATGAAGAAAAGGGGGGGGAAGGAACAGGACTAGACCGATAAAGGGGGGGGGACTTAAAGACTTCGAATCCCGCCAGCGTAGTTACTTAAGGGTTAGTTGGGGAAAGGGGGAGAAAGAGGGAACTTGCTTGATAAAATTGGAGAAGACAACCTCTATCCAGAAGGGGCGCCCACACGTTGACAAAAAAGAACGTGAAGGAGAGGAAAGGCGGCTGAGAAGGGGGGGGGAGGGGACACGCTACTGTAACCAACGCGTATGGGGAGGGGACACTGTGCCGTTCATGGACGAGGGTGTTGGAGGAAGAACAGGGTGATCCGCCTGAAGGGGAAAAAAGGGATCGTCATCTCAAAAAAGACGGGCCGGCGGCGTTTTTTCTTGGGAAGGGAAGGAATCAAATGCGGGAAAAAAAAGGCGCCATTTTCCACTCAGAAAGAAGGGGAAAACATGGAAGGAGGGAGGGAAAAAAGACGTTCATCCAACAGAGGATCAAGGAGGGACGCGTACTTACTTCGTTATTCGAGGGAGGGAAACCACATCAAACTCCGCGTTCGGAAAGAGTTCAGAAAAAATCCGGAAAAAAAGGAAGGTAATCGCAAACGCAACGGAAAAAGAAAAAGTATTTTCCTACCATGTAGGTCTAAACCAAGTCGTCGATGGTGCGTTCGTCCCAGCAGAAAAAAGGGGGGGTGGAGATTCTGTTCCGCGGCGCAGCGAGAGGAGAAAAGAAAAAAAAAAAAAAAAGGAAAAAAGAAAAAAAAAAAAAAAAAAAAAAAAAGAAAGGAAAAGAAGAAGGGGGAAGGAAAGAAGAAAGAAAAAAAAGCAAAAGAAGAGAAAAAAAGACTCGAACGCACATACAGCCGAGGCGAAATCCTTCTAAGCCGATTTCGGAAAAAAAAGAGAGGGGGTAAACGAAACGGTGGCGATGACAGAGGTCGGAAATGGAAGGGGGGAGTTCCTGCCGTAAAGTTACTGGATTAAAAAAGGGAGCGCAAACTTGCCCGCTCTTAGGCGAAAAAGGGAAGTCGACTCGGATTGATGGCAGGGAAAAAACGCTGTTGTGATAAACACGGGAAAACAGGCACTCCCCGCGGGCGGTTAGCATAATGAGAGACTCTCAGTTCGAAGGAGGAGGCACGCCTCCTTGAAAGAGACGAATCATAATACTAGTATGTAATATCCAGGGAAAGAACGAGGATTCTTTTTTGCAGGCTGAGAGGAGACCTTGCTCGATCAACAGGGGGCGGGGAGGTGGATCAAGACCCACCAGGGTTGGGAAGCAGAGGAAAAGAAAATCCCATGCTTGAAAACAGAAAAACCTTTCGCTCTATAAGACGAACAAAAATTGCGGACGACCACGAAGCAATCACGCGCGGAAGTTAGACCAAAGGGGGGGGAGGGGAAGTTTTTGGGAAGCGCCGGCACGAGAGGGCTATCTATTCTCCTATCGACGGAAAAACTGCCGAAACGCCGAAGCCTCAAAAGGAGAAAAAAAGAAGGAAGATTTCTTACTTATGAGATAAGGGGGGGGGAATTTAAACCAGAATCTCGGGAAAGGGAGAAAAGGAGTTTGGAGTCACGAACATTGGATCGGAAAGTCGGAGAAAGAAAAGGAAGGGAATCTTCCAAGTCCGCGTACAAAAAAACGAACCGGTTCAAGTCAATATCGCACGGGGAAAAAGGGGGCCAAAGCCGATATCGAGTGCAAGTGGAACTACTCAAAAGAGAGGAGCGAAACAGGCTCGTTCGAGATTGGCAGGAAAGGGAGTTGTCACATCAACGTCACACAGCTTGAGAAAAAAAAAGAGGAGGGTAGGTGTTTCGAACGCGCGCCAATTGACATCAGAGAAAAAGGGAAGAGGATTACAATAGAGAGATGGCTGGGAAAACCCCTACACTCCTATTTTTCCTAAACGGTGAAGAGAAGGAAGGTATGTTACAAACCGTTACAAAAAGGAGGAAAGTATCCAATCTCGAACGCGAATCGGGGGGGAGCTTTTATAATATGAGTTCCAAATGAGAAGATGAAAAAAGTTTCCGTCATATTTGCCCGTTGGGGGGGATCTAGAGAGGAGATCAGGCAATTTTTCCCAGGTCTGTGGAAAGAAAGGGATCGAGTCGAGCCTCGCACTTTCAATCCAAGGGAGAAATCTCCGCGGAGGAGAGAGTCTTTTTTCATTACGTAAAAAAGGCGAGACATAAGCCATCGGACGGGAGTTCTCCCTTGAGTGGGAAAGAGGAGGTGAGGGTTTTCTCTGCAGTTGGAAAAGTCTCTATCACTACATCTAGAAAGGGAAGAGTGAAGTCGATTTACCAAACACTTCAACGACAAAAAAGGGGGGAGGAATGGCCTTTACTGATTGCTCTTGTTAGGAGGAGGAGAATCTTTATATAGAGAGGGGGGTGAATAATGGTGTGATGTTGGCAAGGGGGGGAAGAGGGGGGGGCCAATTTGTTTCTTGAGAAAGAAAAAGGACCGTGAGACGCGCATCGGGGGAAGGGGGGGGGGAGGAACGCCTTTCAAACAGGCATCCCAGCTGGAAAGAGGATCCTTACTATTATTATGATAGAGGACAGAAAGTCGGCGTGCCCGACGTGGTTGCGTGAAAGGAAGAACTGAGAGGAATCTCATCGAGTCTGCGAAAGGGGGCAATTTTACGCGCAGGGAAGGAAAAACAAGCGGAGCTACGCGCAGGAATCAATCTAGAAAGAGGAAAAAAAGGGGGGCTTTCGAAAGTCTTTATTTTAACATGTGGAAAAGAAGAAAGACTTGGGACGAGAAGGGAGAGGGGAGACATTCCTGAACCTACTTTTCTTTACAGAAAAAGGATGCCGACGCTGGCTTGTTGGCAATCCATGGGGGGAAAAAAAAAAAGGGGCCAAGGGTTACGGGGGGGGGTGTTTCGTTGCGGGGAAAAAGGAGAGCGGAGGCGCCTGCGGCCACGAATCAACAATCGTCGAATTATGTATCTAACGCACCATAGAAAGCCTTTTCTGAATAGGGGGGAGGCAATTTGAGTTTTGTGGGTGGTCCGGGGGGGGGGAGGAGTAAGCGACTTTGTCGCAGCGATACTAACTCTTTTTCAGAGAGGAAAAAAATGGTGGTCGCCCCGACAGGCTGGAGAGGGAAAAGACGAACTGAAAAGGTCCTACATGACCGTAGAAGGGGGGGGGGGGGGAGGACTCTTTTCACCTAGCCAGGTGTCTTTTTGCCGGATTAATGAAGAAAGGGAGAAGGCAATAAAGGCAATTTATAAGAGTCCATAACACCACTAAAGGAAGGCCCGACGGAAGTGCTCGTCTAGTCTGAAAGAGACGTCATTCCCCGCTCAGACCGGAAGCTTATTGGAAAGAGGGAGGGAAATTGTACACGTGCACATGGTACCAAACACGGGGTTGGTTCCCGTGGGGACGACTATCTCATCAGCCCTGAGGAAGAAAGGGGAAGGCAGGGTGGTTCACGTTGTGGCTCAGAGCGAGGGCGGTTTATTTGCCACAGGGGGGGAAGAAGGGCAAGTGCGCGGAGCACTGTAAAAGGAGAAAGCGATACTACGGGACGAAGCTGTCCGTCCGAGAAGGAAAAAACACACTTATCGGGAGAAAGTTTACTGACTTCTAAAGGGACCGTTTGTTGGTAAGACACAGAAAAGAAGTGCCTGGTAGAGCCGCATTAATAAAAGGGAGAGCTTCGACTCGAGAATTGACCAGCATGTTCTCGTCATTAGGGGGGAAAAGAAGGGTGCCGAAAGGAAACCAAAAGGATGAAAAAGGAGTTTGTATGCAGGTGAAAAATCCTGAGAGCTGTTCCACCAGAAACATAGGAGGAAAAAAAGAGCCCCTTGCGAACGTGCCTTCATCTTCCCTCAGTTCATGAAGGGAGCCGGCGGTGCCGCCTTCTGCCCGGGATGGTCGAACGAAAAAGAAAGAGCAGAGTAGCGCATTTGTTTTACCCGGGGAAACCTATTCATTGGAAGATGAAGAACGCGGAGGGCTCTTCGTTCCGGAAAAAAAGAGAAAGGAAGTTTCCCGCGGATTTTCCCTCGAGTGGGGGGAGGAGACTTTCAGCCAGCACTCCAGAACAAAAAACGCTTCCTAATTCCAAATCCATAAATAGACAGGGGGGGAGACATATAGAAATATGGACGACGTTGCTGAAAGGGTCAAGAAAAGGGGGGGGAAAAAGGCGTTTAACCTGTAAGGACTGAAGAACGCCGTCCGTGGAAAAACAAAATTGATCTGGTTGGTAGCTTAAAGGGGGGAAAAAAGGGGGGGGAAGACCACATGTTCCAAAAGAAAGGGCTGGATGGCGGCCCGAAGGGGCGACCTTTTCACTATCAAAGCAACACAACAAGATTAGATAACTCTTCACTAAAGAAGCCCGATCAGCCAACCGACTTGGAAAGGAAGGGGGGGGGAATCGTAAGCACCAAAAAACCAATCCTGACCAACAGAGGAGAAAAAAAATGGGAGTCTGCTGGCGGCCAAAAAAAGAACCATTTTCCCGTGATGAAGGTTTATTAATCTCCGAATACAGGGGGAGGGGGAATGAATTAGACGCATCATCGAAAGAAGAGGGGAAAAATACTCTATTCTGCAGGAAACTCTGTAGATTCTTCTATAACCGAAAAAAGGGGGAAAGCATCTTTCACATTGATTGGAAGGGGGAGAAATTGCCTACTTCATCGGGTCCTTATTTGGAGGGTGGGGGGGGGTGCTTACAAGGCACAGAAAAAGATCTTTTAAAAAGGAAGCGGCGCTTGAAGGGGGGATAGTACACTCTAAAATGATGAAGGGGAGGGAAAGGAAGACCCCCCCATAAATTACGGTAGGGGTCCACTCAACGCGGAAAAGGAAAGGGAAAACAAAAGTAATTGTGTTAACAGCCGGAAAGAAGGGAGGGAAAGTTGCATTTTTTGGGAAGGGACATCTCCAACTGAAAGGGAGAGAAAGAAGGGGGGATGATGTTGGCTACCGGATTTTTTTAAAGAAAAAAAGAGAGGAGAGTCTTCTATGAGAAAGAGTCCGCTGCGAAAAGCGAGGTATCAAATCAACGAGAGTTAAGAGGAAAATTGAATGCGCTGGGAAGCCACGATCTCCCATGACCGGGAGTGCCTTTTGGGATGATAATCGTTTATTGAAAAAAGAAAGGGCTTTAGCGCAACGGTAAAGCCAACTGCGCCTACGCAGGAGAAAAAGAAAAAAAAAAAGGAGCAAGGCGGCAAATGAAGCAGAAATCATTACGGAAAAAGAGGCAATTGGATCGCTTTGAAGGACTTTTATCACTGGCGGGGGAAAGGGAAGAGTAAAGTTAATGTCCTATAAATGAAGAGGGGAGAGACTTTGTAGCCAATCCCTTTGGGGGCTTCAAACTGGGGAAGGAGGAGACACAAATAATGGAGAAACAGGGGGGAAAGAAGAAGGCTTGCCGATAGGGGAATGCGTCCTCTACAGGCATTAGGAAGGAAAGGAAAAGGGGATGGACCCAACACCCGGAAGCCGAAGAAAGTATAAAAGAAGGTCAGTTTTTGTTAAACGCTATTGAAAAAAAGAGGGTAGACTCCCGCCAGCTAGGGGAGGGGGGATTTTTGGATTCTAAAAAGGGAAAATGGGCAGCTGTGGGGAAAAAAAAGACTGGTCCGCAATTGACCCAACCTGCGAAGGGGGGGGGAGGCTTCAGGTGCTGCTGATAATAAAGGAGGGAAAGGAGAAAGGGAACCCAACTTCGTTTGGGGGAGAAACCATTTGCGGTGTAAATGGGAAAAAAAGTTTTAGGACAAATACGAGTCCCGGGGGGACTTAGCGTGGATATATATCTGTCGAAGGGAAGTCGGGCCGTCTTAGGGGGGGACTTTGACTCCTCAACTGCGAAGGATGTATGCGGAAGGGGGAAAAAAATCTCCTTACACAATACCCATTCTAAAGAGGGGAGGATGAACTCTTACTCCAAATCTTCGCGGAGGGGAGGGGGCTCTTACGACGTCGGGAAAGGCCTGTCGTTGCTACTCCCACCAGCAAAAGAAAGAGAAGAAAAAGGAAAGGTTCTTATACTGAATCCTACTTAAGGAAAGAAAGGAAAGCCACGAAAATCAAAAGTATTTCCGACGGGGGGAGCTTCGTCTAGCCCTTAAAGGGGGGGAGTGGAATTCTCCAACGAAGAGGTGAAGCTCGTGCAAGAGGAAGTTCCTGAAACCATCATCCTCCGTAAAAAAAGGAAAAAAAAGAAGGAGGAAAAACGTGATTTCTTCCAACAATCAGGCAGAAAAAGGAAAGGGCTATTACAGAGGAAAAAACAAGGAGTTGCACGCCGTCAAAAGGGCCGGGGGAAAAACATGGCCAATCACGCGCCAACTTGCCGGGAGAAGACCATCTGCACTCTGTCGGAAGGGTCCTGTCGTCGCGCCCGAGGGGGGGAAAAAAAGGGTCGGCGTCCACATTGCAAGCAAAAAAAAAAGAGGAGATATCTATCCCGGTCGCTGGAGTCTGCACGCCTCCTTTAAGGGAAAAAAAAAAAAGAAGATAGAAAGGAAGATCGTAGCAATCGAAAAGGGGGCAGCTTAATCCATAACGAACGCCTCCTTGCAAGAACCGGCAGTTAAAAAAGGGGAAAAAAGGGGGGGGTTGTTCGCCTATTTAAAAAAAATCCCCTAAAAGGCTTGCAAAATCAAAAAAACGGAGGGGGAGGGAGAGGAGAGGCATTCTCATGATACGTGCCATGGCTGACTAAAAGGCGAACGAACGTACCACCATTGGGGAGTTGGTAATCGCCGTCACGAGTTGAGAGGGAGAAAGGGAGGTAGTTGCTAGCGAAGGAATAGAGAACTGGAAAAAAAGAGGTAAAGCACTTTCCTACTCCGGCTAAAAAAAGCGGATGAGATCGTTGTCGATTGGTAAGGAAAAGAAAGGGGGGGGGGTCGCGATCCGCGCGTCGTTGGAACTAAAGGGAGGGGGAGAGATAACTTGCGCATTTCAAAAAATGGAAAAATTGGCGAGGACAAAGGGAAGGAAAAGGGGCAAATATTCCCGGAACCGTTTGGGCATGCCGAGATAAATTTAAAGGAGAAAGCGAATAAGTTATCGGACCACGTTCCGGACTCGTAAGCACTCGTGTAACGGCGGGGGGAAAAGAAAAATTTTACACATCCGAACCGTGGGCGGGGGTCAGAGGAGGAAAGGCCACTTCCATCTCTCTCACAAAAAAAAAAAGAGAAGTTGCATGGCCTCGAAAAGGGGGAAAAAGGAAAAAAGAAGACTTTGACGAAACGGTTCGAAGGGGAAAATCTGGGGAAAAAGCCGTTCACACTCGTGCTTACTGCCAAGAGGGTGTCCGCTAACTGTCTTCCGGGAGCTGGTGAGATGAGGGAAAAGTCTGCTGCCCAAAAAAGGGGTGCCCGTGCTATATCTGAATTGGGAAAAAGGGAAGGGGGAATAGCAATTTTTCCCATTTTTTTTTGGCAAAAAGGGGGAGGAAATCGAAAACGGGAAGGGCTCCAACCGCTCGATCCCGAAGAGAAGAGAGGATTTCTGGTTTCATTACGTACCAGAAAAGAGATCATCATCCTCCATCGTACGGCGTTGCAGAAAAAGGGGGGGCGCCTTCTGCGTGGAAATGAGAAACGGCGTCGATAGGCTCCTTCGCTCGAACAAGACAGAAAAAGGGGGTTTGGCAACCTCGTGGAAAAAGACACCTGGTGGTACGTTCGTGAAGGGAAGAAAATTGCTTCTTTTAGTAATTTGAGGAGAGGAAAAGAAAGAGACAAAAGGAGGTGAATAAGGGAGCCGTTTCTTGGATTGTCCAGAGAGAGAAAAAAAATGGTGGGGCTTGATCCAAGTCTCCACGGGAAAAAAAGGGTCACTTGCGTTATATGGAAAGGCAGCCAGCTGTAATCGATGGACGAAGAAGGACGAGGAGGGGATCTCGGCGAGTTTGCAGACAGGAAGGGGAAGGGGAGGCCGATCTCCTCTATTCTGCCGCAAAAGAAAAGAGGGGAAGTACCGCATAGAAAACATGCTTCGCTGACGCCCGTCCGGACAGCTCGCAAAGTGGGAGAGCCGAAGAGCGGCAAGTTTTCGAGGGGGGTCATCAAGGATTGGGACGGAAAAAGTCTTCGAGAAAGGCATATTCACCAAAAAGGGGGAGGGGAAACCTATCTCATCATAGTCGAAAAGGGGGGTCCAGAAAGAGGGTCTCTCACTACATTTTCAGGTTGGTACTCTAGGAAGGAGAACTAGCGAGAACGCTTTCACGAGGCGGGGAAGGGTCTTAGGGGGAAGGGGGTGATCTTAACGCAACAATCGAAGAGAAACGCCTTTTCGGAAAAAGAGGGAGATTTTGATTTTACTTTTTTTCTATTACGCAAGCTAAGGGAAGAAAGAAGCGGGCCAACACCTTGGGGGAAAAAGGGACAGTCTTTCCTTTTGTCGAGAATCAGAAAGTCCTACATTAACGTTAAAGGGAGGAAGCATACGCACGAAGGTTATCCATGGGTGGGGGTTTGTAGGAGTTTAAACTGTCGCAGCCGAACATTGATGCGCTCACTCAAGGTCCAAAAAAAAAAAAAGGAGGAAAGTGCTCTTCGTAGATGACGTCGAGGGGAAGAGAAAAAAGCTCATGAACAGGAAAGAAGAGGGGTCCTAAAATAACGCGCGGGGCAAATGGAGAGAAAAACACATGAAACAATACGCAGTTTGTTCCCGTAAGTTGCGGGAAAAGCCCTTAATCTGAAATGGCGGGCAACTTTTGTGTGGGCAGAAAGCACGAGAAGGCGGTTTATTGCCACAGGGAAAGAAAAAGGGGGGGAAATGTCGCAGCTACAACTAACCCGAAAGAGATAGAGAGGGGGAATTCGAGCTTTCGCCCGAGTGTTGGAAAAGTCCTCGTCCGTGACGGGAAGAGTCTTGTGTTGGTAAGCCAGGAAAGGAAGGAGACGCATTAATTCGCCAAGGTAAGGAAGTCGAAAAGGAAGGATCGTCATTATTTTGTGGGAAGAAGGTTGGCCGAGAACAGAACCCAGGAAGGAAAGGGCCTACCAGCATGTCTTTGGGGAATACACTAAGGGGAAGGAAAGGGGAAGAGGAGACAGGTCCCCAACGCGATCAAATTGGGGGGAAGAGCCTCAGCTTAATGATTGCTAAAAGGGAATTCTGCTCCTTGGTTGAGGGTCCGCTCATCGTTCAAGACCAATGAAAAGGGGAAAAAGGGAGGTAATCAATCCTGGAACGAGGGGGCAAACGTCTGAATAGCGAGGAAAGGAAGGTCCTGCTTAAGGAAGAGGGGGGCACTCTGGCTAAAAATTGCTCCGCAGTGGGAAAAGAAGAGGGAAAGCTTGCCACCAGACTCAAAACAAATCTAAGGAAGGATTTTTCTTTATTAGCTCAGGGGAGAGCCGGTCGCAAAGGAAAAAAAGAGGAAATTAGGACGACTAAGAGAAATTCCTCCGACACTGAAAAAGGAATGCCTCGCGAAGAAAAAGGGAAGGGAAAGGGGAGAGGGTTGTGTGAAAGTCTTCAGCATGTCGCGGAGGGAACCAAAACAAAAGTTTGCGACCTTTTGGGGGGGAGGAGCGTGATATACGCACCCCTGGAAAAAAAAGACGCCGCGGTAACGAAAACTTGTCATCCGGTTAATTAGAAAAAAAAGAAGCCCCATCCGGACCAACAGCCGTCGAAGGGATTCGTGCTGAAGGACATTCTGGGAACACTTCTTAGGAAAGGAGGGGCGATCGTGTACTCCTGAGAGAGAACACACACGTAGGCGGATGGAGCTCAGTATTACACCGAGGGAGGAGGAAAAAGAGTTGGTTCGCATCAAAAAAGGGCTCTCGGAGAAGAATCAATTTCTCCTTCATCGAGGAAAAGGGGGAATTATTGTTTGATTTCTTTTGTTTCAGTCAGGGGGGGAAAAAGTTGCTCCAAAATTTCGCTCTTACCAAAGGAAGGGTGAAAGGGTTCCTATCACGCGAAGGGAAGGAGACATCCATAAGAATTCGGGGGTTTCCACGCAAACTCGCAGTGCCGGAAAGGAAGAAGGGGTGTTAACTCAAGCCGGTAGGAAAGTGAGGGGAAATAATTTCCATGTCGGAGGAAGAGTCCATATTTTCTGAGAGGGGGAAAGAGTTTATGGCTGTGGAATGAGCTAAAACAGAAAGTTTGATTGCTGGCATGGGGAGGGACGACGACTCGCACTCGAGGAGAAGGAAGGTTGTTAGCCGCGTGACACTTTAGGGAGGGAGACATTCCCCGAGCCGCCCAAAAAGGACGTTTGCCGGTGGGAAAAAGGAGCGGAAGCAACGTACCGCCAAACTGCGCTACTAGGATGAAGGAAAAGGAAAGAACCAATTTCAGCATAATGCGGCAAATGGAAAAAGGAGGACTCTTACTTAAAAAAAAAAGGGGATCGTCGTTGAGGAAGGGAAGGAAACTTGCTTTTGGAACAAGAGGAAAAAAGTTAATGTCGCGCACCTGCCTACAAAAGAGAACACTGGAGCCAATCCCTTGGTGGTGGAAACTTTTAGAGGAGGAAAAAACAATATTACGAGAACATGCTTAGAAAAAGGAGCGAGTCGCCGATATTTAACCGGGGAGAGGAGAGAAAAGCACTTCGCCTTTCGCGACTGGCTGGGGAACAACAAAAGAGAAATGGACTAGACCGATCAATGACGGCGACATCTTCTAATCAACGACAAAAGAGGTCAGAGGGTTGATATGGGGGGAAAGAGGAAGAAAACGTCTCATCTGCACTTGCCGGAGATAAACCGCATATCCTCTCGATGGAAAAAAAAAAAGGTAACCAACCTACTCGTTAGGGGGACATTGAAAGAGGAGGAAAAAAGGAAATTCTTTACCGCGCCACGAAGGGAGGATTGTTCCATTTTGTTTGGACAGGAAAAGGGAAAAGGGGGACGCGGTTTTTAAAAATGAGGAGGAAGGGAAAAAAAAAGGGGGGGAACTTATGCGTTGCAGGGAAGGAAGAAGAGCACTTCCGTCGGGGGGAAGGAGGAAGGGGGAGGGAGGGGAAAAGGAGCGCATCAATGGCCGCTCGGCTATTCGAAGAAAAAAATCCTGCCAAAATACCAGGGGAGGATGAAAGGGGAAGAGGATAGGGAATGTGTCTTACTGTCGTCGGAAAAGACGTTCCAAAGGAAAAGGGCTTTTTCTACCCCACATCAAAAAAGAAAGGAGAACTTAATCCGTAGCTGTAAGAACAAGAAAGGGAAAGCAAAAGGGGATCAAATGCCGACCGGTTAAAAGAAAGCTTCTCCTTCGTCTAGACAATGTTGGTTCGCTGGGAAAAAGGGGCCGACCGAGTTGTTTCAGGAAAAAGTCATCGCGCGCAGTTCCGCAGCACCATTCAAGAAAGAAAGGGGGAAAGGGTCGTAGCGAAATCCTAGGGGAAAAAGGAGGAAGAAAACATCTGTTATGAGCTCAGGAGTTGACATAGGTCCGCATGTGAGAAAAAAGGAGGGGAGAGGGATTGACTGGAGAAAGAAGAAAGCACCACTTCCGCGAAAAACCTTGTCCAGAAAAGAAGGAGAGAGGATTTGATTCCAAAGCGTAGGGAGGGAAAAGAGGTTCGGCGGAAAAAAAAGAGCGTGGTCGCATACTCGGGGAAAGAGAAAGGAACCACTAGGCACGCCTCCGAAGGGGAGCATATAATGAGGGGGAAATCGATTTCCAGCTGGTGCGGAAGAAGTGACACCCTCTTGGGTGTCGTTTGTCAAGCAACCAAAAGGGAAGGGAGAGTTTCCGCCTGCTGACAATCCCAAAAGGGGAAAAGGGAAAAAAACCCTCCTTTTCGCTCTAGAAGGCGTGCCCAACTTCGGACGAAAAGGAAAGTAGAGGAGAAAAAAAAAACGTACCACCTGTGTCGTTGAAAACAAGGTTGGAAAGGGAAAAAAATTTGCGAAGCTGTAGTGAAAAAATATCGACGCCGCGCTGCCACTGCAAAAAAAGGAAAAGGGGCAGACTGCAGAAAAGAGGGGGGGGATCGAGAGGGGTAGGAATGACAAACCATAAGCGCGCGGCAGGGGGAGAGAGTTGGAGCACGAACATGATCTGGGGAAGAAATACCTTCCGCATATTGAGGAAAATGGAACCATTTTGCGAGAAAAGAAAGAAAGGGAAAGAAGCGCACGGGCAAATATTCCGGCAACAAAGTTGGGGGGGAACTCATCTAAAGCTCAGGGGGGGCGACACGATTCTGTTTATAGAGGAAAGAAAAAAGGGGGGGGAAACGTCTTTGTCACATCAAGTCACACAGAGGAGGGAGGAAAGAAAAAGAAAAAAAACCATCGGCGTGGGGGGGGGAAAAAAAATGGAAGG
>Ga0179591_1334467_pt1 | contig 13207 bp, 10 predicted proteins | sample CZOMad2_1_08_16f_FD_182891 | JGI IMG/M metagenome (GOLD analysis project Ga0179591, IMG submission 182891) | Vadose zone soil fungal communities from Angelo Coast Range Reserve, California, USA - CZOMad2_1_08_16fungal (PacBio error correction) | ecosystem: Environmental > Terrestrial > Soil >...
CAATAAATAGGGGGAGTTCACAGGCGCGCCAGCCTTCCACCTACTCCCATCGCCACAAGGAAAAACCCCTTCCTCTACCTGCCTGAACGAAGGAGCGGCGAAAGATTTGACCCACCCAAGTGAGTGTCTTAAAAAAAGTACTGAAAAAAAACGTGCGGAAAAGCAACTCCCTTCAAGAAGTCTGTGAGGGGAAAACTTTCCTCTTTATTGAACAAAAAAAGAGGCGGCAGCGGCTCGGGGATTGCAAGAAAAATCCTAAAAAAGAAGAGGTGACGATGAAAGAAAAAACGTGAAGCGCACGTCCAGGGCAACGCCACGGATCGTGAAGAAGGGAAAGATCCGACGAAAAGTAGGGTGACTTGAAGGACGCCGTATCCCTGGTCTACTAACCGGAAGCGGCAAAAAATGTCGTTAGAGGGAATGCTCCTACACGGGCTCCCCATCTGTCGAACAGGGCGTTCCGAAAGCAAAAGAAGGGAGGGTAACAGATTCCTATCGCAGTTGACGCGGTGAACAAAATTTTACTGCCGCAGCTTCCCAAAAGGCGAATCACCGTAGCAGGTAACGGGGGGACAGGAAAATCCTATCAAGAAAAAAGGGGGAGACAGGAAAAAAAAAAAGTTCTCGGAGTTTCGTCTGGGGAGCATAGCTAATTAGCCGGTAACCGCGTTCGCGAAGCAAGGCCAGGATAGCCTATTCCGCTGCTATAAAAAAAAAAACAGGAACCGACGGATCGGCCCGAGGAACGAATCAGTGCTGGAGACCCTCCCTCGCCGAATGGGCTCATAACACTGACGCTTGAGAATCAAACGAAGCGCCTGAGATCCGGCACGAAACTTAAAGTAAGTGGAAAGGTACGTTGAGCGCTAAACCCAGACCGACGAGAAGCCGAAGGACTTATCTCTCTCAGAAAGGGTCAGCCGAGTAAATCAAAAGAAAGGTTGAAGAAACGTCCTAGGAAGCGGGCCGGAATAGGAGACAGAGGCATGAGGAAGAAACTCGCCGCGCGGGGACTCATTCCCTCCGAGGGAAAAGAGAGGAGTGTCTAGCCCCAACGGGCTTCCGAGGAAAGGAAGGGAACCGCGTTAGAACACCGCCCAAAGAAGCGGAGCTGTGGTATTCTCCCGGAGACAGGGGGGGGGCGAGCGTCGCGATACCACCCCGAAAGCATATACGTCATCTATACTGATGTCTAAAGACCCCTCCCTCTCGACAGAGAAAGACGGCCTAGACCCCTACGAAAAAACATGCGGAAAACTGGTCCTTCCGGGAGTAGGGGAGATACTCGGATCTTCTATTGACTATTTAGATAGAAAAAAATCGCTGGGGGGGGGGGGGGGGGGGGGGGGGGGGGGGGGGGGGGGGGGGGGGGGGGGGGGGGGGGGGGGGGGGGGGGGGGGGTGGGGTTTTGGTAATTGGTGGGGTTGGGGGTGGTTTGGGGTTGGTTTGGGCGCGAGGTTTGGGGAGAGGGGCGGGGGGAGACCGGGGGGGGGGGGGGGGTGGGGGGGACGGGGTGTGGGGGGGGGGGGGGGGGGAGGGGGGGGGGGGGGGGGGGGGGGGGGGGGGGGGGGTGGGTTGTGGTTAAGGGTTTTTGGGGATGTTTTTGCGTGGGGTTGGGGGTTTGGGGCGGCCGGGCTTCTCATCTTCCCCATCTCCACGGTCTCCTCTACTCCCTGAAATGAACCCTCTTTACTGATCTTCCTCCTTCTCCCGACGTTGCTTTCAGAGAACAAAAACTCGATGAAACTCCTTCTCTCCATCTTCCAAGGAGACTCTCCCTCTTACACACATCCCCTCTCGCAAACCCGAAAAAAACCCTGGAAAATAAGTGCGTAGCGTTTAATGTACCTTATAGGACTGGAAAGCTTACCATTACCTTACTATACTCTCCATAACCACCTAGAGGATCTCAGCAAAGTGCCGGGCGATAATCAGTCCTAATCTACTTAGAAAAATGAACCGGGATATCGGGAAGGGAAAGGAAGCGGAAGGGGCTATGGAGTTAAGCATCTGCTAAAGCAATGGCAGCGAAGAGTGCAGGTTGAAATCCTTCTCTACTATTTAATAGGAAGATCCCTGCGCCACCAAATTCTATCATAGCTCTCAAAAAAAACGATTATGATCGGGGAAAATCTCCGCCGGAAGGAGAGACCTAGCAAGGGACGTATGAGCAAAGGACGGCTAAGGGAAGGAGACCAATCATGCCGATTAAGAGACAAATGGGGTTAAAAGTTACTAGGAAAGTCACTTCAAATGAACCCCGCTATACACTCGGGGTTTACTCTTCCCCCGAACGCGTAGCAAGGGTCGCCCGGAACAGTCTGGATGGGTGCGGTCTTGCTCGTTTAATTTGACGAAGGGAAGCGCGAAACCAGACGCGTAGGTCACTTTACCCGCCAGGGAATTGAAGGGGGGTGCGTGCAGCTAGCGTGGTCTCTGAAAAAAAAGACTGAAAAATCTCTGCAGCTCAACGCGCCGCGGAGAGCTTCGGGGGCACAGCAAAAAAGGCAGACGTGCGAACAGAAACAATATTACCGATGGGAACCGGGCGGCTTCTATGTGAACGACGAAAGGGCGCTTCAATACGAAGGGGGGACTTCTCGCTAGCGCCCAGCGCCCGGAAGGCAAAGAAAGACGGAAAATTATCTTTTGAGGGGGGGAAGCCGTGGAGCTTATAGGGTTGCAAAAACGGAAAAACAAGACCGAGACAAGTAGGGGTCCTCGATCTCCCTCTGAGCTCCTACTGGAGGGACAACTCTAAAGGGGAGCCTCGTACACTCCGGATGAGCATGAGTTCTTTGGGTTAATCGAAGAGGGCTGCTGCTTGGGACTTTCTCCTTCCCTTTCGAAGGGGTGCGGTCATCTCGACAAGGTTTCATAAGCTATCGGCACATAAAAAGCAAGAAAGGGGGGGAGGGATTTCATTCTGGGGTCAGACCCGGAAAGAGGACTTTGGGAAATTAAAGGGACCGATCGGGTAAGAGGCGAAATCAAATTCTCTTTAGCTAAGGGTAGGCATGAGATCTTCTAAAATGAGGATCTTATGCTTCTAGATAGTCTGCGGTACGCCGAAGGAAACCCTTACCATCTCAAGGACCCCGATACCTTCAAAAAGAAGGCCGAAAGAGGGGAGAGCGAGAAATGCGCTGAAAATTTTCTAGGTTGAGAGGAAGGCAGTAATTGAGGACGCCGAAACAGCCCAACGAGGAGGGGGGAAAAAGGTCTCAACTACGTCAAACGGGCTGGAAAAACGTTTGACTAAAAAGACGGTGAGGGCTAACAATTGCGTCCGCACTCCTTTCTGGAGGCAGGAAAATTGGCCGACGGACCAATAACCTGTCTTGCCCGAAAAAAAGAGGGATCGGCCCAGGTCTTCTGTGACGCTTTGCTTCCTTTTACTAGAGAAAAGAAAGGTGCTCTTGAACGTCGCTTCAAGAGGCGGACGCGGGGATTGACCACAATCTTGAGAGGGGGAGGTCGGAACATATGTCATCTTACTGGGGGAGCCCCGGAAAGAAACTTGACAGAGGCTTGGCCGGAGCTTACACCGAGGAAGGGGGAAAAAGAGCGAGCTCACTAACGTCAGTTCGGATTCGAGAAGTGGACATTAAATGCTCTTCGAAGTCACATGTTGGAAAAAAAAAGTCGCAAAGAGCCTAGTGGAGCATGGAGCAAGGTATCGAAAGGGGAAGGAAGGGAAGAACGCGGGGGAAGGCGAGCGTCAATCAACCTGCCTTCCTCGCCGAAGCGGGGGACATGCCGCGGTCGACACTTCTTCCCGGGGCAAAAAGCCACCGCGACCTGGGGGCACAAAAAGTCGAAATCACCCTCCATCAAAAGGGGAAGAAGGGGTGAACGAGGTTGTCTTGGCGACGGCGACTTAAAGCGACCGAAAAGCGGGGAACGAAAGCTTCCGCATAAGAGGATCTAAGGAATCAACAACAACACCCTAATTAAAGGAGAGGCAGTGTCGATAATACGGAACAAGAAGGGGCGTCTGTCAATTTCTCTAAGGTCGCCCGAAACCGAGCCAAGGGCGCACCGGAGCGACCGGCCTTACTACTTTCGAAAAGTGCCCGAAAAAAGCTTGCAGGACAACTGAGGCGAGGGCAGGGGGCCAACATTCGGAGAAGGCGGGGGAAAATTGCGTCTCGGCCTTTCCTCGAGTGCAGAGGATCTGCGTCTAAAGCTGGAAGGAATGCCGGAAGGGGAACCTAGGAAGCGAAACAAAAGTTCCTGATACGAACAATGTACCAAAAAGAGGAAGGGGTGATCCCTTTCAAATCAGAAGAAAGGGGGGGGGGGGGGTACCGAGACGGTGGGGCCACTTTGACCGTGAAAACTACAGAAAAGAAGTGGGGGAGAGAATGGGCGACCCCAACGTAACTTCCTCGGGTGACTCACCGGGGTACCCCTCTTTGGGTAGAAGAAAAACATCTGCGTCGCGTTACTCGAACCTTAGGGACAGAGAAAAATCTGGTCGAAAACAAGAGGGAGGAAGAAGATGTCCGACGGAATGGGAGTGCTCGCGGCCCTTGTCCCCTCAGTGAGAAAGCTCTGCGGTGGGGTAGGAAGGAAATTGAGAAAATGGTCAGGAAGTGAGTGCGATTGACGCCGAGCCGGCAGACAACTTTCCGGACTGGGCACAATCGGTCCTCCGTAGGAACGCTAGAAACGGGGAAGTTAACTTTGGGGACTGCCAAGAAAGAAGAGGTCGAACTCGAACAATTCGATGAACTCATCTCCGAGCCGCATCTCGCTTGCTGCTTTTCAGCCAGGGATTTCAAGGTACGGCAGTGGCCGGAAAAAAAAAATCTGAAGGACCAAATGACTAACAAGGGTTCGCCCAACTCCAGGGCCTCTATTTGACTAACGCTACCGCTCGATCGAATTCGTCACGGCCGCTTTCTCGTCAGACGGACGGATGGAAGACGCGGATAGAGGCTCTCGGAGCGAAGACGGGGGGGACACAAACCTCGAACTAGACGGCAAAAGAGCCTGCCCTAGGTCAGAACACCGCCACCTCATCAAGTGGGGGAGATAAATTATCGGCGCGGAAAAGTCGGGACGCTCAGCGTTGAAATCGAAGAGGCCTGGGGGGGAAGATAGCGCCGGGTCGATACTGGGGGAAAAGGTACAAGGAAAACTCAGCAAGAAGACGGCCAACATCCTCAACCTACCGGAAGTACTTTTCCTTAAATTCGATCTGGGAGAATCTGATCTCTCGAAGGGTTAGGAGAAATCAAAAGAGTACGTCGGAAACGCGCCCAAGGACCAGGCACCCTACATGGGGTCAGTCTTTCTCAGGGCGGGCCTTCTCACGTGCGGGCCTAAGAAATCAAAAGAGGTCAGAACAGACCGGGACCCTAAAAGCAAAAAGACAGAAAGAGTCACACCAAAATAAAGGAAATCCTATAGCGTTCTGACCATGTACGCTCTGGATTGGGGGAAGACGTGGGAAGTGACGGAGTCCAAACACATCCCGACGAGGAGAAAGAAAAGGTGTTAAGGACTCTTTACTGCTTTCCCTTGGGCGGGAAGGGGGACCCACCCGCTTGTAGCTCGTAAAGAGTCGGCGGGGGCTAACTATCTTCTTTCAGAACAAAAGGGGGAAGCGAAAGGCCAGCTACGAGAGCTGGGGATCCGGAAAGATGTAAGTCAGCCTCTAGACCCTACGCAGTTACAGGCCTCTTAAGGCCGAGCATCTACACCGCAACAAAGGAGGGAATGGAAAAAAGAGAAGGAAGAGAGAAAAAAGGAAGGGGGCTGGAAGAATTGTGGCTCGAATCTGGAAGGTACATCGTCGGGGATACACGCGCAAAAAAGGGCAGCTCGGAGGGGGAATCACTCAGTGTTCCTTTTATCAAGACGCAAAGGAAACCCGTCCTTGAGGAACCTTGTGGGGAAGCGATCCCCCCTGAAAAAAAAAAGGAGCCGGAACAGGTGTGGAGATGCGAGGCTGAGGAGGTCATTGACGAAATGATCTCGTTACATTCCACCTCCTCTAAAGCGTAACGTTCAACTTGCCAAGGCAACAGGTTGGGGTCTGGCTAGAGGAAAGGGGAAGGGGGGGTTGTAGTCTGGTCAAAGGACGTACGGAGTCCTAGTAGCTCTGCGTACGAGAAAAGCAACCCCTTGCTCAGTGGCAAGAGATCATAAAAAAAAAGGATTTAAAGAAAGGTGGGACCTGGTCGGCTGTTTTACTCCTTGAACGCGGAAGTGTATTCCACTCTCGAATGAGGGAAATCCAGTCAAAGAACTCAGCTAGAACCTTCACGGGGGGAGCAGAATTAATTTGGGTGGGGAAGTAGAAAGCTTTATCCTTGGCTTCTGGGGGAGACGCCCCAAACTCACCGACTTTAGGGGAGAGGCAGGCCTCTTATCTATACAAAGGGGAAGGAAAATGAGAGACCGGTCTCAACTGGCGGCTCTATCGAATCGTCAGTAGGGTTCTGTGGGTAGGGATTGCTTTCTAAAGGATGAAGCTTCCTTCACTTACTATTTGTAGTGCTCGCACATTCAAAACTGGAAAGGGGAGGGGAAAGCCAGTAAGACGCTCAGCATGGGAGGGCAATCCAGAAAGAGCAAAGAAAAGGAGGAGGACTTAAATCGAAGTGTTTAAAAGGCCGACCTTCTAGTTGCTGCTACCCTTTAGTCGAATCTCGAAGAATGAGGGGACTGAGGATTTCTATATGGACTTTCTTTACTCTGCCAAGGGGACAAAAACCGAAAAACCGCGCACTCCCAACACTGCCTGGGAGGACTTGAATGGAAAAATCTTCAGGCGGGAGCTTAAAAGAGTGGTCGAGGAAATCATCTTCAAGAGCCCGAAAAAGGGTGACCCCCCCCCCCCATGGCCCGGTTCTCCTATGAGCGGCTAAAAGACGTAAAGTGTGTCTCCAGAGGGAAGCTGATGGATCCCTTTCTCTGAGAAAGAGAAGAGACGTCCCCTTACCTTTCGCTCGGAAAAGGGAGAAGAAGAAAAACTCTACTACTCTCTTCTTCGAAAAAAAGCCCACGTTCGCGGGAAAACTCATCTCTGAGCGGAAAGGGTGGTAGCCTCAGCGGAGCACTCTGTACGAGAGAAGCATGTTGACTCTAGGAATCAAACAAATGTTCCTAAGAAAAAAAGGTCCAAGCGGATCGCTCTTCGACAGAATGGTGGGAAAAAAAGGGGGGCTGGAAGCATCTAAAGGGGGGGGAGCCCGGAGGAGACCATCGTCGCGCAGCCGGGAACGCGTCTGGGGTTCTATTTCAGTTCTCACGGAAAAGGAAAAAAGCGGTCTAATTAGTCGGATTCTGCGGCCCCGGTGAACTATCCTTTGGCATTACGTGAAAGGGGAAGACGTTGTGTTATAAGCTTGCCTCGGTTAAACAAGGGGTTATGGAGCCGGACAGATCGAACAAACTTAACTCAAAGGTACTAACGCTTAACTTCTATCACCTTCAACAAAGCAGAAAGGAGGCCGCTTTCGCAAGAAAAAGATCAAAGGGAAGAAGGTGGAGCCACCTACCGGAAATGGGTCAATCTTTTCAGAAGCTAAGTACCCAGTCCCAGAAATTTTTGCGTTGATTTTTAGTGGGGGGGCCATACTTCGAGCCAGGAACGACATCGGTGTGATCGGAAAGGCTATAAAAAAAAAATCAGATCAAAAAAAGAATATAAAAAATAAAAAGGCGGTGCGAGATCTCAGGTAAAATGTACCGAAAGCATCTCGTTTTACGTGGTTATCAGCCACTGGAGCAGAAGAAACTACGCCACACATCAAGCCACCCATCGCGAAAAAAAAAGGATGATGCGCTGTTAACGTCCCTTCGTTTCAAATGTCGGCATAAAGGGACAGTGCGAGAAAGCTGACCAGACGAGAAAAGGGGCGGTGAAGGTTCTCTTTCTCGTTAGTCAATAGAAGGAAGGAATAGAAGAGTCCATACGAATTGAAACCTATTCTATGAAAGCATCGTAGAAGATCAAGGAAGTACGGACAATAAAGGCGCTGATCGATTTCCTAGCCCTGTTAGTGAAAAAGGTTAAGGACAAGGGCTCCTCCGCGGGATTGGAGGGTGGGTGGGGGTAACCTTTGGGCCATGAGCCAAGCAACGTTCAAGCTGACAGCGTTTTCCCAAACTCCGAAGAAGAGTTATTTCTACAGAATAGCAGACGCGGGAGGACTCAGGTTATTTGGAAGAAAAGAATCGTCACATTCGTTCTATCGGGAACGAGAAAAAAGGAAAGAACAAAAGCCTTATAGTCCGACACGACTTCTGTGCAACGGAAAAAAGGGGAAACGAGACTCACTCCGAGGGGCTTCGGTAAACGAAAACAGGGTCCATGGCCTTCGAAAGTTCATCTTTTCACGCAGGATCAAGATCCTTCCTGTCACACAAACATTCTTATCGTGAGGACTAAAGAAGGGGGGCGGGTAGCGTCCTCACATATTATTTACCACTAAAAGACTTCGTCAAGGAAGCCTCCGAGGCCGGAACCAGACTATAGGCCAAACAGGTCATCTGTTGTGGGGGTTTGTCACTTGAACGTATTAAGGCCTCAGCCTCCGTCTAAATCAAGTCTAATGATCTCAAACTTTGCGACCAACAAGCCAGATAATTGGCCCTCTGTACCTCGGAGAGTAGAAAGGTTCAAGACTTAAGCTTTAAGAGGCTGCACGTCCAGGAAAGGAAAGAGACCAGAGAGGTATCTTTTCTCTCTCCCGAGAAAGTCGAGCCCTCTATCAAAGGCCTGGAGCCCGAAGTGTCGAACATCAACTAATGTCGAGGAGACAGAATAACGGTATCGGTGGCCTATTCTACGAAAACGGCAAGACTCTGTGGACGTCAGGAGGATAAGGGGCGGAAAATTGAGACCTGAGGGGGAGAAAAACGAACGTACGTAAACACTTCAACCATCCGCATACGAGTAATTCCCCTGGGCGGGAAAAAGGACCTAAAGGTTGCTATCTAAAAAAGGGAAATAGGAGTAGAAGGGGGAAGAAGGGGCCAATGACTACCGTCCGCCACAGGGGGGAACCAGAGGTCTGCAGAGGGTGTTACGGAAACGTAGGGGCTGTCCAGGAGGGAACGGATACTACTTCGTGCTCGAGAAGGACGAGCAAAAGCAGAAAGCAGACGAGTAGACACGCACGCCCTCACCTGAAATAAGGGCCGAACGGTTCAAGTTTTAAATCTTATTATTTGGAGGTCCGGCTTAAAGTGACTGGGAATGAACTCGCCAAATCCCTATCTTGATCCATCAAAGAGAAAGAGGAAAGGCAGAGAACGCAGGGAAGGTAAACGGTTGTATGCGCTGACGGAGGATGGGCAGAGGAGACACTTGTCTATCCCCAAGCCGAGATCAGGCAGAAAAACGAAGCGTGCACGGGGGATGCCGGAGGAGATGTATCAGAAACGGCCTTCAAGCACCAAGGCCGGAAACAGCAGGAAAAAATCGATAGCTAAAAAAACCCAAGTAATAGAGAATGAAAATCGCGCGGAGGGGGCTCGCATGTCTCGACTTACTGACTTCATCTCCGAAGGATCACCCTCACGAAAAGCCAGCCGCGTGGGGTGAATCACTTCCATGACGCACTTAACAGGAGGAAACGACCTAAAAGGAGGGGGGGAAAGACGTACAACCCTGGCAGAAAAGAGATAGCCCGGAACTGGGTATTTATATCACTCTCAAGTGGCAGGGGGCGCGTTCTGGCCTCTTCAGAACCGGCCAGTAAACACAAGAGGAAAAAAAGGGACACGACTCGAGAATGACAAATAGTGGTGGCGTTCACTGCGGGGGAAAACCGCTGGTTGCTCTGGAAACGACTGCAATTCGCGGAAGGCGCGCAGTACGGGGAGAGCTGTCACAGAACAACGCTCCGTTTAAGGTAAAGAATAGCGACCTAGGGGAAACAAGGGCGGCGTTCGACCGTGGGGGGGGAAGGAACTTTCTTCCTTCAGGGGCGATCAGGAACTCACGACTGGTCTCTGATCTGCTCGAGACGGACTGTCACGGCAGTCCTTATGCGGTGGGGTTTACCGTGAACCGGTGAAGGGCAGAGCGCCAGAACCGAAAAAAAGAAAGGAGCGCTTAAGGCCTCTTCTGCAAATGTCATAAGGGATCCGCAGATCATAAGAGATGGGGGGCGCCTGGCCGCTAATCGGCGGGGTGGAAACTATTCTCTTCGGCCGTGAGTTAGCTTTCCGAATTTCGTATCTGAAAAGAAACTAAGAGGCTCGCGAAAGAACATCGCGGTAAGTCATTCTTCCGACCGCCGTACGGGGGATATCTTACGGGCTTTCAATCGGGCCAAGAGGAAAATCGGGGGGGAGGGAGACCCGGTCTTCGGGAGTCTCAAAACCTTCTTTAAGAAATGGCGAAGGGGAAAAAACTGAAGGTAAAACAGAAAGGGAAAAAATGGACCCGAAATCGCCTGAGGGGCAGCCCTACTGGGAGCAAAAGGCAGCTTCGGAATGTTGAAAGGAGTGTCTCTGGGCAAAAGGAAAAAAAAGAGAGGTAGGACGCAACGAAGGGGAAGGATTTCTCCAGTCACGAAGCGGGCTTTCTCCGACACGTGGAGATCCGGGCTCTTCTTCCGATAACTCGACTGCAAACAAAGGGGGTCGGGAGTTACTAACTCCCAAAAAAAATAGGTCGAGAGGGTGACCCGTTCAAAGCAGAATGAGGATCGAAAAAGGGGCGAAGGGGAAAGGACCACTCCTCCTACCCGTCTTGCGAGCCTCGACAACGGGGGGAAATAAGAAGGAAAGGAAGGCTCACAAGAGTGGGGGCGCGTGGAGGATTCTGTTGTGGGGGAAATAAAGAGGTCAGCGCAAAGGTAATGACACTCAAGGGGACACAAAGGGAAGTTGGGGAGCAAGGAGGGCGAACAACTAAGTGTAGTACGGGGGCGGGGATGTGGGCACAAAGAAAAGAGGAGGGAGGACATCTCCTAATTCACTACTTATCTTTTGGCTTATAAAAATGGACGGCGCGGGAGAAAGCATCTTTAGAGAGGAGGGACCTCAGGGGCTTCAGAAAGGTAACGTATACTCAGGAGGTCGGCCAGATAACGCACGACTGCGCTCCACTCACGGGCGCGCACCTTCCCGAATTCACTCAGGGGCTTAATTAAAGGAATTTGAAAGGGAATCTTCCTCGGTGGGAAGAAAAGTTAACATTTTTATCTTAACTAAAAGTGGGGGAACATGAACGGGGAAACGTCGAGGAGAGAAGGGGTGCTTTGGGGGTAAAAGGGGCCTGGCGCGACGGCTATCCTTCCCGAAAGCAACTGCGGGTCGGGGACCCTGTCCATGTCGCAAGTGCTCCGAGAAGAACCAAACAACTGATAGGAGAGATAACTGGTTGTCGAGGCAGTCCTTCGGGACAGCAAAAAAAAAAAAGCAGGGGGTTTAAATCCGGGAGCAACTCCGAAACCCTCAAGAAAAAGGCAAGAGCGGAGTTAAAAATGACGTGAATTCGGGGGCTCGGTCTAAAAGAAAGACAAGGAAAAAAAAGTTCAAACCGGGTAATACTGGGAAGACGAGGGCCATGGCCGCCACTCCCTATAAAAGTTCTTTAATGGGAAAAAGACGAGCCTGAATCTCGTCCGTCTAGGACGGTGAGACAGCTCTCCTGAGCGAGCCGTGCTCAAAGATAATCAAAACCACGATGATTAATCTGCACGTCCATTTAACAAAAATGCTCGTGTAATCCAAAAATTTCAACGTCCTCCATTGAGAGACCGTCTGTAACCCGTGAGTAGAAAAAGGATCTGCGGGAGAGCCGGGTGGAACTCGATGAACTCGACGGGGGGGGACTAACCTTCAGCCTTACTAAACGAGGGTTAGGAGAAATGAAATAGGACGGCCGGTGAGGTTCTGGGAAAGAAACGTCCCAAACTGCTACGCGTAAAGAGGAAGAAAAAAGCGGGAGGACAAGAAATACATCCTCACCTATCCGAATAGCTAAAGCACTGTACAGTTGACCGCAGCTCTTAGGGGAGGTAGTTAGTCCTATCGAAAGGGAGAATGGGGTGGGGGGGGGGGGGGGGGGGGGGGTTTTGGGGTGGTGGGGGGTGGCGTTCGCTATGGACGGAAAAGGAAGCAAAACCGGGAACAGTCGGAGCAAAGGAAAACAAAATCGTCGAGAAAGAGGGGCGGGAAAGTCCTAGAGCCGAGATGGAAAGGGGAAACAAAAAAATTCCCGCAGGCCTGTCGCAGAAACGAAAAAATCTCTCGCGGGCCTGGTGGCATGAGATCAGGGTCCTGTAAAAGTAAGGGAAAGCCGCAGAGCGAGGCCGTCGAAGACCGGGAGACAGCTCCCGCGAAGAGAAGGTGGTCGCCACAACTCGAAGCGATCGAGGAGGTCAGCCAAGCCTCACGCAGCCTTCACATCGGACTCTAAAAAGGTCAAAAGTCCGAGGGAGGCGGGTGTACCGAAGATGCCGAAAGGCCGTCCGAAAGGGAAGCCGCGCATTAGTACCAAACCCCCGCACGCGCGAAAGTCTCGGGAGAGAGGAAAAGGGGAGCAAAAGGTAAATTTCGAGAAAAGTTAACCAGAGACGATCTCACATCTCTCCGGGAGGGGATCTTGGAGACCGGGCTTCGCAGCAGCCGGCAAGGCACTACAACGCGCAACCTAAGACGCATAAGGAGGATCCTTCTGTTTCGTCCCGCAGGCACGAGGGCGATCGACTCTCGAAAGAGCCCTGGAAAAACGCCAAAAGTCAAAAAAAACCCCAGGAAGACAAGAAAGTGTGGACCTGTCTGAAGAAGGACGGGGCAAACGGTTCGACGTCTTCTTTGGCATGGTGAAACAGCGGACGCAGAAGTAAAGAATGCGAAAATGAAAGGCTCAACCTTCATTAGGGGCGAAGGGGGGAAACATCAAACGGCAAAAAAGCGATCACCACCCTCACCTTGGATCCAAATGCCGCAGGGGGAAAGGACTCGTAGGTATTGGGGTTTGCTTGGAGTACAGAAATTAAATTGGACGGAGAAGACAAAGAGAGGGGATCAGCCGTACCGGAGTCTCGTGGCAGATCTGTCCCTTGGGCGGAGGGGGGGTAAAACCTGGGGGAAGGTTGAAGGACGGAGTGCGTACAATCTTTAGGTCTAAAACGAATGGGGAAGCAGAGGGGACCTCAGCGAAAAAAAGGGGCAACTCAAAAGAAGAAAAATGCGCGCAACACTGCCGTAAAAGCAGAAACTATTGGCG
>Ga0179591_1371828_pt1 | contig 13206 bp, 14 predicted proteins | sample CZOMad2_1_08_16f_FD_182891 | JGI IMG/M metagenome (GOLD analysis project Ga0179591, IMG submission 182891) | Vadose zone soil fungal communities from Angelo Coast Range Reserve, California, USA - CZOMad2_1_08_16fungal (PacBio error correction) | ecosystem: Environmental > Terrestrial > Soil >...
TCTGGAGATGTGGTTTCATCAACGGCGGCGGGGGGAGTATAAGAGAAGACCAAAACAGGGGCAGCGGTGTGATGTTCAAAAGGCAGCGGAAAATGTAAAGTTGTCTAAAGTGTACAACTGCGGGTCATGGAAGGGAACAGCAATGGCGGGAGTTGGAGGCGCGGTCTCTTTTCGTGAGGAGTGAACACGAGCTGGTCCATGGAGGGGTTTCGCACACCGCTAAGTGCAAATGCACATGCACCTGTTTATCCACGTTGGAAGGGAAATCGGCGACGAAAAGGTGACGAAGTGAGGGAAGCAGTCATATGCAAGGGAAAGGGAAAGCATCACGTTGTCTTGAAGAACCGTTTGCCGAAAAGAGTATCCCTTAACGGCCACAGAAGGAGAAACTGACCGTCGGGGGGGAGGAGGGGGGGGGCGATTCCAGGTGTGGGAGGGAATCCATCTTTTTCTTTTCTAGGGCGCTCGACATTGAGTTCCTTGGGGGAAAAGAAAAAGTCTTCTCTCAAGGACTTGAGGGTCTGGATCTTCTTAAGAAGAACCGTTACGGCAAAAGAAAAAAAAGGCAGGAGGGGAGATGGGGGGGAGGCTTTGACTAGTTCTTGGGGAGGATGACGGGGGGGCACCTCAGTATCATAACTTGGGTGTTTAAATGGAAGATGTGAAAAAAGAAAGGGGAGTCGTTTAGAGGTCCATCTCCGGATGTTAATTTTGAATCAGTAAAAGACTTCCCAATATCTCAGTCATCTGGGAGAGGAAACGTTTGTTAAGGGGAAAGGGAGAAAAAAGTAGTGAACTCCTTGGCAAGGGCAGCGGTTTATCCTTCTAGGGGGGAGGTCGACTTTGATTCTTTAAAAATCGACGTCGGGAGGTAGACTGGAGAACCCAGCAACCCAGGGGAGATCAACGGGAAAACACCTCTGTCAGCGAGGAGCACTATTGGAACACTGGGAGGAGCGTCGGGGATGGGATGAAATCTGAATTCAAAAAGGTCTCGATATCACGTCAAAGTCTTCGGGGGGAAGTCTGGGGGGCTTATTCGCGCGAGAGACAACCCTTCGGAGTTTGGTGAACAGAGTTTGGGAAAAAGAGGGATTCGGACTACTAAGAACCGGGGCTCTCCCGACACACCTTTAAGAACTTTTTTGGGAAAAATTGGCGAGGACAGGGCGGTGAACTCCAGAGTTCCCAACAGCGTACCTCCAGCGAAGGGAAGAACAATCATCGTTATGAGGAAGGAGGAACAGAGGGGTGTTGGGCCCACCGCCTGGGGGACGTAAAGTTCATCGGCCTGTTGGAAAGGAGTTGGCTTCATGCGGTCATCGCCAAGGGAAAAAAGCGGCTACTGGGACCCCGTTGTGGCCGGGAAAATAAGGCCACGGGAGAGGAATGGTCGCCATCCCGTCATTGAGCTACAACTTCAAACGCCCCATCACGAGAGGGATCCGCGCCCTCGAACGCCTACGTGAAAGAGACCCGTCGCCGAGAGAAAAGCCGCATTCTGACCGATGAAGATGTAAAGGGAAACGATCGCGGCGTTGCTGAGAAAGGGGCCGTCATTGAAAATCGTCCATCAGAAGGACCGCCCGTCGGGATAAATACCGAAGACATCGCAAAGACCCCTCGACCAATAAGGAGGCCGGCAAGCTCTTCCTCAACCGAGGGGGAATGATCTAGGGGAAAGCATCAGGCGCACGGGGGGAGACCAAAGATTGAAAGAAGAAAGTGAAAAAAGGGCATCCTCAGTACTGGGGCGAACAGCCAACACTTAACTGGGGGGGGAATCCCGAATAAAAAATATCCTAAGACCTCGTCAGAAAAGGAAATCACTGGCCATAGTACTTCTAAGAGGAGGAAGGGGGGGGGAGGTGGGGGCTTGAAGGAAGAACCATCAAAAGTCCAAAAGGTTTGATGACGGAAGGAGGAACCTCCCAAGGGGGACGCCGAAGATCGAAAGGGATTCTCCAACGGGGGAGCGCAAAACAAGACGGAATGGGGAACCTCCGTCCTGACTGGGGGTACTTTCAAGATTGGAGGGGGGAAGGAACGACCCCGTGATTCTGATTATCTCTCTAGGGGACCTATAACATTTGCAGGAGCTTCGGGTCGGTACACGGGGGAATAAAAGGCAGAGGGTCAGAATTGGCAGAACTTTAAGGGAGAATACCGTCAATGACGGGGGAAAGAGGCACTACCATCTACCGCAGGGGGACGAAAACTTCCGTACCACGGTGATTTGGCAGGAAAGAAGCAAAAAAATGAAAAAAAGTAAGAAGACCACCAGGTCCATACGGGTTTCACCCCGCTTAGGCATTGTCTGGGGGAGTTCATCAGAAAAGAAGCTGTTTAGAAAGAGGATTCCTGAAGTCATGAAAAAGGTCGAACCCACTCGCATCGGAGAGAAGGAAGATCACCCTCTATCACACGAAAAGAAAAATACTCAGGAAAACCACCTGTAACAATGGGAGTAGTCGGAAAAACCACCTACTGCCAGGAGTCTTCGTCTCGATACAGAAAAGTCAGGCTCTAAGGAATGTCCACGGAGGGTTAACCTAGAAAAAAGGATGCTTCGGGCGTAAGAAAGCACCTGCAAGGGAGGGTTTCTCTCAAGACGTTTCGCCAGAGTTTTGATGAAAAAAGGGAGGGCTTGAAAGAAAATCGATCAGCTTTACGGGGACGTTCCCACAAAGACTTTTAGGGGCCAATTTCGAACTAGCGATTCAAGGGGTCATGAGAGGGGTAGGGAAGGAGCAAGGGCCCGCCAGAAAAAAAAATCCTTCACTATCTTGTCGCCGCGTCAGAAAACGTGTCCAAGGAAAAAAACATAGGAAAGGGACGAGCCCAACAGACGCGGAACCATCGGACCTCCGGCAAAGGGGTTTGCAACCCCGTCCTTCCCGAGCGCAATTCCGTGACAAAAGTTCTTTTTGGGGGGGGGAACGCGATGAACTCCAGTCTCGGTGGAGGAGAATTGGCGAAGACTTCGGGGATCTATGCTGGCTACCAAGGCTTTTTCGCCCTCAGGGGGGGGGCGCGCTGAGTCCCCATAAAAAAGAGAAGTCGTTGGCAAAAGTGGAAGGCCCAAGGAAACTGATCAACCAAAGAGTGCACACGTGTGCCGTTCGGAAAGAAAAAATACTAGCAAAAGAAAAAGGGGTGAGGCAGGTCATCCAGGAAGACGAACCCAACCGGCGAGGGAAATGTTCTCAAAATAATAGAGGATGTCTCCAGGAACTGGGCAAGGTTTTCACTGAACCGGCAAAACCAAGGCAAAAAGGGGAAGAGGAAGTTGAAAGCTTTCTATGAAGGGGGAATCGATTCATTACGCGATTAATTGGGAGGCGTCATACCGCGAGGCTAGACGAAGAAACAACTGAAAACATCGGATGCCAACCCCAGCGGGGCAAAGACCCGGAACTGGCATATGCCCGGAAGATTGAACAGTTCGTCGCTCCGGGAAGGAGTCATTCCTTTGGAGAGTAGAAGTAGCTCGTAAACGGGGGGAAAGGAGAGAGGATACGTGATCTTGTTACGGGCAAGGGAAATCGGCGATGACGATGGGCAATATGCTTAGAGTCCGGAATGAGAAGCTGGCACCCGGATGTGTGTCATCTGGGCTAATTCGAATGCGCGGAAGGGGGGGCCAGGATCTTATCATCTGAAGAGAGGTGGAGCCAAAATTTGACAGGAATAGAAATCTTGGTGAAAGGGGGACTAAGAGAGAGAAGGAGGAGGCTTCCGGGGAGTTAACAGACACGGTGGGAAGCATCATTTAAACGGTTACTGGATCAAAGAATTATTTTTAATAACGAGTGAGCCGAGGTGGTGAGGAGAGGGAGAACGCGAAACCTTTTCCAAGAGCATCGATTTGGGAGGAGGCAACTTTGCGAAAAAATGGGACGAGGGAACGTTGATTGGCCCGATTCCGTGGGAGCCGTTACTGGAGGCGAGCTCTAAAGAAAAGGAAATCCTCTCACAGGAGCGCAATCGAAGGGGAGATAGGGAAACCTCCTTCTTCCAAGGCTCATTAAAAAATAAGCGTTGATTTTAGGTGGGACTACTAAGGCCAAAAGGGAGGAAAAGTGTCTCCTGCAGTAGCCCTCTACCTTGTAGAAAAAAAGACTTTTTTCAAGGGTAAGATAAAGTAAGGGGAAATTCATCATCTTAGGGGTGTCTCGAAAAGTGGAGGTTTGGGGGTGATAGAAGTCCTCTGCGCGAAGACTTCGAAAGAAATCTTCTGCTTTCCCGTGGTCCAACTACAAGAGGAGGGGCAAGGGGAAAAGGAAGGGACTCGTAAACCTTTTACCGAGAGCTCCACCCTTCTTGCTGGTGGGTCAACCTTACGCAAGGATCGAATGAGGGTGAGATGTTCGAAGAAGCTACCACAGGGAGGGGAGGCAAACTCTAGGAAAGCATTTAAGGGAGAAAGCTTTAATGGTTGCTGAGAAGGAAGAAAAATAGGGGGATTGTAAAGAAATCCTTTTCCATTCCAGGTGATATAGTATCTGGAGGCTATTACGCCGGGCCATGTCGGGTACTTGGGAGGGCAAGAAAAAGTGAAATAGATACTCAAGGGAGGTCTTGGAGCTCGTTGAGTTTTTGGGGGGGGGCAGGCGTCTTTTACTGTCGTGTGATTGGAGGGGGGGTCAAGACGGAGAGCTATTCGAGGGACTTCTGTTTAGGGGGGGGTGGGGGTTGGGCTGAAAAGAAGGACTGGATATGGCGTTAGGAGGTGATTGATTAATATCACAAAAAATACAGCTTTGTGATGTGCACTAAAAATCGAAATGGACCTCCTTTGGGGGGGAGTTATTCTCATGGGGGAAAACTGGCTTCCTTGGAGTGAACGAAAAAACCGGAGGGTTTCCGGGGGGGTTAAATCTTGTCGGATTCCGAGAGGGGGGTCGTGACACGAGTCCCATTTAGGAAGACGCTAACCTTTCTGTTCCGGGGAAAACTGCGAGAGTTGACCGGGGGTATGATATCCACGGTGCTCCGAGGAGACGAGCCTATCATCTTCCAGGAAGTGAAATTTTGAGAATCTCATATTACTGAACCCTGGGAAAGCAAAGAAGGGAAGGGGGGCTCGGGGAATTTGCCGCCTTAAAAGAAGGGCAGTCCACCGCCGCAGGACTAGGGGTGGGGACGCTTCCAACTTTTTGCCCTCAAAGGGGAGGGTTCGAAAGTTCGACCGGGGACCGGGGGGGGGCTTGGAAGGAGACACCTTCTTCTCCACAAGGGGTGCCGGTGATGAGGGAGGAGGAGGGGGCCGAGAGGGCTTGCAAAATAACAGGCCATATAAAAGGCGGAAGGGCCGAGAATCGGGAGGGGACGAGTTGGTCGAGGGCGTGCTTTCAGGGGTGGGGAGGGGCGATGCATGGGGCCTTCGCAGTAAGGGTGGGGGGGAGACTGCTGGCAGAATTAGGGATGCCCTTTAGAGGGAAATCAAGTATGTTCAGGTCGGAAGCATCAAGGAAAGGAAATCTTAAAAGAATTCCTCGGGGGGAGAGACCGGTTGAGGCCGACGCTTGAGACTGTAGGAGGAACCTTGCGACGGGGAAATGAGGGTTACGGTCTTTCGAAGGGGGGGTTTGACATTTTAGAGAAGAGACGGTCGGGGTTTCTTATGAAGATCAAAAAAGCAAAATAAGGGGGGGAGGCAAAAGCTGTCAGAAGAACCCTTCTGAGGGGGAAAGAAGGGGACGGCGGTTGAACTTCAAGGCGCCGGCGATAGGTTCAGGAAAGGGAATAAGGGAAAATGGGCTTCTCTCGCGGCAGACAAACTCTTCTGGGGCGGAGGTGGGAAAAGGTTTATTTCGACCTGGGCTGATTTCAAGCAGGCGGAAAGAGAAAGGAGAGAGGCCCCCCCCGGTGAGCCACGCTTGGGAGGTGGGGGGGGGTCCTATTCCCGAGGGAGGGCATGACGCCCCTACGGGAAAAAAGGAAGATTAAAAGGTCGCGACGGCGGTGAATGAAAAAATCAGGAATCAGGAAAGCGGGGAGGAGGGAGGATTTATTGTTCAGGGCAAACGCTTCTCTGTGGAGGGAAGGGAAGTTGGGAAAAAGGGAAATCATTTATACTTGTGTGAAAATGCGGTAGGGGCCAACCAAGAAACCTCTTGGGCAAATTGTTGCCTTCAGTAAGAGCCACGGGGAAAACCTCCGGCCATGTCTAACAACATCAAAAAAAAAAGAAGCACAGAATTTTATTTAGGACAGGCGCTACGCCCACCATATCGGAGGAAGAGGGGGCAAAGCGCCTTCGCCTTGAAGCGCATACGAAAAGGGGGGAAAGAGAATGGGGTCTCCCGAGTCGATGAAAGAGGGACATCACTCCGTTGCTAAAAGGGCAAGGCGGGGGATCTTCATCATCCACACCCGAAGAAAAGAACCCAACACCCCTTAGAGAAAACACTCTCAAGGGGCCAAACTAAGCTACCTAATAGGGGAGATATTCCTAAAAATAATTATCCTAGGGGGGATCATCATTCGCAAGGAAGGGACCGGAAAAAAGATTTCAAGACCAAGTAAAAGGGGTAGAAAGAAGGGGGACCCCAGAAAGAAAGAGTTACCCTTTCTACTGATTTTGTACAAATTATCCCGCAATCCCATCCCAGAAGAGGAAAAGCTGAAGTCCTTCCATGAGGGAAAAAACTTCGAGCGCAGGGGTGGGGGGGGGCCGCACGGGGGGGGGGAAAGAATCCATACCTAAAGGGACGGCGTGGAGAAGAATTTTAGCCAAAGGAAAAAAACATGGTATCTCACATCCCAAGCTGTAGGTCAAAAAAGAAAGAGAGGACCAAGGGGCCAGAAATGCTTTTTGTGAAGGGAAGGTTGGTTATCCGGTTCTTCAAAGGGAAGAGAAAAAGAAAACCGGGGGAGGTTACCTTGAATATGAGAGCAGTCCAAGAATGAAAGAATGCAGGAAGGGTATCGAAGAGAGTTTTCGGTCAACGGTAACGTGTCATAGAAAGGAGAAGGGGGGTGGGCCTTTCAATGACTTGTTCAAGACCGTCACGCCATAGAACAAGCCAAAAGGAGAAGAAGGGGGGTTATTGCGTTTTACCTAGCAGAAAAAAGACCAGGCTCGGAAAAGGGGGACATCCCAAAGGATCGAAAAAGAAGAGGCTCGTGATCGATGACACGCCGCAGTTTAAAAGAGAAAAGAAAGAAAAAGTGCAAACGACCATAGCCCAGGCGACAAAAAGGGGAAGGGCCATAAAGGAATCACACCCAGGAAAAGGGAAGACAGGAAACCTCCCGCGCCACCCTTTTCGGGAGTAGAAAAGGGCTCTTACAAAAAAATAAAAGAATGGGAGGGGCTCTCCGTCATCTAGATATAAAAAGGAAAAATAAAGGGAAGTAGGGATTATAAAAAAAAAGGAGCGGCGTCAGCACCTTCCATTCTTCAAAAAAGGAAATGAGTTAGTGGTCTAGTGGACGCATCAGAAGGGGGGGGGCAATTTCAGAAACCGCAACAAGAGAACTTGCTTACTGGGAGGGAACCCACCAGCAAAAAAAGTCCAATTTTGAAGTGAGCGCTCAGAGAAGTCAAAAGGAGGAGAGAGATGGGTCCCTCCGCAGAGCAAAGAGGGAAGGAACGATCTTCTAGAGGAGAAAGCATAGAGGGCAGCACCACCTCCATCTTGCGAAGATAAGGGAGAGACCCCAGAATGGCCTTTAAAAAAGGCCTCAGAAAGCCTCCAAGGTGGGGTCAAGCCCTTAAACCGGGAGGAGCGCGATTCACGGTACAGTTTTCAGGGGGAGGAAGTTTTTTGGGAACGGGGGGGAAAAAAAGTCCAAAAGGGCCTTCGCCTTAACTTAGGGAGACAATAGGAGCAGGAGAAAAAAGATCCCTCTTCAATTGGGAGGGGGCCTCTTTCTAGAAAGGAGGCCCAGAAAACTCTCAGAGGGGCCACTCATTAGTGCGCGGATCACAACGGGCCAGTGAAACGGAATACAAAAGAGCTCTTAACAGTTTTGAGACGGCTCCATTCCGCGAAGGAAAACAGGGCGTTTCTCAAGATTAGGTCAAAAAGAATGAGAAAAGGGGGGGGTGCTGTGTCACGGAACGGCACACAAGGAAGAGGGAAGAGTATGAGGTTCACCCCTCTGGAGGGAGCGTGTAAGGGGAGCGGGGGGGAGAAAAAAACTAGTGGAAAATTATCCGCAGGAAGGAAAGAAAGAGCTTCTCATTCGCCTCCTAGGAAGGGAGGGAACATCGGAACGAACTGTGCCACCCAGCTGATATGAAGGGGAACTGGGAAACAGGGAAAAGGTTCTAAAAAAAGAGGCCGGCCTTCAAAATGAGAAAAGGAAGGGGCAGCTTCGCCGTACTCTCTCACCAAAAGGGAAGAAGAGGAAGAGATGAGAAAAGAAAATGGAGTGAAGGGAGTTCGCTAGGAAAAGCAATAATGAGGAAAGGCTGCCAGTTCCAGGTCCTGAGCAAGGGGGGGGGGGAACTTTCAGAAAAAAAATTTTTTGCGCTGGTGCGCGCGCCGAAAAAAAATGCCGGGGCGAAAAAAAAATTCAACTCTGCTGGTGGAAGATGATCGAGGCAAGAGGGGAAGAGGTAAGCGGGGACTCATCTCCGCGGCATCTAGGTTGAGGGCTGCCGGGGAAGGGGAGGGAGTTAAAAAAAGGAACATCAGCAGTGAAAAAGGGACTTCGCCCATCCTGAGGAGAGGAAAAAACGCGGGGGGGGGTCGTGGAAGCGCAGGACTATGGGAGAAACCAGCAGAGGAAGTGGTAAGAGTGAGTCCCCTTTTGAGACAGGGGAGAAACGAAATCCTGGGCTTTTCCTGAAAAAAGAAGGGGGAGCTTGGGATGGTGCCGTTACGTGGCTCGTGCATAGGAGAAGCTTCCATCTTAGATTGGAAAGCTCTCCTCAAAAAGAGGACGGAAAAAAGGAGAAAGGGAGTCTTTTCCTCGAGTCCCAACCGAAAGGGGGAGGGGAGAGCAGGTTTTTCCAAAAAATTTTCCTTAGAAAGGCGTCCGCTGTCTTTTAAAGGGAGGGAGGGGGCGAGAAAAATATTTATGGGGTTGGGGACGGGAAAAGGGAGGGCTGCTGCCCGAAAAGAACGTCTCATATCAGTTAAGGCGATGGAGCTTCTTCTTTCCCAGGGAAGAAAACAATCTAGGAAGGCGCCGTTGAGCAGATATGAAGTGGAGCTCGGGGGGTGCTGGTGGGACATACTTAAGAGAGGCATTTCTTTTGAAGGGGAAGGAGGTCGAAAGGATCTAAAAAAAGGACGGGAATGTACAGGATATCGAGGAGGTCACGGAGTTACTGTTTTCTTAAAACGAGAAGGGTGTCAAGTGAGGGGGAAAAAAAAAAAACATTGGGGGGGGTCTAGAGAGGAGGGAAACTGGAATTATCTTTATCGGTGTCAGTATTAAGGAAAGGCTCATTTGTCGTCTTTTTTTAGGAGGTGGGGGGAGGCTGTTACGGGGCGTGTAATTTCGTAGGGACACGAAATCTCTAGAGGTGTTTTTCGCTTTGCGGAGGGAGGACTTACAAGGGGGCTTTGGTATATTTTAAATCAACTGAGTAGTTTGAGGGGATAGATCAAAAAAAGGGAAACAAGGAGTTATGTGAAAAAAAGATCGTCCCAAGGAATGGGGGGCGGAGTACGCTAAGGGGTTTCTTCCTTCCCCCTGGTGCACATGAGGGGGAAAGGGGTAAGGAAGGGTGTCGAAAAAAAAAAAGCGATGGTCGTGACGGGAAAAAACCTTGAACGGTCTGGTCAAAGAAGAACAGCGAAAGGCTGGCCCAGGGCGAAAGGGAGGGGAAACCCTCGGCGACGAAGAGGAGAGCGAGCATCGGCCATGTTCGTCCGGTGGGAAAAAATTCCATGTACCCCTTTGAAAGCGCAGGGGGAGAACAAAAAGTTTGGAAAGGAAAAAGCCCTGCACGTCCACCTCCGGCGACACCTTCTTTTCAAGGGGGGGAGGGAGTCTTGGGAGGCGCCTCCAAGAAAGGGGCAGGTGATAGGAAGGAGACGGTTTTCTGGGGGGGTCTTGGGGAAGGCCAACCTCTTAGAAAGAAGGTTTGAAGGGGCTGTAGATTAGAAAGTTGGAGAATGAGGGAAGTGCGTCAAAGAGGATCCGCCCGAAGAGGGCCGCTATAGAATTGGGTGAAACCGTGGACTCGTCAAAGGGGGATAGGGTGCTCAATTTTGTCCCATCCGCGCCAGGCCGCTGTGGATTTAAGAAGAATTTCCAGTACAGGGCCCTTGTACTTGTCGGTGCAAAGAACGATGATGTTGAGTCTGTAGCATCCGCGCATGCTGATTGGAAGAGAAAAGGAGGCATAGATCCTCCTCCCGGTTGGGAGAGCGGAAGAGACGTGTTTTCTCTGTTTAAAAGTCCTGGTGGGGGAGGGGCTGGGCGGAGTGAAAATCGAGGGCGGGGGGGGGGTTTTCTTCATCAGATCAAAAACACGACTTCCCTTTCGTAAGAGAAGGGACAACCTGGAAGAAGGCTCACTATTGACACATTGTTCAAAGGTAAAGGGAGCGGGGAGGTAACTGGAGGCTCCTTCTATATTGATCGCTATCACTGGGGGGGGGTACACGTATTGAGTGGGATGTTTGTCGTTAGCGGGCGGTCGAAATAAAAGTTTGGCAGGTTTTTCCAAGGAAGGGGTATGTTCGGAGGGGGAAGGGCGAAGGACTTGCTCATAGAGTCAGAAGAAAACCGGAGAATCTCTTTTGAAGGGGAGGGGGTGAGAAATTCCCGCAAAAATCGAGAAGGTTCCCAAAAGGAAAGAGGGGATCCCCCACTCCCTTGGGGGGGGAGACTGGAGGATCAATCTCTCAGTCGACACAAAAAAAATTAGGAGAGATAGAGGGGTTGATGGCCCACCTCCTTCTCGGGGGGGAGGGAAGGAGTCTGTTTTAAAAGTCATGAGTCATTGGGGGTTCTTTCATCGGCCACCCCCTAAAAGGGCGCTTGGGGTTTCCTTAAGGATCGGCAAAAAAGGGAGTCTTCCAAGACTCCATCCCTCAAGGTTCCTCCTAAAGGGAATGGCCACCATCAACAAACATCAGTTTGATGGAGGGGGGGGGGCCTGCAAAGGAATGCCACCAAATCTAAAAAACTGAGGGGGGATCTATGAGAAAAAAGAATTATCTCCCTCATTAAAAAAAGACGCTAAAGAGCCAAAAGATTAAAGGGAAAGGTTTCACAGCACCAGCGGGTTCTCTACAGAGGGAGGGGGGCTGTTCATCGCCAAACCACTGAAGACCGAAAAATCCAATGAAAGAAAACCATATGAAAAGGAAGCCTCTAATTCAAACTACGTCAACATGAGAGAGGGCCTCAAACAGGAGCTTCATTCTCTATGGGGAATATTAATCGAAAAAGAAATGATAAAAAGACATCATCGTCCGCGTCGATGGAAAATGAAGGAAGAAATCTGACCCCATCTTGAACGGGAGACGGGTGCCCAAAAAAGAATACAACTGTTCCAATGCCAAGGAAACTTCATCGAAGAGGCAAAGAAAGGGTGTTGGGGGCACTTTAAGTTATCCTCTGCAAGAAGATAAAGAAAAAAAAAGGAACAGGGATGGGAGCGTAACAGCCAAGTACTCCCAAGGACTAAAAGTCTAACAAAGCCAAAGAGGGGGCGCCCAAATGTTTGAACAAAAAATACTGCGAAAAAAGGGAAAAGACCGGGAGAAAGAAGTCGTTGAACCTCTGCCTGGGCTTTGAGGAAGGGGGAGAAAAACTTTGGTGAAAAAACCCTTTATTCTTTTGAAAGGGGGGATGAGCTGCAAAGGGGGAACCGGCAGAGAAAAGGGGCTTTCGTCGCAGGGGTCGAACCGCCCATGGGGAAAAGGCTCCTTCATAATGTGAGGGATGCGAAATTTGACCAAAGAGGCGTGTTCAGAAAGTCCTCCCTCCGAAAAGTGTACAAAACCACATACGTTTGATGGGAAGGAGAAAGGGGTGTGAAAAGTAAGAAGAAACCATTCTTTGAAAGGAGGATTTACGACCTTGTCGTGTGGTTCTCGGGGGAGGAAAAACGCCGGGGGGGATCCCTATCAACCTGACGTAAGGAAATCCCGTACCAGAATCAAAAAAGAGCAAGAAAGGCCATATCACCCTCAGCATCCCTTCAGGGGACTGAAAACTCAACCGGGGGAAGTCCCTACAACTAACGGGGGGGAGGAGTGAAGGAACTACCCTGAATCCAGAGCATAGGGCAGATATAGAGGGAGACCAAATTTGATGAAAAAGGATTTATGACATAATTATGTTCTTCATCACATTCAATCTAGCCTAAAAAAAAGGTAATTGGATATCTCATTTTGAGCATCCCTCCTGGGAGGGGGCAATGGGGCATCTCCCGCCACCAGCAGTAGGATATGAGGTCTTGCAACAAAAAAGGGTTCTCTCCCAGTCAATTTCATTTATCTAAGAGGGGGAAATCAGGAAAGGCCTGCGCGAGATTGGGGAGTCGGAAAACCGCAGCTAAGGAAGAAAAAAGGAAAGCGCTTCTGTCTCTAGAGAAGCCTGGATATCACGGGAAAAGAAAACACTCCAAGAGAACCCTTCGCGCCCGCACAGAGCTTGGAACTTTAAAGGGAGGAAAGAAAAGGGGGGCAACCCGTCTTAAAAAAGGCGATCCTTTACGCAAGGATGGAAAAGGGGGCTTGGCTTTTGAGGGGAACAAAAAAAGTTTCCTTCGCCGGTCAGGCCAGGAGTGAAAGAAGGGGGAATCGAGAAAAGGGAGGCTTTTCGCCCAGCGTCACTGGGGAGCGCCCTGCTATAGAGAGAAGGGGAAAAGAAAAAGTTTGTCCGCCAGGGACCAACCAGATGACAAAAGAAACGGTCCGGGAAGAAAAAAGACAAGAAAAAGAAGGTTGGAAAAATCCTCTCTCCACAGAAAACCTCCTGGAAAAGTGAAGAGATTGGGGAAAAGGTGAACCTTTACAATGATGCTTCTCACTAGGGGGGGAGGGAACTCAAGAAAGCCGACATCATATTCCGCTGAGTATTTGAGGTCACCAAAGCCGTGGTCATTTCTGTCCACAAGAGAGGGTGAATTTCTCAGGAAAGGAAAACCGGAGAAAAAGCCTCTCGCGCCACAATCGACAACGAAGGGAAGGGTCGAAAAAAAAAGGACTCAGCCAGAAGAAACCGTCATCATATTTAACATGGCGTCGCGCATCGCGGAGGAAGAAACAGGAGAAGAAAAGT
>Ga0179591_1303173_pt1 | contig 13205 bp, 9 predicted proteins | sample CZOMad2_1_08_16f_FD_182891 | JGI IMG/M metagenome (GOLD analysis project Ga0179591, IMG submission 182891) | Vadose zone soil fungal communities from Angelo Coast Range Reserve, California, USA - CZOMad2_1_08_16fungal (PacBio error correction) | ecosystem: Environmental > Terrestrial > Soil >...
CGAGCCGCGACGGGGAAGAATGGCAGGAGAAGAAGTCCGGGGTGGCGGCTTGGACACTCGCACGAAAATGGAACGGCAGGAGCCGTTTACCGGCGGGGCAGTACGTCACTGCAGCGCTCAGTGTAAACTAAAACATAACAAAGCATCTCTCAAAGCAAAGCAAAGGGGGAATGACTGAACGGTGATGGGGGGGAGACTCAAGCTACACATCGCAGTAGGCGGTTGCAGGAAGGCCCAGAGGCTAATCAAGTGAACCAGATGGCCCTGCATCATCAGTCCGAGGAAAAAACGACGAGCCCGACCCGCAAGGGGTATACCCCGACAGGCGGAGAAACGGCCACAGGTAAGTTTTATAGAACGGGCGAAAGTGCGAAGGGAGGAGATTGTTAAAAGAGAAAGCCTTAAAGTCGCTTCGCACGCCGACCCCCGTGGGGTGTCATCGAGGGCGTGGCACCAATATGTGGGGGGGGGGGGGAGGGGTCGGTAACGGCCGTTGAAGGGGGCCCCGTGCTATGGGCCGATTGCTAGGGGTCTGACAGAGGCGTGGGACGAAGAGTTTTACGACATGCATTAAACAACATTAAGAAAAGTACCTCAGAGGAGGAGCATAACCGACGCAATCCATCCGACTTCGTATAACGTGGATTAAAGGGCGGAGATCCGTTTCCCCCAGGCGCTCACACCAAAAAAAAAAAGAGGACAGGGGGGAAAGTTAACAACCATACATGAGTACCCTTGTGGGGCGTGCCACTTGTAAAGTAAACGGGGAAGGTAAGGAGAATGATGCGGGGGAGGAGGTCAAACGTCCTGCACCTGCTCGCAAAATAGATGAGGAGTAACTACTCAGTGGAGGCCTGAGGGGACAAAAGAGGGTTGGAAAAACCACAAATACCCGGTCAACGTTCGAGTGCCTTCGCGTGTCCCGAGAAGGGAGGTACAGTCGAGGGTCGGAGGGAGGCAAAAGAGGCAAAAATACCGGCAAAACTCAGGGGACTCCTTCCGGGGAGTACCTCTAGAGAGTGGGGGATCGGCTCGAGCAAATGAGAGAAGAATAGCCGTCGAAAAACGGACCTCGTATTGGTACGAGGGAGACGCCGAACGGTGACGCGAGCAGGAGACGCGGGGGGCAGCATGGAGGGAGGGAAAGACACGGGTAAACTCAGAGTCGCTGTTGTAGTAACTCAGGGCCCCGAACGCAAACCGTCGTTTCTGCGGAAGCGGGAGGGTCGGGTGGAACGGGATAGCGCTTCCGAACCACTCTACCCCATCTTCTTCGGGAAACGACATAAGAAACGGCTGGGGGGGGGGCCGATGGGAACCCGAGATGGGGGGGATAAGGGACGGCAAAACTGTTGGCGGATCCCACCGGGATATGTTCAAATTGTGGGCATGAGGAAGACTCCAGAAAGGCCGAACACCCCAACAGCCAAAAAATACTTGTACCTCGTAAAGAGGCGTGCCATCGGACCGCGCGAAAACGGTAGGGGGAAGGTGTGCGGAAAGGGCTGAGATCTCAGGAGGTCATACCGAAAAATTGTTTCCTCCGTCGCGCAGGAGGGGGAATTAGCAAGGGAGGGAGGAAAAAAGGAACCGACCGAAGCACCGAACCCTGCCCGACCAGTATTATCTGATAAGGGCCGTCAGTTGGAAGTCCCTGGCGAACGTGTCGTACCGGACGTTTTCAGTGGGTCGGACGTTGAGTAATTCCGAGAGCCGCCAAACGTCACCAGAGAAACGACGCAGGGAGGCTCAATACGCGGTGGCGTCAAGATGCAGTGGCCTTCGAAACAGTCTAGACCTAAAAAATAGAGGAGTGTCAGAGAAAAGGCGCGTTGAGTACCTTCCCGCTAATCAAAAACACAGTGAAAAAAGGCCAGCGTTCAGGAATTAGTAACTCGGCTGAGGAGACATAAGCCGAAGCTTTGTGTTGATTAGATGACAATATCAGTGAACAACCTGCTCAACACACACAAGAAAGGCCGAAAAAGCTGCTCGTGCACACAACTCGTCAGGGGACCCGTTGTGCGGCGAGTCACCCACAAAAGGAACCATTCCTCTAAACACGATAGTCAAGGGAAGGGCATACGTATTGGCGAGGGGAGCCTAAGGGGTCGGAAACGACTATACTGTCGGCCGAAGCACGTGCGCCCTCCTGCCGTGAGGTGGAAGTTTGGGGAAAAGAGACGGATCTCCGGGGGGACTGGACCAAAGCGAAGATCAAAAGAAGGCGGGAAAAAGGAGAGTCTTGGAGGACCTTACGGCCTTCAGGACGAAACTACATTCTGTGGTTTAACCCTAACGAGGAACGAAGGGGACAGATTCCAAACATCCCGTACGGGCAGAACACTCCGAGGAAGGAACCCCAATGTCAGCCGCGGACGTAGATCTCCAGCAACCTTAGAGCCGTGCGCGAGGAGAGAGGACCATCGCATTGAAAGCCGTCTTTCGTACGAGCAAGACGAGGTGTCGCAAGTGGGGGGGAGCCGGGAAACCACCTAGCTGGTCATTATGTAAAAAGAGAGGAAAGAGAGAGAAATTTTCCTTCAAAAAAGAGCTATGTACGGCGAAGGGCCACTAGGGAAAGACCGTAGACTGCCAAAACGGAAATCAGCGAACGGCGCTTATACAGGGTCAAGGAGGGCCGAGAGGCGCAGGAGGGGTTTTGTCAGGAGGGGGAAGTCGGAAAAGAACGAACGAAGAGGGGGACATCTCTCGAACGCTAATGCAGGGTTAAAGAAGAATGAAGGCGGAGACAGAAACGACCGGCCGGACAGGTACAGATAGCAAGTGTCATCTGGTGAGCGCCGGAATAGTCGTAAAAATCACTCATTATAGCGTCTCACAAAAGGGTGCACAACTCAACAGTCGAGAGAAGGAAAAGGGTGACCGTTCGGAGAGGGGGAAGGTAGAGGAGCGACAGGCCGGCCTCCCCTACTTGGGTCACACATAGAACGGGTGAGGAAGGCTTTAGAAAACGCCTGGCCGGAAGTGTGGGGAGGAGGAGGGGAACAGGACAATGACTAGAGGTGCGATCAGCATGTTTGGGCAGGGGGGCCTCATCAGACAAGTTCTCCTAGAAGATAACTGAAACGGATGTGAGGCGGAGTGAATAAAGCGGCTGCGAAATCCTAACTAGAGATTAAAACTTAGTGACTTGACAGTAGCAAATCTCTGTATAAGAGCCGGTAGAGGAGGTGTGGGTAATGCGAAGGGGGGATGGACTATACAGTGGTAACAACACGTCCGTGCTGGCCGGCTCAAACCTCCGGACGTCGGGATCTACCGGGGGTCGTGTTGAAGACTCGGGCCGGCGTCAGGTCAATATCAACACAGGAAGCCGTCCACAGGCGCTATTCCGACACGTTACCACAGAGGGAGTAAACTCTATCCGGGTGGGGAGATGCCAACTTGAGGAATGTATTTCATGCGGAGGGGAGGGAGGAACTCGGTCGCTCCAAGGTGTCGGATAGTACCATCCATTTAGAGGTCCGAGGAAAAAAACGAGCCGTTTAAGAGACCTAAAGGACGCGGAATTCCGTACAACCTAGAAGAAAAGTCATCGATGTACACCGAGTAGAGTCCGCGGGAGGGGGAAGTTGGACGTAGTGTGCATAGTGCATACTGGCTTCTTGCATTTAACAGTCCTTTCCGTGGCGTAGAAAGCACCGGGAAGGAGAGTCAAATCAACCCCTCTCCGTTCTAACAAAATTGTCCACCCGCTTAGAGAAAGTAAGCGCCGAGCGGCTCGTCGAACATCAGGGGGACAACACCAAAAAAGACGAGAAGATCAAGAAGGTACTCCGCTGCGGGCAACAGTTAGAAGGCTAACAGCAATTTAAGCCGTCCTGTTACGAAGGGGGAAGGGAGAGATCCTACACCCCGACCGTCCACTATCAACGAGAGGAGGATTGTCCTCCCGGCGATAAAACGTTGCTGCTGGATACGGGAAAAAAAACAAAGAAAGGTGCCACCGCGGGCTCGGGAGTACCGAAAGCCAAGAGGGAGACTCGGAAATGAGAAGGCAAGATGCTGGATATTCAGGTCAAAAAAGGGCAAGAACAACCAGAAAAATCTATCTTTACCTTCTCAAATCCAGCAGGGGAACCAACAAAGGCAAGCCAGGATAGAGAGATTTGAGGGGCCGGATTAACACAAACCGAGCCGATGCGCACAGGTAAAGGCGCCGTGTGCTTCCTTCATGGACTTAAATAGGAGCGAAGCGAGGGTAAAAGTCCTTGTCCGCTCCACAGTACGACGTAAACATACGAGAAGAAAAAAGGGGACAGACAAAGGGCGTGGAGGGGGGTACCTCCCGACGTTCGTTGGAGGATATCAGGGAACGGGAAGGGGGGGGGCCACAAAGTCATATGGACTCCGAAAGACCGGAGATAAAGAAGTCATTTCGGATGACCGGGGAGATGAAAGCAATCGGGAAAGCAGGAGAAAACGACCTTGCTGTCCACGAACCGACGAGAGCTGCACGGGTACCTACAAGTAAATCAGCAGAAGAGGGTCACACGCACAAAAAGGACAAAAATGAAGGCCTGGACCTTCCCGTTACGAAATAAGGGCGTCCCCATTAAAATTAAACCTTTAGACGGCGGCGTAAAAAGAATTGGGTCAAGATCCTATATCGCGGTAAAGGGCCGGCACCCGGCAGGACCGTAAGCTCCAACCAGGAAAGGATTTGGCGAAGACGGTCGTGGTGAGATCGGCCAAATTAGGCCGGAAGTGCAGAGAGAGTGAAGGAGGAAGAAAGTAAGCCGGATCGGATACGAAACTCTGCCGGCCAGCCGGGAAAGCGAGGATACGAGAGAGTAGGGACAACCACCAACCCGCCGGTTCCCCGGGGGCAGCGGGGCGGTCCCGCACCCGTCACGTCCTAACGGCGCTGGGAGAAAACTTCGGGAGGAAAGGGATCTGGGAAAAAAACGTCATAAACCCCGCGAAGCGCCCGGGTCAAAAGCGCTAGGGGAATCCAAAAGCCACTCGGAAGCACGGTCACGAGGTACAGAGAGCCTCAACGCTGAGGCGAAAAGAGAAGCACACACAAAGGAGGGGAATATATCATCGCCCGCCGAGACGGAGCAACCTGAACGCTTACGAGGGAGGGAGGACGACGAGGTTGCTTCTTTGATCACTCGAGGGGGGGTGACCCTGGCTGCACACTTCCTCCTCTGCGAACCGAGGGACAAGGAGACAAGTATCTTCAAGAGGAGACGGGGACAATACGTGAAACCGCGAAGCGACCAGAAAGCACCAAAGGGTTTGTGGGGCGGGTTTTTGGGCAAACTATCTCCAGCGAATAAGAACTAGAGGTGGGGGAGAGCAGGAACTTTCTTATTATCAGGGAAGGAGGGAGGGGTCGATATTCATCACAATGAAAAGCGGCACCTGCGCCCGACCAACTGACAGAAGAATCAAAAAATTCGGGAGAAACCTAAGCCCTGGCTTGTTGGGAAAACGTTACCGGGTCGGAGAAGGTGGCTCGTCCGAGGGGATACAGGGAAACACTTCAAAAGGAGGATGAGCCAAACCTCCTCCTGCATCCCAGAACTGCTCGGCACTCAAGGGACGGACGGGGAATTTTCCTAGATGGTGTAGTAAAGTGAGTGCGGGCAAGTGGTACTTGGTGCGCGTACTCGTCTCGGAAGAAGGGGGAGAGGGGAGAGGGGTACCGAAGGTTCTTATTCGGCTCATCCTCCAGAAGATTGACTCCGGTAGTGAAGGAAAAACTGGGAGCGCAGAAGTACCGGTCAACCTCTAAATCGAAATAGGGAAAACTTTACAGGATAAATTACCACGTTGTGTCCACTGGTCTTTAAGATGAGGGGTGGGCAACCGAGATTAAAGAATAAGTAAAAGAGGCAAACTGTCGGAAAAGAGGGGGGATGCTAAGGCAACGAACACTCCCCTGGGGAAAGGGGAAGGGGACGTCAGAGGGGTTTGTGATAACCGACAAAGCGGTATGTGTACACAACTCCCCCAACAAAACACACAAACACCCCACAACCAAAGGAAGTGCACCATGAGACAAAGGGAGATCTGACGTTACGAGGAGTCGTCCGGCAACAGGAGGGAAACGACGAGTACTCAGTGGACGGCTCCTTTAAAACAAGATCCTCTAGGATGGGAGGGATGAGGAAAACCGGCCACTGAGAGACGGACGCATGCTGAACCACGGGAAAATAGCAGACGAAGGGTATACTCGGAAGCGGACAAAAGAAGTCTTTCTGGAAGGCGTACTAGATGTGTTCGCGTCCCTGACAGAGGTCGCCTTCAAAAAGGGAGGGGCAGGAAGGTACGCGCAACGCTCGCAACAAGATAGGGATAAACGGGGGAATCTCAGACTGATGGGAAGAAGCCTGCAAGCACCGATATAGAAGGGTCAACGACACGGGGCGAAGAACATCTTTGTCGCACTCGCAATAGAGGGGATAAAAAGTGGAAAGAAAAGGGACGGGTGCTCGCCGGGCGCTGCCCAGGATCTTTCAATGGCTGCCTCAAGTAACAAGGAAGGAGAACACGCCGCCCCAATGACCAACGAGGGAATACAAAAATGCAACCTGATACGATCTTAGGAAGGTGGGCCTCTCGGGCAGGTAGGGCCTTGACTAAAATACTTTCATACACGGAACTAGGGGGCAGTAACGAGAAGCGCTTTGTACCAGGTCACCGGGGAATCGAAAGAAAGACACCAGAACACGCCTACACTAGATTCACCACAACAGAGGACCCCGGGGGGAACGTCGACTCAGGGAGACATGGAGGAGTAAAGGTAAGCAGGTGAGGGGAGGGGACGTTCTCGGGAGTAAATGAACAGAGCCAGCAAATACTCAAAGGATATAGAAAAGACAAGGGAGGAGAACTCCTCTTTATGGACGGCCAAAAAATAAAGTCCGTCGCCCTTTTTCTATATCCAGGAAGCGTTTACCAAAGAAAAAAATAGCAAAGGGACGTGAAAGCTATCAAATCGAGGGGAAAAAGCTACGGGGGAAAAGGGGGCACGAGCAGACCAACAAGCGGAGTAGCATATCGGGGTATCGGCACTGTGCTTGGTTCAGAAGTAGAAATCCGCTTGGGGTTGACAGGAATTATGCAGATAGAAAGTTGGTGATTTGCCTCCATCCGTTCAGCCAAACAAATCAGAACGCTAGGCAAGGTTGGAAGGGTGGAGAACCCTCGGCAAACAAAGGGGATTTCTACCGGAAGTCTACCAGAGATAGAAAATTAGTGTCTGAGTAGTTCAGGTTTCCCAAGACGAATAAATGAGACCATACATGCCGCACTTCAAGAGGAGAAGGGGGGGACAAAGGTTCTCCGGAGGGGAATAGTTTGCACCGAGAAAGAGAAAGGAAGTTCGGCAGGACTCCTAGGGAGGCGAGAGACCAGAAGGTGACAAAGGGCGTAGTAGGGGGAGAGGGTGACACAGTCGTTCAGACTGCCGGCAAAGATCGCGCCTACATGATTGGGGGGTGACCAGCATGAGCGAACTCGGATCAGATGGCCCTGCAGGTACTTTTAGCGTCCCCCGATCAAAGTCAAACCCACATGTCAGCCTCATTCTAAACCAGCAGGGAAGGGACCGGGAGGAGAGGATCAACTGTGAAGGAATCGGGTGAACGAGGCGTTGACGGAGGTATCATTAGTGGAAGGCATATGGTATTTGAGGGTCAGGGAAGTCGAAACAACAGGGGAAAAAGCATGCTGAAGAAAACACTAAAATCACATTTGACTGCCTAGTAAGTAACTTATCCAAAGGGGCCGGAGGCAAGGAGACTCTACGAGAGAATAGAGCATCGCAGAAAGACCTATGGAGGAGGGCAGGAGGTATGTTGTTGTCCAGGACATCGGCGTTGGTCTGGGGATACCGCTAGAACTGGAAAGGAGGACGCGAAATGTAAACAGAATTGTCGGTATTCAAGCTGAAGGAATATCAAAAGGCAGACACAAGGGGAGGGTGTCACTACTTTTGATCAAACCTAGCGGGAAGGTTAACAGAAAAGGTATAACGTCCGTGACAAGGACTGTTCACGCGCATTGGGAGAGGACAGAGGGGTGCGCAGTTCGGACAAAAGTGGGCAGGACGCAGTGGAAACTCCGATGTTGGCCCCGACTAGGGGGGGAAGAAGCATTGGTTGGGATCCGTCCAGGTAAGCAACACTGTTGGGGCTGTCAGCTATGCCACCGGTCCCCGGACGAGGGGGGTGGAGCAGGCAGAGTTGCTGCAGGAGAGGTGGAGCAAAGAATAAAAGGTTAAGAGGACCTATAAGGAAAAAATCCGCCGTGACGAGAAGAGGAACGAGCTGAGAATAAGACTAGACAAAAAAAAAAACACAGAGGGGAAAAGAGCCATAACTGAAGTCAAGAAGGGGGAGGGAAAGTGGGGGACTAACAAGAGCTAAGACGGTGTGGTGTGAAACTCCGGTAGGCAAGGGAAAAAAAATGGGGACCTTCAAAGGGGAGGGCCGGCTCCAAAGAGTGGCGCACAGATCCGTGGATAGATGCATTGCGTAGCGGCGCCTCTTAAAAAAGAACGGAACTTCCAGGGCGGTATTCCAGCGGGGTACATTTCGCAAAGAACGCTCCCACAACTTTGATAGGTTACAGGAGGCGCCCTTAGGTGGAAGACAGGGGCTTCGGCATTCGTCGCGCTCAACCACATGTTGGTACTGCAGCACGAGGCGCTGCCGGTAGGTCCCCAAGAGCAGGTGAGACGGCTCAGATAACCGACCCCGAAAACTAAGAAGGCCTGCTTGTTTCGCCGACGGATAAGACAGTGTACGGTCGGGGGTGATCGGTCCGTCACACCGGAAAAGGGCTTCAAAATCCAGGGGGTACAAAATCACCTTTAACCTATGGGGGGAAGTCGCTCACCGGAAAGGAATCCGGGGCTAAAAGAGGGCTTTGGGAAAACTTGTCACTCTTAAAACCATCGGAACTCGTCCTGGGAGAGGAAGTGCTTTGAAGAAGGCACCAACACGTAATAAGAACTCTCCTTAGGACGGACGGGGCAGGACCGCGAAAGGAGTTTAAGGAGAGTGCTTACGTGGGCCGGGCCGAAACTAACAACAGAACAACAAGAAAAAGTCGCGATCACTGCGAGGGAGAGAAGAGGGCGATACCAAAGAGCTAGGTGCATCAGGAACACAGGAGAGGGTAAAAGGCGAGCAGCTGGAGGATCGTATAGGGGGACAAAAAGCAAGAAATTAAAACGGAAGAAAGAAGTGGGATGATCTTCGTTTCATCAGTTAACAACCTCAGAAGACGATAAATGAATCCGGGGGCTCAGTGCAGACGAACTCTCTCAGGTTTGACCTGGATCACAAAAGGAGAAGAGGGGCGCAAAGCCGCCGACAATCAGGACTAGCGACGACCATCCTTAACGCGTGTAGAGAAGTTACTAAACTGAACGGGGGAGAAAACTCATTGTCTCAGAGGCCACCACCTGGGACAACAGGTAAACCACCTGGGGGTTGTGGTAAGAAAAATGTACCTCTGGGTATCTCTGTGGAGAGGCGACCGGTACCGGATACGCCGAAATAGTGTCATCACTTGTGCCGAAAAGGACGGAACTCAACCAAAATCAGGAATGCGCAAGCGGGAGACGGTAGAGGAAGGAAAAGGACTTCCACCCGTGACATGTCCCTTATTAACGAAATACAGGAGCAAGGGGACCCATAAAAAAAGGGAACGCCCCCTGTACCAGCAAAAATGAGAAATGGGAAAAAGTACAGTGAGCGCCGAGAAAGCGTCAACCCTGCCCAGGAGGTAGGTTCGACGGCGAACCAGACGTACTTGTTACGGTATAATCATAGATCGGAGGGGCGCCGAGACACTAAACCCGGAGAAAAACCACAAAGGCTGAAGGGCGACCTATGTGTCCAAGACGTCGGGAGGGGGAGTTCCTACCACGATTTTGATAAGTCTGACCAAGGGGGGCACCGCCCCTATAGTTAGCTACCAACAAAAGCTCATGGATAAGGGGGGACACCAACACTGGGGTCCCCGTTCGGAAAGGGTAGCGTGGAACAGCAGGGAAAGCTTCTCTGCGCTGTTTCTAACAAAAAAAGATAGCGGGGGGGACGACGGGCCGGGGAACGTCCTCAACTCCTCGTACCACCTGACGAGAAGGAAGAAAGGTAACCGAGTGCCGACCAAGGGAACGCCAAAGGAAACGACACGAGAGGAAATTCTTCATGGCTAGAGTGCTAACCTATCTCTAACCCCAAGAGAGAAAGAGAGAATCAGTGGGTTCTCAGAAGAATGTAAATGTCCGGAACCCAACTAGTGATTAATCTCGGAGGGTGGACAATCGCGAGGTGACCCGGGCGGGTCGAGCAGGGGGGTCCGCGGGAAACGCGGGAAAGTATCCGGAGATAACACGATATAGTGGTGAACAAGCCGAGAATTCCCAAGGATTGGAAACAGCGCCCTCGCCTCAAAAACTTGACCGTGCAGGTCTGGTGGACAACGACAGGACAGAGGAAGCATAACTGCTTTCAGGCAAGACCGCGTCGATACAACCGAGAAAAATGGCTATGACCGTCCATCAAGTCAGAAGGACTTCCCGAAAAAGCAAGAAAGGGGGCACATCACTACGAAACTCCCACCAGCCTTGACGAGTGGGGAGGCCGGAACAGGAGGGGGTTGGGGACGGGCCGGGAAAAGAAGGAGGAGGAGGAAGAAGACACGTTCCCGAAGCGCAACGCCTCGAACCTAAATCATGCGGGCAAAGGGGGGAAAGAGCGGATACTTAGAGAACTTAGAAGGAACGGCATGCTTCTAACTGGTGTACTATGGAAATGGAGGGGGGAAAGGGATCTGGAATCTTTCGTGCAGCATTTCCTCGGCGATGGACACGGCTGCAGTACGCCGGAAAAGAGACTCTCACACGCCATAAATGGCGTCAAGAGGTTATAACATTGATGAAACGGTATCGGTCCTGACAGTAAATAAGGGATCGAAAAAAACGGGGGAAAAATTTGTTGCGGTCCTACTGATACAAAACCAAAAAAAGTGTCCCACGTGGTCTATCTGAGAGGGGTTGGAGGAGAACGCAGGAGGTTCTCTTAACCTCCCAAGAGGGCCTACACTCGTTAAAGAGGAGAAGCCGGGATAACATTCAGGAATTTGCTAACCAACTAGGCGAGGGTTGGGAATCGGAACAAACGAAGAGTCGGGCCTCCTCGTTAGGAACTCCTGGGGTGGAGCACTGAGGAGGAGGAGCGTCGTGTAAAACTGCTAAAAGATACAGGAAACTCGTGGAGCCTTCCCAGGGAAGGGAACCAGAGTCGTCATCTTTTTCTGGAAAAAAAGAACGAGACGCGGGGGGCCTCGCGCTTCTCTCAAAGGAGGGAACCGAGAGGTACTACGCCTAGTGAGGGCCCGCCAGTGCTGCGCTAGCTCACGGGGGGACGCGCTTGGTAGGAAGGGAGAGGACACGCACCCTTTGTAGGAGGCCGTGCTCAACCGCGGTGGGTGAGCCTGGAAAAACCGTGGCACCAACGCGAAACAGGGAGTGAGAGATCTGTGGGGGGGGGCGGAGAGAGGTGCCGTACGAACGCAGCCGACGAGTAGCGGGGCAGTTCCACAATGGGGGACGCAGAAAGATATGTGGGGGGAACCTATGGGAGGACAAAATGGGGAGATAGACGGGGACAGGAAGGTGCAGGAGACGGCGGAGAGATCTGTGACAATGGGCAGTTGCCAGTAAAGCAAGCAAAGCCTCCCTAAAGGAAACAGGCGACGTCCGTGACGGAACGTAACGACGGTACGACAAGGTTGGGATCTCTGTCTAGCCTTAGGCTATCCCAGTATACCGGAAGGGGGGCCCCTGCTAGAGAGGGGAGGCCCCGGACGACCCCTTGTCGACGAAGAGAAGCCGCCTGACCGGTACCGACTCACTCCTAGGGATGAAGAAGGGGTAAGCGTCCTTTAGCGTGGACGGTAGGTCCCGGCCCTATTTCACTGACCAGGTAACCGCCGGGGACATGCAGGAGCGGCGAGTTGCGTCCTCCCGGGGACCGCCTTGCAAATACAGAATGTCTCGCAGCACGGCTGTGGTGGTTCCTGACACACGGTAGAAGGAAGATACCAAGGGGCTATGAACCAAACGGAGCCCAGTCCACAACGGGACTCGGACTGTCATCGTGTAAGGAAAAGCGGTGATCTGGAAACCACATAACCAGGTCTCGAGCGGACATGATATCAAGGCATCTAATCTTATACGAACGACAGCAGACGGGGTGAAGTAGAGAGACCAGCGACGGCCCGTTGATATTCTCCAAAAGACTAACCGACACCCTCAAAAACTCGTCCGTTGGTAACTAAACTGGTGTCCGGAACTCGACGAAGCAACCCAAAGAGGGGGAGACCTGGCGACAAGAGAACAATCGAGGTTGGTGACGGGGGGGGGGGGTGGGTAGCACAGGGAAATGTGACGCATTCTGGGTCGCAGAGTGCAATGACAGCAGATGCTGCAGGGAAGGGCCAGTGAGGGGAAACGAAGAAGCAACGGGATGGTTACACTGGAATCGAGAGATCTCCCAGAAGGGGAACCGGTCGTTGCTTGTCACAGGGAGTTCGCACGAGGAAGCCCAGAGCCTGCACTGGTGGTACCAATGGAGGCGCAGCCGGGAGAACTCGCCGGTAGATCCAAAAGTTCCGGCACTCCCTAACAAAACGAGAAAAAAACGCAAACCGAAGGTGGTGGTGGTGGGTGTGGTCTCCGAAAGCGAAAGTATCGCGGAAGAATCTCGACGGCGTTGCGTACTAGTCTCAGTTCCGAGGTCCCATTCAACTGATGAGGGTTAGTCAAGGAAAGACAATCGATCGAAGAAAAAAAGAAAAATGGTAAAAGTAATAAAAGAGACAGTGCAAAAAGCCTATCCTCTTACACGCCGCGGGCAACGATCCGCGACGAACTACGAGAGAACTAGAGGACGCGAAGGGCTCGCCGACTGCGAGTGGAAGGGGGAGGAGAGGACTGGCCTCGCCTATCATCCCTTACAACGGAGTAGGTGAAATCAACTGGGACTCAACTGCGAACCAAAATGAGTGCGCTGGGAGGAAGATGCAGGGACGATAACCATCCGCTCAAAAAAAAAGTCAAGGTGAAATTCTTAACGCGGAGGAGATTGACTCAAGATCGAAGGGGAAACGCTGTTCAAAGGGAAAAGAAATATTCGGACAGGGATGCATAA
>Ga0179591_1263163_pt1 | contig 13203 bp, 15 predicted proteins | sample CZOMad2_1_08_16f_FD_182891 | JGI IMG/M metagenome (GOLD analysis project Ga0179591, IMG submission 182891) | Vadose zone soil fungal communities from Angelo Coast Range Reserve, California, USA - CZOMad2_1_08_16fungal (PacBio error correction) | ecosystem: Environmental > Terrestrial > Soil >...
GGTGGGGTCCCTAAAAAGCGAGGCAGGTCATCATACTGATCAATATCTCAGAAGAGAGGAAGGATCGTCGGGGATCTTAAGAAGACTAAAAAGCTGACCGGATCCGTAGCCCAATATGAAGGGCCGACCTTAAGAAATCCATAATTTGCTGTCATGGAGTCTGCGCTGAACGGAAGGGGGGGCCCCAACGCCGCCAGATCCTGCACAACCGGACAATACGAAGGTGATCTCGGGAGACAATCTGTGAAGGCGCACTGCCCAAAGATAAGGGGGGGCGGTACAAGAAAAGGCGGGAATCACAGGCTATCAGCAATGTCGATGTCCCGCACCTTAGGAGGTGCCGGACGCAGAAAAATCAGCGTCCACCGCGTCAAAGAGGGTCTAAAAAATCGAGCAGCTTTAAAAATTCAAAGCCTGTAGTCTTGCGACCTCAGTTAGGAGGGGAATCAATATAGGGCAACCAATCACCGAGCACGTGCGAGAGATCATGGACCGGTAGGGTGCCCGCAAGGTGGACATATGACCATTTGCACATAACCTCGTCTGCTGGAGGGAGTAACCTCCTGCAGTATCTGGTAGCAATCTAGCAGTCGTGGAAAAAAACTGCCTTCAAAGACACGGAACGTCTCGTAAATTAAGGTTTGCTCAGCCTCGGGTGGAGGGGAGCATCTTGGTCAAGCTGACGGGGAGGGCGCGAAGAAAACGTGACCTGGGAGAACCATGAAGGATTGGGACTCATCTATTAACCGGAAAAAGAAGGACCACACCCTCATGGTGGAGGTAGGGGCCTTGGTTCGAGGGAAGCAGCCTTGAAAAAAAAAAAACCAAAGGACGGTGGGTCAAAGCGATCGGGGGGGGGGGGGGATCAGCTAGAAGAAAAATTCTTCTTCCAATGGGCAGTTGCGAGCCGGGGAAAGAATTTTCCGATAAGCATCAGGATAGTAAGTCTCATGGGGGGGGGGAAAGCGTCCACAGGAAAAAAAACTGCGCCGACGAGGCGCATACGCGTCTTGGCACAAACCCGAGGACGGCGTGCGTTACCGGTTCGACTGGGGTTGGCTCAACCTGTCGGCGGGAAACGAACGAGTCCAAGGAAAAAACTCCTCTGATTGGAACGAGAACATCAACCTCAGAGGGGAAGAGAGCCGAAGGTTCCTGGTGGGGGGAAAAGTTAAAACCGAAGAAAGATAAAGGGTGGTCGTAACGGAGGGTGAGGAGATAAAGTCAGGGAAAATAAAACCGGGTCTGTGGTAACAATGGGCTGCCATTCCCGCGAAAAGGAATGGGCTAAAGGGGGTCGTCGAATGTGCAAAGAAGAACAAGCTTTCTGATGATCCAAATCGCAGAAGGAAAAAGCCATCAAGGGGTCCATCCTCTGCAAAGATTAAAGTTCGCCCGCGCAGAGCCTTCTGTGGCGTCCGTCCCCGCTCTCCCATCGGCGCTTCTTCTTCAGTTGCACATCTTTCGGGCTCTTGGGAATATTAAACCGAAGACAAGATTCCGCTGACCAAGGGAAAACCTCTCAACTAATCATGGTGGAAATGAAAGAAAAGTTAACATCTTGCCGACCGAGAGCAACTAGGGAAAATGTGGATTACTAGGGAACCTCGTCCCCTTGTCAAGAGGGACAGAAATGATCTGCTGTCCGGCCGGGGGAGGGGGGCCGAAATGGCAGATGCTTCTTAGGACAGACGTCAACACGTCTGACGAAGTCGAAGGTGACAAAAAGGTACACCACCATAAAACAGACTAAGCAAAATCTTGGTGGACAAACTCAGAACTTCCGGGGCTTGGCGAAGCATTGGGCGTAGGGGTAGAAGGGCGATAGGGCAAACTGCCGGGCCGATCATCGAGAGAAACCTGTTTTCGACGGTAAAGAGGCTTTCCGATATAGAGTTTGGGAGGGAAATTTAAATATTGAGGGAACTCCAATACTATCCTAGCGCCATCCACGCGGCTAACACGGGCGCCGGGACCTGGTATTCCGTGCTATGAGGAAGGTGGGATGCCGGGAAAGTGATCGTCAGAAGATCCGAGGTCGCATCGAGCCCAAAGGCGAGAGTCTCGAAAAACGTGGGCTTGACGCAGAACGTACGTCCTTCGGCGCAGACACTGTCAGCATAAATGTGAATTGGACAGTTTAAAAAAGGGGGGTGACTGATCAGGACCTGGAACAAAGTCCCTTAACAGGGGAGAGCGCGAGATTCGATGAGGATCGAATAGGACAAAAAGGCTCACGGCGCTACAAGAACAAGCCGGGAGCAGACCAGATTCCCCTTAAAGGTCTGACTAGAAGTGGGACAAACCTCGGGGAGAACAGAGGCATCATATAAAAGCCAAGAAAAAGACTGGTCAAACCTTTCTCGAGGGGTCTGACGACGAGAGAAAGAAGTTTCTCTCTACAACACAAACCAAATTTATGGAGGTATAAAAGGCATTGTCGTCAGAATCCGAATCCCTCTATGGGGCGCAATTGATTGGTCCTCGAAAAGATTATGGCTTCCCAGCGTTTAGATCAGCTCGTCCTCGAAGTTGGGCAATGACGCCGACCGATTGAGCTCATTAGCCGAAGTGAACTACGCGAAAGCTGACGGTCTCTCCTAGGACGTTTGCATTTCTCAAGGAGGTGCAGGCCAGGGGTTGGTCAACAAGATATCCGACATTCACCAGGTTGGATTCGCGCCGAGGAGTCCGTGGAGGTCATGTCCCTTCAGCAATACAGTGGGCTCAGCGACTACTTCGGACGATCGAAAAGTCGAGTAACAACTCAGATAGGTCCAAAGGGCGCGACGCGCGACGGCAAGGTTAAGAGCGTGATCGGCGAGGCGAACATCTGGAGAGAAAATGCCACGTCCGCACCCAATAGACACGAAGTAGGAGTGCAGCCAAAAACGCTCGCCCGACCGGGGCGATGGAGCGCGATCGGAAAGAGGCCTAGGCGTCAGACTTAAAAATCTGTACGGCCAGGACGCGACGAGAGCCTCGCACCTGCATGGATGTTTTGTGGCTAGAAGTGAGTGACTGAGGCGGGGAGGGGGGAGTCGATCGAGTGGATTTATTCACCGTCTAAGAGCGGGTAAAACTGACGCTGCGTACGGAAATGACGGCCGGGTACAAGAAAAAAAAAAGGGAAAAACACTACAAATCGCAGTACCATGAGACAGGGCCTGTGTGCTCTATATCACATGAAACTCTCTCAGCCTGTCCACGAAAAAGTTCGCTCATAAAAAACAGTTTTTAGAAACGGTAGAGAAAAGTTCGTGGAGGTCGGAGGGAGGGGTCGTCAAACCATCTTCGGAGCGGGGAAAGAAAAGAGGGATACGGCAGTTAAGCGGGGGAGCCAGCGGAGCAGTCTCCTGGGCCGTTCGGGTTGCCCGGAGAGCCCGGGCGGAAAGGCGTCTTGGGTTAGTGAGGTGGCGTCGGGCGAGGGCCGCCTGGGGGGTGAAAACGCGGGACATATGGGGGACGCACGAAGGGCAGGAGGGCGAGCCTCCAGGGGCATCCCTTCTATTACTGCAGGAACGTCTGAATCTTGCCCAAAAAACAACGAAGGACAATTCATCCAAAGGGAGGGTCATTAGGAGGGGAGTCAAGGGTATAAAACGAATCCCACCAGGAATGACATTCCTTCTAAGCACGCGGCGTTACAGATGGAGGTCGTTTTTAAACAAACAAGAAGAATTCACCAAAAAAAAGTGATTTTTAATCTCGAATATTACCAGAACGCGTAGCGGTTTTTTAAAGGAATTCAGGTAAGACGGGGGGAGAAACAACCTCGTAACAGTCCGCAGTCACCAGGGACCGCGGAACTGTACTGAATAAGCGAGTTCCTGCGCCGTATAGGGAAAGTGCGCGGCCCGGTGAAGCTTGGGGAAATAATTACGAGCATTTGAGGTTATATGCAACTGAGACTTCTACTCAATTCGGGGTACGAGTTTTAAGCAAGAAGACGTTGCTGACTTGCGGTCGGAGGATGTGACCCCCCAAGGGGGTTAATTTTGAGGGGGGACGAGCGCCACGAACAAGCCACACCAAAAACATACAGGTGTCGCGGTTGCCGCGAAGTGGTCTAAAAAACAGCTGATCCGCTGGGGGGAAGGGCCAGTGTGGGCAAGGGGACGACGGCTCAGCAGAAATTCAAGGCAGCTCGAAAGTAAGATTCTCCTAGTAGAGAAATGGAATCTGGCCAGGGGCCGAAGGGGCCTGGTTCATGGACGCCCGAAGTGACTCTAGATAAAACCCGATCCGAAGGAGGGCAAGTAAGTGGAGGACATCTGGAACGAGTTATGTCAACAACCTGAGCTGGACAAAGAAAATGATCGAAAATCGCCGAGAGGATGCACGGATCGAAAGTCCGCTTACCAAGCGGAGGGAGAGGTAGTCCAGACTAAAAGCGGAAGTGGGGAATCTGTCCAATCGGAAGGAAAACGACGAAGGGTGGTATTTTGAGGGAAAGAGACCGGCAACTCGATGAACATCAAATTCGAGAGAGCGACCGCAGGGAGGTTGCCCGCATTGCATCTTAAGGATAATATGGGCATGCTAGAAGAAATTTTCCCGCTCGGAGGGTGTTAGGGGTTTGGAAAAACTGGAGCTTGTGAGTCGGAAAACGGAAGAATCACTCATCGAAGTATGTGGAAGTCTTCGGCGGCCCCTAAGGAGAAAGGGATCGACGCCGGCAAATCTTCTGCGAGTACGGGCAAAGGGAACTAACACGCTGTGCGGGGGGACTCACAGTTTCAGTTCGCGCGAGTTAGGGGAACAAAATTTGGATTCGAAGATGAAACGATGGCCATCGGCCGGCCGCACGCTCGCGGCAGAATTAAGTGGGAGAGGACTTTGGAGATCCAGAGGGGGAGATGCCCGAAGAAAACGGTGATGCGGATCTGTCATCGGTAAAATGGAAAGCGACTGGGAAACAACTAGTCAGTGGTGCGGACAAAATTTCCAGAAGGAATGAGGATATGAAAGCTTCGACTCCGAGCGTCTCCCGCAGGACTCAAAAAAAAAACCAAGCTGGGGCGCGGAAACTTGCCAGGAGGGTATTCTCACAGACCATCGAGGCAGCACTGCAAAAAAACTCGAAGATGAGCCTGGACGCCTCCAGCCGAAAAAAATAAACCTGCAGACTCGTACCTGAGGTAGGAATTTCATGAAAAAAGACGCGGGAGAAAACTCTCTTGGGTGGCGGGTCACTAAACCTACATTGGGGCACGGGACAAGGGAACATCAGAAGTCGCCGTCTCAAACAAGGTGAAAGAAAAGGGAACGGTTCGCGTTTTCATGTACAACTAACAGGGGACTCGGCGTAAAAAAAAGGGGCACAATTCTTAGACGAATCCCGAGGAGAAAGCAGGGTATTAAGGGATGGCTGAAAGCGCCAGAGAGTTATGAGGCGGGTTTGAACGAGAATCCCGTACGGTGATGGTGGAAAGAACAGAGGAGGGGAAGCCGGCAGCTCGAACCGCGGAACGACGAATTAAGGAGAGGGACGTCTTTGCTCGCGCAATAAGAAAGAGACACGATGCAGAACTGGAGAAGACGGGCATTCGAACGTGCTGAAAAGACCGTGACGAATTCGCAGCTTTCAGAAAAAAAGGGGGGCAACGCCGGGGGATCTGACTTCTCAACTATCTAAAAAGACCTCTTACAGTAAGGAAGAAAAAATGAATACTCGGAAACGAATAGAGGAAAAGTCGTCATCGAGGGGATGGATTGTATGGCGGGCGATCAAGAGGTTCCGCCTACTATGGGGTTCCACACCCCACCTCGCAACCTCATACCGAATAAAAAAGAAAGCAGTAAAAAAGACACAAAAAGAGAAAAAAAAGCGACTCGTACTGAAAAAAAGAAACCTCTCCGCCACGTTCGCCGCCCGGAGAACGTTCAAATCGGCCGATGTTATCGCTAGGGCAAAGAAAGGAAATCAATTCGGCACGTCGTACGGAAAAAAAGGAAAGAGAACCGAAGGGGGGGGAACGTCTGCACTCAACCTTCCGTACGGTTCCTCACCGACCCTCCTCCGAACTAGGGCAACCGGAAGCAAAACACGATACATCAAGAAAAAGAAGAGGGGGCGTTCGCTTCCGGGCCCTTAGAGTAGGCAAGGAAAAAAAAAAAGTGCGGGGGGCAACCTATTATGAAAACATAGGGGGAAACGCGCAAGAGGAGGAAAAATTCCGTCTACGGCGACTTGGGGAGAAAATGGAGTCGGAAAAACCGGCAAAAAGTTCTGTGGGTTAAGAAACATCTGAGGGGCGGGTTAAACTCAGCGTCGGAAAGAAGAAGAAAAACAAGGTCGCTAAGAGGGGGGGAAGGACACGCTTGCCTCTTCTAAAGGGGTCCATCTCTCCATCGTCGATGGGGCGCAGCGATCCAACTCAGGAAGGGGAGCAACACTGAATGGCCAAGAATGTCAAGGAACCGAGCACCGCTTTGTGTGGGGGGAGGGGTCGCCTCCGCGTTGAGAAATCTAAGGCGAATAGAGATTGATCCGCCGGTCTCGGGGAGAAAAGAACCGTAAAACCGAAAGATGTTTAGAGGATGTAAGGCCCTTTTCAAAACCTGAGGGAAAAATACCGACACCGCGACGAGTCCCCAAGCAACGCCTGGATCAAAAAGTGGGCCCAACGGCTTATTAATCTGGACTAAAAGGAGGGAGGACAACGGTACCGCTGAAAAACGGGCCGAAGATTTGAGGAAAATCCAAACGGGGGTCTCTCTGGGTTCCCAACAGCGCGCTAAGAAAAAAGCCACGGGTTATCGCCAATAAAAAAAAGAGGTCCGGAAGGACCCTGAGTCGGCCGCTCGACAGGAAACATCGGCAGGGGTCGGAATACTTAACCAACTCGCGGGGAAAAAAGAAAAGTCCAGACCGATGACTATGACGGTCAGATGAAGAGTCACTCTGGACCAGGAAGGGGGCCCGAGGCACCAACAACAACCAGGGAGCCTGCAGAAACCTCTAACCACAGGAGGGAGCGGGTGGCGGTCAACAAAAGTCGTAAAGAGGAAAGAAGCATACGGCCTAGCAATTGCGTAAAACAGAGACGAGATGCAGTCGAGCGCGCAGGGTCACGGGATATGTTTTCCACCTCCTGCCACATCTCCCCGTCAAACCGGGAAAGGGGGGAGACATCTGGCGGCTTGGGACAAAGATTTCACGTAGCGTATTACTGGAAGGGGCCTGCTCTCAAAGAGGGCGCAAATACCTCCGAGCCTATGCAAGTCCCATGAAGGAGAGCGGGGGTCAATGGAGTGGACTGCTCACTGGACAAGAAACGGTGGGACTAAGGCATCAAATCTCTTAGAAGGATTAGGAAAGAGACTCCAGAAGGAGAGAGGGGGATCTTATATACCAAATAAAAAGGCATCACATTGAACCAGGCACATCTAAGGGGGAGGAGTGATCAAGGGACTGTGGAGAAAGAAGGTTGAGATCAGTAGAATATTCTTAACCAAGAGGAAAGAGACCGCTTCATCCAGTTGTAGAATCAAGGAAAAGCTGGCTCAAGCTTCAAAGCACGGTTGGTAGAACAACTAACGTTGGAAAAAAGAACCAACTCATTGTTATGGGGGGAAAAATGTCCTTGTTCGTTATCAGAAAAAAGGACCAGGCGGTTAACCTGGGGGAACGGGTCTCGATAGTGTTCCATAAATAACTGCTTCTGATTACAGCCGGGGGGAAAATGGCGGCAAGGATAAAAAGGGAGGTAAGACATCAACTTCTAAGTATAAAACGCAAGCGTTTCAAAAAAGAAGAACCAGACATCTCGCTAAAAGAGGACCGGGAAGTCACCGGGCTCGTACGCGGTTGAAAAGGTTCGCATGGGTCTCAAACGAATCGTATGGAAAAGAAGAACGGAAAAGAAAAAGGAAACGAGCCCTCTGATGACGAAATCAACTCGTAAAGACGAACTTTTTGCATGACCGGACACGGTGCGTTAAGGTAAACAGGCACCCGTAAAAAAAAAGTGGCGTAACGCCGCGTGACGTGATAGGAAGTAAAAGAACTCCGGGGATAGTTGTGGATACCCTTGAGCGAAATTTCCCCCGAATTCGAGAAGAAAGGGGGTACGTCAGGGGTGCAGTCAAACGACCACAAGGGGAGATGGGGACCTGCTCCTCAAAAAAAAAAGGAGGCCATCCTAGTCTATTCTTAGGGGAAAACGCAGACTACCTCATCCCCCTCTGAGCCACACGGAAGTCCTTAGAAAGAAGAACATCTGCGTGTGGTCGAATAAGGGAACGAGATACTGCCAGTATAGAGACGCTGTCGGCCAAAGAAAAGAGGTGGACGCTTTAAAACACCATTAAGCTCCCGTACGAAAAAAATGGGACTGAAACGTGCTCCAGGAAAGAGAGTGACTAACGCGCTTTTGCGGAAAAAGAAAGTGATCTGGCGATCGGACAGAGGTCGGGGAAAGGGGAGGGGGCAGTCACTTGTCACGGAACGACACAGGGAAGAGAGAAAGTCTGCTCTTTTGGAAAAAAGGGAAAACACACTGTTCCAAGAAAAAATGCAGGGCATAGGAATCCGGGTCCCGACATCTTCTGAGCACACAAAAGAACTGCGGATGAAATGCGTAAAAGAGGTTGTGGCCACCGAAGGGGGGGGAGAGAGGATGGGATTAAAAGCAACGACAAGAGATCCTGAAAAGCCACAGGGTGGTCCTAGGGCTGGATTAAAATTCGAGGGTGGAGTGGGGCGGAGTAATTAGTGGCCATAACGTGAAGCAAGAAGAAGTGATCAATGCCGGCCTCCCCGGCGGGACAGCAACCTGAAGGGGGCCATCTGATTTCCTGTGATCAGGGTTAAGGCTACTGATTCCAGTGCTCTGGAGACGCTATGAAGTAGCCGCAAACGGGAAGCTCACTCGGCTGTAACAGAGAGCATACCGTACTTAAAGAAAGAGCCTAAGAACCTGGGAACGACTCCAACCTGCTGGGGAATTTATTAGAAGTAGCGTGGAAGAGAAGGCCTAAAGACAACCCGTAAAAACTTGAAAAAGGAATCTGGATGTGCGATATCTTCCACTCTGGGAGGAAATCGATCAAGCAAAAAGAAAAAGTTCTGGAAGCACAGGCACTGACGGACTCTAATAAACAAAACTCGGAAATCGAAGCATCTTCCGGGCAAAACGTCACTGACCCACTGTGGCTCTTGATAGGAAGAGGAAAAAGGATGGACCTCTCGAGAAGTCTCAACACAACCGGTCCTTATGGAGGTCAGAGGGACTGGACGTTCTTCTGCCGCCACCCGGAGATGGTAATTTCTGTAAGAGGAAAAAAGGCGGAGTTAGGAACAGCGTTTTCGATCTGGCTTCCACGATGGGCCGGGGGCAAGGGGCGGGGGATGGGTGAGACCGATGAAACATGGGAAGAGAGGCTCGAAGGAAGAAAGAAAATCGGCGCGGGGAGGACGTTGACTTGGCTCGAAAGGAAAGGGGGTGGACGGTCTAGGGATAGGTTTTCAAAGGAAGGCCGAATAGAAGTGTTGAGTCGGACATGGTAGCCAGAGAGTCACGTCAAGTGTAACCGTGAGAGACACTGTAGCAGACGGGGGGGGGACGTTCCGGCAGATGCAAAAAGACGATCCGCCGGAAGAAAATTCCGGGCAATGGAAACTAAGAGTGAAGCCGGAGAGGAGATCTCCTGGGGGGGGGGAGGGAAGAGTTCTTCTATGCGTCGAACACAAAGGGGATCCAATTAAAGTACCCCAGAAAAGGTGGGAAGATTCCTCAACTCTATTAACCATACAGGAGAGTCCTCCTTCGAGGAAGAGGAGAATACCGGAAAAACATCAAGTGTACTGCCGGGTCAGCTCCGAATCACCCGGCATTTCTTGCTTGGGTTGTCTGGAGTATATTGGCGGAAGGGGGGCGGCTCTATGGGGGGGTAGGACTTCAGGTAACTTTAGGGGAGAGTAAGAGAGTAGTACTAAAAGGAGTCTTTAAGGGAAAAGGTCCTGAACCCGTTCGGAACCGTAACAGGGACGAGGAACAGGAGGAAGGATGCGCGAAGGAGGGAAGGGACAGTTGGTTTCGGGAACGGTCAACGATTTTTGCGTAACGTGTCGGAAAAGTAAGGACGATTCCACAATCCTTATTAGGCGTGGGGAAATAATAATAAGGGGGAGTTTACGTGGAGGAGAAAAGTAGGGACAACTCTAAGAAAGAACTGCCGGGGTACGCGGGGGGAAGGGAGGTGAGCCCCCTGGATTGTAAGAGGGAGGAAAAGGCAATAGAGTACTCACCCGTTCTGCTGGAGAGACGATGGGTGGAAACAAGCGACACTGAGAAAGATCCTTAAACCAGAACCAACATTCTTTGCAGAATGCAGAGGAATGTGCCACGGGAGGGAATAAGACTACAACGGAGAGGAGTACAAGTCGCATCGACATCAGAGAGGTAAAAACAAGCTGATAGGGTGTACGAGGTTATAACAGAAATACGGAATGTCCCAAAGAACGGGGAGGGTTCGGACAAAGAGGGGGAAGGAACAGACAATCCATAGGAGGGTGGGGTTGTAAGGGCCGAAGGGGAAGAGGAAAGAAACAATAAGGGAAGAAGAACCAGAGGACCCGTCAAACTCAACATGGGGAAGGAAGCGAATGCGGGGTACTAAAGCTGGTTGGAGGCTATTCTTAGGGTAGGTTCTTGGGGTAAGAGGGCAATAAAGAAGGGAAGAAAAACGTTGAGATTTAGACTTTCAACGGGTATGCGGCGAAACTGAAACGCGAAGAGGTGTATCATCAAAAAAAAGAGTTTTGTAACAAGAAGGGCTGGGTGACCCCTTCCCTTGTGGGAAGGGTTGAAGGAAGGGCTGGCCGGAGTCACAAATAAAAAATCCCAGAATTGAGGTTGTCGCGTTGTGAGAGAAGTGGTGGTCAGAAACCGCTGCTGGAATCGCTTGCGCCTAAGTTCAGGGGAGAACTTTGGTAAGGAAAGGAATGCGTTCAGCCGAAAGGCAGAGTTTCCAGCAAGAGGGAGACGAGGGCTCACATCGCTCTGAAAACCTTAAGAGTGGAGAAGCTGAACCGAAGTGGGAAGTCTTGATGCGATGACATAGTTCTAATATACCCAAGGGAAAAGCTGAGGCTTGCCTAAAAAAGGAAGGGTTATGTCTCACAAAAGGGGGGTACGTCCACGAGAAGAGAAAAAGGTGAGACAAGCGGAAGAGTAAAAGAGAACTTTAAGAGTGAGGTAGGTCCGACTAGGGGGCTAGGCGAAGAACCGAACTAAAGTAATTGAATCTGTTCCTCAAAGGCCAAAAGGAGAACCCAGGGGGGGGGGAAAAGTTATTTTGGACGAGCAAGGCACCGGTGGGCACAAGAGACATGAAAACGAGAGGATCTTCTATGAGTGATTGCCAAGGAGAGGACCGATCTGACGTCATGGAGAAGAAGAAAAAAGGTTTGGACCGCTCAAAGTGTGGAAGTTTGGTTTGGTCCGCCGCCCGGGAGTGATTCTAAAGGAAAAGTCTACTAAAAATAGGGCCGCGCATCGGATGGGCCCTGCAAGGGGGAAGGAGGTAGAAAGGGCCTACTGACGTGGGGGGTCGTAGGAGGAAACGGCTGTCTTTCAGACACGACGGTGAGGGGATCCATGGATTGTAAACGGATGTTCTGGTAAACCCAGCGCCACCCGCCGGGGAGTTACGCAAGAGGAAAAGGGAACTGGCTCATTCTGTAAGTGTTAACGCACGATAGGGAGAAGGTACTAAAGGTCAGCACAAAGGGGGAGATCCAGGAGTGGCGGAGGGAAACACAGGGGTGCCTTTTATATGGACTGGGGCGGGGTTCAAAGGGAAGGAAGAATACAAAAGCGGGTTGGCGGAAGGTAATAAAAAGGGGGAGGATCCTCTGAGAGGGAGAGTCAACAATCCGATCAGAACTAACCGCGGCGACGAGAAGAAAAAAACCCACACAAGCTGGAAGGGACGGACATATATGAAGTGTATGACACCAACTTCGTATAACAGCGAGATCAGAGAGCAAAAAAATCTACAGGGGGATAAATGGAAGCCGAGAAGGGGCGCACACAAAGAGAAAAGACGGAGCATGGTTCCCAGGGGCCCAGAACGGCGATGTGGCTTGTTTCGGGGCAAAAAAAGAAAAGTCCCCCGGAGGAATGGGAGAAAAAAAAGGTCGCGCAGGTGTAAATAACGGGGACGGGACGTTCAGGGAGCCAGGAGGATTACAGGCTAAAGACAAGATCGTAGAAAATCCCCTGCTCGGGGAGAAAGCGGGGGGGGGTACGGGAGCTTCTACGTGTCCCTCAAGCTTTAGGAGGGGGTTGCACGGGAAAAGTCCCGTACTCTGGGATGAGGAAGAAGGAAATCGCTCGCTTAAAAGCTGAAACTTAAAGGCTTGAGAAGGAAAGAACTGGCGACTGGCCAGAAGGAAGTCAGGCGGCTAGCACGGCGATCACGTGCTGCGAACTCTGCTTGCTGAGACAGCGTACTAGGATGTGCTCAAGCAGGTCGCTGGGAAAAAGGGGGGGACCCTTGAAGCTAAGAGATCGAAAAAAGAACATTCATCACGACGATGCGGTCTCGAGAAAAAAAAAAAAAAAGGGAAGGAGGAAAAAAAGATCATAGTTATGGGGGGAAGGAAGCAAGAATCGAGGGTTGCGCAGCGATCACTAATCTTCAGAAACGGGCGTCGCTACGCAAGAGGAGAAGACAGCGAAGAGGAAAGACGAAATGCTAGGCACTCTTGGCGAAACGATCGCCTCGAGGGGGAGAGAAGGGGTCTGTGCGTGAGGTGAAAAAACCTCGTGCGAGGTCATGAACATCGCTGCGTAGACTGGGAAAAGAGAAAAGGAATAGTGTCAGGAGAAGAGCATCATCTTACTGAATCATCTGCTAAAAACACCTAAAGATAAAGGGGGCTGGCACACAAGGAAAAAAAAGATATCCTAACGGGGAAGGAGGCGACTTAACCGTTAAAAGGGAGGGGGGATATGAGTAAGCTTGAAAACGGGGGTTGTCAACGCCTATGATCCGAAGGCAGGAAAAGTCAGGAGAAAAGGCGGAGGGAAAAAAAAGTGCACGGGACGGCTACGTTGTTTGATCAGGCGTCCTTACCCAGGAAAGGGGGGAGGGGGAAAGGGGCCCCTAACCATCACCATCGTTTCTGAACTACCGGGGGGCACGCGCCGAAAAAAAAGAAAAGTCCGGGTGATCAGAAAAACTCGGCTG
>Ga0179591_1317392_pt1 | contig 13203 bp, 9 predicted proteins | sample CZOMad2_1_08_16f_FD_182891 | JGI IMG/M metagenome (GOLD analysis project Ga0179591, IMG submission 182891) | Vadose zone soil fungal communities from Angelo Coast Range Reserve, California, USA - CZOMad2_1_08_16fungal (PacBio error correction) | ecosystem: Environmental > Terrestrial > Soil >...
GAGTAGAGAAAGACTTGAGAGATCGGTTGGGTGAAAGTCGGAACCTCGACAAGGGCGTGAGAAAGCCGGAAAAGGTCAATGAGAAACCCGCAAGGAAATCTTCGACAGGCGAGGCGAGCGGAGCAGTGGAGGGAAGATGAGCAAGCCTTCAACCAAAAAGCGCAAAAAAAAGCGGGCTTCTTCGATCTACCTTCTCAAAACGCCCCTCAAAAAACAAGATACATAAGAAGGAAAAATTTGAAGGCGCGACACGGAAGAGTCAGAATGGTCCCTCCGTCCGTTGAAACGCGTCTTCGACAAGGCGAAAACGGGGTCAGAATGGGTTCCAAAAAAAACCGAAAAGGAAGAAAGAAGAATGGACAAACGTACGAACTGTCCGTCAACCGGCTGGAACCCTTTCCTCGCGAGAGAACTCCGGGGGAATGGAGTCGAAGCCTCAAATCCAGGGGTGGGGAAAAGTGCACGCGGCAAATACCCTCGGTCTTTCAGGCGAAAAAAGAAAACAGCGGGGCTCTGCAGGCTCAACGAGGGCGCGAACTAGGTGGGGGAGCAGAATGATTCTGTGAGAACAGGCAATCGGCGTCGCAGATCGAAAACCAGATCGAAAAATCACAAACTAAGGCGCTATAAAAAAGGAGATCCACCCAAAGCAACCGGCGGAAAGGACGAATACTCAAGGGCGGGGTCGTTCTGCCAGGCGCGGCGGGGCGACCGGACGGATAAGTGAAAAACCGGAGCCCATAAGAGAAACGGGAAATGCAAGATCGGTTGAATTCTTATCAAACACGGGCAAGGTTTCAGGAGCGAGAACAGCTCAAGCCCTGAAAAAAAGGGATCGGCCGGGGGCCGTGCCCAGGGCGGTAAAATGGCCTAGTGGAGAGCACCGGGGAGATAGAAGATAGTGTTCTCTCGCGGCCGCACGCGAAAGGCCAAAAATCGAGGTGAATCGATGCTCTGTCGGGTAGGTATCAGCCTATAGACTGAAGAGATCTTGGGAAACACGACCTGAGGATGAGGTGGAAAAAGGGGTCGCCATAAAACATCAAGCGGAGGGGAAGGGCTAGGAGACATGAAGTCACGGGATCACATCTCGCAGGAGAAGAAGTGAACAGAGAAATAAAATCTCCTACGCGCAGGAACTAACGGAAAAAAACAGAGACTCAACCTCCTAATCAAATCCGCGCTGAAGGTAATATCCAAAGAATCCTGAAACATTCTGGGAAGCAAGGAGGATTGCAAAATCTGCTTGAAGACGAGGGCTCTCACCGTCGAGAGAGGCGACCCCAACAACCCCGAAGGCATCTGAAAAAAGGTCCAGAAAAATAAGTCATTAACCCCTCCTCAGGCAGAGAATAAAAACTCGGACCCGGCCGCGGATTAGATTAGGGGGGTGAGTTTCCGCAGCATACGCTAGGGGTGCCTGGGACTGAATTAATACGAAGTAAAACAGTGAATAAAAGGGGTTCTGGCAAGTCATAGCAAAACACTTAGCAATGGAGACGAAAAAAGACAGAATCGATTAAAAGGAGACCGAATACTAGGCGGGGAGCGGAATATTCAACTAGTGAAAATAGGAAAGCACACTAAACTATTGCCTATAAGGATCAACAACAGGAAAGGGTTAAAAGAGAAGAAAGACAGGAAAACACAATCGCGAAAAATTCAAAAAGATCTAAATCAAAAGCGACCTACACCGGAAAGGTCGCGAAAAACTATCATATATATCGACGGGGGAGAAAGGCATCAAGCAGCGAAAACGAGACAGCAACTGCCGGAATAAGGGGCGACCCCGGACGAAAGCCGTATTCTGGTCGGGAGAAGATGGGGAAAACGCGCAAAAAAATCAGACCTGTACTCAGAGGAAGAAACTCAACAACAAATCTCCAGAAATGAGGAGCCATTACACCGGGCGAGAAGAGCCGTAGAAGAGGTAGGAGTAAGGAACGTCACTCATCTTTCAAAAAGGCCTCTTCTAGCAACGGGGGGGGATATCGCGAAGGCCTAGCAGCCGCCTGTGATTCACAAGAACCGGAAGAAAAGCTTCTAAAAGAAAGACTGAGCTTCAACCACAAACATAGTTCAAGGAAGGACCGAGAAGCAATCCTTTTCTTTTGGCAGGGGCTCTCAATGTTCAACGGCAAGCCGATAAAAAAAACAGCAGAAAAAAACGGGGAGACGAGACGACGCTACTGAGGAGTCTTAAAAAAAAAACTCGGTCTAAACCGCACGTCAAGAAATTAGTCGCTTTACGGAAAGCTGAAAAACCAACGGAAAGCCGTGCAGTAGGTATTCTGGAACAAAAATCTTCCTGAAGGTCACATCATAACAAGGGGTTCTGGGGACAGGACCGCCAAAATGGGCGGAGGCCACAGGGTGTACAGGGATCTAATCGCGGGCCAAATTCGCATTTTGACGACCAGAGTCGGCCAGGCGGGCAAGAAAAAAGTCTGGGAAATCGGAGAGTGCGGAGATTTTAGGAAAGATCACTGCTCTAAAAATCTAGAACGCACGGGGGGGACTATTCAGGCCTGGGGGGGGCACTTAGACATAAAGGAGAAGGTGAAAAAACATTTTTGGCTCGATCACCGAGGACCGCCTTTTTGAGAGCAGGGGGGCCAGCAGGCAAGACCCCCAATAGCAGAAATAGGGGCCCTTACGAGACATTCTACCCCGACAGTTAGTTGAAAAAACGGGCGGATGGGGAGGGAAAAAAGGAGAATCGCCTTTGCGGGGCAGCATAAAGGACCGGGAAAAACACACTTAAAAGGATAATAACTTTTCTGCCGGGTGGAAGAAAAACGTGCATCGTTGCGAGAAAGAGCGTACCTCAGATCAGATGCTGAGTAAAAGAACATCAAGAAAAGAAAAGGCCAAGACGGAATCCGCGAGCAGCGTTAATCAACTGGCTAGAAAAGGGGAAGGGGTGGAACCGGGGCGAAGAAAATCAAAGTATCTAATCGGGGAAAGGGAGCGAAAAAAGCGGAGATCCAAGGGAATGACGTAAATTCCGGGAATGCTACGGATCAAAGAGCCTCGGGTAGAGAGACGGCAAAGAGGAAAATAAATCCTTTAAAGTCGGGCAAGCTCTTGACTCGGTGGAGAGAAGCAGGGAGGCCCGATTTGTGCTGTCAAAACACAACAAGGGAGCCGCCACTTCAGAACTGAGGGAGGACATCAGGAGGTGCAAGCCTCAATCAGATGGATGAATCACTTCTCAAAAACCAGGAAAAAGAGAAGGGCACCCTATCGGTCTATAAAAGAAGGCTCCTGGGAACGATGCGGTAAAAAGTTAACATTACGTGGCTGTCGGGGTGAAAAACTGGGGGAGGGGGAAACACTCGTAATCAGACGCAGGCTAGAACAAGTGAGGGGGGAGCTCAGGGGGGAACAGGGTCTTGCAGCATCATCAGGGGAAGAGATGAGAAGAAAACGCTGGCTCTCACGACGCGTCGCCGAAAAAAAGAAGAAAACACGGAAAGGGCTATACAGTTGTTCGGGGACCAGGATCATGCATACTCAGGCTTCGAGGAAAACTATGAGGGGAAAATGGAGTGGTCACGTCGGAAAAAAGGACCACCCGCGTCTAGGTCATTCAGGTTGAGGGAAGAGAGGGTGGTGGGATGATGAGTGACTGACTCAATCGCAGTGAGAAGAAACGGCCGGTGGATGTCGAAAAGCCTAAGAGGAACTCCAGGAAGAACAGAGTGAAGGTTCGAGCAGGTGAAGGGGTCCTTTGAACACAGAAAGGGGTGATGAGAAAAGTGAGGGCATTAAGACTCCCGTTGATCCTCGAACAGAAGATCGGGGGGGGGTCAAAAAAAGGACCTTGTCTCTGCAATAGGGAGCAAGTAACTGTAAGTCATTCCTCCCAAAGTAAGGACACGAGGGAAGCGGGACGAAAAAAAAAACTCGGGACAAAAATGTTTAACATGGAGGGAAATCCGATGAGCAGGAGCAGGCCTGAAAAAGCGTGGCAGGGGAAAAGGCTTCGGCTGAAAGTAATGTCCTCAGAGATAAGGGAAAGGCTCGAGCGCGAGGTGCGCATCCCGTACGACAGTGGGAAAAAGGAAAAAAAATGCCGTGAAACCTTGGGGTTCTATCGTCATCAAAATGTAAAACGGGAAACAGCACAAAACGGCCGGAGGAGCAAGAAGTCACCGGGGAAGTAGAAACAGACGACCGTCAGTAAGACTTCAGAATCCAGAACGGAGTCGTTGTCCCGATAACGGGGAAAAGGAATGAATTCTGCAAAGGAGACTACGTGTGGAAAGAGGAAGAATAATGCGAGAAAAAGACAAGCTCGTGAGGGAGCAAAAATCAGCGTAATCGAGGGGGCAGGATGAACGACGGAAGCGTGAAGACAACCTGAGGGGTCCTGACTGGAAATCGAATCATCTGAACAGCTTTGAGAAAAGTTTAGGGTTACGTGGGGGTGGTGATGACGGAGGCATCCTAAGGGTTGGGGAAAAAACTCGTGAACTAAGAACGGAGCTCGAAGGTGAGATTCTCAGACGAGACAAGGGTCCTTGAAAGAAATAGGAAAAAACATCGCCCGACGAAAAAAATGCTCGAAGAGAAAAGGATCTCGTCTCTGGGAGCAATAAGCAGAGATTGAGGGGATCACTTTTAGGGAGAGGACTAATCAAAACTTGGACGACTAGAAGGGGAGAATCAGGGAGGGAGGTCTCTATGGAAAGACCATCTTCCGAGGCTGTTAGCATATGCCGTATGACAGGAGCCGTAGGGTGAAAGAGGAGCAGTTCTAGATAAGAAACGAAGGGGTCGTGCAGCCTAATCTGAGTCGAAATTTGATCGGGCTCAAATAACATGGGGTGGAAGGCTTAACTTCAAGAGTAATTCTTCAAAATTAGGTGCAGAAAAGAGAGAAGAGGATACGGGGGAACGGGGGGCATTGGGAAAAGATGAATATTAAAGAATTTCCTATCGTCCCGGGAGAGGGTGAATGATGTCAGCGTCAGAACTGGGGAATATGAAGACAGGAAAAGCTCCATAACGAATCATCTAAAAAAGGGCATGGAAACTCCGACAGAAAGAGACGAAGGCAGAACCAAGCGGACAGACGAAAAAATTTTATACTCGATGGCCTAGAAGCACGCGGCCGGGAAGGGGAGGGTAAAGGTTGGAGGGATGAGATGCTTCTTCTTCTTTTAAATGACGTCTTTGTGGCGAAAAGAACATGAAGATAAATCCGCGGACTTTGTTTGGTAGGGGCCGCCTTTCTATATCGTACAAAAAAGAAGAATGGTAGCCGGCTAATTTGAGGAGGAATAATACTACAGGAGTAGACGAGAGAGAGGGGAGTCGTCTCAAATGGCGGACGATCTCTTTGCTTCGTAAGAAAGGAGAGGGAAGAGAGTAGGAAACATCCGCTGGTCACTAAATGTAGAGCATGTTCTGGAAAAAAAAGCGCGGCCGAAGACTCCGCTGGGACTTAAGGGCGAAGAGCTCCTAAAATTATAGAGGTTTTTCTCAAGGGGACTTCAAGAGGAAAGGGCTACCGCCTAGGAAGGAAACTCAAAAAATTAAAAAGGGGGTGGTCAACCCTTAGGGTGGAAGGAGTGGGAAAGTCGTACCCGATCAGACGACGAGAATCAAGAATAGGGGGGGTCAAATCACTATCCCAGTAGAAGAAAGGAATCATCAGGGACCCGCCCAGCACGCAGCAGGGAGAGCGGAGTCTCGTAAAAGGAAAAAAGCCGGACGCTTTGTGCGAGAAAGAAACTAAAGTTACAGGGGAAAATAGGGAGGAGATTCGGACTGTAGGGAAAACAATAGGAAACCTGTCTATCGACAAGAAAAAGGAGGAAAGGAACGTCCGTGAAAGGTCGGACAAATCGCCGCAAGGAGCATTTTTTTGGGTGAAGAGGCGAGGGGGAAAAATGGAAAAAGCGATAGATCGTGTATGAGAGAAGAGGGAAGGGCGTAAAAATAGGGGAGACGGAGCAACGTCTTTCGCGGGGCGCGGGTAAGAGCAGAGTGAGGAATAAACAGCAACTCGGGTGGGAAAGAAGGAACGAGTCCCACTCTGCCTCAGGAAGGATTTCAGAAAAAGAGACCCTCCGATCTCAATAGATAGCAATGGGGTAGAAGGGTGGAAAAATCATCAAGCCGTAGGGGTAAGATCGTTAGGGAAGGGGAGGGAGGAGGGGACCACACCTCAAATCGCAGGTGATACACGTCAACGACCGACAGGCCTGGAAGAGATCTTTAGCTAAGAAAAAAGAGATGCGCATGAGGGTGGTTTCAGGCAGAGCCGAATCCATAGGAAAGAGGTGAACTTTAGGGCAGGAGAAATCTGCTCGGACGAGAAACGTCATCCTTTTAAAAGGAAAGGAAGGGGTCTCAGTGCAAGGAGCAAGGGAGGAAAGGAACGAAGGGAGGGGCGCCAGGAAGTCGACTGCTAAAACGGCGAACCTCCATGAATCTCTAGGAAGGAGGGAAGATTAATGTTGGGCATCTTGGGAGATGTGGGGGATTTCCGGGACGTCGGCCAACACAATGGGAAAGGAAAAGAACCTGTCTGCCTCCGGGAAAAACGAACTAGAAACAATAAAGAAAGATAAACAAAGGCCCGAGACTTCTATGAGAGGTGAGGAGTCATAATCGTCAATAAGCCAAGATGAAAAACGGGGCTCTCATCTTCGTCGCGGGGGAGCAATAGAAAGAGGAACCCTCAACATTACTGGTAGAGGTGGAAACTAACTATCGGGGGAAAAAACTAATTCCTAGCCTAGAAGAAAAGTGACGGGGTCGTACAGGGAAAATCGAGAAAAAAAGGAAAGAAATATATGAGAAAGGACGGACCTTAGGACAACTTCGAAGGGGAGAGAGGAATAAGGGGAGAGGGAATCCCTCAATTCTTCTGGCTCTTGGAGGGTAAGGATAGGGGGAAAAGGTAGGCGCTTGACTCTCGAAGTCCATCATCACTCTGCTAAAGCCCCGCGGGAGTCCTGATAAGGGGATTTACTGCCGTCAGGGGGGTCTCTCTATACGAGCCAGAAGTTATCTAGAGCTCAGAGATCTCCTATCCATCTTCAAGTCAAAACACCATGCCTCATGAGGGAGCGCCTACTTAAATCTTCTTATAGAAAGCTCCGATGGAGACCGACGGAGATGCACATCAAACTAAAAAAGGTAACCGAATACTACGTCGAAGGTTCTTTTTTTGTGAAAGTTGTTGGGTGGGGAGGGCGCGGAAAAGCGTCCGTCATTTAGAAGAGCAACAAGATCAAAGAAAAAGGACGAACAGGCGCAGGAAAGTGGAATTGCTATGCAAGTGAGAGCGAATGCGGATCGATAGAGACTTTCGCTCCGGGGAACGGAAGAGAGCAAAGAGATCAAGACACGGGGAAAATCGCAACCATGGGAGTTGTCAGCCTATTTCTGTCAGAAGAGAAGAAAAAAAGAGTGGCCGGGGTGAAGAGCACAAGAATCGATCCGTCAGGCGACGCCATCAACAAAAGAAACAGACGACCACTCAAGAAGTTAAGAAATTCTGACAATAAACACAAGGCTACTATGCCATCTGGAAAAAAGGACGCATACCCAGGTCCTAAAGGAGAAGAGAGGCCCCATCAAACAGCAAAGAGGAAAGTAACTCGACACGAAAAGGCTAAAAACTCGATCAGGAATGAAAGATCCTGCAAAATCGTCAAGAAAAAACCGACTCGGGGGACTAAACCTCGCCGGATCGGCGAACAAAGCCAAAACGGAGAGACAGGTTTCTAACCAAAAATTCAAAGGAAACTCCTCCGATAGGCAACCAAAGAATACAAGACGAAACCTCGTGAAGGCGGAGGACCGGTTATATTTTTATCAAATCATAAAATCTGAGATACGGAGAGGGACCGTCGCCCCTCGGGCTGGAATTGACAACGAAAGAGCATGACTCGCTTGTGCCGGACTTCACTTAGAGAGAGAAGTGACTATAAGAAAACAGGAGGACTTCTAATACTGCGATATAGGATATGAACTAATCTAAATCTCACAAACAAATGGGGAAGAAAGAACTAGAATAACAACCACCGTGATATGAGGCTGCCGGGAAGAAGGGACAGAACCAGCAGCTCCAGGGAATTGACAAGAAAACCGAAAGGCGCAAGAAGAACTCAAGTAAAACGGCCAACATAAGGAAGGAGAAAAAGGGCACCAGGATATACAAAAGGGGGGAGAAAAAGAAACGTCGAAAAAAGAGCTTAGGCGACTGTCCGAGAAAACCGCCTAACCTGTTAGTTCTACGAGAAGAAAGCACCTTCGGAGGGGGCAAAGGAAAAACGAAAACAAAACTCCACGAGAACATCAAGAAGGTTGGAGGGGAAACGACGCTTCCGATAGAGGAAGGAGAAGAGGGTCACTTCGTGGCCGTTAGAGCCGACAGAGAAGGGAAAAACTTGCAACAGGAGAGGAGGACAGAAGAACCTGAGGAACGCTAATTGAGATCATCTGGGCAATGGGGTAGGGGGGAAAACAGTCATCTTCAAAGCCAGGTCTATCCCGACACTACCTGACTTCACCAACTTCAGGAAAAGGCGCTTCAAATATTCTGATAAATACAGAACAATAAACGGTGCTGGCTCAGGGGTTTTATGTTAAAATACTCCGGGTCACTACACATCGAAAGAGAAAGAACAAAAATCGAAATCGACATTCGGGAAAAAAGGGGATAGGTACGCGACTCCAAGAAGGCAGGCTGTTACTAAAGCTGAACGGAGAGCAAGATCCGTTCTTGGAGGGAATACTGCAGCAACAAGCGGGGACGGTCGCCATGTTAAAAAAAAACACGTTTCAGACAGATAGTCGAAGCCTAAAAACGGCTGAACAAAAACTAGCTTTACAGTCGGCTATCCTAGAGCCAAAATTGGAAGAGCGAGGTGAAATCGTCCTGAAAAAAAAAAGGTGAGCAGTAACCCAAGGTGCTAGACGATCTAGCTGGAAGATCGTCTCTTGAGAAAAAGGAAAGGTACTAATCCCGAAGAGAGTATTCAGGTCCGAGAGCAGGAGAAAAAAAAGGTTAGTGCAGAAGAATGTAGCTGGGTCGAAAAAAAACCGAGAACGAAAGGTGAAAACTCGCATTGGGGGGAGGTCTACCCCTATCCTACACGGTCCGCTGCAGAAGACAAAAAAGGACAGGGAACAGGTTACTGGGGAAAAAGGATAGAATGCGTAAAGGTTGCTAATGCTCCTCTCTCTGAGAGCGAGAAAACCGACAGTTCGCGAGTACTCAGGAGAGGGAAAGGTCGTCCTCTAAATCGTAAAGAAAAACGAGAATCAGGGAGATCCTTGCGCCGCGAGTAGGGGGGCAGTAAATAAAGAAAGGCAGACTCCATCCAAATAGCACGACCGCCTCTAGTGTGGAAGAGACAACTAATGAAAGTTTAACGTTGGAAACATCAGCACTATGGAACGGCGTACTCAAGGGAGCCGGTAGGGCCGGCACGAACGAAGACGAAATTTTCCGGTGCGAGAAAGGGGAAGAAGGGACGAAAGGCGTGGCCTGATAGAGAGAGGGAAAAGCGAGGGGAAAAGGGGAACTAGAGGGCTTCACTTCTCAAACGGGCGGGGGGGCTGCACTCGTGGGAGGAAAAAAGAAAGAAGAACTACTACCTGCAGGAGAAAAGAAAGCTCGCCTCAAGGCGAAGGAAGGCTGAGAGGAAGGAAAGGATCGCGTGCTAAGAAGGAAGGGGGGAGGAGAGATTCCAAAGGAATCTTAAAGCAAGGAAGCGGGTGAGCCAAGAGCTTTGGACAGGCTACTTGTTGCGGATTCATTGGGGTAGTGGCCCCCCCCTAAAAGGTCGAAGAGATACTAACCATCTCTGACTAGGGCTCGATGGAAGGTGCTGCCAAGTCCAGAAATTCGAGATAGAGAGAAATCTCGTAAGAGAGCCGTCCAGGAAAATAAAATGCGAGATACATGCATGGCTTATTGAAGGCGAGAAAGTTAGGAGTGACATGAGAAAAATAAAAAAGCAGCCAGTTAACATGAGAGCGCGATTCTTCCCATGGGGGTATGTGGGGGGGGGGTGTGAAAGGGGGGGCATCCTTCTCTCGGCTTTCAGCAAAAAAGCGGCGAGCGGTTCCTTTGATTGATGTAAAACGGTCGGCTCGATAGAAGAGCCGACGTAAAAACCGGCTAACTACCCTATAAAAAAAAAAAACGAGAAAGATCTACTTTCTCGGGCAAGGGGTTAAGGGACGCGACGACGAAAAAGTCCGAAAGTTGAAAATCGCATACTACGCCATGAGAAAAAAAAAAGGGATCTTTGCAAAATAAAGGGTAGAATTTGCCGGGCACGGGATTGCTGAACAGACGAGACAGCACTAAACGTCTCGTGCCACCCAGGGCAGCTGAGAGCAGCAACAAAGGTACACCCGGGACTACGAAGCCTTATAGTAGGGCCGAATATAAATCAAAAGGGTCGACTTTAGGCAGGAACGCAGCTTCCCTCCAAGAGATTCATACGAGCGGGGGAAAGGGACCAGAAGGTTGTTGGCCAATCACAGGAAAAAGGGGTAGATTAGGAGGGCGAAACTGGGTCGCAGGGATAGCTTGTACACAAGGGGGGAAGACCAAGAAAGTGGGTCCGGCTGACATAGTCAGGTATTATTAACTAACATGTGTCCACCCGTGACCGTACGAGAGGGAAAAGAGAATCACGGCTTCGGTGGGACAGGAACGTTCAATTAGGGAAACATCGTAATTCCAACGGCGAGATAGCGGAGTCGTAGGGAGAGATGCCCTATAGGGAAGACTCGTCATTCGATCTGTCTGCTAGCTTAGGCAGGGGGGAAGCAAAGTCTAACTCCCGGCCATCACCGGGGGGGGCTACTTAGAGCGGTAAGCTGGAAACAAAGTGAAAGGAAGTGTGAGGTGAATTCAGCACAAGTCTGTTGGTCGGGGATAGCTTATTTCGCCGATGAAGTGGGGAGAATCCAAGGCTCTGAATAAAAAAAAAGAAAAAAAGTCGCGTATCGGAGGACTGCTTCAAGGATAGGCCGGTTTTAGATGTAACGCGGCATATAAAAAACAACGGAACAAAAAAAAACGAGCGCACGGGAGAAGCCGCAATCTATGCGAGTAGTACGGAGGACACAGTAGGGTGACGGGAAGACAGGGGTTATTTTTCTCGAAAAAAAGGGAAAGAGGGATGTGTCTACGCGGGGAACGGCAGTCCAGAAGAACATCATGGTGTCTAATCAATGAAAGCGACTGCAGACAATTAAGGTAGGGTATCCATATAGCCAAATGGCTCCTTCTCTATACGAAATCAAAGGGGGGGGGGGGGTCGACAAGCGGTATGCCAGACCCGGAGGTGGAAAAACAGAAGAAGGCCTTTCTTCTCTGTTGATCAAGGAACAATCAACAGCTCGAGGGGGACGTCCGGGATAAAAAGGAGCTCTGCACCGGTGTCGGGTGTTGGAGACGATCGATAAAAAAAGGGGAGGTCGATATTAACAGAGGGCACAGAGGGAGAGTCCGGAGCGCCGCCAAAAAGCCGGGGAGTTCGGCGTCCTCGACTCGGGTGAGGCAGGAGTAGGAGGGTACCAAAGAGACAGAATCCTGAAGGGGGGACACGCATCTTAAAGGCCTCATTCTTGCTAAACACGGGAAATGGAAGCAGGAGACGCAGACAGGCGGCTGCTACCTCCACCCATTGTAGCAATTCGAATACCGCTGAAAAGGAAAAGGTTATGGGTTCTCTGCTAGAGCTTTCGGCATTTCTTACTGGGGTTGAGGAGACACCATGAGATCCGACAGTTTGGAAAAGGAAGGTCACGTATCGAGGGGGGACAACTAGGAAGGTTAAAAGAAAAGGGGATCCTCCAATATCCTGAAGCATGTAGGAGGATCGGAGAGATGGGGGCAGGGAAGAGGGACGAGGAATCTTCCCTAGGGAGAAATAAATCTCGGTGGCGTTCTTAACTGGGGCTACGGTCGTCGAGCGCAGGGGAGGGAGAGATTCTTCTTTATTTGGATATCGGTAAAAAAAGCGGCGAGTTGCCGACGTAGCGACGGAGAAAATAAAATGGGGGGGGAAATGGGGGGAGGGGGATATCGGGGGGGAAAATCGGAAGGACTGTTGATACTAAAAGGAAAAGATCACTTGGGAAACGCCTCTGCTGATACTCCAAAAAAGAAAGGAAGCAGCGAGCCTCTATGTTTAGTGTTATAGGGCCGGCGCAACGAAGCGCGAAATCAAGGGGAAGTCGCGGCCACGAATTGACCAAAAACAAAAACAGAAAGGTATCCAACAGTTAGGAGAGAGGTTTGCTCTTTTCGAGCTCGTCCGAACGTAACTTTCTGCTAAGGCAGCAGAAAGGAAGCTGACTATGAGTGAGTCAGTCAAAAAAAGGGCGGGGTAACAGCTTGGAACGGAAGAAAATCAACTACCAGATCAAGAAGAAGACTTGACTTCAGACACGCCGCCCGCCGGAGAAGGGGGGGGTTGACGATGACGATGGGTAGGCTGGGCAAAAAAGAAGGAGAAACACGTTCGCGAGAAATAAGGCGCGTGTCTAGAGGAGATCGAGCCGTGATCGTCACATCTCAGAAGTCTCAGCTCCACAAAGGCGAAATCTCTTGAAAACCTCTGCAGTGCTTGGAAGGAAGATACTAACGACGAGTATTTTCCGGGGTAATACCTTAAACCAAATAAAAAAAAATTGAGATAAAGATAACCTCAGGCGCCAAAAGGACAGGTTACCCATAACTGGGGGAATATTATTACTCAAACTGCGGTTTCGTAATCGAAGTGCGGTATGGTGGAGTCTCTGTAAACCATGACAAAGTACCCGACTTCTCTGTAACGACTAAAAGGAAGAGGACGATGGTCCTGGCCGCTAGGGGACCGGCGGAACACAAAGGAAACCCCCCACTATGTAGGGGAATTAGGGCGGTTTTTTCTGAAGGGAAGGGTGGTCATAAGCTCAAAATACGCTATGAGCAGCTTTTACCGAGTTTCTGACGGTGAAAGAAAGAGAACAAAGAACAAGATTCCTCTCGAGGGATAGGAGGACTTACTTCACTTGGGTTGGTGTGTGTTAGGCTTGTTGTTTTTTGGGGGGGTGAGTAGGTTTGCATTGCCATTCCGGCGGAGCGGGCGGTCACAGGAAACTTGTGAAAGTCGAGTTTTCGAAGGACGGGAAGAAAATCCACCCAAGGGAAAAGGAACTCCGAAAAATTTC
>Ga0179591_1143985_pt1 | contig 13202 bp, 15 predicted proteins | sample CZOMad2_1_08_16f_FD_182891 | JGI IMG/M metagenome (GOLD analysis project Ga0179591, IMG submission 182891) | Vadose zone soil fungal communities from Angelo Coast Range Reserve, California, USA - CZOMad2_1_08_16fungal (PacBio error correction) | ecosystem: Environmental > Terrestrial > Soil >...
AAAAAGGGGGAAAAGAGACAAAAGAGATACATACCAAGATTGTACAGGGGGGGGTGGGCGGAGACACCATACAACAACATTATCTAGGTATGTTCCCCCTGTGCGATCACTGCAGGGGAAGTGGAAAGATGGAAAGGTAGGGTATAGGCAAACAGAGTTACGAACTTATGAGGGAATCACTGGCAGTGAAACCCCTAATTGACAAGTTTCACTTGCTTCTGGCGGACGTCAACACAAACTGCGGAGAAGGTCTATGTCCAAGAAAAGGAATGGGACCAGTGAAAAGGGGCTTTTTAGAAACTTTATATGTCTTCAAAAGGGGGGGGGGAAAGTATGACACAGGGAAAGGGGATTCAAAAGGAGGAAAAAGGGGTCTCTCAAAGAGGGAGGAACGTTCGAGGCGGAGAGTGTTAAAGACGAGAGCTCTAGTAGGGAAGTGGGAAGGGTGGGGAAGGTGGTACCACAGAACTTGGCGGCACTGGCAGACCCTGGACCTACAAAGCCAGGACTTGCGGGGGGGGAAACGGACTGACAGACGGGGGGGTGGAGAAGGGGCCGGTGGTGGATTTTCAACCCGTTCCGGACGTGTTTGGGGGCAAAAAGAAAGCTGGAAAACTGAAGTAAGGACGGGGGGGGCGAAAAAGAACGAGGGAAGCGGAAAGGAAAGGCTTTTTTCAAAGAACAGTTCGCAGGGTGGGCGTTCAGAAGAGGAAAGGGGGGGGGGCCGGGGTGGTTCGGGACTCCCCTGTCAGACAGACGAAGAGACGTTTGACCCAATGATCACAAGGGGGGAGGTTAAAAAACAGGCGGAAAGGAAGGGAAGATCAATAACCACGTAACACTCGGATTCGGAGAGAGTGATGGAAAATAGACCATGTACCTGTGGGTGAAAAAATTGGTATGACCAACGGAAAAAGACACCACACACCCTACCGAGACCGGCGCTAAGGCAGAGCGAGAAGGATCAAAAAAATTTCAAAACCCACTCCTAGGCCCTTTCGAAAAGGGGCGCGGAGAAAAGGTGGGTAGCCTAAAATCTTGGTTGACCGGCTGCGAAGGGGCACCCCCTGGACGGGACGCTTCTACAACTGGTGTCAAAAACTTACAAGCGAAAGCGTGTGGGGAAGGGGTCGTAGCACAAAAGGTTCTCCAGTCCCGGCGAGCAGGACCAGGCCAAAACCCTTCTTGGTGGAGGGTAATTTGGTAACACCAGAGAACACGAAGGCCGACACAAAAGCTCAACTAGACTACGGAAAATGCGAGTCGGGAAAGTGTAGGCAACACCGAAAGATAGAGAAGAAGCCGTTGATCCTGCACTCAGGGCCGAAGGGTCGAACCAGGGGACCATACTTTTCTTAGGGCAGAAGCTCATAAGTCCCGCAGAGTCCAGTAAAGTAGCGCAACCGTGAACACGGTCAAGGACGAAGACCAGGGGGGACAAAAAAAAAAAGGGTAACAAAAAGGAGGGGACAATACACACCGACTAGGAAACCTCAAACTCTGCGCGATGGAGAAACCGACAAAGGAGAAGACGGAAAAGAGGCTGGGGGGAAAAAAAAAACAATCCTGGGCAAAAGTCTCAGGTTCAAAAAGCATTTACGTAATAGCACAAAAAAAAACCAAACAAAAAACGGAAGTGGAATATAGATAAGGGGGCAAAAAAAGAGCCACCTGCAGCTTGGGGGAAAACCTCTGGGCACGGCGGTATCAGGGAGACAAAAATGGACAGACGCCAAAGCAAAGGGGTAAGAGGCTAGTCGGTGGCCGGGTCAGGGTTGGAAAGACCCGGAAAGCGACAAAATGTATCTGTGGGGCAACGGAAAACGGACCTTTACTTAAACGACGTAAGGGGAAAGGACGGTGGGGGCGGAAAATGGATCGAAATGATTCGGGTTGGGCTAGATGACGAAGTACCAGTCTGGAGAAGTATGGCATTCGGGGTCCTTTCCGTTCCCGGAGGCGGGAGTGGAAAACCATTCGCGGAAGCGTAAGACTTTGTATAATAAAAAGTCACAAGAAAATGGTTTGTTGCGCTTCCTCTCTGTCTCAAGAGTTCTCTTCGGCCGATGGGTTTCGGTGGGTGGCCATCTGGGTCACTGGCACTCGCGTATTCCGTGTCGCGGGACAAGAAGGAGCGGTCTTCATCCCAGGTATCCTCGTGATTAGGCCAGGAGGAGACGGCCGCCAGTTATGGGTCACACGATCGGTTTAATAGGGAAAAGACCAAGCCCGTGAGAGACAATCTTCAGAAATGGAAGGATTGAAAATGAATTCGCACATGGGGCCAAACCGACAAAATCGAGAAACTGGTAAAAAAACAAAATGGACTGGTGTAGGGCATCACCATCAGTTAAAAAAAGAGCAAGAGTCGGACCCGTCACATGGCAACACCAAACAACACTAGGAAAAAAGATACGAGGAAGCCCGCAAAGTCGAGTTCCACTTAAGACTGGATAGGGACTGGGTCGGAGCGGAGGAATCATCAGCAACGCCCAGATGATGAAACAGATGTGACTCGACAGTGGCTGGTCGTCTAGAAAGCTGCAATGTAAGTGCTCAACCGAGGGGTGCGTGGGGAAAGGAAGAATGGAGACAGGAGAAGAAGGATAGGACCCTCAACGAGAAAAGTCTCAACGTAACGTGTCAAAATGGGAGGGGAGGCCTACATTGGCCTCTAACATAGGAGGGGAAGACGATAAACAGGGGGAGTAAGAGGAAGTTCAGTGAAAGGAGGAAAGAGGGTAAAAAAAAAACAGGAGGCACGGAAGAACTGGAGGGGTTAAGAACGGGTATGGCAGGAAACACATGGACAAAAAAATAAGGGAGAAGTTAAGAAAAAGAGGCGGAAGGAAAAAAAAGAACATCGGAAAAGGGACGTGCTATTTGGAGTAGAGGCTCAACAACCGCCGAAACGGCAAGAAAATATGGATCGGAATTCCGTATAAAATCATGAGGTGCTGATGGGTCAACATAGGGAAGAAGGGGGGGGGACGGAAAAAAAAGCATTCACTAAAATCTGAGAAGGAAACAGCTATTCGACACGAAGAAAGATGAGTCCCAGTCCGCAGTCAGCACACAGCCCACACGCCACTTTTCCCAGCAAAAAAGCCATACTCAAAAACTCAGTGGAAGACAAAGAAAACCAAAAAAAAAAAGAGGGGGACAGAAGAAGAAGGAGGGAACCTAAGCCTGTTCAAGAAAACACCAAGGCAAAAAAACATCCCGCTGGCTGCCTTTGCACGGGTTCGAGGAGAAGCAGGAGCAACGAAGTCGATGAAAACAGAGAAAGAAAAAAGAGAACCAAATGTCCGCAACAGATCAAAAAAGGGGAAAGGGGGGGGTAGAGAAAAAACGACAACAGAAGATAGTAAACCTACGCACTCCGAACGGTAGAGACACAGTGCAAGAGAATATCGACAAACTGAAATGGGACAGAAAAAAGGAGGAAGGGATCACGCGGGAAAGAAAGACAGAGAGAGTCTATCGGAAACAACCGCGAGGGGAAGGGGTCACCGACTGAAACGTAGTGAGAGATATACAGTACTCATCTCACGAAGAGAATAGATACGCCCAGGAAGGTAAGGTTAGACAGAAGGAAAAATGGGTAAAACTGAGGCAAACCAAAAGCTTCCCAGGTGAGGTTCAAACAGCTCGTGGGCGAAAGAAGGGGAAGGAAATGCAGCAAGGAAAGTGGGGTGGGACTCGGGGAAATTGGGGGCGGAAAGTTAAGGGGCATAATGGAACGTCCGTTATGGCAGTACAAAGGGGGGGGGATTCACGACAAAGGACGGGCAAGCATGGGGGAAAGGGTGGGTCTGAATCAGCCTTTGGCACCGGGAACTCATCTTAGTTGGAGGGGGCAGGAGAAGAAGAGAGATAAGAAGAGGAGCTCGCAAGAAAATCGCACGGAAAATACTGTCCACAGGGTCAAGAATAAAAGTAGTACTGTCTTTAGAAAGAAACCATTCGGCAATGGCAGAGTGGGTAGTAGACGACCCTATCATCAACAATTACAGTAAGTCTAAATTGGGGGGGCTGGGGGGGGGTTAGGGATCACTTAAGAAGTTTGTAGAAAGGCATAAGGCGTCGTCGACCATCGACGAATTGAAGAAAAGGGAGGTTGGGGGGGGGAAGGGTGGAACGAAACCAGTGGGTAACCTGAAATCCTTTCGGGGAAAAACAGCAAAACGCGCAAAAATAGTGACACCGCAGAGGAGATAAGAATAAACAAGAAGGAAGTCGCACGACAAGCTCTCTATTATTTCCGCTTGTAAAGGGAACAAGTTGTCAGTCTAAAAGTGGGGGAGAAGGGAAGAAGACAAGGGAAAAGAGATCGGCAGCAGGACATCTCTTGACTCACGCCCTGCGGCTCCAGATGAAGTGGAAAAAAAAAAAGGGAATGGAGGGGGGCAACAAAAAAAAAAAAAAAAAAAAAACAAGAGGAAGGGGTGAAAGGAAACAAGAGTTCCTTTAGGTGAAACTCAAATTTCGCTGGAGAGAAAAGAGGGGAAACAGCGGAGGAGTTGCGGTGATCAAATTGGGGGTAAACGTGGTGCATGTCGAGGGGTTCAAGGGGGGGGGTTGGTGACAAAAAAAAAAAAAAAGAAAGAGAGACAAAGGAGGGGTCACAAGAAAAAAAGACGAGTAGAATAGACAAATTATACGCCAAAAAAAGGAGACTGAAACAGCTGACTGATTGGTCAGAAGGCGGTCAAGGACGATTTCCTGACTCGTGACACGAGAGGAGGTCTGATGAAGGGGGGGTGGGTTAAGCTCTGATATATAGCAGGAATCCAGAAAAAGCAAGGTAACGCGGAGAAAACACGGGTAAAGCCGAAAACGAAAACAGATAGCATTCTGCGAGTACATAGAACTTCCGGGTTAGGGAAACATAAAGCAGGGGGAAAGAGGGGAAAATTGAGGACAAATCCGCATGGGGACGGGAACTATTTTCCAAGAAAAAAACAGAATGGCGAAGGGTTCCATAAAAAGGTGGAAAAATAGCCGAGAACGAAATGGCGGGGGGATTGATACGGATGCTAGTGGGACTTTTCCAGGAGGAAGGGGCCTGGCAAAATGTGAGTAAAGGTAGCGGAAATTGTTGGACACAGGCTTCAGGGGGGAAACATCGGGAAGTGGGGGACAGGGGGACATCGCGCAATAAGAAAAAAGGGAAAGGAAGAGACTGAAAAAAAATTGGTCCGGCCGAATAAGTATGGGGGGACGATGGGCACAGGGAAATCCGAAGTTAGTCGGTCAAACCTAAAGTGGGTATTGGAAGAAGGGCAAGGGGGAAAGTGCACATCAGCTGGTGCCAAAAGGAGACTGTGCGGGAAAGGCTTGGACGCGGCAGGGAACGCGGGGGTAAAAGAACAGATATTCGTCCCCGTAACCAAAGGTCGAGATGAATGGCCAAAAGAGGAAGACGTGCCAAAGGGAAGAAATGCGCAAAAAACACGGTATGAAAAACGGGGGTCCAGGGGGGGGGGTATCGTACAAACATGCACTGGAGTAGGCACTGGGAGGTGGGCTCTATCAGGTACAGAAAAAACTCAGGCGTGAAAACGAATGCATGACGTAGTCTGCAGTTAAGGGACGCACAAACTCAAGCTATTGTGCCACAAAAAACAAACATGGGGGAGAGTTAATTACAACGGGCACAGGGAGAGAAAAAGCGTATATCTCAAAGAGGGATTAAACCGGGGGAGACCCCACAAAAATGGATTCGGACTGGAAGAAAGGAATTCGTCTCGGGGGTATGAGTGAAAAGAAGAGGGAATAGTATAGCAGGTCAGCAAGACATGGTGAAAGAGCAATATGCAGGGGTGACACCAACTGGCGCTGGTCCACGGGAGATCACGGAATACTGGAAGGGGAACGAGAAGACACATTGGGTGTGGGAAAAAGCAATTCGGCAAGAAGGAAATGAAAACTGAACTGGGCGACCTGGGGGGCATGTAACTTAGTGAGGGAAAGGGGACAACTGGTTAAAAAAATGCACAGTTGTTTGGAACTGTACGTGGAGGAAAAAGAACGGGTGGAAGACGGGGGATTGAAAGACATCATAGAACTCTCTGGCCGGTACGAGTAGTAGCCAGGACTTGGAGAATGGCCACAGCTACGACATAAAAGAGGTAACGAGGGGGGGGGGGGGAAAAAACGGCGTTACCAAGGAAAAAAACCGGAAAAGGTCAAAAAACTGATCGACAAAAGGAGGTTGCACAGGAAGGGGGGGGCGGAAGAACGCTATAGCTGGGAAACAGGTCTAAAATACTAACGTCGGTCTGAGATTGTTCACGGAGAGGGTAAAACAGGAAGAGTGACGAGGTTACGCTGAAAGATCGGGGGGAAAGGAGGTGGGTGAAGAAGAACTTTAACAATAAGGGGGGGGGACCTGGGAAACACCACTTAAGTACAAAAACACGATACCATTTAGAAAGGAAAATCTCGGGGGAAAGGAAAGATGAAAGTACTGGGGGGGGGGAACGTACGCGTTGGGGTCATACTTGGGACAAAAAGAAAAAGGGGGAATGGACAAAGAAAACGGAATGCAGTGCGGGAAGGGGGGGAATAAAGAGGCTGGAGGCGAAGGAAGTATTACACAGGCTACACGTAAAACAAAGCAAAGATAACGCAACTGCAAAACGGGTGAGGGGGAGAGGAAGGGAAACAGAGAGGGGGGGGCAGGAGCCAAGAAAAGGGGTGGTGAAGGGGAAACAAGCGAAGGGGCGGGTGCTCAACGACAGGAACAACATCTAGCATAGGAGGGGGATGGGAACTATGTCTGCCTTACATACGTGGGGGTCCAGGGGGGACATCAAAAGAAAAACTCAACTTTTTGTCCTCTGGATGGGGGGGTGGATGAGAATCCACGGTTGTTGGGGTGTGGTCAGATAGCGGCTGTTCAAACACCTGAAAAAAGGTGGACACTCCAGGGTTAAGCTTGCCAGAACTACGTGTGTACAATGATTGGACGCCTAACGAAATCTTCGGGGTTGGAAACTGGGGAAAGGGGCAACGGTAGTGTAACGACAGTACGTCCACCTTAAACGGAGAAATCAAATGAAGAAGAAGTGGTAAGAGAGTGATGCGGACGACGGGGATAGCAAGATGATCAAAGACAGCCGACAAACATGGGAAACAAAAAAAAATGGAGGTGAAAACATAAAATCACATCATGGACAGTTCACTGGAAACAATGCCTGGGCCGAATCGGAAAGACACGGTGGAAAAAAATGACGCCTTAGGTCTGGGGCGACTCGGGGGTAATCCAAAAGAGACTACGGCAGAAATTCAGTTCGACAATGCAACGGAAATAGTCAAGGGCGGCTTTACGGGGCCGCCGGTGAGGGGGAAAGAAAAGAGAGGGGCGAGGTAAACGAAAGAAAGGAAAAAAAACTCCGAACAAGGACAATACTACGGGGGGAGTCACTGGAAGGATAAACAGGAGATCTTTGGAGGTAAAAAGACAACACAGAAAAGGGGGAGGGTCAAATCGGCACAAGAGTAAAAAAACGTCTCGAAAAAGTGTAAAAGAGGGGGGTTAGAGAAAAAAAACGGATTAGGGAGGATAGCGGCACCAAGAAAAAAAGGAGTCTTAGAAGAAACACTGGATCTGGTAGACAGGATGGTCAGGGAAAAAGCAAAGTGCTGAGGATGCTCGGCGGTCACAAGAGGATACAAAGAAACGGGAGGGAGGGAGCCTCGTAGCCACGTAAAAAAAAAAGCTGAGAGCAGCAGGGGGAGAGAAAAATTCCAGCGCTAAAACAGACAGACCTAAGATCCAGGTGGGGAAGTCACTACAAAACGGGATCACTAAATGATTGCAAGAAAGAAAAAAAAGCATTATTTTTACATAGTGGAGTGGACGGGGCTGAAAAAAGAACAAGAATAGTTAAAAGTGACGGGGGAAAACCTGGTCTTCCTCGTGCTCAGCATGCGGGCGAGAATGCTAGGCACGAACGAAAGGGGAATTCCTGTAGACAAACCTTAAGGTCCAGGGAGGGCACTGGAAAAAACACAGGGGGGGAACGATGAGATCACTTATCAACTGGCTACAAGAACACTGGGGTTGGGGAGGCAGAGCCGAGGGGGCAGCGGTGTGTGGGCAAGACGGCGGGTCAGCGAATAATAGCAAAAAGAACGTGGGCAGGGGGGCAAAATTCTGGCGAAGGACACTAGCAAGAAAAACATGGTTGCGTTAGGACATGGCCAAAAGAACGAAGTAAAGACCAGAACTTGCTGGCGGAAGGAAAAAGTCAGAAACTGGAGGGGGAGAACCAAGAAAAGAAATAGGGGAAGACAAACAAATAGCGACGATCGCAAATAGTCGACACGGGGACATGTAATGTGCGAGGGAAGGAAAGGGATCGAAGTAGAAACACGATCGGTGAGCAGAATGAAAAACTTATAGAAACAAAATGCGGGCGAGGCGCGGTGCACTCGTATCACTCTCAAAAAAGATCAGGTGAGCGGCGCTATCACCCAAGCAAAGGGGAAGTAAAGACCTGCCGGAGTAACAGAGAGGAAAGAGAAGGGCTTAAGAACAACCTCACCAAGGGAGAGAACCAAGGATAAGATCAACCTGAAAAAGAGAAAAGGGGTCCGTGAGGCCCACTCTTGACGGCAAGAGTCCAGCCGGACAAAACTGGAAACAGGGGGGTAATGGAAATCGAATAAATACTTCTAACAACAGAAAAGAAGGATAGGCAGACAAGAAGATTGTTCAAAGAAGTGGGAACACCAAGGTACCAGTTGACAGAAAGGTGGAGGCAAGAAAACCTGGAAATGCCAAAACACTAAAGAACTCCACGAGAAACAGGAGAGATGAGAAGACATGCACCTATTGACAGGGGATCTCAAGCAAGGGTACGGGGGGGGGAAAGCCTAGGAGGGTGCTAGTAGCGAGAGAAAGGAAAAGTGGGGGTCGTGCATCAACTCATGGCAAGAGGAGGGAGCCGACACGGGATGAACTGGTGGGCCTCGTGGAGATTCTATAGTACTGGCACGCTGAGGGGAGACTTGAAACGAGAGTAAAAGCCTTCTAAGAACCAACGATTACGACGCGGGGGTGAGTGGAAGCACAGCAGTAGGCGCGATGCCTGCTTAGCCTAAACGAGGTCAGGAACAAGACTGTGCAACCTGGAGACAAAAAGTACTTGAAAAAAACAGCGAGGGGGCCGGAAACAGAAGATCGCGAGGGCTGCAGATGTACTGTGAAGAATAGAACTGTTCCACATCTCCGGGGGGGGCTGTCTCAAGGTCTTGGATGTAAAATCAGGGGGAAGTTACAGGGAGAACCTAAAAGAACAAAAATGGCCATCGGATCGGGGCGTAGGACAGGGTATGGATGAGTCAAGGAAGAAGACTAGGAAGAATACAGTTACCTGTACAATAAGTGGGTACTGGGCTAACGTCAGCTGAATGGGACGGGCGATCGACCATTCGGAGACCTACGGAGAGGCTACTAGAGGATAAAACGGGGACCTACTACCTTGTCGGTTGAATAATTCGATAGGGTCGATCATAGAACCATGAAGGAAGGCGCAAGGGGGGGTGGTGCAAAAGCGACGGGACGAAAACACCTAAGATGGGGAAAAAAACGAAAGGAGGCGCTGCTGAAAAAAGAGGAAAAAAAACCACGCTGGGTACCGGAAACGAAGGGGGAGAGCCGCGAGGGGAATTCCCGCACAGGGGAAGGTCATAGGGGGGAAAAACACAATTAATCCTTAAACTCTGGCTGGGTGCGGCCTATCTAGATGGAGAGGACGCAGTCAAAACAGATAATCAAAACGGACAGTGTGGAACTGGGTGGAGCTGGGACGATGTGATGGTTACCGCGGGGTAATGGGGAGGGGACAAAAAAACAGGACGAAAGAAGAGGGGTCTTGTTGACATTCGGGGAAAAAAAAATCGGGCCTGCGAACGGGGGGGGAGTCTCAATGGGCAGGGCACTACAAGGACATACTGGCCGATAAAAAAACGAGTCGAAAGAAGGAAAAAAAAGAGCAGCTGGACGGCCGCATACATGATAGGGCGGGATGTCATAGGACATGGAAAGGAGTAACACGAGGGAAGCGAGGGGTAAAAATTTTAGGAAAGGGAGGAGGAGTGGGTGGAAAGTATTAAAGGTGTTGTCCTTGAAGAACAAAGACGACCCTGAAACCAAGACGCGTCAAAGCCCTAGCTTTCGTAGCAGTTCACGGTCCTGCATGGGGGGTTGACAAACATCAAAGAGGTCAAAACGCCATTCAGTCAAGTTCTTCTAACGTATGATATGGAACCAAGCCGCGCACATCAAGAAATCACGAACAACCAACTTCCTGGAGATGATCGTTAAAGGTCAATGAGAGCCAAAACGTGTGGGGGGAAAAAGAAGCCTAAAGCTTGGTATCTTAAAAAAAGAGGAAAAAAGAAAACATGAACGACGGGGAAGATGCACTTTGTAAAAGCCCCGAATAAGAAAGACTAGGGAAGAAAAAACAATGAAAGGGACGGGTGTGATAATATAGGTGGGGGGACGGGGGGACTCTCAAGGGAAGACATCGAGAACGTGGCTTTTGTCTAATTAGGGACAGCAAGTCCGGATATTAGACGTAGGGAGGTCTAGGTGACGAAAAAAAAGGAAATACGAGAGACCTCCTGAAGAGCAAAAGAAAGAGACGAGAAGCCAAGAAGAATTAATGCATATAAGGTGATTTAACGGCAATTGTTTTTGTTTTTTTGTTTTATTTTGTTTTTTGTTTGTTTTTTATTAGTTGTGTGTTTTGGTTGTTTGTGGTTTTTTAAGTTTACCGAAAAAGAGATGATGGGATAGGACTTAGCTCGAGCTCGAAAAAAGGGAACAGGAATCCCATTGAAATTAATGTGGACTTGTGAGGAAGATTACAAACCAAAGATGCCAGTCTCAAAAAGAGAAAGCGGAAAAAAGGTTTGGGTTAGTTAAAATAACAGTCGCAAACGTCGGTCGAAGTTGTCAGATGGGGGGCCCAAGAGATTTGGCCGAGCCTAGAGCAAGTAGGAGGGACGAGGGTTAAAATTCATGGGGGGGCGGGAAACTTTATAACTTGGGTTCAAGTTTTGTGAGGCCAAAAAGTTGACATAGGGGGACCTCGTGGGGGCTAGGTTCGGGCTTGCTGGAGGGGTAAGAGGGCAAGAGCGGGTGAAAAGTGTGGGTTGGGGTACAAGGCGTAAGGAATGTGGGACACCCAGATAAGGTCCCCAGGAGAGTACTGTTGGAAGAAAAGGGAGAAAAGTGTAGGGTTGAAGAGAGCACAGAGTGAACGGTTGGTCATGGCACCTCGTACTGTTTCAGGCAACCAAAAAAAAAAAACCTTAAATAGGAATCAAGAAGATACGGAAGGAACAAGACACTTTAAAGGAAAAAGTCGCGGGAAACGAGGTGTCTGCGGACGAAGGAGAGGGGCCCGGGGGGAGGTACCTGAGGGGTCGGGGAGAACAAAGAAAAGTGGGTGGGGTTGGAGGGGTTGCGAATAAGGGGGACCACTTTTATAAAACTGGGACCATGGGCACAAGGGAGCGGGGGGGGGGAAAAAACAGCGATGAGGCCGGTTCGGCCCTTAAGTGGGGGCAGCCAGTCAAGGTAACACGCGACGACAACTAACGTTACCCACGGGGTTGTGGGGGAAGGGTGCTCAAGACGTCAACTGCTGATGATCGCAAAGAAATAAGACTAGGCGGTTCAAGGAGCTGGGTCAGGGAAAGGAACAAACAACGGACGGGGAAAAACAGGGTACACCCCGCCGCTCTTCAAAAAACCGAGAGACACACCACATGAAAAAAAAGGGCGTCAAGAAAAAATGGCTGGGAAGGACTGACAAAAAGGGGGGGGCGGTGTAATGAAAAGACGAAGGGCGATCAATGATGGGGGCAGGGTTCTACCGGGTTTCTACGGGGGGGAAGTCAATTCCATACGCCTGTCTATTGAAAATTCAATCGGGCAAAACGGATTCCTGTGGTCACGGTGCTCTTCGAGTTGGGGTCCGGGTTCCAACTTGGTCCGAGCTTTAGTGTGGTCTTTTACCGTTGGGGGGGGGACCAAATCTTGGGGGGCTTGGAAGTCAGGAGACCTTTTAAAGCCGAGGGAGAGCGCTGGGGGGGGGGACTTCAAAAAGGGGGCTAGGGGTTGCACACTCGCGGGGGGGTGATTGTGAAAACCTCGGAACTTTTGTGGGGGGGGCAAAATTAACGTGAGACGGTGGGGGGACGTGGGGGGCATCGCAAGCTTTGACTAGGGCGGTCCGGAGACGCCGTACCGTGAACCGGGTGGTAATTAATCGTTGGGGGATGTTCGCCCAACTCAACGAATATTTCTTCCAGGTTGTGCAACAAGACGAAGGACGTGGGGCAACGTCCTTGTAAATCAAGTGGAAAACAAAAACATCATCGCCAGAAGACAGGCATATTTGATTAAGTATACAATGAAAGAAAAAGGGGTTAAACGTGAAGGACCCGGCCCAAGAAACGAAAACAAGGGCGGCTACTGGGTCGGTCTGGGCCGGATGATGGTTGGGAGAAACGCGGTAGACCAAGGACCCAGTTCGAAATTAGTGTGTTGCGAGGAAAGAATCTTGTTTTGGAAACAGTTGCGTGAGGATTTAACTCGAAGCATCCGGGGGATACAGGCCCAGAACTCACGAGTTTCCACGGTTAGCAAAGTGGGTCTCCGGAACATTGGCAAAGGTCGTCGAGAGACACGTCCCTGGACTTATAGAGGGTAAAACCCACAAAAAAGCCAGAAGAAGCAGCTTTCTCGAACTTTAGTAAGTCGGGAAAGCTGGGTTGGAGAATCACCAAACACGAAAAAAACGGGGCGGAGCCGGTCATACAAAGCGGGGCAGCGATCACACGGAACGCCTCAAACTTGAGAGGAACGCAAGCCCGACAAGAGGAGATGGAAAAACACTACTCCCAACGTCTAAAGTCACGGCGCCGCAACATTCGCAAACGTGGTAAGATAAGGCCAGGACATCACGAAACGGTGTACAAAAACAAGACGGAGAGTAGAAAAAGGTAACACGAGCAAGAGCCAAAGACCGCTTGGGGTCCTTCTGGGCAGAGGAGGGGGCCGGGAAAAGGGCTATACGCGTGGGGGGGACGGAAAAAGTGGTCAAGAGAAAAAGCTTAAGATTTCATGACACACACGGACAGACGAATTTTCCAGCATGGTACAATTATCTAAA
>Ga0179591_1262341_pt1 | contig 13201 bp, 15 predicted proteins | sample CZOMad2_1_08_16f_FD_182891 | JGI IMG/M metagenome (GOLD analysis project Ga0179591, IMG submission 182891) | Vadose zone soil fungal communities from Angelo Coast Range Reserve, California, USA - CZOMad2_1_08_16fungal (PacBio error correction) | ecosystem: Environmental > Terrestrial > Soil >...
GCTTGAAAAAGAAGGACGCTGCGGAAGAAGTTGATGACGGTGTCCCCATGAGAGGGGGAGAGCCGTAAGGGGGTGGAGCATCGAAAACGAGGTCATTTGAGGGTCGAAGGAAAACAGTGCGGGCAAAACTCCAAAGGGATGAACAAAACAGGAAGACCAGCAGGAGTCATCCGTTGTAAAGCGGCTGAAAAAAGGCAAAAAAGATTTGAGCAAGGAGATCTGCGGGGTTATTCGTATTGACGAGTTGCACGAAGGCGCGTGCACAAATAACGAAGCACGCGTTGCAATCAAGGGAAGAAGGAATGTAAGCGAAGGGCCAGTTGGGAAAGAGGGCATGCACTTTCTTATTACAGGGCGAGGGAAAGGCGCGGGCGGTGGGGATAGTTCGAAAGTAGACGAGACCCGAACTCTACCATCCGCGAGAAACTTGGGGAGTTGTATCAGTGGCAACATCATTGTCGAGCATATACTGGGTGTACTCCAATTAAAGAGGGCGGGAATACACTCAGTACCACGCGGGAACTCAAAACGAATGGGTAAACTGCATTCCCTCTAAGTAGGCAGAAAAAAACGAATGAGACGTTGGACAGGCCTTTGGTTTGGACAAAAACAAAGGGGTGGTTGCACAAACTGCCTTAAAATAAAAAACGTGAGGTTTGAGTGGTAGGTAGACTGTTGCGCCTGTCGTCGTCGAGCTAGGGGGAATCGTAACCTAACAAACAAAGATTCATGGCATTTAGATCACAGGGATCGTGTGGGGGGGGCAACGATGACAAGCCTTAGGGAAATAGTGGAACCAGATGCCTCAACGGTTATCCAAGAAGTGTCCTGGCGACAGCTCGGGGTGGGTACTGTACCCGCGTTGGTACAGCTGGACGCGAAATGGAAAGCGATAAAAGAAGCCATGGTCAGAGTGGGAGATCCAAGTTTCAGCTAAAGGTGTGCCAACCCTTGGTTCAGGTAAGTGAAATTTGAACTTGGGGGGACAGGAGTGCAATACAAAGGTACACCCGGGAACAATGGTATATGAGGGATCAAAAATAGGGGAAGGATTGACCCGCGGTCAGAAAACATAAAATCGAGTCATGCATTGGAAGAAATAAAAGCGGCTGGAGGATTAACAGGTCTTTCAAGGAAATCGCAGGGGGTTCTATTGTGACTGACAAGGTCGGCTCCTTAAAGTGTGTGTAGTACGGAACGAATCGGACGGGAAGACATGGTGGGCTTCCAAAACGGTTAAAACATCTGGTAAATTTTGCTCAGCTTGCCCCCGGTACGGGGCGCCAGGGGTGAACCACCAGTGCAGTCCAGAAGAAGGGCTACGCGGACGATATTGCATGACTTCTGGACGTCCTGCAAAGACACAGATCTTTGCAGAAAAAGGGACAAATTAAACTGGAAACACGCAGCAAAATGATTGGGGTCACGGAGGTCACGGTAATGCATGAGCCGAATACGACGCCGTTGCGTGCAATAAAACACCATAGGATCAAGCGATAGACCAACGAAAGGGGTGTAAAGAACAGAGAATTGCAGCGTATAAAGGCAACGAATGGAAGATCCGATTTGGCAAACTAGGGGGGAAGTGAAGCACGAGGGCCCCCAAAAAGCAAGGGTAAACGCATACAGGTAAACGATTAAAGAAGTTTAAAACAACAGGGGAGGTTTCAAGAGGGGACAAAATTCGTTGTGTGCAACTGGACCGGCCGGAGTTGCAAACTCAGTTAACTTATTTGCACAGAAGGGGGAATTTTAGGGACTGTCGTCCGGTTGGACTTTTGATCATTACCGGTAAGAAGGATTTGTGTGGGGGGTTTGGGGCAAAAACCCCCCCTTCTAGGAGTTGTTTTGTTACGGGCGCTGGGGGGGACACCAAGTAGTTTCCGGATCCATGCCACGACTCGCAGGGTGGAAAGCAAGAGAAACAGAAATTAGACACGCCCCCAAAGTCAAACCGAATCGGGATTCCCAAATCCAGTAACTAAAGAAAGCTCGGCGCGGGAAATTGGAGGCAAAGAAGTCAAGGGTACATCCACGCCAGAGCTTCAACGGTGAGTTGGCCAAAACGAAGTCAGCGTGACTTCGTCGTCTGGTTAATCACGACATAGACAGGCTGAAAAGTGCACTGACTCTCAACACTTGATACTGTCAGGTTTCAGAACGGGGAAAGACCTTTCCAACGTTTTCGTTGGGGGACAGCGGGTCGTTTGGTTATTTCAACAGGGCATGTACCACAGCAGAAGGAAGAATCCGTCACTTACCTACAAGAACTGAAGCTGAGGGCGGTAGGGAGGAAGATGGTTGAATTAAAACATTGAAAAAAAATCCCCATTGAAGCTAAGAGGAGGGGTGGAGATCCTCAGCACACAAGATGAGAACAGAGTCTCACATAGAAAAGAGCTTGCACTTGGGGGGTCTGGCTGTTACTGTGAAATAAACGCCGAAAGTCAAAAAAAATGGCATCAGGGGAGTGACGGATGCGAAGAGTTGGTTACAATTCATATAACAACAAGGGGACAACTGAGTGTCCACAACAAAAGAAACGCGGGCGGCACTGAATTTATAGGACCGTGTCGAAAGGAGGGCGGACGACTGTGCAGAGTCAGTGTTTTCAAAAAAGGCCAGTCTGTTTCAGCAGTGGAATGTAGTTCGGACCGCATACGGGGACTCTGAGGGGGGGTCAAGCGACAATGGGGACCAAAAGAAACCGTTGAGTCGCTGGAGGGTATCGGAAACGACGTCAGGCTAGATCCAAAAAACTGACGACGGTTTCGCAGTATTGTTTACTGAGCCGTGGAACGATCGGAGGTGTTGAACTTGTCATTGAAGTCACCGGAAGGTACAAAAGCAGGTCGAGGTTGCCGGGACCAGGGAAATGTGGCCCTCGCAACCCAACAACACTGAACGTATGAGAGTTGCCAAAAGAGAAGTTCAGGCAATGAGAAAGTGAACGACGAGTGAAAATTACTTGCTGGCAAAGCAGTCCAAAACACTAGTTGTGGGCCCTCCTCGAAGGACAGTACCACCGACTCGAGGGGAAGCAACAAGGGAAAGGTGTCCGCTTTGAAAAAGTCCTACTTCAGTCTCACCTTAATGCCGGAAAATCTTGTGGTGCTCCAGGGCGTCACTCCCCCAGAGGTTTGACAGACAATCAGGAAAGGAGCATTTATTCGTGACGATTTAAAGATCAATTGGTTTGGATTGACAGGCGAGCGGCAGGGATAGCTATTGAAAAGAAAACTAGGGACGACTGACGTGTCAGGGTATTGAAGCACACTTCTTAAGGGGGGTTGAGGAGGCGTCATCAAAGACCCTACTAGGTCATTTCCAGATTTGGGAGTGGTCAAGTCAATTTGGGGCCATGAAGGGAAGTATGAGGTATTGCACTACGCCTGTGAAACAACATCGCGGCAATGCAAGGAAAGTCCGGGATTGCGGCGGGCAACCTCAATGGGGGGGGGGCTACCCAAGTTGGATCCGGACACGGGAGAAAGCAGAGGGCCAAATTTCACATAGGTCCCAAGTGTGGACGACAAAATTCATGCGCATCGGAGAGGAAAGGGACAAAAAAAATTAAAAAAATGTTGTACAAGCTGCAACTTTGGCAAGCGGTCACAAAAGAGGACCCAAAAATGCCATCGAGTTACCCTAGGGGAAAAAGACCTTGAAGACGGTCCGGGCCAGCGAGGAGCAATGAAGAAAGTGGGGGCTGGTAATGCTTTCTCAATCTTCCCATCGGGGAAAATTAACAGTTACCCAGGATGGGGTCCTGGGCCTAATCTCCTCAAATGTGTACAGGTGTGTAAATGGGCTCATGGGGAGAGGATTCCCAAGAACTACCACGGCCTAGGCAGACCGCCGAATCAGGGGCGTGGAAAACGTTAAGTTACAGGGATCTCAACCTCAGGAAGGGGGGGGAGGAGAATATCTCTGAAAATTGAGAACAAAGAGGGAAACCAAAGAAGCGTTCATGCCAACACCAGCCAGCGATGTCTGTAAGGACCTTAGGGAACGGGGATACTTGTTTTCTCGCAAGGGGCGTAAAAAAATGGGTAAACAAGAAAGCGGGGGTACGAGTATGCAACGAGTACGGGCAAGAAATCACAACTGGACCTGGAAAGTAGGGGCTTCTTACAGGGTAAATCGAGCGTCTACTGAAGGGAGGCGCAAAAACATCTACCATATAAAAGACTACCTATCAGGAGAGGGGGACAGGCCTCCCTCCTGTTGTTTGAAAACCAATTTCTCCGAAGAAAAGGGAATAGAGAACGCGGGGGGGGTGGGCGCAGACGCGCATGGAATCATGGCGACACCGAAGGAGGTTAGGGTGTCTTGTCACTAAAGAAGGGCAATGGAAAACATAGGGTATCCGTTAACTCCAAGATAGTCGCGAAAAAAGTGTGGTTACCTTACCAACAAGGACCAAAGGATTACTGAGTATAAAAGGGTGAGGAAAAGAGCGGAGGAAACGGGGAAGGACAGTTTCTCTACGGGAAACAAGAAAAAGAACCAAAGAAAAACATAAACTGGAGTCACCCGCCAGTGATTTGGCACTAGCAAGGAAAATGGAAGTCTGTGGTACATAGAAGGAATGAGGGAAGGTTGGAAAAAAAAAGCGCACCGTTTTGTGGCACGCTCTGAGTGCAAATGACGGGAATACGAAGAAAAACGAGGGAGAGGTGGAGTTCCCATATTGTTCCAACGTAGGAAAACAAGTGGACAGAGGAAATTTGGGGGAGGAGAAACTAAAAAGTCGAATCTTAGTCTCCTGTTTCGTCACAATACCCGAAGGTTCGCGCTCAGTTTTTGAGGAGAAAAAGGTCATAAAAAAATTCCAAAAGCTGCGCGGATCACCATACGGCAAAGAGTCCTCATCAGCCCGTTTTGAAAAAAGAAACTCAAATCGGGACGGCGAGGGCCGCTCTTTCTTATGGGTCAGCATCTAAGCACAAAAACAAATGGAGGGGGGGGCATCCAGTCCGGCGTGACACGAAGACCGGGAGGAGTTTCTATCCGATTTCTGGGTTGGGGACGTTTGCAAGTTAGCGAGGTAACGGAGCCGGAGGAGTGACCTCCAACTTTTTCTGTTGGTTGTGACTTCGGCCTAACATTAGGAGAAACTAAAGGGGACTCCACCTTCATAAAACAGCAGTGGTAGTACAGATCTCCAAAGGATCTTGGAAAGCTTCTGAAGAAATGGGGGGTAAAAAAGAGGTGAAACGGCACCACCTATTCTGAGGGTTGAGGAGGTTGAGGGAGGGTGCAAGAAGAGACGGGGGGCAAAGTCAAATCCGCTGGAAAGCCGGGGGAGGAAGGGGAAGGACGAACAAAGACGTTCCATGGAAAGAAGGGCACCACAGGAAATGAGGAGGAAAAAGTCAAGGGCTTGCAGGCGTAACTGGGGGCTCTTCGATAAAAACGGAGGACCGAAGACCCGGCTAACCCGCCCTTCGAGAAAAGTCGGGGGGGGGGGTAGTCAGGAACCAGCCATGTAGGCAAAGAAATCGTGTGGGGTAACGGGGGACCAGATACCATGTTTATAAAGCACGTAGTAGCCAAGAAACACAAACAACAAAGATGTGGCGCACTGCTTCCCTGAGGAGGAGAAAAAAACGCGAGGAGACAAGTTAATTTCAAGTGTGGTCCAAAAAAAGGGGGCTGAAAAATGAAAGTTACGATATGCTGAGTATTGGTGGAGGGAGCGCCTGGGGGGAGAGGAGGAAGATCTGGAAAACCGTAAAGAAAAAAAAAGGAAGGAAGTGGGAATTGTACTTGCATAGAGGTTGAAAGAAGATAAAAGCACGCTGGGTGGACAGAAGGGGTGGAAAAACGGCGTCCGATGCTAAACAAAGGGGGGGGGAGAAAAAGGGGCGAAGTGGGGAAAGGCCAAAAGCGTGGTGTTGTTCGAGGTCTCGCCGAGGGTGACGGTGGGGAGAGGGGTTCTAAATGATCGCATAGGAAGCGCAGACAAGTTCTAATAAACATTGCCGCGAAAAGTGGTCCGAAGACAATGGGATATGGGGCTTAATATAAGGTTAGCTTGGGAAGAAGAATGTATGAATGCCAATTTCCACCACAGGTCAAAACAAAGGAAAGATTGAAGGCGGAAAAGGGGGATTGAAGTTCCCCTCGAGTGGGAATACAGATAAAGAACCTACTAATCTTTGGAAGAATCGCGGGGAGGTAAAGGGGGGTATACAGATGTAGGTTAGGTGGGTCTATGGTGTGAGAACCGGGGGCCAATTTCGAAAAGACGGTCCAACTGGTCGGGTTAAGTGTCCACTCCGCGAAGAGGGACATGGGGAGAAAGGGGGTAGAACACTGTGGACTATTTTGGGAAAATTGGAAATGAAGTGTCGGGAAAAGTGCCGTAGCAAGGGGGATTGAACAAAAAGTGAAGGTAAACCAGTCGGACTACCCGGTAAGGTCAATTGAATGGAAGATGGAGTCCTTAGCTCACTAGCCGAAAAGGCGGGGGGACAAACAAACTTGTACATTGGGAGAAAGACGAAGAAATTGGGGGAACGTAGAGTGGTTATTGTGGAGGAAGACAGGAAAAGAAACATCCTCCGTGCGTCAGCCGAAAAAACAGCAAGGTGGGAACGAACTAGACCGGGACCCGAAGGGGGGAAAGAAAAAAAAAGGGTGCACAAACTTATAAGACCGCTAAAAGGGGGAAACGCCAGTAAGAGGGCGGGGGAAAAAGGAGGTTGGAAGTGAAACCGTGACAAAAAAGGGAAGTTCCCAAGAAGGAGGGGGGAGGAAAGGACCGGGCATAAAAAGGAACCGTTGCAAGTGTTGCGGAAAAACGGATCAGGTGGGGGGTGACTGACAAAGGAGGAGTGGCACAAAACTCGTTAACTGGTGAAACAAGGGGGAAGTGGGGGGAGAAAGCAATCGTGGAACTGTGGAAATAGGGTTGCAAAATGTAAAAGGGAGGGGTGTTGCCTAAGGGTGGGGGGGGGGAGGGGCGCGGGGGGAAAAAAAGGGAAGGGAAAAGGAGCACTCCCAGCGAATCGAAAATGGGTACGCAGGGATCAAAGGGTTCAACACAAGGCAAGAAAAAAAAGCAGACTTAATCCAAAAAAGCACGAAACGAGGAGAGTCGATTGGGGGACCAGGAGAGATCACTATTCACGGAAAACAGGAAAAAGACTGAAAGTGGAGAGGTGGGGGTAAAACTGACCGTGACATTCAAGTAAAAGGACGGGGAGCAAGAAAGAAAAAGGCTGAAAAATATGGAAAGGAAAAAGCGGAGAGTCACTTGATCTTGGAGAGGGAATATGAGGGAGAAAAAGGGGAAAGGAGCCCGGAGACCTGGGTAACTTGTTTTTTACAGCAAAGGGAGGATTTGGGTGAGGGCACAAGGGGGGATACCCGCAGAAGGAAAAGAACAAAAGCCGAAGACTGAAGGGGAAGGGGTTGACTGGGCTCTGTTAATTCCGTGTACAGCAACCCAGCAGGGGGATATAAAAGGATATTGGGAGATCTCTCAAAACCGAGGGAAAAAAAAGAAGGAAAAAAAAAAAAGAGGAAATCATGAAGGGAAATTGGGGGGATGGTATGTTTTAACTTAATTCAACACAAAAATAAACCAAGAGTCAGCCCCCCTGAGGGGAGGGAATGGGGGCAGGGGGAAGACTGATTCAAACGTGGTATCATAAAAATGTTTAATAACCAAAAAAAGAGGGGGGGGGAAAAAAAGGATGGAAAAAAAAGAAAACGAGGGGCAATGTAAGTTCACTCCCGTTTTAGAAGGAGAGGGGCCAGGGGACTTATCACTGTGAATGAATGTTTTAAAAAAGGGTCAGAGGTGACAAAGTGGCTTTCCTTTAACAAACGGGAAAGGAAAAGGGGTCACAAAGGGAAAGACGTGGACCAAAACTAAAACCGTTGATCTCATGGCGGGTCTCAAAACGAATAGGGAAAGAAAAAGAATTGAGAAATGAAAAGAATCGAACTCAAGAAGAGAGGGTCGAAAAATCAGGAAGTGGGGAATACGGGAGGTCCTGGAAACTTGCTCTTGGAGGAGTGGTTTGGAAAACTTTCAAGTGGGTCATGATACCAGAGGGTACCCACCACGTCGTGAGGGGGCGATTTGGGTGGAATCAGGAAAAATCCGTGGGGGGAAGACCCTTACACACTAAGAACCTTATAAGCTGGAAAAAAAAAACAACAAAGACATGGGGGAGGCAAAAAGGGAAAGAACAGTTCAAAAACTCAGAAAAAAAAACACTCTGGAAATCAGTTGTCAACCCGGTGGGGGGGAAAATAAGTGCTTCCGTTAACACACAACAGAAAAGGGGAAGAACATGTGGGGGCCACTGGAGGATGTAAGATTGCTTCAGGATCTTACAAGTTAAAGGGAAGTGGAAAAGAGTGTGACTACCATAACAGGAACAACAGTTGGTGGGGGGGGAAGGAAAAGAGCTACGGCGGCCACTGGGTAGTCCTCTTGTAAGAAAAAATAACATGTGTGTGGAGGTGACAATTAGGAGCAAACAATGGTAAGATCTTGGGAACGGATGGTCAGGATGGACGCAAAGGAGGCGGCTGTTTGAATACGACCGCAAAGACCCGATCCGCCTGACCCGACTTGGGGCTTTTAAACGGTTTTTCCGGGACTTCCGGCATGACAACAATCGGAGAGATAGGAGCACGAAGGTCCAATAGTCTTGAAAAGTCAATTTCAACGGGACCTTCACAGCCGAGGGAAAAGAAAGTACAATGTCCATTTTAGCCTGAAGGAAACAAATCAATTGCAAACTTGTCAAAAAGAATAGGGGGCCAAAGGGGACTAAAAGGCTGCACAGTCAGAAGGTCGACGGGAAAGAGAAAAACACTGGAAAAGGGGGGGGGGGGGAAGGTCAGGTTTTCGAACGGGTAAGAGGGGAACAAACCATAGAAAAACCAGCGATTCCACCAAGTTAGAAACGTGAAGAAAACCGTACGACAAGCATGAATCAGAATAGGGGGCGTAGCGGATTGAGAAGGAAGCCAGGGGTAATGACAAGTGAAACGAGGCGCAATTTCCAAGCTACTTTGGTTGGGGAACCTGGGGGAAAGGGTCGGCAAGCGATGATTCCAACAGACCCAAGGACCGATGAAGACCTCGCCCAGTAGGTACCACTTTGCAAATGGGACCAAGGGAAGAGCAACAAATCGTCGCGGCGTATATCTTTTTAAGCAGGGAAAAGAAGGAAAGTGGAACCTCACCGGGGGGTAGTTACAGAGAAACACCACAGCGATTTAGATGGAATGGGACAAGGAGGATCGCCGGTATTGAGGCACAAAGGTTTCTAAGAAAACGGTGGTCAAAATAGAGGAGGTGTAAGAAAACTCAATGATAAACAAGCCTACCTGGGTGGGACGAAGAAACACTTGGAAGAGTATCGGGGTTCGTGACAAGACAAAAAGGACCGGGATCGGAGCTCAAAAAACATGCTCAATAAATCCACTACACCGATCAGTAGGTACCAGGTCAGACCCGGGGGTTTGGAACCAGACCCCTTGGGGGGGAGGGAAAAAAAAAATGGCTAAGAAAAAAACTCTACGAATTTGTGCCAACAGACGAGGCTGAAGAATGGAGAAACAAGCGACCATGTTTTATTTTTATCATGTCATGTCCGAAAGACGACGGCTGTCTTACGCCAAGCGGGAGACGGGAGCCGGACCGACCAAGAACGGCCGCTGAGGTTCAAAACGCACACAAAAGAACCAGAATGAGAGATAAGGGGGGATTATCCGGAGGCTGTTTCGTTGATTCATGTTCAGCACGCAGAAAAAGGAAAGGAGAACGCCAGCCACGAACTGGAAAAGGCCTAAGCGAGGGAAGTGGGTCCCTTTCAAGGTCAACGGGGGAAAGCATTCTGTGGGAAGAAGAAGCGAAGGGCAAACGGGCTGAATTCGTTTGGGGGGAAAACGAGAGAGGGCACGACGATTGGAAAAAGGTCATCGTGGGGAGGGGTCAGAGGTTTTTCACATGATGGCCAGCAGCAAGGGGGAAAAGAGAGGGGATTGCTCTTCTTTTAACACACTTTCGAATGAAGGAAAGGGGAGGGAAGAAAGAGGGCCCTCCGCGGTTGAGGCGCAACGGGGCAAAAAAAACGGCAAAGAAAGCTCAAAGTATACAAAAGGATAAGTATCTTACGATGACAGGTTTGTGCAAAAAAAACTGACAAAATCGTCTTTCGTCAAGAGATTGGGTGAAAAAGAAGGCAGAAGGCTCAAACACACAACAGAGGAGGGAAGGAGAAGAGAGGAGGGGAAAATAAACCTCTTCATCTCACGTGGGGGAAGTTTTGCCAAAAATTTATATATGGCAAACAGTAGGGGTAATTCTACGATGTGTGGGGGGTGACCGGGTTTTAAATTTGGATCAACCACCGGAGCCGAAACAGGAAGGGTGAATAAGAGAAAACGGAAAGGAAACCAGCCAGGGGGGTCAAGTCAACAAATATCGGAATTGGTTACGCGGCTTGAACGGAATGGTAGGGAAGGTTTACCAGGAAAGGCAAAAGGTTGGGCGGGGGAGAGAGTAAGGGGATGCGGGGGGTGGATTGGAGGAAAGAGAGGTGGGTAAGGAAGAAAGGCGGAGAGGTAAGAGGGGTTAGGAGGGAAGGCGGTAGATGGGGAGATGGACGAGAGACGGGGGGGGGGTGGGAGGGGGGGAAAAAATAAAAGGAGGGGCGGTGGGCCAGATGAGGGAAGGACAGGAGGGGATGGCAAAAGATACTAATTGCAGGGGGTGGGGGAGGGTGCGCGGGGGGTGGATGATGGTTGAGATAGTGAGGAAGAAGAGAGAGGTGCGTCTAGGACAGGAGGAAGACTAAAGAGAGTGAGGGGATACGTGGGACGGGAGGGTGGGGGGCTGGGAGAGGGGGGGGCGGGGTTGAGACGAGTGGGGATTTGGGGCCAAACTCGTGGGCGATGGAGGAAACATACTAGCTCCAGAGGAAAGAATTGCAGTGAATTCGACCAAGTAATGCCGGGGTGGATTGAAAAAGAGGGGGAAAAAAAACACGATTGGTGCAGGTAAATCCCGGACGAGGGCGGAGAGGAGGGGTGCTAGTCTAGAACCTTAATAAACCACCGCCTCAGGCGAATGGGGAGAGCCGAGCTAGAATGAGGGGGATGGTAGTCAGGGAACATCAGGTTTGTCGCACAAAAAAAAGGGTGGAGTAAAGGGGGGAAAGTATACAATAGTTGCTTACAGGAACTTCGGTAGTCAAAGAAGAAGCAAAAGGGGGGGGTAGTTGCGACACAGACTTCAAAATTATTGCGAAAAAAACGCAGATCGGGTGGTGATTCGGACCAGGGGGGTGTCAAAAGAAAAACAGGGGAGGTGCACAAAAACGGGGACAAATACGAAAGGGAAGCGAAGTTGGCGTGTGATGGGGCGACTTTTCAGCCCCCGAGTAAGAGGGTTGTGTAGAGGGAACGAATACCACAGGACAGTGGGTCCAGGGTTAGTGGAGGGAACAAGGTCGTTTGCGATGACTGAAAAAAAAGGATGGTAAAAGATGGTTGATAACCATCGGGTGAGACGAACCAAAGGGGAAATCCGGGAAGGGGGCATGCAAGAAGGGGAGGAGGGCTTTTGTATATGAATCCGAGTTGACGTTTGGGACTGTCGGGCGGGGACATCTCATCCTAGACAAAGGGAATATGGGGGGTAATGCACTGGGTCCAGCGAGACGTTGGACACGCCTTTTATTGGAAAAAGAAGAAAGTATGGGGGGAGCGGGTAAGCATGTTCATACACAGGAAAAACCATGAAAAAGGGAAAACGATTGTATCCCTCTTCATATGAGGAGGGGCACGAGGCATGGAGCACCACATAAAGGCTAAACGGAATGCATTAGAACCGTAGTGGGGGGGGGGTCTCCATATGGTTCAGTCACCGAGGGAAGAAGAGAAATGGAATCGCTGGGCGATGTTCTCTGCCAGTCATCATGGAAACGCTGTGAGTGGGGGGGATTAACAAAATATCCTTCAAGAACTCCCTGGGTTAGTAAAGAGTGGGACCAATGTTGTGGTGTTGATGTTACAGATTAGAGATGGTAGTTACGCAACAAAGTGGGAGTTCACCACCAGGAGGGTCCAGAAAGAAGGAGCCTTAAAATATGCAATTGGGAAGGATCCGGGGTAATTATTAGGAGGGCAGTAGAAGCCGATAGGTGATCTAAAAAAAGTGACAAAAAGGGGGAGTGAAACACAAACCAAAAGTGAAGGGGGACAGGGCGGGGGGGGGGGGACGAGCGCGGTTATGATCAGCCAGAACAGCCGAAGGGGAAAACTTCTAACAACACCCGGTCGGGAAGAGGATACAGGGGAAATCTAAAGTGGAAAAATTAAACAATGGGGAGCGGAATAAGAGGAAACAACGAAAAGACATTATATATTGCTTTCAAAAAAGGGTTGGAAAGGAAAGACGGAGAAGAAAGAAGAATTTGTCACAGGGAAATTCACTTGACGAGGAAGGAGGTCAGGAGGAAACCGTGGGGTGCTTCCATATGGAGCGTGGGGGGGGAAAAAACGGGAGGAGTGGCACTCATGTTGAAACTGGGAAAGCAAAGAAAAGTGGCTCAAAAAGTTTGGGCGGGGTGCTAGTTGGTGCCTGTAAGAGGGTGTGGGGAAAAGCCTCTACTGGTGAGGGGTTGTTTGGGGCCTGGGGTCGCGAACCCACGGATGGGACGGAGGACAGCCCTCAACTCACTTGTGGTAACGACAGACTCAAACCCGAATGAAACACGCCAGGAAAGGGGAAAGAGACGTAAGGAAAAATCCCTGAAGATAACCCTCGTCGTGACATTGGGGGGGGAGATCTTAAAAAGTCGAGCAAGAGTCGAGACCGCAGTACGAAAACTTATTGGGTCCCACAAGAGGACGGTCATGGTAAAATAGGCCCTATGGGAGAACTATCAACTGCGCCCTAAACCCTTGATAGTATATCAGGGGGAGGGTCCGGGGACAGGGTCGAAACGGTAAAAAAAGACTCCAACGTGCCTCCAGGGGAACTTTGTTGGGTAAAAAAGGGCGATTGGTTGTGGTATTGAAAACAAGTGTAATGTTGCAACACCACGAAAGGAATCCGGAACGGGGGGAAACTAAAGAGAGGGGGGGGCTTGATGGTGGGGCGGAATGTTAAATTAAAGGGGAGAAGACCCAGAAAAAGGAAAAGGCGTAACTGGCTATTGGA
>Ga0179591_1168125_pt1 | contig 13200 bp, 10 predicted proteins | sample CZOMad2_1_08_16f_FD_182891 | JGI IMG/M metagenome (GOLD analysis project Ga0179591, IMG submission 182891) | Vadose zone soil fungal communities from Angelo Coast Range Reserve, California, USA - CZOMad2_1_08_16fungal (PacBio error correction) | ecosystem: Environmental > Terrestrial > Soil >...
GGGGCAGAAGCAGAAGCGACGGTGCATTTGAGTAGTGGCCGTAGAGACTTTAGGGTCCGGCGTGAAGTAGAAAAGTGGGGGGGTGCATTCAGAGGAAAGGGACCGGCCGGTGAGTGGTTAGGATATGTAAAGATGAGACGTAGGAAGAAAGATAGATATTTAACACAGCGGTTAAAGGCAGGAAAGGAAACCAACAATACCACAAATCATGGTATAACCGCTTTCATCTACTTGGGAGAGGAGGGGGTTCTGGTCAAGAATACTGATCTCGGGAACAGAAAAAGATTATCTCATCAGTAAACCAGGGGGATTAATTCAGAGTGAAAAGGGTTGAAGACGTCACGATATCCTAATCGCGCGGGGAAAAATTTTCGGATAAAAGGGAAGACCCTTAGAGGTGTAACTCTGAAGCTTAGCCAGAGTTATAGTCGCGGGAACGTGTTTTCCTAAGGCAGTTCTAAGAAGTTGCCAAAAAAATGCGTGGGCAAGGAAAGGACTCATCTATTTAGATCACACCCCACAGTCAAATGTCAATCAGTGACTGCAGCTTACAACACAAGGTAGGCAACACCGCGAGTCTAAATGGGGGGGGGGGTGTGGGTTGACAGGGGTGGAAAGATCCAGGGGGAGGGTGAAAAGAATGCCAGAAAGCGTTACGAACGTTGCGAAAGGGGGGGGAACATCGACAGAAGACTCCTAGCACCCGGGAGTGCTGGGGGGACAACATCCAGGAAAAATACAGAGGCATCTAAACAGAGGTGCAAAGACGACGACCGGGCAAAGCCGTACTCGACATGAAAAAATTACTTCAGAGAAAATTCAAGCTTGAGTGAAAATCCGAAAGTGTTTCTACGACGGTTTGTACAGGAACAAAATGCGCCTAACAGGTTCATCGATAGCTCTAAAATCACGCTGGCAGGTTAAAACTGCAACCAGGAAAAGAGAGTGGCTCGAGTTGAATGAAATGGAATGCAGTCGTGATGGTGTTCTATTTCAGATCTGCGAGGTGATAGGGAAAAGTTCGAACGCTTCCGGAGGGGGACTAGGAGGCATGCCGACGACGTGGGAAGACGATGCACGTGCGCAGTATTGGGACGGAACTTAAAATATCAGAATCGCTCACGAAAGGAGGAAGTCAATGCGCTAAGGGGGTTGGGCATCAATCAAATATAGAAAAGAAAGGGGAGGACCAAATGTAACTAATTCCTAAACATTCGTATAAGGGGCGTGAGGTTCAGGCGATCAATCGTGGGGAAGAAGAACTCAAAAAAAAGGAGCCAGAGCCAGATACATACGGGGAGCGGGGGTCGCTGAGTTAAGGACGCTGCGAAAGAAAAAAAGCGTTTCAGCCCGACTCAAGGGGGAAGAATAGAGGACCACAGAAATGAATTGGACATCCTAGAGGGGACTCTGTCAAGTGGGTGAAAACATCTTGATCGCCGCTTATTCCGTCAATTCCGGAGGTTGATATGGAAGAAACGGCTGAAAGGGGCCAATTCTGACTGCGACTGAGAATCCCGCGAATGCGATTTGAGACTGCAGTGATTGGAGGAGGGGCAGGGGGGCTTCTTCTCGGGTCCTTGTCGATGGCTTGAAGGGATCGGAGATGGTCCGCCAAACGTTGGCTTCGGGACTGTGGGGCTGTAAGGAAGGAGAAAAATGTTCGGCGTGGTGCCACTGGGGGACAGAGGGAATAAAAGGTGGTGAAGAACGCGAAAAATTGGTAGAAGCTTTCTGACTTTAGAAGGACGAACTTGGGGGGAGTGGAAAGCGCCAGCAAGAGGGGAATAACGGGAAGTTTCTAACTTGCTCGACGAAAATCCAAAAGATCTCTAGGGAGGAAGCCTTAGTAGTTAAGTCATTGGGGATGAAGGAAAGGTTTTGCGATAGAACGAAACAACAAAAGGAGGGATGAAAAAGAGAGGAAGCAAATAGCCTACGTCTTCATCACACAGGATTGTACGAAGGAGGGGGGGGAAAATGGCCCAGGAGGTAGCTGGGGGCGCCGTCGAACTTAACCAGTAACACGTGGCTCGGTCTGAACGAGGGGGAGAGCAGGTTGAAACCAGGCTAGACGATCTAAGGGGTTCTACCAATTTTAGGCGTGTCTGAAAATGTATGGAATTGAATGAAGCGGTAAAAGGAGCCTGGACAACGTGCCAATACAGGCGACCAAGACAAAAAGTTGGAGAAACAAACGCGAGGGGGTAAATAAAATAAACACTCTACACGAAAAGCGATAAGAAAAATTCGGGGCAGGCCAGAAATGCTTGGGAAATCGAGATTAGAGGGATCGGAACTGCAAAGCCCGGAAAGAGAAGGCTCCCACAATAAAGTGAAAGGAAAGGTAGGATCTCGGATCAAGGTCATGAAGAAAGGGACCGCGTCAAACTTCGAATCATATGACGATAAGGGGGGCAGTCTTCTGAAGACTGAGGAAACGCTCAGGTTGACTGGGGCGGAAACCAGAGGGACTGTCAGCGACGTTTCCGTCTATCAGATTCGCTATGGTCAGAGGTGGTCTTAAGCATCCTTAAGGGACTCGCGGAAAACAGTAACCCGGCCTGCGAAGGAATAACTTGTGGAGTTATCTACGGGGAAATCATCTTTTGGGGAGGGCGTCGATATTCAGGATGAAACAGATAAAGGGGCCAAACGGAACTCGGGGGGAAGTGCCGGAGCGAGCCTATTCTGGGATGAGAAGATGAAACCAGACCTGCTGCAGAACTGCAAAATATAAAGGAGAATAAACCAATGAAGATAGGAGAGGGACGGGAAGACAAGAAAGAAGGTAGGAAAAAGAGGGCACTGACAAGATCCTCAATACCAACTACAGGCAGTAGGAAAAGGGACTCAACATGAACCGCAGAATGTATGTCGTCAGATATCAAGCTCGATTTCGACTATTGCTAGGAGACGGAGCCCAGGAGTGGGGGGGTGGGACCACGAGGAGAAAAAAACTACCACCTGAGATCAAAAGGATCAGGGGGACTAAAAAGAAGGCTTGGTCTTCTGAGGAAAGAAGTTCAGACCGCAACGGCTGTAACATGCAGTGTAATCATAGGTAATAGAAGACCCAATGGTTGGGAGGCGTAGCTTATGGGTCGAAAGCCGCGCTTTGGGAACGTCTCAGGATTATCTAAACACGGGAGAAAAAACGACCGGGGGTGCGGATAGCGGGTGGAGAATCAGCCTGGAAGGTGGACGGGAAAAATGAGGGGCCGGGTTACCTTATGATGGCGTGTGTCCGAAACAGAAGGGGAGGACCACGGCGTAAACCGCTTTGCAATGGGAAGGAGATATGGATATGAAAGAGAAGAGCAGGACGTCAAAGCGCGATCTCAAAAATCTAGGAACTATAGAATGGATCGAGGGGGTTCCTAACCCGGGTCAGACTAGGCAACTTCTTATCTGCGTGCCAGTATAAGCCAAAATAACTCAGAAAGAAACATGGAGCACTAGAATCTACTGGACTCAGCTGAGGTCAAGATTTCAAAAGTCTTGACTGGCAGAAAGGAACGAGAACCGACCTCAGGCTGCAAGCGTGTCAAGTAAAGATCGTGGTCAAGGGGTTGGTTCCCGATTCTCAACAAAAGGTGGGTAAGGATATCTTCAAACGGGGAAAGCTACTGCGCAATATTACAAAAAACAGGGCCAAACCTTGTAGGAGAAAATATAAAGGCGTAATCAGGGCACAGAGCCGAACACGAACTAAAGATAATGACCAGAATCGCCAGAAATTCAACCACGCGGAAGATCTACACCCAAACACCTAGAAGCACAACACAAAGAGGATGAGGAATGAAAAGGGGGTTTGGTTGGGTGTAACGATCAACGAATTTCATGTGCGAAGCATAGCAATTTTGCGGGGGGGCGAGCGTTGGACTCTTAAGATTGTCGCGCCGAAGAAAGTGACGGCAGGGCATTTAGTGGCAAGTGATCCGGAAAGATATATACGGCCCACATCACGCAAAGGCTAGCCAGGAAACCGCATGGGAACCGGCGGTTTCAGTGATAGAAAAGAGTCTCGAGGTAAACGAGAGTTTCAAACGGAAACGAATCGCTGAAAACGAGAAAGGGGGATATTCTCGGGACGAAAGTTTCTGTAGACAGGGGGGATTGAGGGGCGGGTTTGGAGGAGGGGGTCCGACGGGCAAAGATAATCCTTGGCAGACGCGCGACGTAAAAGAAGTTCGGAGAGGAAGCCATAGTGTGGCAAGAATTCGTAAATCGCAGCTAAGGGGTCTTCGTACAACCGAAAAGGGGCAGAAGAGCGCGGAAGTCACGGGTTTTGCGAACAAAAAAATTAGAAGGTGGAGGTGAACGAGAGCTAAGGCGCGGCAAAACAGCCAAAGAAACGACGGGACGGGGGGAGAGGAAGGTGCAAATTGCCTCGACAGAGTGATATTCGCATATTTGTGTGAGGACAGGAGAAACACCATCAATAACGCCTCACCATGGGGAAATTCGTAAGTGTTCTTCCAAATCAAGAAAAAACATGAAAAACTTGGCGTCCGAGCGGCACCTGACAAAAATCAAGAATGCTTACGCGAAGAAATTGAGATCCGGGAAGTTTCAAAACAGTGTGAATACGGGGAGAAACGGGGTTGGGGAACAATGCCGTCCGATGGCGGGCAGTAGCGCGCCAAGACAGGTCAGTCATTGACCTGAAATGATGCCTAATAGTGGGTGGGCGAGGGAGGGAATGGGTGGCGAAAAGGGGGGGGGGGGGGGGGGGGGGGGGGGGGGGGGGGGGGGGGGGGGGGGGGGGGGGGGGGGGGGGGGGGGGGGGGGGGGGGGGGGGGGGGGGGGGGGGGGGGGGGGGGGGGGGGGGGGGGGGGGGGGGGGGGGGGGGGGGGGGGGGGGGGGGGGGGGGGGGGGGGGGGGGGTGGGGGGGGGGGGGGGGGGGGGGGGGGGGGGGGGGGGGGGGGGGGGGGGGGGGGGGGGGGGGGGGGGGGGGGGGGGGGGGGGGGGGGGGGGGGGGGGGGGGGGGGGGGGGGGGGGGGGGGGGGGGGGGGGGGGGGGGGGGGGGGGGGGGGGGGGGGGGGGGGGGGGGGGGGGGGGGGGGGGGGGGGGGGGGGGGGGTGGAGGAGGGGGGGGGGGGGGGGGGGGGGGGGGGGGGGGGGGGGGGGGGGGGGGGGGGGGGGGGGGTGGGGGGGGGGGGGGGGGGGTAATCTAAAAAGATTTAGGACAGGGAGGTCCTCAATAGAGATCTTCAGGAAGCTCAATTTCTCTGAAATAAGAAAGGTCCCATTGGTGGGAAAAGAAAGAAAAACTAAATTCATCCGAGAAATTCAGACGCGTTGGGCCCTGGAGGGCGGTCATCAGATATCTTAGACTCTAATAGAGAAGAAATGAGTGAAAACGTCCTCTGGTGACGCAAAAAAGTATTTCAGGGTGAAGGAAGTTGACGCAGTCAATCTGTGCTAATTCTCTACTCCGAGCGAATATCGATAAAGAAGAAATGGAAGGACGTTCGAAAACGGGTTCCAAGTCCACGAGGGGACTGCACTAGAAAGATAATAGCCGGCTCGGCCAACAGGACCATCGAAATATGGGGATGGGAAAGAGTGACGGAGGCAGGGGGGTAAGGAAAGGAATTAATCGAAGATAGTTCCCAAATCGTATGGCTGTCGAAATCAAAAGCAGGGTCAGAATAGGCCGGTATCGAGAATCCCGCGGGGCGCGAGTTCGAACAAGCGGAAGGGCGGGGGGAGGGGAAGTGGTGGTTAGGGTGGATTGGGGCTTTAGGACGAGCAAGCAGATCGCCAACTTGGTTCTCAGGGGGATGTGGAGGACAAGGATGATGCAAAAAACATGGGTAGGATTCACTTTTGTTTTGAAGGAATGCCAAGGAAAAGGTTTAATCGAGAATGTAACTCGGGGAGTGGGAGGGAAAAGAGAGGTGGGGATTACACCGGGGGCAAACAAAGCCATCGTCGAAAGAGGTTGTCGACTTGGGGGGTCTAAGAGCGAGAGTAGGGGGGGGCGGGTAAAACAAAAGAAAAACAAATTTGTCCTCCTTCTAGTGATCATGTATATTGGGAAACCCGGAAGGGTGCTAAATAAAACAAAAGGGAGATGAGGAAAATGAGATCGTAGCCTCCGTCTTAAAAAAGAAAGAAAAGGATAATACGCAGAGGCAGAAAAAAGAGCGTGGGGACCAGGATCGGGAGTACGAACCCCGTCAAAAAGATTGGCTGAACTGGTCTGCTCCGCGGTGAACGCCCACTTAGTATCTATCAAGCAGAAATATCAGAAAAAAATATGACGTTAAGAACCGGACGGGGGGACTCGACTGACGGAACGACCACCAGGCGAAGAACTAAAAAAAAACAGAGACAAAGTTGTGCGGGACTCTACTATCAAACAGCATCGGGGGGGGACAGCATACAAAAAATCTCCCCTAGAAAGTCCCGAAATACGATTTGCGCGGGGACTCGGAGCTTGACTGCAGAAAAAAGATCCGGTCGCACACTACGAGGTGAAGGGGGGGGGAAGAGAATTACAAGAGGAACAAGGACGGGGCTCTGAAAAGGACGGAAAAATATTATTGGCATCTGGACACTGGGGAGAAGGCGAGTCCTCTCTGAGTGTCTAAACGCGCGGCTGAACCTCAGCGACCTGGGAGCGACGCTAAAAGTAGGAGCGATTAGGCATCTTTTTGGATGGCATCTTCAAGAGTGCGTGAGAAAAACTCGGAAACGGACGAAGAAGCCGGGTGGAAAAGGGAATCGAGGCCGGGACTATCGTGAGGGGGGAGGGGGACACGGCGGAGTGGGGAGATTTCGATGGACGCGGAGGCCCACACACCGATTGAAGGGTCCGCTACGTGAAAGAACTATGAGGAAGGGGGAAGTGGGAAAAAATCCCTATATCGTTCTTAAAACACGGAAGAGGGCATGAGGGAGGAAGCTATTGAAGCGGAAAGAAGAGCAAAAAGTTAGGGAGGTAAGACACGATTCCCAAGCAAAACCGAACACAGGTCAGGAAGTGTCAGGTGCACTCGAAGCGCAGGTAGGTCGGAAGACAGCGATTTCGACGCAGAATGCGATGAACAGTGAAGCTAGTTGAGAGGCAACTAAAGACCATACCAGCATGGGGGATCAATTAGAGAGGGTGTGGGGAGCGGTCCAGAAACTGTGCGAGTCAAAGAGAAAACTGCGGGAGCTGGGAAAAGTGAAAAGGAGTTGGGGGGAAAAACAGAGAGAAGACAGGGGTATTGCTAGACGGAGGGTGAAGAAAAGAACAAATTGATAAGAGGAAAAACGTAGTAGGAACTCATGCTATTATTCAACCCGGAGAATGAAAGGACTGAGATCTTTGGGGTTCGTTGCTGTCCTGAGGGCCGAACGGAAGAGATGGGACAGGGCAAGGGAGGGGATCCGACAAACGCTGCCGACGCGTGGCACGCGTTGGCAAATTTAGGTGGGGAAATGTCAGCGGGAAAAACGTCACGTTAAGGGGGCAAGAGGAAGCGAGGAGGAATATCCTAGGAAACAATAATAGTGCGACTGGGTTCAAGGGCAGGGAGTCCTGAAATGAGGCCCTGCTTATAGGGGACAGGTCGGAACTATAAAATCCTAAAAACTGGCTGATATAAACAGGAGAAAGGGGGATCCCGGAATCGAGGTCTAATCGACACAAGCAGCACCTTACTGCAGAACGAGAAAAAACTCGCGACCAGAAACACTTAAAAGGAGGGTTGGGAAGTGGGTTCCCTTGGCAGGGGATTGGGGAATAGATATCGGTCGATTTGCAAGTTCGGAGAAATATGACGAATAAAGCTGAAGGGAAATGGTAGGCAGTATAAAATCTTAGCACAAACCTCGACAAAGCCAACCGAACTTCCGGGAAAAAGAGACTGGCACAAATCGCGTCTCGAAAACCCGAAAAAAAAAGATTCACAACACACTTAGGGGGGAAAATAAGATGATGTGGGTGATAGGGTCGAACTCAGACAGTTATAAGATCATTCAACGAGCGTGGTGCAAAAAGGGCTGCGCGGGGATGGAACTGATTCTTCTCCGGAGGTCCGCCGGGGCGGGGAAGTAATATTGGGAACCTAAAGAACGGGAGTGGCCCAATTACAAGGGGAGAAAGGAACACGGGGACCACCGGGAGCATTGGAGCAATCAGCTTCGCTATGGGAGTCCGCGGGGGGGCAAAAGGAAAGCAAGCGACTAACAAGAGAAAGAGGATCAAAACGGATGCTTTCGACTGTAGACAAGAAGGAGAGAGTGGAAGGGAAGACTCCCAGAACTAACCGGAAGTAAGTACAAACACGGATAAGAAGACATAAGGTAAGTAGAAACGAGAACTAGCTCCGAGAGTTCGGCGCCTTCTGAGTTTTGAAAGGGTGCACATTAGAATTACATGGAAAAAAAAGCGGTGCACTCCACTCGGGGGGGGGACGTGAATCAGGAGGGCAGAGAAAAACCACAAAGGATTACAAGGGTAGCCTTGGCGTTTAAAGAAGAAAGACAGCGGCGGGAAAAAAAATCAAAGACAAGGAGTGAAATCCCGTCGCATATCGCAAAAAGTACGACGTGGAGGGAAAAGTGTTACGGAGCTGAGGGCGCAACCGCCCTCACCATTGATCGGTGAGCATGACTCAAAACTTACAACCCGTGCGATTAAGAAAAAAAGGAGTGAAAAACGAGGGAAGGAAGGGGGAAAACACAATACCTTCGGAAGGAGGTTAGACGAAGTTGAGAACACTCCAAGTATCTGCGAAAAAAACCGGTTCACTGTGAATCGGAAGTCCGAGGAAGGGATCTACGACCACTAGATGTCAAAAGATGTTAATAAGAGGAAGCGTTGTTTGGGCTAAGCAAGCTTAGGTCAATTGAAAGGGATACGAGTGTCCTGGCTTCCGGAAGCAATAAGCAGGAGACTACGAAGGGGACTCAGAGTAGACAAGTTAATGAAAGAGGGGGGGGGTCCAGCCCCGCCTCAAAATCAAAAAGTAGAGCTAGCAAAGGTAGGTTCCCATTGATGCGTCAATCGAATATACAACGCCGCGAGAAAGAAGAGAAAAAGGAAACGTATTACTCAAAAAACGAGACCGAGAAGGTGCCGCTATTCACTAATGAAGGATCATCTTTACAAACCGCTGACCAAGAAGAAAAGCGCGAAAGCCGTCGAGAAAAGGTCAGGACGAATTCGTTACAGAACGCGGATTGCAAAACTCAAGACAAAAAGCCGAGGCCAAAACCAGACATCAGGCCATTTATTTCGAAAAACGCGAGGGAGCGGAACCGGGGTGGTAATGACAGTGAATCGGCCGAGGCTCAAGAAAGTTCGTACTGTAACGAACGGAAGGAGGGGGACAGTGCGACACGGAAAAGTCCCGCGAACGAGGGTCTACCAGGACTGATTTCTGCGAAGAGGTGTCTTAGAGCGTGTCTTGTCGAAGGAGGGGGAAGGAGTTAGGAGTTACAAAACTTTGCAAAAGCTGCTGGTGGAACTGAGTACGAACAGTGGTTCGCTGGACCAAAAGGGGGGGGGTTTTCACGTCGAGGCATTGTGAGACGCGAATAATTTGGGACCTTTAGGACTTGGATCGTACTTGTGGGGAGGGAACACTCGCCCCATCGTCAACAAACAGTCGACGGGTCCAAGCAAAAGGCGGAGGACCACAGATACTCCTCGAAAGGGACAAAACCGCCTCGTATGAATCATGAAATTGCGAGGGAAGAAGGGGGAGGGATAGCTTTGGACTCATCATAACAACAAGGAGGAATAGACACAAGATGCCCGGCTTCAAAGCATCAAAGAAAAGGTAGAAGGCAGGAGGACTGGGGCGGAGTCTACGAAGGGGAGATGGAAGCCAAAGTCGACCAAAAAGACGGGACTGCATTAGGAAACGCGAAAGAAAAAAAGTTGTCCTAGAGACATGAAATTTCTACCAATTTGAGATTCTTCAACCCCGTTGGGTTGGCGAGAGGGGAAAAAAAAAAAGCACGGGGGGAACTCAGAAAAGAAAAAAAAAAGAAACTCACTCGAACGCACTAAGACTCTGGAACAAGACACAGCATCAGACAATCGCCAAGAAAATCCGCGGGAGGAGAGTCGCTTGAAGTTAGAAAGACGGCGGAACACAGGTAAGTCTTATCGACTGGCTCCTCGACGCGAAGGGGACGTATAAATGACTACAAAGCAAAAGCCGGAGGAAATAGAAAAGAAATAGGGGGGGCAATGGTTCCGAACGGACTCTGAGGAAAACGATCGTGTGGAGCATCTAACTTCGAAAAGGACGCAGGGTCAACGTTGACGCACTGCAACCACGTTTGGGGGAAAGCATTCAAAGGATACGGAAAGACAGACGCGAAGGGGGGGTTTCGAGGACTCCGATCGGGACGCGCAGGAGAGGAAACAAGGTAACAGAGCAATGGACCAACAAAATATGAAGTCCGCTCTCTTGCCTGCTGAGAATGAAGGAAAGAGAAATTCGTCAAGGTACTAGCTACAAAGGAGAAAGAGTAGTTCCTTAAGCTGGGAGCGAAAACAATTCGATTCAAAGAAGATGTCGGGAAGAAATGGGAACAACAATAAAAACAAACCACACAAGAGGGTAAAGCCAAAAGACAAATCGGTAGGTCACAGGGAGAATGCCATCGGGATTGGAAGAAGCAAAAAGTTCGGATGAAACGGTTAAACTTGGAGGGCCGTCCCGGGACAGTCAAAAGAATAATAAAAGGGAATTGAAAAAATGAGGTGGTAGGAGGGGTCCCGGCAGGGGAGGTCACGCAGACAAAGACGACTAGCGGGAGAGTCAGGATTGTATACAGCGACAGCGGGGGTGAGAAGGGGGCAAATTCGACTCTGATGGGGCACGAAGAGTATACCGGATAGTGCTCTCGGGTTGCCAGCCTGCTGCGCGCTGAATGAAGAGCTTGGAATGAGCACGGTAAGCCTAAACAGCCGCTGTTCAAGAGGTGTCCGGGTAAAAGCTTTTGGATTTAGGTAGGACTAAGATAAACGACGAAAACATTCGCACAAGAGTCGATAAAATATAATCCTGAAATGGTCGCGAGTTCCATAAAAATGGCTGTGTAGAAAGAATAATGGTAGGAGATTTACTTTCCTGAAAGAAAATCGGACGCAACTGAAAGTAAAAGAAAGAATCCCCGATACGATTGTCCGAAGCCGCTCGTCCGGCGAAAACGTCGGAACGAGAACGATTCGAAAAGACCTCGGAAAAAAAACGGGTGATCAGGTCGGGGTCCTGCGGGTGTTCAGTAGACCAGGGACCTTCCGGTGTAAAATTCGTTCGCTACTCTACTAGGAAGCAAGCTGAGGCAACAAAAATGACCGTTTCCAAGAACACGTTAGGAAAGATACGAGAGAACGCTAATAACGATCTTCGACCAAGGAAAGAGCAATGCCCCGATTAAAGAGCGCAAAACCACAGAAAAAACAAAATCAGATATAAAAAAAACACAAGGAAGGAAAAGAAGGTTTAGCACCGCGTGGCATTTCTTGGCTCGGCGCGAGATCTTAGGGGTGGTGTAAGTCGCGTGATTGATAAAGGGCAAGACGAAGGGCGGGTGGATTGGGGTCGTAGAGGGTGCGCCTATTAAACTGGAAGGATATAATCTTCCACACTCCGAGAGATACAGGACACTGCTCAGAAAGGTCAAGGGAATAAAAATACTCGGAGGGAGGGTTAAGAGGTGTGGATGATAAAACGCGGACCATACTCGAAAGTCGAGAGGAGAGACGTATCATTTCCTGTAGGGCAGCGAGGTGCGGTCGCGATTTTAAAAAGTGGCCGATTGAACGTCAGACGGGAGAATCAGCGCGGAAAACGGGTGGAGGACTCCGTCTCCCATCTATTAGTTTAACGGATGATCAGGGAGGAGGAAGCGAGGGGACGAAAAAAAAGGAGGGACTTGGGTAACAGAGGCATCGCGAGAAGGGGCCAAAGTTAAACGGAAAAGGTAACGGCACAGCTTGTCGAACACCAGCCAATTCCCTGTCAAGCGAAGGGAAGTTCCACAGAATCATCGTGGGAAAACCGGAAGGCACTCGAAAAAGTGAAATCCACAAGGGAGCGAAGCGCCGAGTACCGTGGTCGGATTTGTTTAGAACCATCACGGCTCCCCAGAACAAATTAAGGCGTAGGGCACTAACTCAACGCCTGAATCGACAGCCGTGAACGCATTATGACTACGAAGCTTCGGGACCTGAAAGGGGAGTAAGACGGGCCTGGAATCAACGGTACGGGGCGACGCCGTTGAAGGGCCACTCCCAAAGTGCACAGAACGTTTCATCACTATGCGTGCTTCTAAGCTGAAGTAGCAAGGGAAGGAAACAGACAGTCTAGTTGACTTGAAGGGAATGCAACGAGGGAGTGGGAAACGAGTGCCGATCGTGTCTGTCAATCGCGCAACAACAAGGGGGAGACGTGAGGGAATCAGATCTGAAACACGAGAGGGAAAAAAATGGATAAGGCCGAAGGGGATCGGGTCCGAGACCTCTCCATCAATCGTCTTCAACGAGTAAGGACTTCAATCAGAAGGTGGGAAGGAAAAAGGTCTGCAATCGATGGACTCGCAAGGAATAATTTATGAACATTGTAAACGCAAGATGGTCCTACAAAAACTGTGGGCGGATCAGTCGTAGTAACCGTGAATGTCCGTCTTGGGTTCCATCTCCAACGTCTGCCAGAAGGAAAAACGTCTACTTAAAATAGAAAAAGAAGGTCTGAATTACTATCCCAGACATTTAAATAAAAAAGTCCCCAACCATCGAAGTATTTGGCTCTCGCTAGGGCAAGGGGGTGGGAGACCTCTTTAGAAAAGAAGGGTCACTTGACGGTCATTTAAAAAAAAGGAAAAATTCAGTTTTCAAGCGGGCTGGGGAAAGCGAGAAAAAATCAAAACTCGATTCACTCCACGAGACTAAAGGGGCATGGGTCTGATGCAGGTGACTTTCGATTGCTTGGACGGATGAAAGGCGCTTTCGGCTGAGAGGGGTCGGCGCTGGGGGGGGAACCATTGGTTGACGGGAGGCCAGTCCAATTGTTGCAGAAAGAAATGGTACACTACTTGGTCTGGCAGGGAGAGGACCGGGGGGGAAAAAAGAAGCACATAGAAGGCCTCGGCGAGTGGCTTAAGACAGAGGGAAGCGGGAGAAAAATACCTCGGAAGTGGCGCCGGAAGGAGTAGTGTCATGTGGATTATAAGGAGTTTT
>Ga0179591_1278453_pt1 | contig 13200 bp, 21 predicted proteins | sample CZOMad2_1_08_16f_FD_182891 | JGI IMG/M metagenome (GOLD analysis project Ga0179591, IMG submission 182891) | Vadose zone soil fungal communities from Angelo Coast Range Reserve, California, USA - CZOMad2_1_08_16fungal (PacBio error correction) | ecosystem: Environmental > Terrestrial > Soil >...
CCAAGGGTGGGACAACATGTTGGGCCACTCTCTCAATTATGCCAAGAGGGAAGGAACTCTAAAATAAAGCAAGGATAAAGACGAAAGAAAAATGAAGGAATCACTAAAATAAAGGAGAGAAAATTGCGCCGACTGAAATTTCGAGGCGGGAGAAAGATGCTTCGGGCAAAAAACCCTGGACCGCGCAGCATTAAAGGCGCGAGGGAAAGAAGGGAAGCTACAAGGGGGGGGAGCGAAGCCAAAAGGGCAAAGACATAGTCAGCAGATCGCGAAAAAAGGAGCATAGGGGAGAAAGCGACAAGGTTTTGCATACAAGAGGATCTAAGAACGATGGCTTACTGAGCGAGGGGCAAAGGATTGCCAAAAGAGGAAAGTAAAAGAAGAAAATCTCGCGCAGTTAAAGAATCCTTCCAAAGCAAGAGATTGGGGAAGAACTACGAAGGGATCGAAGGGGGGAAATTCTGGGAAGAAAGGAGAGGTACATCTATGTGAACGAGCCTAGGGCCGGGTTGGGCTCTCGAAGGGCGGAAGACCGCTAAAGAGTCTAAACTCACAATTCAAAGAGGCAATACAGAAGCACAGAATAGGAAAAAGAAGGGCCAGACGCAGGGAGAAAAAAGTCAGGTTTGGTGGGAGACGAAGACATGGGACTGAAGAAAACCAAGACGCCCTTGATTCATGTATGTCGGGGAGAGGGGTCAAGAAACAGTAAGGCCGGGCAGAAAAAACCAAGGGGGGACCCCTACATATTTTGGCCACGTAGCGCCCCCTTTGCATAGAGAGCGAGTAGGGATCGGTACGACCTACTTCAATAAAGGGGTAACAAACGCCCGTTGCGCCAAAGAGGCCCCTGTCGTCACATCGGGGCGCCGGTAGAACTTATGAAGAGGAAAAAACAAACACTGAGTAGGAGGAAAAGAGAGAGGAAATCACTAGGGGGGGTCAGCGAAGAGCCGATGTGCCAAATTGGCGGCGGGGCTACACTAAGGGGTGGAACCCCGGTCTGGACCGGCTCGCTACATAGAGAAGAGAGGAAGTCAGTCCCTGAGGCCAGGGTCCACAAAGGGGGAAAAGGGGGAAATTCTGAGTCGCACAAGATGGTTTATCCTGCTCTCGCCGAATACGAAAATACAGACATCCTAAAAGAAACGAGGCATGGGAAGAACGTAACAACAAAGGAGAGCCTTTCACTTCCGTCGGAAAGAGAGAGTGCGACGTGTTGGGGAAGTTATGGGGGACCACGATGAAGGTTGGTGAAGCTTAGGCAGATCCAAAAGTTCGGGATCCAAGGCAAACGAAAGGAGCCTTCGGGAAAGGTCAAAAGCTCGCACTTCTGGGCTGAGAGAGAGGGACCCAGCCTGATACTCAGGATCGCACATCGGAAGAGGAAGTTGCGTAAAGACTGAAAGGAAAAAAGTCCTGGAGAGGGGGAAGGATTTCGATTTTGGGGCAAACGAAAACATCCGGGGGTCCCGACCAAGGGACGGGACGGAAGCGGAGAAGTTTCACCAAAAAACCGCGTCTAGTCAAAAAGAGAAGGATTTTCGCGATCTGACGCCACGACATTTGAGGGACAAATGTTTTGGGGGAGAAGTTTCGAAAGGCTGAGCGAGGGGTCATAGAAGTTTGAACGCTCTAGTGGGGCTGCTAAAGGAACGTTCCAGGACCGAGGGGAAGAGCAGGGATAGACCGACCAAAAAGCGCAGTGTCGTGAGGGACGGATGTGAAGAAGAAGCGGAGAGAGGGGGCTCTATCGGAGTAATAAAGTTAAAAAATTGGTAAGAGAGGGGGAGGAACGGGCCAACCATCTGTGGCAGCCACAAGGGACTAATCACAGAAGAAAGACGTGGGATCGGGGGGTTGTGTGCACAGGAAGCCATTTTGGAAGAGGGGAAGGGGTTCCCTTACGGGCGTAGTGTCGACGATATGACAATGCGTGTCCACACAGAAACCAGGAAAGGAGGGTTGAAAGGCAAGTTAATGAGGGTTCAGGCAGGAACAAGCTTTAGGGGAGGTTAAAAGACGAGAGTGACGCGTTCGAAAGGAGAGGAAAAGCGTAAGGCACTGAAAGATCGCGGTCTCAGCAAAGCAAGATGACCTCAGACGGAAGCGGCCTGGCGTAGGGCACGGGAAGGATTTGGAAGAATCCCCTTAAACAGGGGGTACCGAAAAAAAAGGAAAAACTACACCGCCTCGGTCCATCCTGGGCAGAGCGGGCAGGAACAGTTGAAAAACGAAAAAACTACATCGGGTGAAAACCCGAAAGGGTTCAAGCCGACTTTCAGGGAGTAAATCACAAAAAATCAAGTGGGCCTGAAAACCGAAAGGGAGGAGGTGTTTTGGGGAAAAGGGAGACAAAAGAAGGACTAACTGTTCAAACGAAGAAAAAAGAGGGACAATCTGAAGGCGGCCTAACCTTGCATATGCCTTCCTCTGAGAAAAGAAAACTCCCGTGGGGAACTCTCGGAGGGGAGTCCGGAAGGGGGAAGAGGGCAAAAAAACCGCACAGGAAACAGCAGGTAGAAGAGCCCCGGGGTGAGTTGAGGAAAACCTCTGAAAGCTTGACAAAATAGAAAAAAGAAGTCCGGATTATCATGGAAAAAAGAGGGAGGGATCTCGCCTTTGCTACGACGAGCAAACCACAAGGAAAGCAGGGGATCTTGCCTTGGGCTCTACGCGAAAAAAGAGCGCTTAACAAGTAAGGGGGGGAAAAAAAGAGGGAATTCGAAGCTTGCGAACACTAAAAGCAGGGGGGAAGAAGCCGGTTGAAGGGGCGCGGGAACTGACTCGGGCAGGAAACAATGTCACTACGTAAAGCTGAATGAAGAGCGGGGGGGGCCGGAGGTAAAGAAAAGAGGCCAGGAAGCTGGGGGGACAAATCAGGAGAAACTTTCACTTGCAACCAAGGACGCAAGGGGGGAGTTTCGAGAGGCGCGAGGGGAGGGGGCGGGTTTCTGCACAAATGGTGTGGGAAAGGGTGGGTACCGAGAGTCGCGGAAATCGTCACTAGTCTAAAGACCAAAAAAGGGGGCATATGAGGTTCGGAAAGTGTGTCCTGGGGACAGTTATCGGTGCGGTGTTTGACCTGAAGCAAAAAGCGCGAATAGCCCGCAAAATGGCAGAAAGAACGAATTAGAAACACCGAAAGGAAGTCACAGCGGGCAGAAGTCAGCTCGTATTGGTAAGAATGAAGGAAAAGAGACGCTCTCGAGGGCGCAGACGCCTTTTCTGTCGTAGGGAGTCGGAGTGGACCGTGGGGGGTTTCTGAGTTGCCGTTCTTATCTCGAAAACTGGAGGGAAAACGAATGGGGAGCCGGGAGGAAAAAGCTCAAGTCTCCCTAAGGTGAAAAGGGGCGGGAAAGAGTAAACAACAACAACGGAGGGAAGGAGAAAGATATAAAATTGGCTGGAAAGACCTGACCCTTGACGCAGCGAGAGGGGCTCTCGACCGGGAAAGCAAGAAAAAACTTTCGGAAAATAATTGCGAAAATAACGCACGCAACAGAAAAAAAAACACCCGTGGGGACGCCACAGAACAAGAAAAAGAAGGCGCAAAGCTAGCGGGGAGGTCAGGGAGGTTCAAACCAAAGAGAGCTTCGGCCCTTTCGCACCGAAGGGAAAAAAGGGTGTTGGGTTTTTATAAGTAGGCTTGTGCGGCAAATTGGCGGGAAGAAGTTGGAAGGGGGTAAAAAAAGCACAAAAACAGGAAAGGAAAAGCTTGCAGGAGAAAAATAAAGGTCACCGTTCAAGACGGAGAGGAGAAGCGTTGACGATAGTTCTATGAACCAAGGGGGCCAACAAACCATGAAGCATAAAACGCCACGGAAGGATCAGAAATCGACCTTGTCGAGGCAGTGAAAAAAAACGTTTGGGGAGCAAGAGGGGGGGCAGCGGTGCTTCGACCAAGGTATAACCGAGATGAGGAAAAGGGAAGTCCGGAAAGGCCCAAAAAGACTCGAAGCGGGGGCCAGCGACTTTCTGTCAATAGGGGAGGCGTCATAGAATGGCGCAAAGAAGCTCTATCACAGGGGATGTCCCCTTGACGGGGACGCGATGAAGGAGAGGAAGCAAAGGAAAGATCCTGCAGTTTTGCCGATAAGCCGAGAGTCGTCAGCACCGGAAGGAAAAAATCGCAGGTCCCAGAGGGATGTTCTGAAAGGAAGGGGGAGAAAAATAGTCATAGGAGAGCACTCAACCCAAATCAATCATGGCCTAAAGGACTTGCCTGTGAAGGCAAGAGGAAGGAGGGAACTTCAGATGAGACGCAAGGAGGAGCGGTTGGGGGGGAGGAGAGACTGAAAAAAGGGAGGGGGTAGCAACAGCTTCAGATTAGGGCTCGCAAAGGAGCGGGGGTCAAGGGGCACAGGAGAGTCCCTTCTTCAGTCTCGGTCAAACGACGAAGAAGAGAAAGAATCCGGGGGGACTTCCCCCGGGAGGGGTCCGGGACGTAAAAGCTTATTCAACCGGAGAAACGTACTGAAAAAAGGGCCAGAAAAAGGAGGGAAACCGATGCAAGAGGCGGTCAGGAGCTCGCGCTGGAACGAAGGCAAGGAAAGGGAGGGTGTCTTCAACATAGATGAGGCCTACTTCAAAGATGAAGAAAAAAAGGAAGTCTGATTCGACAAGAGACCAGGAGCGTCACGGACGTGAAAATGTCTAGATGTGACCGAAATCTGCATCTCGCAGGGACAAGAAAAAGTGAAGCCAAAGAACACTACTGAAATTGAAGGGAAAGAGGGACTGGTTAAGGGGGAGAAACTCAGGGGTCCATATCGATCGAACAGGAAAAAAGATTTGGCCGGACAAGAGGGGAAAAATCCTAGAAAAAAACTCCTGGACAAAAGGGGAACGTGAAAACATCATTGAGGAAGGTTTTGAGACCAAAAAGGGAAAAAAGCTATTCAACGATTAAAGTTGATAAGGAAAGAACCAGATCAAATCGGAAGAAGAATGACGGACATCACGCCAAAGCCGGAGATAAAGGGGTCAAAAAAAGCCAAAGAAGGCGGCGGAAAGAGGTCTTCAAACCCCCTGGAAAAAATCTCCGCATGAAAAAGCTCGGGGAATACCTGGGGGAAGCTTCATGAATATCGGACAGCCAAAAGGGTACTCACCTCCGGGAAGCAGAAAATCGCGACACAGCGCAAAGGGACATTCTTAACCAACGACGAGGGGGGAAACTTCGCGAGAGAAGAGGGGGCGGGGAGACGCTGAGGGACGGGAAAAAAGGGGGGGGCTGTACCTCCAATGCTGAACACCATCGTACGAAGAAGAAAAGTCGAAAAGCTGGTAAGCAAATCAATGAACGCAAAAAGGTTGCAGCGTCATACTATCAGACGGGACGCTGAAAAGAAGGAGGCTGAAGGACATCGAAGTCGGGCTCCGGTGGAGGTTTGCCGGTGATCTAAGGGAAAGGGGCGGCAGAAGAGAGGGGCGGCCAACGAGCAATCGAACTGTGGGACCATAAAGAAACACCAATCTCGAAAAGATGAGAGAATCAAGGAAAAAAGAAGACCGAACGTGTTGGAACGAGAGGGGAAGCTCAGTAGAAAGGGGATCTGGGTTCTTTAGTCATTATCGGCGCCAAAAAAAAAAGGCTGGAGGAAGAGCAGGGGAACAAGAGTGACCTATGGTGGCACCGGCGGCGGGAAGAGAACGGAAAGCTCTCTAGACGAGGGCGAAGAAGGAAAGCTGGGGGGGGGGAACCATCCGGCTTAAACAAGCCGGCGCCGTTCTACAACTCGGCCGGGGAAGGAGGAAAAACAGGTGGGGGAAGATCCACAACAAAGGAAAAGGTAGAGGAAAATAGTAGAATCGTTTTTTGGTCAACATACGGACCTTAGGGGAAGAAAGGGGTTGGCTCCAAGGGGAAGGGCCCAAGTGCGTTGGCCGGAGGCGGAAGAAAATCACGAGGGCGAATTGGGGGCAACAGGTAAGGTCCCGCTACCGTGGGACACAAAAGGGGGGCAATTTAAAAAAGAAAAAAGGCTCGTCGCAGAAGGAATGGCTCTCCGGGAGGGAAAAGAAGACTAAAAACAGCGCGCAGGGGACCCACAAAGCAGGGAAGGCGGGAACGAGTAAAAAAACCTTCTCTGTCACGCATGAAAGGTCTTCCGTTGCAGGATAATAGTGGGTAGGAAGGGGGGGGGGGGTAAGAATGGTGGCCACTAAGAGGAGAAGGTGGGGATAGGCAGAGGAAAGAGGAAAGACATTCTATATCCACAGCCCAGGATCCCGAAATCGAAAACCAGCAAGCAAAGCAGCATCGGGAAGACTGCATACTAAGGGGGGAGAACTCAAAAGATTCGAGAAAAGAAAAAAAAAGGGGGGTTGTCACTTCGCAAATGCGATAGAAGGGGCATTATGTTCCTGATGTCCGAAGGTTGGACGCATTGGGAGACACTCCAACGGGGCAACAGCGGATCTGCGATGAGACGCGCAGGGGACCCACCACCTGGGTCGGGGAGGGGGCACAGAGAAAGGGCGCTGCGAGGGTGCCCACAGAGAGGTGGGAAGACGTGTGATTACAGTCTCTATTATCTGAGTATGAAAGAAAGGGGAAAGCTAGCTCTTACGTGGGAGGGGAGAGAAGAAGAGGCCAACAGGAAAGGAGAATCCAGGGAAAGGGCCACAAAGGAAGGCACGGGCAGTGGGGAGGGGGAATCATGAAGGATACCTATATATTCGTCGGGATAGGAAATGAGGGACTGATTTTATAAGCGCTTGCAACACCAATAGTGAGACCAAAGGGAAAAGAGGGAATACAGGCAACGGCCCGACTTCTCAAGGAAAGGTGGGGGGTTGCAATTGTCAGGCAGGGGGGGAACCGTGTTTGGTGTTCACTGCACCTTACGGGGAAGATTCGAAAGGGGAGGGGACAGGCGTCCAGAAATGACAAAAGAAAGAGGTCCCGGCAATTTGAGTCTTCTGGCAAAGATTTAACGTTCGTGGGACAAAGGGGGGGCCGAGTGAGAACGCTCAGAAAATAACAGTGAACAAAAGGGGACAACGGCAAAAGCCGAAAAGAAGTCGGTTAATCATGAAATGGGTAGCACTAAGGACAGGTGAAAGGAAAACACCCCCGTCCCTACGGCGCTCGGAACATCAGAAAGAATACGAACCAGCGAATCAATGGATCCAAAACAGGGCGTGGGCCAAAAAACGCGCGACTTGGAAAAAAATGTGAAACCCAAAGGGTGGACATCCTCTTCACGTGGGACGTCCTGAAGGCGGAACGGGGACATTTTAAGGTGGATGTGAGGCAACGGACTAGCTGGTGCCCCTTCGAGAAAAAGGGGAAATCGGGACTAAACTTCAAGTATCCTGTCAGTCAGAGGAACAGGAACAAACTGGACCGCTTTATCTAGATCGCGAAGACGAACGGCACGTCCCCCGGGAGGAAAGACAAATTGTGGAGAGTAGAACGAGGACGACCTCGTTGCACCAAAGGATTGGGGAGCATCCCTTCATAATAGCTCAGGGAAAGTGCAGATGGGAGAGAAGGATAAGGGGATTACAGACGAGCGGCGCCGCAAGGGAAATTCGAGCATCTCTCTATGGCTGAAAGGGCTAAAAAAGACAAGGGAAAGCAAGAGGATCGAGGCAAGGGGGAAGAAATCAATCGACGAAGCCTATGGTGAAAATGGCGGAAGAGAAGCGAAGGGGACATGAACCATGTAGAATACCGGGAACTTCATCGAGGGGGAGAAAAAGCACACTTCCCGAAAGAGTGCAGGCGAAGGATTGGGCCCAGGGGGGAATCGACAAGTGGGAAACTAGCTGTCTCTCAGGGAAGGTGAGGGGGGCTATAAATGGTGTGGTCAATGTGGGGGAATCGAAAGAAGCTGGACGCGTAAAGAAAAAGCAAAAAAAGGCATATTTCTTGAGAAGTGCAGACACGTTGAAGGATTACGCTTGTGCTGGAAGAGACAAGCCGATTGGAATAAAGGGGGCCAAGGACAAGAACTTAAATCCAGGAACAGAGAAAAGGAGGGGAGAACGGCGAAAGCAGAGGTGGTTGTGTGCTGCGACAGGGGAGCTAGAGCGCCGGCGCCTTTAATGCGATTTGGAGGAGAACTGGCCCCACAAAGATGGTGGGTTTCTTATTGTGGACGTTTATAGAAAGCTGGGGGCACAAAAGGAGTGATGGAACCGGCTAGTAGGGACGCTACGGGGGGGGGAGGGGACAAGTCGTGAAGTGCGGGGTCATAAAAGGAAATCTATCAAAAAAAAACTTAGGGGGGAGGAAGGAGAATTTGCTGACGACACTGAAAGAAGGGGCAAACAGCTGCTCGACAGGGACGAACTCCTTTCTTAAAGCCCAGGGTGGAAGGGACACACTAGACATCAACAAGGTCGTGGGAAAGGGAAGGAAAAACGACCCCTCCATCATAAACTTCAGCCGCAAGAAGGAGGTGAGGGACATCAGTTTTAAACAAATTCTAACCTCGCAAAGGAAGGTGAGCGAAGGAGGGGTTATCAGGAAGGCTGAACCCGGCAGGAAGAGAATATTGGCGATTGAAATCAACCTCTCAACAGCCTGCAAAAAAATTGGAAGGAATGCTAACCTAGAAACAGTTCGGGTTATCTTCGGATAAGGAAAATTGACGCTCGTAAGGGAAAAAAACAAGTGGCCAAACCCCCCTTGATTCAGAAACCCAGATCGACGAGAAAAGCTCCAGGTCGATGCCTTTGCAGCAAAGGTGGACCTGCTACAAGGGGGAGGGAATAGCTTTGGACAGAGAAAACCACATATGAAGGACGGGGTCAGGGTCATGCCCCTGAAAGCGAGATTCAAAAAACAATTGAAGCGGAAAGGAACATTGGAGGGGGACCTCTCGATTCGACCTTTAGTTAAAAGCGCCTTAGGGGGGAGATAGTGCCGACGAGAGAACACTGTCAGCAGACAGCGTGACTGAGGAGGAGACTAGAAGAAGGAACACCGCCGAGGAGGGCCAACCAGGACCGAGCTTATTCCAACTTGATGGGAGTAAAAGGAATGTTTGAAGAGTAGTCTAGTTAGGAGTACCTAGCGGTAGGGCAAACGGGGCCAAGTTAGGGAGAAGGACGTGCCCAATAGGCCGAACCCTGCGTACTTTGGGAGAGGAGTGAGGATGAAGGCCTCAACTTATTTGGGGGTAAGGAAATGGACTCAGAACTAAGTGGGGGGCAGGGGGGACAAATCTTCCGTCAGAGGAGGGAAACAAAAAACTAGAATCTGAAGACCTTTAAAGGACAAGACGTTGAGGGGAAGACGGGCTAGAGGATTAAAAGCGGTTTGAAAGGGGAAGTGGGCCTGAAGCCGCGCTTTGTCCACGCATCTTCAGGGAGACCAGGATCGGGGGCGGGTCGAAGCTGACGATGGGTAGTCGAAAGCACGTAAGTATTTGGAAAACTACGTCATGAAATCGACGCCAGAAAATGAGAACTCTCCTGTCGACTGAAAAGAGGCCCGACGGGAACGTGATGGAACTAATGGTCGATTCAGAGAGGAGGGGAATGGACTCGGGGGGAAGTCCCAGGGGAAAGCTGGGGGAAAAAGCACGACCTTAACAAGGGAGAAAAATTTGGCTGGGAAAAAAGGGGCTGGACGCTTGTCCAGAACTCAGTGCTCAGAAAAGGCCAGCCCGGACTGTGCCTCTCTACGCTGGACACAGAGTAGAATGACGGTCAAAAAATAATACAATAAGGACTGGGGGCCAAAAGATTAGGGAGGCCCCTTGGAGAAGCAGGGGGAAATAGAGATTTGGAAAATCGTGGGATTAACTTTAAATATCGGGATACCCATACGATCTGAAGGAGAATACGGGGGAAATGCAATCTCCAATCGTAGACTACCCTGGTGGGGGTTCGCAAAGATGAAGCGGGGGTCGTCCTTTCTTAGGGACTCGGAGGAGTGGGAAAGACCACCTTAGCGAAAGAAAAGAGGGGGAGGATAACTGGGGGACGCGTCTAATCTACACCAATAAAAAAGTGTAAATCAACTGGCTTTGACAGATTCGACACAGATAGCATGGAAGACAGAACGAAGTGGGAAAACCTTTCGCCATGAAGCGCAGGGGAGGGCGTCTTTACTGAGGGTAGATGAGAATCCCAGAAGGAAGGCCGACTGCCCAAGGATCTACTACATGCGGGGAAAAGCCCTCAAGCGCTCTATTTTCGCAGAGAGAAAGGATCAGAATGGTGTGAGGATTGATGGCTACTGGTAGAGGGAGGGGCGTGTAGTTGATCCTGGGCTTTTGGGGCAGTGTGGAGAAAATGTCTGAAATAAGCGAGAGTAAAGAGACCAAGGGGACAGCCGTACCAACAAAAAAGATCACATAGAGGAGAGCATAAGAACGAACCTTAAATCGTATAAGTGTGGTGGGGGGAGACGAGTTCCATTTGACGGAGGAACAGGGGGCATCGGGGAGTAGTGAAGGATAGCGCTAAGGGAAATAAACAAGGGATGAGACGATCCTAAAAAAGGCTAGATATGGGGCCGGCGCGGGCCTAAAAACGGGTGGCCCGAGGCTCGAGAAGTCGCGCTACTACGGCAAGCCCAGGTGGGGAACCTCCTCCCTGACGGCGAAAAGCCAGACACGTTAAGGAAGATCTCGTCCTTAGGCGAAAAGAAACGCTGTTTCAGTACTCCAAAAAAACAAACGGAGGGGGAGGAATTCCCCATGAGATATAAACTCAAGGGGGGAGGTCAAAAAACAGAGCCGGGACGAAAGGCGGGCCTCTTTTAGAAAGGAAGGGACCACCCTTGAGGTGGAGAGCAACGCAGGACTACGTAGGGGTGGAAGGAGTTGTAACGTCCAACCGGGGGCAGAGGACGAGAAAGGGGTGGCCACCGCTGGCACATGGTTGCGATCGGCGGGCCCGAAGTAGGGGAGGGTCGCGACGATCGAGAAGGATCCAGCGCAATGGTCAACGAAGGGCAATGGGGGAAGCAAGAAGTGCCAACAAGGGGGGGAAAAAGGGGGGGGGTCTGGAGAGAGCCCGACTCTTGGCGGGGACGGGGGTTGGGGTGTCATGTATGGCCAGTGAAGGATCGGGGGTGGTAGGGACGTGCGAAGTGCAACATCCCTCGGGAATCCACACCAAAAAGCAGAACTACATCGATGTAAAGAATCTCACTGAGCAAAGCATCGGGAAAAGGCTGATACTCGTAGAGATGAAACTGAGAAGCGAGGGTGAAGACCGGGGAGGGAGGGCAAGGGGGATTCCTATGTGGGAAATCAAGGTCTAAGACCAGACAGGTCTTCAAACAAGCATTACGAAGAGGGGGAAACGTACCAAAAAATAGACTGGGGATTCCACAAAGATCCTTCGATTGGAAATCTCAGGCCCCATGATTTACAACTTTGGGGGGAACTTTCGGAGAAGAATTACTTTACCCAAGGTATTCCGAAGGGGGGGTTCATGCGCGTAAAGGTGGGGAGGCAGATAAAAAGGGTTCAAGAAAAAACCGGGCCTAGGGAGGCACAAGAAAAAAGAGCCAGGGCAGGATCTTGGGTGGGAAGAAGGGAGGTCCACTATTTCTCTATCGAAAGAGGAAAAGAAGTTAACTAGAGGAATGAGCGAGAAGGGGGTTCAAAAGAATGAGACTGGGTGAAGCCCAAAAGGAAGAGAAAAAGTCCGACAAAGAAGGCGTCATTAGGATGGGGTGGGTGCAGAAGGACCAGTGGACGGGTGTTCGCGTATAGTCCCGACTCGTAGGGGCAGGGGATGGCTGAGAGGAGGGATATTGGCACACGGATGTTCCCCCTCGATAGTCACCCGCCAGCCCGAAGTGAAACTTCACGTGTTCCCGACAAAAGTGGAAGGGGAGTGTTCGTTCTGGCCCAGGAGTTACGTGAGGGGCAAGAAAGGGAGATTGTCAAGGACCGAAGTTTCTCAGCGACGACAGATGGACAGGCACGTACGGGAAAGTGGTCTTCTGCAAAATCGGGGAAAGCTAGGGGAGTGCAGCTGTTGGGGCAGGAAGAGAGGGTACTATGGGGACTAAAACAGCAACTACTGAAAGATGCTCTCGATCAAGACCTGATGCTTACTCCACTCGGCAGAGGGATCAAGGGGAGGGGCGGGACGGCTCCTCTACGTACAATCGGGGGAAGAAAAACAGGGGCCACCGCTAAATAGTCAAAGGGGGGGAAACTAGGGGGGAAGAAAACAAGAGGAAGTGATTCAGCGTTTTGACGCGGGCAGGAAGGGACAAAAAGTCCACCCCGGCCAGTGGACGAAGGCAGCCAAAAAAACTGCCGGGAGGCAAACCGAAACATGAGGAGGGGAACTGTATCCGGCCAGACTCCCAAGCGGCCTGGGTCTCGAGCTAGAAGGGGTCCGGACGGTGCAGTAGGCGCCGGCAGCATGCACCTGGCGTGGTAGTAGACCATCCCCCGGAGTGGTGGAGCTGAGAACGATGAAAGACTCTTTACAGGCAGGAGGACGAAATAAGTGGACAAAACTCTCGGGAAAAACAAGTAAATTGTTCGTGATGAAGACGAGACTTGCCCTTTATATATAATTTGACATTGTGCTATGAGGGCTGGGCAAGCTCTGAAAGTAAATGAACGCAACGCGTGATCTAACGGCGTAAGGAGGGGGAAAAGAAAGAAAGACGAGCAATGTGAGGAGGGAGGAGGGGGAAGCCAGGGGGGGGTGGGCAACGCGGGCATGGGCATGAACAATTCATAAGACCTGAGTCAAAATCTCGGGGAAGGACGGAGTACGACAGAGCTAACGACAGGAATGGAGAAGGAAACTGAATTTTCAACCAAAAAGCAAAAGTCGGAGGTAGCTGCTCTCGGGGAGGGTTTCGGATATCAAGGGGGTAAAGGTGGGGGTGGGTCCAGGCCGCCGCAAACCGGGCGTAGAAAAGGGGCTCGCAACGGAAAGGTGCAGGCCAGTGACCGCCCTTTAGTGGGGGGGCAAATGGTGCTGGAAGCGCCAATCTAAGCACGAAAAGGGCATAGGCAAAGCAATGGAAAAAAAAACCGAGGCTCACTTCGGTTTCAAAAAGGGAAGAAAGAAAGAGGGTGGGGTAAAAAAAATGTCATGACGAAAATCCGCACCTACCAAAGGGGGGTTAGGGACGGGATTTTAAGAAAGTCTTGGGCCCCGCGGAGGGGGTTTCGGGACTGAGTTTCGTGCGTCGCAACAAGGGGGTCCGAAGTTACGGAGAGGACGCAGACGCACGAAACGTGAAAAGGAAAA
>Ga0179591_1232256_pt1 | contig 13199 bp, 14 predicted proteins | sample CZOMad2_1_08_16f_FD_182891 | JGI IMG/M metagenome (GOLD analysis project Ga0179591, IMG submission 182891) | Vadose zone soil fungal communities from Angelo Coast Range Reserve, California, USA - CZOMad2_1_08_16fungal (PacBio error correction) | ecosystem: Environmental > Terrestrial > Soil >...
AGGAACGGGAGCAAAGCGAGGCAGCGCCAGCGTGATCGGGTGACCAGGAGAAAGGAAAAATTCAGGAAGGTAGGGAGATGCATCTCTGACACGACAAATTTTACGCACTGCGAAGTTTCGCCGCACTTAACTCAAACAAAACTGAAAACGACACGAACGAAGAGAAGTCAAATCTCCAAAAAAAAACAAGTTCTTGTTAAAGGGGCCACAGCTGCGACTCACCTGGTAACAAACCCAAAATGAAACAATCGGGGAGCTATTCCCCAGTTCGGGGCGCGGTGAACTTTGAATGGGGCGGTAAAACGAAAAAATCTGTCGGAACACGGAGAAGCCAAAAACAAACTCCAGAAGAAGAGGCCAGTCCTACGTTGTTGAGTCGAAGGAGGAACCAACTGCTTGTTCTCCGTCAAAAGAGAAAAAGGGGGAACCGAACGGACGTGACCGAATTACGCAAGGATGCAATGCTTTTCCTCTGGACGGGGGGGGGGCGCCATGAGGGTCGAGCAATATGCTTAAAGCCACATTTCAGCTAAACTAGAAGAGGAAAGAGCGGGCTTCCGAGGTCAACCTTAGAGGGGGGAAACTCAAAAAAATAAAGGCAACTCTCCCACGGACACATACAAGAAAAAAACCACCTGCACTCGAACCAGGGGAGAGGAACTCTCGGAAAAGGAAAGACGGTCATTTTAGAAGAGGGAAAATGGAGTATCCTATACCCATTCAGTCCGACCGAAAGTGAGAGACGCAAAATCCGGGACTAGGGGGACCGCGCTATCTACGAACAGCGTTTCCAGGGACGAGGAAAGGTACAAAGAGGGAAATCAAGCAACGGGGGAAAAAAAAAACCAGCCAATATTATGCAACGAGGCGAGGAATAGCCCAAAGGTAGAGCGCAAAAAAAGAGTGTAAACAGTTGGTCAGGGGGACGCTCGAAAGTTCATACCAACCATCTTTCACGAGGGAAAAAGTGCCCGAGCAGAACAGAAGAATCGCGAATCCAGCCGATCACGCTGTCCAGTCCCAGCTGAATGGGGGCAGGAAACGGGAAAGGGGGGGAAATTAAGAACCTTTGGGGGCTAACTAGAATGAAACGGGCGGGTGGGTCTCCATCCGCTATGGGGGGGGGAAAAAAAAGAAAAGGACATCACATTCCAAAAGAAATCAGAGCAAAAAGGCCGGCTGGATGTGGAGACTGGGCAATGGGCGATCGAGGAAAGGGGGGAATCAGGCGATTTCGAGGAAAAAATGACGAGGAACAGCCAATTCTTCAGCAGGTCGGACACCACCTGATAGTCACAACTGACTCAAAGGGAAGCTGAAGAGAATTGAAGAGGTAAGTGACAAGGGGAGACAAAGGAGAAAAAAAGGAAAAAAGAGTGTGTAGAAGGAATCGCCTACGCCGGAACTTCTTTTTCGAGTCGAAACGGAATGAAAAGCCTTCCGAAATGAGAGGTCCATAACTAGTGCCGACCTTGGTACCTCTCTAGCGTTCCAGTCTACGCCGATCTTGACCCCATCACCTCCGCGTGTGTGCAGGAAGAAAAAGTCAGGGGTGGCGAAGAAAGCTAAGAAACGAAAGGCCGGATACATCTGCTTCACAATGAGTGGAAAATTGTAAAGATAGTATATCCCCATCGCCGTCGGCGGTCATCCAGTTCTGATCGTTGAAGGCGGCTGTTCTGATTAAAGGCAGGGGGAGAACAAAAGGTTTGGGGGTGTGCCTAAATCATCGAGCCTTCCCTAGTGCAGCAAGCGGCGGAAGGGTCGTAATTCCATCATGCTGAATGTAGTGGGGAGGGTAAACCACTGGTGTGCCTGACTTTGGGGTTAAAAGAGTGAGAGCCTCAAGAAAAGAACTTGGTCCGAGATGTTATCTACGTTGCAAGGTCAGCTAGGAGGAAAGAGAAAGGATGGGGAAGGGTCTAGTCACACAATCCGGAATCTCCGAGCGCTTTTCAGCCACGCCCGAAGGGAAAAAAGGGGGGGTAAGAAGAGCAATAATATCTCCGCCAAAAAAAGAGTGGCGCATCCCACCTGTTTGCGGTAGATCGTGCCTCTTCCTGCCCATCACCGAAAGAGAATCGGGAAAAAGATTGGAGGTTAGGGGGGGTAATCTCGCAGGAAAAACGTATTAGTAAGGAAGAGAAAGCGCTTACGAAAACGGGACTGCGTTCAAGGGTGATGGGCAAGGACGACGACCGACGAAGGGGTACGGCAATGGGGACGGCTCTTAGATCTGAAGGGGGAGTGTGACAAGCCGGTGGCGCGCGGGCGCGCGCGCGGCGATTATCGCGGGCGTGTATCTCGGACGGACTGCAAGTGCTGGGGGTCCAGACTAGCCTAAGTTCCCAGCTGGGTAGTAAACCACTGAAACCCTGCGCAAATTGCATGTTCAATTAGATCAACAAGGACCTCACACCGTTGTTAGCGGGCCACCACAGACTCAGCCTTAGGCTCAAGAAAAAGGTAATCAGCCGAGGGGGGCTTGGAAGATTTAAGAAAACACTCGTCGGATGGAGGAGCACCCCCGTTTGAACAATTAAGACATCCAACCCGAACCTCAAATCTAGTCTGGACGTAGGAGGGAAGAGGGGCTATTTCGGATAGGACCTGGAGGGAGACAGGAAGTGGGTGCCGAAAGACTCGATACGCCGCGGGCGAGGGTCGCTGTCCGTCGCCATCTTCTGCAATCGATTACACCGGGGTTCAGGGGAAGTCAGGGTTTCGGTAAGGCTGGGAAAGGAGGGCGTCTAGAAGGCTGCGAAAAATCAAACATCAGGGGCGGCAAGGCCGGCAAGGACCTCGGAAGGTGTTGCAGAACCGTAAAGTCCCGCAGCCGTGCCCGTCGACTGTCGAAGGGGGGACAAAGGCAAACACCAGAGGTAGGGGGGAAGGTCCTTCTCGAACCCATGGAGGAAATCGTCCTTGAGCTCGAAGGTGCCGGTGCCGCGATGATAGGTTGAACTTCATTCCGGTGGTGTCTAGAAAAGGAGTTAAAAGGAAAGGTTCGGGGTCCTAGAATGGAAAGACATATCCTAGAGGAGCAAAACATTGATCGAAAAGCATGGAGCACCATGGGGCGCAGACACCATCGTCCTTCTTCATGCTTCTGATAATGATGCGTTGGAAGGGAAGGGGGTAGGGGAGGGAGAAGGAGCACCACCAAGCGCGCGATAGACACACCGCATTTCTCGGTTCTGCATTCATAGCGCCAAAAAAGAGGGTTGGATCAGAAGCAAGGGGGCAATCAACAAGTAATAAGTTGAAGGCGGAGGAGGGTCGGGCTCTAGAAGGCTTTTCTGGGGGCCGGAATAAGTGAGTGACAAAGGGGAAGCAAGGGGGAACTTCGAATCTTAGAGAAAAAAGGGCTCCACGCGGGGGGGAGCTCCTCGATCTGGGTGCGTCTACCTCGTTATATCTTCTAGGCAGAGATTATGGGGGTGAAGGGTGGGGGGCACTGAAGAAAAGAGAGGATCTTCGGATGGAAGAGACAAAGAAACTGTCCGAGTACGGGTCCAAGAATATGCAAGTTTGGATTCCAATTCAAAGAGGTCTGGACGGAAGGGGGGGCAACCTAGCTCAATAACAAAGGGGGAAGGAAAAATAAGGGCGCAGGGATGCCTTGAACCGCCTAAAAAGCTGGCGGCTTTATGGTCCTGGGTCCGCCGTTCAAAAAATTAATAAACGCGAGGATGGTTGTGAGGGCGTAAGGATAAGGCTAAACAAAAGAAAAAGACGCTTCCTACGGAAAGTGGAGAAAGGACGGTGGAAAAACGATGGGCACCTGCCTGCCGGGGCCAGGCAAGCGCCTTCTTAGCATCAGTGTCTTCAATAAGGTGGGGGGGTCCACCGCGTAAGGTTGAAAAAAAAAAAAATTTTCGGAACCCGCGTTTTCACCTGCTGCCTCAACCGTCGATAATCAAGAGTCCCCAACAAATTAGGAAAAAGCTTTCGGAAAAGGGAGGAGGGGGGGGGAGGCTCTCTGGGGGAAAGGGAATCGTCGAACAGTACCCCAGTCCCGGCTCAAGGGGGGGACAGGACTGGTGGGGAGGAAGGAAACTAAGGGAAGGAGGCGTTCCTTTTTGTTTGGTGGAAAAAAAAAGTTTCGAGCCTGGGGAAGTCCAAGAAACCGCACGGGCTGCGTTTGGATAGTTGATACGTCAGCGCGGGTCGTGGTTGGGACGGAAGGGGGGGTCGGCGTACTGAAAAGAAAACAGAGAAGAACAGTGAACACAAGAACTCAGCTGTCCTCGAATGTATCTGAATCTGGTCGTGCGCTCCTGTGTGTCACTTGATCACATGGGCGCTGCCGCGCAGGCGCCGTAATAGCGATCAACAAAACAACACCCACTGTAGAGGGGGAAAAGGAATAAGACGTCTCTGCAAGAGACCAGGAGCTGAAAAAAGAGCACAGCACACCAATCAGATAACAGGATGTTTGAAGAAGGACAAGCGTACACGACCAGGTTGACAACTGCGCCACTAGGGAGCCTGGGTAGGACTCTAAAAAGGGGAAGAAAAAAAAACTACCAGAGACGAAGATATAAGGGGATCCAAAAAAGAAGCCGGGATCTCCCACAGGCCGAGAACACCTTTTCTAAACACCACAAAAAGGAACGATAGAAAGACACCGGGTAAGCTATGGAAAAAGGGAAAGAATTTCTCAGGGGGAGTTGAAGGGGCTGTGAAAGACGAAAGATACAAAAAGCCTTCACCCACGCCGCGTCTCGCCGCGTGGGGCAAAAAAGTTGGTGAGGGAGAATCTCCTCAGAAGAAAAAGCTGGTGCTCCGAACGCGAGAAGGGCAATTCACCCGGACGAGCCGGATTGAAAAAAAACGCCCGCAATGCGCTGGACCAGAGGGCCGCTTAATTCGGAGGAAAAAGACGTGGATAGACTGTAAAGTCACGAAGACCTTACGGCAAGAACGCGCGGGTGCTGCATCGGTGCCCATCTGAGGACGACGGAAAAAAGACCCAGGGGGAGGAGAGGTCAGCGCAAATTAGAGAACAGGAAAGAAAAAATACACTCCTGAACGAGAAAAACCCGGCTATTCAGGGGAGGGACAAGAAAAACAGGGAAACCCAGACTGGAGAACGCCACCACATGGGAAGAAGATGGGCGAGGCCCATACCGTCACTGAAATTGGAGAAGAGAGAAATTAATGGTGACCTCTCGAAAGCGAAAGTTACATGTTACGAAGTGAGAGGTCTCTCAAAAGTCTGGGTGACAAAAGAACATCCAAGAGAGCTATCGCGAGGTATCTCCCCAGCCAGCGCGAAATCCGAAAAGAGGTGGATAATGGGTTGGAGGACATCCTGACCAGGTTCTTCGAAAAACATCTTACAAGGGAGGAAAAAATGCCCCTAACCGAAATGGACTACCTCCACCACCTTCACGACACCAGAAATAACCAAGCAGGAGGTGGGGATCGGGAGGAGGAAAAGGAGTTTAAACCGCTTTGGGCCGATGATGCCAGCACACACGAGGGCGGGTGGTCCTCCTGAGGCCTAGGGGAAGATCAAGACCCAAAAGGGAGGAAACCATAGAGGATAATAAAGGACGAGGGAATCGGAATGTAACTGCCATGCGACGAGAAAAATCCAAAAGGGATCAGAACAGAAGGAATAAGGTCCAAGAAAACTATACATAAAAACTTCAGCGGCTCGAAGATCTGGACCCCGAGGGAATCAAAACAAAGATCATCACAAGAGGTGGAAACAAACGGTCCTTCTATCGAAAAGCTGAAAAAAAGTTCGATCAGGCCCACGAGTCCAAAATTGGTGTGGGGCCGGCTCGCCGATCCGGGGACGGCGCGGTGGACTTAGGACTCTATCAAGAAAAGGTCGAGGCATGGTTGAAAGTTGACGGAGGAAGAAAATGCCGGACAGAGGTTGACCTATCGCGACGTCGGTCGTAAAGAGTAGAAAAAGTCTGTGGCAAAAAGAAAGAGAGAAATGTCCACGTGTAGGATTCAAGGGACGGAACATGTCTACCAGCTCGGAAGTATGCGATCTGCAGACGGACGTCACCAAAGGCATGTTAGCCGAAGAGGGCTGTCAAATAATCTCCCGCGGAAAGGAATAAATTACATTTTCCATGTAGTCTGATGAGAGGGTGACGAGTTAGGTTGCCTAGAAGGACTAGGGAAATAAGGCCCTCGTCCACACAGGAAAGAGGGGAACGTATTTAATCAATCATTGCTGAGGTCGGGGGGGGGAGAACACAAGGGGGGGAGGCCTTTGTGGGCATAACGGGGATAAAGAAAAGAGCTGGCACGCGATTTGTTATCGACGTTGGGACCTTCGTACTCGGCCAGCAGCAATTGATAAAGGGGGCTCTAAAAGAACCTGCACAGACGATAAAAGACTCTTGGTCTTCTCTGAAGCAGATATCACCTTCTTACCTCCACAACCGATCGAAAAAGGGAAAACTCCAAGGGGCAGGCAAAGGACCACCACCCGTTTTGCGGGCCCTAGTATGGAAACCTGAGGAACTAACTTTCAGAAGCAAAGGGGAAATGGCTATATTCTCGAAGCTATTATTAGGTAAAAGGTATCTACCTACGAAAACGGGCTGTGATTTCTGAGGGATGTTCAGAGGGTCAGAGATAAAGCCACGAGAAGGGTGGAATTCGTTCAGATTGTTAGGTCTCTTGCGATCGTGGGGGATTGTTGCAGACGTCGATCGGGGCGGGGGGATATTCACAGGGAGAGCAATTCTAGTATCAGGAAGGGTTGAAGCGGCGCCTATTTCTCTTCCACATCCTACCTTCAGGGCTCCCAAATTTATCTGAAGCTGCTGAGAGAGGGGAAGGGGTAAGAACAAGTCCTTCACAAAAGGGGGTTGATCTAGCACCCACGGAGATAAGCCTTATGTTGATCAATAGATGCCGACGGGAATAGTTGCGGAACAAAGAAGGGACTTCTGCACATGGAGGCAACCCGAAGGTTAACCATACAAACACGACATGCAAAAAAAAAATACATCAAGGGGGAAGGGATTAACAAGGGGAGGCTAGGGGAGGTATATAGCGACTGGCTAATAGACGGAGAAGCTCTGATCGCGGACCTGGCCGGTCCACCGATGTTCTAAGAGACGGGTGCTGTGAAGAGCGGAAAAACCGGGGTTTTATGATGGGTGAGAAAGGGCGTCGCTGGAGTACGACGTTGCCGAGAGTCCCCCAGGGCCCTGACATCCAGACTGGACTGAAAAGATAGGGACGTGTTTGGCTGCGGGGTCCAACTCGCCGAGAACGCGTAGGCAGTCCCGGTCCTCACCAAGGAAGAGTGGGTCCAGGATAAATAAAGGGTTACCTCTGGGAAAAGGCCGGGAGGAGAGGGCATTCCATTTGGGGGAAACGTGAGAAAAAGCAACTTTTGAAGAGTGGAAATTTTGGTGTCGATCTCCGCCGCTTGAAGAGGTGCGTGAGGAAGGAAACTGACTGGAGAAGCGAGGGCCCCAGGAATGGGGAGAAATACTCACCATGGGGAGCAAGGAAAAAATCGAAATCGGCCTGCTGATCTGAGCTGTTTGAAGGTGCTGGTGATATGTAGCCAAAAGCTTGAGGCGGAGGGTGCTAAAAACTGAAAAGATTGGAAGAGGTGACGGATCATCGGCAGCAAATTCATCGGCCGTTCAGTTTCATCGCCACTTCCTCCATTCTGAGGGGAAAGGCGGCCTTGGATTGTCGGGCGAGCAGAGGTAGAGGGAGGAAAGGACCGGGGAGATCGTGCAGAAGGGCGAACTGGCACGGACTAAGAAAACTGGTTCGGCAGCTTCGGCCGCTGGGGCTGATCGCGAGACGTCAGAGAGGTGCTGGTGGATGTGTTCAAGGAGAGGGAGGAGTCGCTTCGTACGGTTAGGTAAATGGAAATTCGAGTAGCGGGGAGGAATAAATAGGCCGGATTTGCTTTATCAAAGATAGCGGTTTGACTGAGATTGGACTCCATCTTCTGACAAAGAAAAAAGGGGCGAGACTCCAAGACGGGGGGGTAGGGAAAGTCCGTGCACAGAAGGGGGGGCGTGTAGGGGTTGATTCCTGGGGCACGCCTGGAGCTCGCAAGAATGGGAAGAAGGGGGTGTTTAGGGCAAGACACAATTTGCCTGGAGGAAAAGAGGAAGACCCTAGGCGCAATGGGGGGGGGGGGGGGGTGGGGGGGGGGGGGGGGGGGGGGGGGGGGGGGGGGGGGATGAAGAGGGGCTAAAGGAAACTTCTGTACCGGTGACCGAAACGATCTTTCTCGACTCAGGGAAAAAAAAAAATGCGGCAAGAGATGAGGCGGCATCCGGGAACTCGTGCACCGGGTGAAAGGCGTAGGTGCGGAGCAACAGCGTTGGGGGGCCCAAGGAAGCTGGGGAATATCTACAGAAGGAAAAAAAAAAAAAGAAACTAGGGGGGGATAGAAAAAAAGAGAGGGGAGTTCGCGAGGTGGCGGAAGCCTGTATCGTCGTTAAAGAGCGGGGGTCCAACTAACACATTCCCCGCTAAAAATGGTGGGGAGTGACGTCTCAAACGAGGGGGGTAAGGAAGTCCTTGGGTGTTTCGATTGCGTGTCGAAGCCTGGGAGCAATCCCTAAAAGAAGGAAATGCTGTTTTGTCGGGGGAAGTATTCTTCGAGACGTTTCTGGGGTTTTTCCGTGGGGCAAATATTACTTCTGCTACAAAAGAAGACGAAGTGAATGGTCGTTGAAGCTCTTGACCTCTGCACATCCTGGGGAGAGGATGGTCGTGCTGCTCTTTTGGCACTGTCAACGGGAGATGCCGAGAGAAATCAGTATATTCTCAAACAAAATTGAGAAAAAATAGAGAGTCGCTGCGAGGGGAAAAAGACAAAAGGAGAAAAATGACAAAAAAGACACACTCAGATTCGGATAAACCAGGAGTTGAGAGGACAGACGGACAACGACAATTGGACCACTGCGCTAGAGGTTGCGGGCCGAACGTCACTGAGTCAAAAAAACTTAGAAACAAAAAGAACACCGAAAAAAGTCAAATACTCCAAAAACAGAACGCGGTTTCGTGGTTACACAAAGCTTCGACAAGACCCCTTGGGACACCCCAAAACAAAAAAAGGAAAACTAACTTCACTTCGCTACGAACCATGTCGAAAAAAAGGAAGGGGTTGGAAAATTTGGCGGGAACGACGCAATTCAAAAGGCGGCTAACCAAAGGAAGGGGAGAGTCTAAAAGGGAGGTTTCAAGGGAACGTGGGGGGGGGGGTGGAAAGAGGAGAATCCTCAGCAGTTAACCAAACGCTGTGCTCGGCCACCATAACCTAGAGGTTCAAAAAGGAATCTTGACCGGGGTTAGAACGAAAGCTGATCCGAGGAGAGGTGACCGAGGACGGACATTATGTCTCTAAAATCAGGGGGAGAAATTTACAACCGTCAAGCGCCACGAGCAGTCTGAAGTGCGCGCGGGTCTAGAGGGAGCCCTGGGACTGGGGGAAACTCAAAAAACTCACGCGCAAGGAAAAGAAACCACTTCTAAAAGACAATAAACAATAAACGCCGCCCGGGGGAAGGCGCGGCACTGACCGCTTCAAAGGGAAAAAACTTGTTCTTCCCCACATCGCAAGGGAGGAGAAGATGGGGGGATGTCCAAGACCCCCTTCGAATGATAACGCAAAATCCGGCCTATGGAGGTGGGCAAACAAGGGGCGCTAATCTACGCGTTACCATTGTACTATTTAAGACCGGCGACCCGATCGCCGGGGAACTCAAAAACAAGGAGATATGAGGCGAAGGATCGATGAGGGAGAAGCCAAGAGCATCGAGAATAGAGCTTGGCGACCTTTTCTACTCTCCTGGCCGTAACTGCTTGGCATAGAGAAGGAATGCTCAAAAGGAGAAGATTCGGGGAAAGAAAACAAATAAACGCCGGCCTTCAGAGTCCTGATGCGTGTCGCCTAACCTTACCGGCCCGCGTTTTGGGCGCAGAGTCAAAGGAGGCCAAAAAAAGTCGGAGAAGTTTTGTTGGTCGACTCGCGCCGCGTGTTTGCGGATACCGAACAGACCCGTCTCAAAAGCATCAGTTCCTGGAGAGGTAAGATCAAGGCCTTCTCTGGGGGGCTGCAGAAAAAAAAGGGTTCTCAGGCCCATGCCCGGTGATCATCGCTCGTGGTAAAAGGGACCGACGGCCACACGGCTTAAAGATTCAGGAGGAGAAAAAGCTGGCAAAGCACCAAATGGAAGGGGAAGGGAAAACGATCAACGTGCAACCTGTCCCTTCAGAGCTAAACTGCCAATAAAGTTGTGAAAAAAGGGAAACTCCTATTCCTAACTTTATCACATGGAAAGAACTAACGACGGAAGCTGGCGAGTCGACAGCTCTGCAACAATTGGTAAAAGGGGGGGGGGGAGGGACTTGAATGTCCCTTCGTAAGGGGAAAAGTATTTTGTGAAATCAAGAGCGAAAACAGGTCGCCAGCGACCGCCAGCTTCGCCCAAAAGCCGGTGTAAGCGGGGGGGGGAACTAAACGTCATTGAAAGGGAGCAAAGAGAAAAGAGCCAAGGGACGAGATCTCTCGCGAACGGAAAAATCGGCTTGATAGGCATATATCCCGAAACGCCCCGGCCGTCATCAATACGGATGAAAGTCAGGTCAGGGGAGGGGGAGGGGGGAAAGGGGGTCAAAGGGTAGGGGACGATAAGGAGCGTCCCTCTGTGCACCGAGGCGGCGGCAAGTCGAGTGGCTCCTAAGGACGGAGGGCAGTTGGGTGGAGTAAAAAATTTTTTTCATGAAAATGTGAAACGAGATCAGCAGGCGCTGCCGATTGGGATCGACGTTTGAAGGTCCGCTGAATTAAGGGCCAGCAAAAGGGGGGTCTATCCTAGGGTCGATCACAGAAAGAGATAGTCTCCTCGAAGAGATCTCGGACCAGAGAGTCACCGCGGCAAGCGGAACGGGAGAAGGGGTAAAGAACATGCAGCCAGCAAAATACCACCACCACGTTGAAGCTCTCGGTCCTTGCCCATAAAAGAAACGGGAAAAGCGCCACGGGAGGATGGTCGAGGAGATCGAACACAACTAGAGGAGAATAAAAAAGAACAACTACGAAAGCTGTTTAGATGAAGGTAAGGTGGTCAAGGGGAGGCCGCTACCTACGAGTGTTGTAAGGTTTGGGGAGGGGGCGCGGAAAATTATGGGAAGGAAAAGCCGGTGCAGGCTGCGAAGGAAGAACGCGCTTCACTGGGCGGGAGGTGGATATGCGCCAGAAAGGGGCCTGCTGGAAGGAGAAGACCTGACAACGTCGATCCCAATCGGTCACATCGCCTGCTCGGATTCATCGAAACTCAAACAAGGGGGGCCATTCACCAAAAAAAGGGTAAAGGACACCAAAAGACTAAGCCTGAGGTACGACTGCCCTCCTCAGCTGCAAGCAGGGAAGGCTAATAGGGGGGGATGACCAAAAGGGGGTTAACAGACGTCACCAACCCCACCTGCCAGGGGATCAGGAAAATTTAAACTGACGAGGGGGATAGGGTTTATGTAGAAGTATGAGGAATCCGAAGGGGGTTGCCAGAAGCGCGGGCCTTACCTTTCTCTCGCTGTCGTAGCACATCAGCGTCCCTAGCTTACAATAGACCTTTCGGGAGGAGGTTGAGTAATCTCGGATTAGGCTTTCAGTCCCTAAGGGGAAGCAGCAGAGGGGGTTCAACAATCCACGTAGCAGACGCAGCACCTAGATGTCCGAGTTTTTAGGTCGATCTCAACAGGAAGGGAGAGGCGGCTGGGAGGGGAATGGAAGAGAAAAAAAAAGTTAATAGGAGGTCCTGGGAGAGAAGAAACACTTGCCTCAGGAGGTAGGCAGTTTCGCGAATACCTTACGGTTCCTCTAGGGGAGAGGGGGGTTGCTCCCTCCTTTTTTTTACTGGGAGAAACGAGACCACTGAGAGTGCGAACTAGAAGTGTCAGGAAGAGAGCCTCGATTATCGGTCCTGGATCGAAGCATGAGAACATTCAGTCAGACCAAAAAGAGAATTCTTCAGCTGAAGTCATGGGAAAACTTCATGAAGGGTTAAGACTTTGTAGGTTGATCTTCTCCACGCGTCTCTATTTCATAAAAGAACAATTGGGTGATGTCGTAGGCACGATAAGAATAAAGGGTAAGGCGCCCAGTTTAATGGCAACTTCCATAGTGGAACTTGGAATGGAATCTGTCTTGATGGGGGCGGGCTCTGATATGTAGGGAGGGGATTCATGGGGGGAATGAGAGAAAGGGGCAATCCTTCACGCAGAGAAGAAAAACATGTCTCCAATACTTTCGGCATCGTCTATCTCTAAGGGGGCGGGAAGCCGATCTGGTGAGGACCGGGTATCTTTGCTTTTTGAGTTGGGGGGTAAGGCGATCTATTCGCGTGCGTAAATCGTGCCAGGTAAACGGCGATCATGCGGGGAATCCGAGACCTGGAAGTAGGGTTTGAGTCATTTCAAGGTTGGACGGATGGAAAAAGCCATCGGGCTGGATTTCTATTACCCATACTGTTCTTGCCGCGGCCGTGCGCCCGAAGAGAGGGAGGGCTTCAAATGTGCTTGGGAGGCAGGTGGCTTCTCCTTGGGAGCTCGAGGTGTTTTGCGTCGGCCCATAATGCCGGGAAATGAGGCAGCACCCAGAATTACGAAAGGAGGGTACTCGTGACAGACAAAGATGGGGGTCGGAATAAGGGAAAAAGCCGCTCACTCTCCTGCATAAGGGAGAAAAACCTTTCACGGGGGGGGGGGGGGGGGGGGGGGGGCGGGGGCCGGTTTAAATCCTCGCGTCTGTGCCAGCACCAGCGTTTTTTTTTAGGGAAATAGGTAGAGAAAATCTGACCCGGAAACAAACGGCAAATTCTTTCTAGACAGGACGAGACTTGCGCGAGGGTCGTTCGCTGATCGTCGTTTACCGGAAAGGAAAAGTAAACTCAAAGGGGAGAACTGGGGTTAAGAAACGCTGACGCTCTCCTTTTGGGGAAATGGTCGTGTCCGGTCCGGCCTGTTGTAGAATCAAAAATCACAGCTGATGGTTTTGGGTAGTGGGGAGGGGGGAAAGAGAGGTTCAGGGGGGGTCGGCAGGGTGGGGGGTTTCTATGGACGTAGAGAAAGAGGAGAGCGGGGTTCAAAACCGGGCGGCTTTTCAAAACATCCTTTTTTTACTAAGACGTTCTTGCTGCTCCGGGCATCATCAAGGAGGGACTCCGCGCAAAGGCCTTCCT
>Ga0179591_1290249_pt1 | contig 13197 bp, 21 predicted proteins | sample CZOMad2_1_08_16f_FD_182891 | JGI IMG/M metagenome (GOLD analysis project Ga0179591, IMG submission 182891) | Vadose zone soil fungal communities from Angelo Coast Range Reserve, California, USA - CZOMad2_1_08_16fungal (PacBio error correction) | ecosystem: Environmental > Terrestrial > Soil >...
CAAGGTTCTATGGGGGAAAAAACTGAGCTAAAAAACGAAAAGCACGAAGGGGGGACCTGAAAGGGGAACATCAGGTCAAACTTCGGGGGTTTATTTAATAAAAGATTCTTTGTCAAAGCTACAACCCGGGGACTAAGGCAAACCGAATGACGCGGGTGTTTTGGAGGGAGCCTGCTCGACGGGGGGGGGAATTGTACCAAATGGACTGTGCAGTCAGACAACAACTCTTAGGGGTTTGGCATTGAATATCGGCTTATGTTACCGACACAACGACAGAGGGTTGGGTATCTATTCAGTGGTAAGGGAGAAAACACTAGAGAATGTTTACAAGCTGACTCAGGAATCACCGAGGTGCTTATTCATGACAAGGTGCACTACTAACAGGGGAAATACACCAGACCGTTACCCCCCGTGGCTAAAGAATAAACCATACGTAAGGTGGAAAATGCCATGAAAGAAAACGATCAAAAAAAACTCTTGATAACGTTGTGACAGAAAAAAAACAGGGTCAGAAAGAAATAGGACAAAAAACAGGATGGAGGAAAAAAAACATGGTGAATGGGGGGGCAGGGCCCGCTACTCCTTAAAAAGGGGGGGGGCTCGCTGATGGAAAGCAACGGGGGTCTCGGTCCTTGAACCAAGGAAAAACTACACAAAAAACCGGAGAGAATGAACGATTGAACGGAAAAAAAGGCCAAAGCAAAGTGAAGGGGGCCCATGACAGAAAGTGGAAAAAGTTGGCTCTCTGAAAGGTCACAACGGGGGGCACCTAACGTGAAAAAGAAAATTTGAAGAAGGGTAGGGGGGAAAATCATGGAAAAACTGGCTTTGACCGTTCTGGGTCCAACTGAATGCAGAGATGGGGGGAAAAAGATAAAAGGCGCGTCCTCCAAACTTGGGGATGGTGCGAAATAAAACGGATAAAAGAAGAAGCAAGGACACTGCAAAACATTCTGACTTAGGACGAAAAAAGGGTCTTCCAGAAATACTAGTAAGGGAATAAAAACATGTGGGAAGGGGGAGGGAAAAGGGCTCCCCGGGGGGTAAGGAATAAAAGCCAAGGACACGCAGGGGGGTCCTGAAATCGAAATAGATACACCCAAAAAAAGGAAGGACGAGCGAGAATTGAATGAGAATGAGTAAGAAAACCGATCCGTGGACTTCCTTAAAAGAGGGGGGGGGACCGCAAGTTATACCCTCAGAGAGAAAGGCTATACAAAAAACCCAAAACAAAAAAAAAGAAAAAAAAAGGGAAAAAGGAGGATTGTAAAAGAGATATAATGATAGAGGGGATAGGCTTCATCTGACATAGACCAACAATACGGAGCAGGTGGTTCTTGACAAAATTACAGTTTGCCATAAATACTCTCAGTCCATCAAACAGGACAGGAGGATATCCTGGCAAAGGCAGGGGAATGCAGATTTGGGATAAACCCCGTCGAGAAGACAGGAAAAGAATTTCGGGAATAGCTTGAGGGGAAGAAAGGGGCAATCAGAAAAAAGCGCCCTGTTTAGCATTTGCGAGGAATGAGGGTGAAAATCATTGAGCGCATAACTTGGGAGACCGTCCTGTATGAAGATCGACCTCACGGACAGAAAGCAAGTAAACTCGACCAGGAAAAGGGGTTTGTCCTGTAAGAAACCAACGGTACACAGCACATGTTTGCAATATGTGACGAAACGGATGAGTTTGACTGGGAGCAGACCCTGTTGGTTTCTAAAGAAGTCATCAGCATTGGACTTCTTCACGTACAAGTCGGAGAGGGGGGTTAAAAGGGGCAACGCCTTTTGAATAAGCGAGACAAGGAGCTCAATGATTTACGCTTTCAAGGCCCACCCCCCAAGGAAGAACGAAAACCAGGGGGTTCGGAAAGAAATGAGGGGAGAAGGAATTCCTCGGACAGAAAATTTTTCCACGTGAGAGAGGCGGGAAAATGGAGTCGCGATCGAGGAAGTGGGACATACCTTGGCAGAGACATCTGGTTTGTCTTCAAACGGGTTGACTCCGACAGAGGTTTTGCAACCATGGTCCTTGGGAGGCCAAGGACTGCGTAGCAACAAGGCAAGGAGACAAAAACCATAAAGATGACCTGGTAAAAAAGCAGAGGACCTTTTGTCCGTGACCAATCAAGGGTAGCAGGCAGAACGAACCCACCGCGGAGGACTTTTCGTGTACCGGCAACATATTCCGCTCGCAGGACAAAAAAAAAAAAACGAGGTGGGTTTGCCAGTGGGCACCCCTACCCATCCAAATAGGGTCCAGCAAAAAAAACCTCCCCAGCAGAGGCTAAAAAAGTCGTGACAATGGAATTAAGGGGTAGCCCGGGCACCCCAACGCCAACCCCCCCGATCCAAAGACCCGACCATAATCAAGGCGTCTAGGCAGGCACGCCGTCGACGCTTCTCTTAGAAAAAACTCTAAAACCGTTCTAAAGACCAGGAAAAGTTCTTTACGGAGTCAGCCCCCGAAAGACAAAGTACTGCACGCACCATTGGATCGGAAGGAGAACTGGAAGCCTTGGCAAAAAAAAAAAAAAACAGAGGGAAAGACAACGGAAAGCCGCCAGGCGAGAATCCCACCGGCCATGTCACAAAAAAAAACAGTTGACCGCGCCACACAGCGTTTTCAAAGGACAGGGAAGAATGGTGGCCCTACGGCATACAGGGCCGGGGAGGGGGAGGGCCCGGCCAACGAAACCAATGGGCCTTAACAAGCGCTCGGAAGAGACAAAAAAAACGAAGTGGTAGGTCAAGGGGGGCGCAAGGAAATATTCTACAACAAGGTGGCCTTAATTCCAAACAGAATGAGGGGGGCCTAAAAGTGGATACGGGAAGGCCGGGGCCCAGGAATGTGTTCTAAATTCCGGAAACAAAAAGAAGACTTGCTCTTCCAATAAAAGAGGACCGACGTTGGGGGCGGGAAAAGAACTATTGGGTAATGGCGAAGGTATCAAAAAAGCGCCAAGCACTCGCGCACAGAAATAACCATCAAACGCACAGAGGCTCACCGGGGAGCGGTGACCGGAAAAAACAGAACTCCGACCAGCACAAGAATAGTCTACAACCCAGGGAGAATTTTGTCTTTGTTGCTTTTGGGCAAAATCGGAACGATAAGAGGCAGAGATCTTCGGCACAAAAAAAAAGCGACTTCAGCCAAAAAAAAAAAAAAAGGCGCGGCCAAACTGCCGCCATTAGCATATTCTTCTGCAAAGAGAAGGTCCCAGCGAGGGGGTTGGGGAAAAAAGACGAAGCACGCAACTACTACTTCAAGACTTTTCAACAAAAACGAAATCGGGCAAGGATCGGCCGAAGGAAACATCTGGGAAAGATCAGACCAAAAGAAAAATGTCGAAACCCAAATCGCGCATCATCCTTCTTAAGGCATACAAAGGGCGGGTCGTTACCATCCTCAATGTGGTGTTGGGGGGGGGGGGGGGGGGGGGGGGGGGGGTGGTGTGGGTGGGGTTTTGTTGGGTGTTGTGTGGTTTTTTTTTGTTGTTGGGGGGGGGGGTCTAAGGAGTGGGGGTGAGGCAGGTTCGGAATATGCAAAAAAGCGCCCTAATAATGGAAAGAAGCCATCTGATGTGAGTGGGAAAAGGAGGAATGTGACAGAGCAGGCAGGGGTCTGCCGGAAAAAGAGCATACAAAGGAAGAGGCTGGTATAAGTCCGGGTTATGCAGAAAGAGAATTCTAAGTGTCAAGGGGGGAACTGCCGACATTGTAAGAGTGAAATCATATCGTCGATGGGATTCGGCATCGGCCCGCTGCACGAAAAGGGGTTTGGGGGCCAAAGCCAAACCGGGGACGGGGATTTGATCAAAACAGCCAGATCGCAATAAGAACGCGGCTCGTCAGGTGGTTGAAACGAAAAGAAAAGTTGCTTCCACACTTTCTTTGAATTCCAACGGGGAGGGGGGGGAATGGAAGTATCCACCGACGGGAAAAGGGCGAGCGCCTGACAACGGCGGAAAAACGGGGGCTGTAAAGGGGAATCCCCCGAAAAAAAAATCAGGGGAAAACGCAGCTGATACCGAATTGTCGGGGAAAAAAGAGCTACCTCTGAAAGAAAACCCCAGCTGGGGTGGGGCCGATAAGAAGCGAAGCCAACGGGGGGAAACCCATTGTTGTCTGAAACCCATCGGGGTGACGTTTCAAAAAAAGGGGGCGGGGAAGAAGAACATCTATCGCATGGGAAAACATGGACGACATGCCTCGAACGGTGACATGCAAAAAGAAAGAATACCTTCGAAAACAACAAAAAAAAAACAAGAGGAGAAAAGAAGAGAAATGATTAGGCAGGGGAGGGGAAGGTCACCGGGCGGGGCACACAAAAGGGGAGATCCATGGGTGCAAGACGAAAAAGACGATGACTAATAGAACCAGACAGGTGAAAAGGAAAACAAAACGAGGGGGGACCAAACCAGGGCGCAAAGGGAAAGCGGGGCTCTTCGCCTTAGAATCACCGGACATAAAAGATGTCTCCGGGTTGAGGAAACAAGGGGGTAGGGGGGGCAAACGATCGCGAAGTAGGGACACCAGTTCTGGCAAAAATTTTGTGGGGTGGGAGAGGCTGGGACAGGGAATGGACAGTTTGAAAAGGAGGAACAGTGGGGGGAAAAGGTTCACATGGTCGATTCACACGGATGTTCAAAAAAGAGGAGGGGCTATATTCCAGTCCAAAAGCCTTTTACTGAAAAGCAACCGGGGTTTGCCGCAATGTGGACGAGGGTCAACCCTTCAAACGGATAGGGAGCGCAACCATGCAGGAGCTTGAGGGGGGAGGGAAATTCAACCCTGGGATGGAACAAAGGTCATTAGGAGGTCTTCATCCAGGGGATCAGTAAAATCGGAAAGATGATGATTGTACTTTAAAGGCCAGGAGGAAAGGAGTGCGCCCTTGACCCCCGCCACTCTATGAGGGAACGGCCGGAAAGAACCCAGGGAAAAACGAAAGAGACAAGACTCAGTCCCGAGGGGGAACGAAAATTTGTAAGGAAAGAGGACAAATCCCTGTCTCTTCAAAAAGGAGAGGGACCAACAACTGCACCCGCGGGTATTCTTAAAAAAATGCCCTGGGTTAAAAAAGATAGACTCAGGAAGAAAACGATTGACAAAGGCTAAACAACTTCTATGGGAGAACACAATGATGAGGTAACAGCCCCAGGGCTTTTAATGCTCGGGAAGAGGAGGGGGGCGGCAGAGGGGGGACGAAAAGGGGGGGGGGGCGATTCGGGAAAAAGCGGGACGCTTCTTCCACCGCTATGATTTGGAGGAGTGGGGTTAAATCTTTGCTGGGGAAAAAAGGTGCTCGTGCAGGAGGCAAGCGGGGGCAAACAAAACAGGCAAAATTATCGGGGAAAAAAAAACCATTCGAAGAAAGTGGAAGAAAGGGGGGGGGAGACAAAAGACTTACGACGTTGATTTTTAAAAAAAAAAATGAAAGGCAGTGGTCTACAGACACAGTCGTTGCACTGTAGTGGAATCACCCAGAACGAGTCCGCAAGAAAAACGGGGAAAGAAGGAAGGGGGCACAAAAAGGGATGCGTGAAACGGAGGAACTGTACCAAGGGACTTTGGTCAGCCAAAAACCACGACGACGGGCGGGGAGGGAAAAAAAAGAGGGGCAATGTTATCCTTGAAGGGGCGACACCTTTTTGCAGACCGGGGGGAAGAAAGGGAGAATCAAGAAAGTGATCAAGGCAAAAAAAACAACTCGGAAGATGGTGGGGGGGGGGGGGAAAAAAAAGAGAACGCACGGAGCAAAAAAGGGGGAAATGTTGCAGACAACACGAACCGAAATGGAAGGGGGCCAAAGATACCCGGAGATAAAACTAGACAAAAAATGAAAAAGGAGGGGTTGGGGAACTACGAAAACAAAACAATGGCCGACATATGTCAAAAAAAAAAAACACTTACGAACGGGAGCGCGAGCCGTAGGCCAGAACTGTCGCCCTGAAAAAAAAATCCCGACCTGACGAACGCCCCACGGGCAAGGGGTAACTGCCGGGGAAACAATGCTTCTGCAGGGGGCTTCAAAACTAACGGGGGGGAAGGTCAATGAGAAAAAGGAAGGGCCCGGGGCTCGAACCACGTGTATGTTTTGGGAAAAATAAATTGACTCGTCAAGGAGAATGACCTCAAGCGGACAGTAGGAAAACTGAAACAGGCAATCAGACGAAGGAAAGGGGGTAGGTGGGGTGAGGACGAGCAAGAACTTTTCAAAGGGCGCAAAAACAGGGGCAGAGTTTGTCGGAGACGAGCCCGACCTGGCACCGGCGGAAAGCCGCTACTGCAAAAAAAAAAGGGATGCTGCTGCTGTTCTTGGGACAGAAACGGCTGTGTGAAATCGCCTAGAGAACAAACCAAACCAAACACAAAGGGAGTGCCGAACGCCGATCCCTACCATAAACTCTCAGGTGGGGGGGGGGTTTTCGAAAGGAACGGGAGGAACCTGGGAATGGGAAAACTCGGGAGGGGTCTAGGGGTGAAAGCAAAACTCAATTATCGGTTGTGAATCGAACTAAGCCTACATGAATTCCGACGAGGGGGGTATGTCTTTGGGAGAAGTGGGGTTATCTACCAAGATCAAAAAACTAACAAAAAGGTCAAACTGAGAGGGAGCGTGACATTTGGGTTTCTTTCAGGAAGGGGAACTGAAAAAAAACGCATCAAAAAAAGGTGAAAAAAAAGCGGGGGGGGGCCCACAAACAAAACCCCCAAAACCCTGACTACAGGGGGTGTGGGACACTGTGAATAATCGCTCGACTCTCAAATCCGACAAAAAAAAAATCCAGGTGTTCAGAACCGTCCTTGAAGAGAAGACCCTCAGACCAAAAAAACATGGGACTAACGTTGGGTTGAAAGCGGATGGAATTTCCCGTGGGAAATGACAAAAAAAAAACTTGACATCCTTGGGGACTATCGGATACCGCCTCATGCTGGTAAAAAGAAGGCAAAGGCCCCCACCGAGAATTAAGGGATAGGGGTCGTAGGGAAAATAAAGGAACAAGTCTTAGAAGTTCAAAACTGAAATGGGAAAAGTGGGGCGCAGAGGGACAACACGCCGTCTACCGAAAACTTGCCTGAAAACCTAAAGAGGAAAAGAATGGGCTTGAATCTGGAGAAAGTACAAACAAAACTGGGAATTCGAAGGGAGTGCTAAAAAGGAAGGAAAAAAGGGCCACGTCGTCGGAATAAAAGCAGAAGGTCGTTGGGGTGACAAAAAAGTGTGAAAGGCGACCGACAAAATCAAAGAATGTTGAAAAACGACCGGGCGGCAACAGCGCTTGAGGGAGAGGGGGACCATGGGCGCAGCATCCTAGTCAAGAAAGTAAAAATCCACAGGCCGGGAGGGGATAAGGAAGGTTGGGAAAAAGCAGCAAAAAAAAAGGAATCTGGGGCGGTTTTCCCTTGGAGAGCAGTGGTAAAATAAGAAATTTCCTTGTCAAGCTGAGATATTTATTCTCAAGATGGAACAAAAAAAACAAGAGACAGTTTTTTTAAAAAGAGTCGTGGGCGTTTAACGGAAGAGGGAAGGAAGGTCCATTATACATGTCCGTATATCTCTCTCAAACCACAAAAAAAAGATTAAAGATATATAGGAGGAGAAAGAAAAAGGTAATGGGGGCGGCACTTGCACAGGACCCTAAGTAACCAAAACAATTTTTCGAAAGACAGGGTGTTTGCGGAATCAATCTGCCCTGACCCAGAAACATCTTAAGATCCTTGCTAAACAGGACAAATGACAAATATGGGCGGATAAGAAAAGTTCCATAATGTCCCCCGGCAACGGGATGGATAATAGTGAAACGGGTGGGACCTACATGGAAGCAGAAGCTGACCCGGAACAAAAAAAAAAATTTCGGAGGAAAAAATGGGGGGTGAGCAGTAAGCATAAAAAAAAAAAAGGAAGGACTCCGGATATCAAGGGGAACAAACTATCTGAAACTCCTTTGAAGGAACGAACGGGGGGGGAAACGTTGGGGTGGGGTCCCGATATCAGGAAGAATGAGGGGGGGGGGGGGGGGGTGGGGGGCCCACAATTAATCACGGAAGGGGAACAATCACACTTTTTTAACAGGGCAGAAATTCAAAGCAAGCTTGGGACCATTGGGACAGACTCTAAGATACGGTAATGGAAAGAAAAAAGGAACGACATCGTTGCCAGAAGCTATAAACTGCTCAAAGAATTAGCAGGATCCCCAACAAATAGAAACGGAAACAGTTTGGTCGAAACGGGGGGAAGGGCGAGGCTTCAAAAAGAACGTGGAGAAAAAGTGGATGAAAAGTCAGGTCGTAGCATAGGACATTAAGGGAGAGGGGGGAGTTATCACGTGGTTTTGCCCACACCGTGGTCGGAGGCAAAGAAGGAGTAGCACGTCATTAAGACCAACCAAAACGAGCAAGATGAAGAAACTACTTGAAGTGAAAGGTTACGCAGGGAAGAACGCGAGCACAAACGGTTAAGTGGTAGGAAAAAAAACACAGATTCTGGTTCGGGCACAACGCTAGAAGAGGGGGGGGGGGACACGGAGGAGAAAAAGAAGAGGCACAGTCAAAGAAAAAAAAAAACATTCGGGGGAGAACAAGCGGCATAATGTAAGCAAAGTGGGTAGCCAGATAGCAAAGGAACCGTACACAACTAGGCATGTAACTGAAACAATTCTCCCAGAGGCGAAGATATACAATCGAAAGTCCGGCAGCAAGGACAAAAGGGGTCCCATCCGGTCTAAACCTACCAAGTCATTTCGTTCCCAAGTTCGAAGGAGCCGGGGGGGACACAGGGGTAGCCTGATGGACTAGAACTAGGGCTCACAACTGGTGATACACTGCCAGTCCCAAGTAAAAAAGGACAGGGCCCGGACGCACAAAAGGACGTTTTAAGACCAAAAAAAGAAGCTTTGGCCTCCGCGGCAAGAGTAGGGTCGGCGTCGGCAAGGGAAGGGGAAAAGGAGGAAAAGCGCCCTCGCAAAAAAGACGGGGTAAACGGGGGAATTTCGGACAGAAGGGCCGTGCGAGTTCAGAAATCTGGTCGGAAGTAAAAAATATTCGATTGTCTCGGTGAAATGGGCATGACAAAAAACTTGCAAATTAGGGGTAGGGCCTGCAAAAAACTGTCCTTGCAAACGGCGAGAAAAAAAGAGTACATGAAGGGAAAAAACCGGGTTAGGGCCGAACGGGGATCCCAGGAGGCAAATAGCGCCATCAATACTCCAGTATTCCCTTAGAGGAATTACGACTGGATTGAAGAAGCAACGCATCCTGTACCAAAAAAGGAGTTCACGGGGGTATGACTGGTTTGGTGATTTGGTTTGGAAAACAATGAAATCAGGAGACTGGAAAAAGGCTGGTTCAAAAAAATAAACAAGAAAGTTCATAAAAGAGCTCAAAAGGCCTCAATTACTCGAAAAAAAAATTGAGTACTTGTCAATCTTCAGGGAAAAAAAAAAAAGGGGTAAAGAAGAGGGTTTGGTCTGGGGTCAAGCGGCATAGCCAAATACTACGGTGACAAGTAACAGCCAAGGTCAAATCTCGTCAGGAAAAGGACAGATGTCCTGATCGAAGCCGCCAATAACCCACGATCCTGACCGTAAGGAAAGGAAGACAGAGGGCCCTGTTTACCATCATCATGGGTGGTCGCACATAGATTGTTTTGCTGCAGGTTATGGAAAATAGGGGACAACCCTCTAAATGGAAAAGAAAAGCGGGGTCAAAGTGGAAGCGGGGGGGAAAAAGAGAAAGGAGGGGGTCGCTGCAGAGCAAGACCAGACGGACTTGGGGAGCGTAATGAGAAGAAAGAGAGTCGACGCAGGGCAATCGACCGAGAGTGAGATGAGGCAGCAGCCCAAAAAGACAATCGCAGCGAAGGGGGTTGTCCGGGGGGGCAATCCCGGGCTGAAGATCACAACAGCCACTCGGCATAGGGGAAAGGGACATCACAGCCGGCAGGGGTTTGAAGAAAGACACAGGAGGGGAAACAGCAAACAAAAAAAAAATTGGGGAGAATGAAGACAGGTGGGAAGAATAGACCCTATCAGTGGCGAGAAGCACGGCGACAAAAAGGGGGAGGCGGGTGATAAAGCCGAAGAGAAAAAAAAAGCAAATATGAGAACGGGGAAAAATCGAATAGGGAGAAACCTTGAAAACCCTAATTGGGTGCCTAAAAAGCAAAAACGCGATCTCATGAAAGACTCCAAAAAACCATGCTGGAAATAGGGGGTTGTACACCAGTGCGTAATAGACATATACAAAAAGGAAGCAAATTTCTGTTGACGGGGAGACGGAGGGGGAATGACTAAACTTACCATCATCCGATGAAAAAAAACAAAACTGGTAAAGAAAAGAGATATGAAGTCTCATTCCCACACAAAGATGAGAACCTTCAAAATCTAATACATTGTGAATGGGGGCTAGGGCTTTACCCAGAAAGGTTAAAAACCTATTCCCTAACCAAGATGGACGTGGAACACGCTGCGTCGGAACAAAAAAATTGCGGAGTGTGTCTTCAAGGAGGGGGGATCGGTCAAAGGGAATAACCTGATTGATTTTGGGTTCGAGTCGAACTGAGGGGGAATGTCCTTAAAAAAAAACCGACGCCAAAGTTGCCATGCATGCGCTAGCGTGAAAGGGATAAACGAAAGAGGGGGAGAGAAAAAAAAACATGTCCCCGCACGGGACTTTCAAACGGGGTGCAAGGAATGGGGGCTGGAAGTTCAAATGGAGGGTGAGTAAAGGAGATCCTATTATACACTGACTTGGGGGGATAATAATCTGGCAGGCAAAAAAATAACCACACAAGCCCGCAGAGATTCGAACCGTCAACAAGAGAATGTATTACAAGTCAGGGAAAGGTTGATCACTTTCCCACAATCGACCTGGTCAGGAGGAATAAACCCCTGGGGGGGGGACGTAGAAAGAATTCGGAGAGGAAGAGGAAGCAAAAACCCAGAAGAGTCAATTACAGACGGCAAAAAAAAAAAAAACAAAAACCTCGATAAGTGCATGGAGTTGCACAGTTTTAGGGCCAAGTGCAAAGAAGGACGACAAATCAGCACACCACCTGAGAGCAAAAAGAGTGAGGGGGTAAAAACAGCATCGTTTGGAAATCAAACCAGGGTGACGCGATGGGGGAAATTTGGAGGAAAAGTAACAAAGGGGCTCTAGGGGGGAAAAAAGGAAAGGGCCCAGAGCGTGGTCGAAAGGAGGGTTTCGTAAATTGCGGGGAGCGCCAAAAAACGGAAGCAGGGGAACAAAAGGAAATGAGCTGGAAAGACTGGAGGAAAAAAAAAATTGGTGTTCCCCCCCCCAGGGGATGTACGGGGATTGTGGGGGAAGGGTACAGGGAATTGACATCAGCACAGGACGGTAGGAGAATTGCAAAATACTCACAAAACTTGAGAAGGGCAAACCCAGGGGATGAGTGTAATTCGAACTAAAGGGACGGATGTTTTTTAAACCAAATCAAGGGCCAAAAAGAAGAGCAAGAGAGGGCTGGCGAGAAAAAGGCTGGCCCGATAAAAAACTGGTAAGCACCAGAACGAGGGGGAGACAGCAGCTCGTTCGGAAAAGAAGAAAGGAGCAGTAAAGTGTTTCAAGGCAAGGAACACCCCTACATACATTAAAAAGGCCTACGAAAAAAGAAAAAAATAAACGATAAAAACAGAGCCAAAGTTATCCGAAAACCAAGAAAGTCACGAGGGTAAAAACGCACATGTACCGAACTGTCTGCTCAACAAAAAAACAAAGGGACGCGCAATCCAGTGGGGGGTCGTCTCCAATGAGTGACCTACGCCGGAGGTAAAACTTAACCGACAGGGAGAGGGGGCAAAAAAATCGAGGCTTCTCCACGGGGAAAAAAAGAATTTGTGTGGGGAAAGACGGCAATTAGCGGGAATGTCAGGGACGCGCCAAAACTCAGGGAGGGGTTCCCAGAAAAAGTGGCGCGAAGCAAGTCGGGGACATCCTAGAGATCAAGGAAGGAAGAAGGTTGAGGTCGGGGGTCTACGGTAAACGAAGAGCGTGGGAATGAAAACTGTCCGCGAAGGGTTTGTTGGGGGCTTAACATACTGCCCTGGCATAAGAGTAATAACCGTGTGAGTAGACGGTTGGGCTTCAGACGGGCTTAACTAAACAAAAAACAAAAACGGGCGGACTACAACCAATAAAACAAGGATCGCTCGGGTGGTGTTTTTCTGAAACGTAAAGCGGGGGGACTGGGGAAAATGGGCTGGGGTACGGATTGGGACCAAGAAAAACCTCTTCTATTTGGGGGGGAAGGGGTACTGACAACGACTACAATATTTGGTGGGACGAAAGCACGCCTAGGTGAGAACTTTGGCCGAACCAGAGACAAGGGAAAGGGTGCCACTAAAAAATCATAGGCGAGGTTGTTGAGTAAGACGTTCTACGCCAGTAATGGACAAAGAAAAGGGTGAAAAACCTGGGCTCACGGAAACCAACACCGATGATACAAAAAAGGCAAAAAAAATCGCAAGACTCAAAACGACATGACAACAATTGGGGGGTCTGGTTGTTTGGGGACCGCCAACACCAAAAAAAAAAGCACGGAGGGAGGAAAACGGGTTGGGGGGAATGCTGGGGGGGGGCACAGTGACAGTGTCATGAGACGCCCCATGTTTCTCCATATAACCGAATAAGGGTTTGGGAACCCCAAAAGACAGGTACAAACCAGGTAAGATTGTCAGGAGACTAACATAGCAATCTTAAAAGGATGTAAGTGTATAAATTTTCCTAAGATGGTAACCGGGGGAAGGATCCATCTGGCCAAAGCAGGGGGGGCTTAAGGAAGTATACAAACAAACAAACTGTGACAAGGTGATTAAAGTTCAAAATTGTTGTTGTTGGTGTGTTTTTGCAGCTGGAAAGGGAAGGGGGGGAGAATGGAAATCGATAGACTGCGTCGGGAAGACAAATTTTCTTAAACTCATGGAAAATGAAATGGACCTCCGACAGGCGGGGGCGCAAAAACACGCGGCCCCCAGGGGCGTAGGACTTTTTAGGAAGAAAAGCAAGCAAGGCAATGGGGGACGGGCCTGGTGGCAAGTAGACACAGAAAAGTTGACAGGAAGACCAGGAAGGAGAATCCGTGGGGGCGAGAGAGGGAAGTGGCGAGAGCCAAGAAAAAAAAACAGGGAAGAACGTGGACGGGAAAGGTCCGGAGGAAGGAAAATCAAAGAG
>Ga0179591_1362234_pt1 | contig 13197 bp, 3 predicted proteins | sample CZOMad2_1_08_16f_FD_182891 | JGI IMG/M metagenome (GOLD analysis project Ga0179591, IMG submission 182891) | Vadose zone soil fungal communities from Angelo Coast Range Reserve, California, USA - CZOMad2_1_08_16fungal (PacBio error correction) | ecosystem: Environmental > Terrestrial > Soil >...
CCTCTGCAAAAACTCGGGACTGAGGCTAAAAAAAGCAGCCGTCTCATCTATTTTTCCATAGAAGAGACGGGGACGCTAAATGGGCAACGCATGCTCAGAAGCCGCGCGCCATTAAAACGGAAAACCTGGGGAGAAACCAATATACTCAGCGGCGATCAACTCATTTGAAAAGGCCGGACTGGGATCAGGAGAGAACGCACCCAGACTCGTGGATTTAACTTGACCTAGGGACTCACGAAAAGAAACCCCGGAGTAAAGGACCGCTCTCAGCGAATGAGACGGAGCCCGAGCGACGACGCGAACCAGCCAAGCACCTCTAGCAGAAAAAATGTTAAAGGGTCGAAAAAAGTGGACTCCACCAAATCGCCTCAGCGTGAGGCAGATGGCAGCACTAGGGCCATGACGGGAGGGACAGAGAGGATGTCGAACCCGAGAAGGTCCGCCGAATAGATCACAAACTTGGATCAGAATCCATCGATGTGATACACGAGCGGATGAAAAAGTCTACATTCAAAACAGGCCCCAGAAATGCCGTACCTGCACAGCAGTCAAAAAGGGGGGGTTAAAGTTGCAGAGGGAGAAACTCGGCTTTCAAAAGGAAAGGGCATCATCCAAGGATTACCTTGCGGAGCCACACGAAGCACGGAGGGTCGGCAAATTCAGAAGAAATCGTATATCATACAGAAAGAGTAAGATGGGGGGCTCCTGTATCATGAGTATTTTTCAGGGAGGTTGAGCTCGCGGTAGGGAGGGCACGAACTAAAAACGTAACCGGGGTAAGATCATTGTTCTGGAAGGTACGACCTGGGGGACCCCCTTCTAATATTGCCTCCTGAGTTCGTGACGAACACCAAAGGGCGAAAATCCGTGTGAAGACCTCCGTATCTAAGGGTTAATCAAACGGAAAATATAAAAAAGTCGAGATCATCAAAAGGGCCGGTCCGCCAGAGACGCGCGAGTAAACAGGGGCTGTGCGCGCGCTATCATGACTTAAATCAAAAAAAGCCCCAAATCATTAGCTCCCTCTTCCGAGCCGGCGCTTGTCCCCAGAAAGAAGGCGGGGCACTTCGGGTGTCGCGACGGTCTCAAAAATTCAAAAAAAAAGGCCGAGAAAAAAATCAATCGAAATGCTCGAAAAAAAACCTGCAGAGAGCCGCAGGGAACTCGAAAAGGTTTATCCTCTTACGCAGTGGATAAAGCTCCGGGGACGGCCCGACGAGAGGGCCCGAATTCGCCGTCCTGCTAACAGAAACGAGATACGAAATGCCTATTCTCCACAGTTCTTATCGTATCGCAACCCCCATCACTAGCGGAACTGGAAAAAAATCCCAAATAAGATGAAAAAGTTTGGCCGCAATCCCGGAAAAAGTGCAGAGAGACCCGCTTTAACCCACCAGATGAAAGGACTCGTTTCCAATCCTGACAAACATGGTCAACCCAGTCACACGGAAGAGACCGGAGACCAAAACTGGCGAACCCAACAAAGCAAGAAAAGAGGAATGCCGTTATTCTCGAAACGCGGTGCTGGTTTGTTTCGCATCTGCGTGGGAAGAAAAAAGGGGTTCAGAGGTCTAAACGTATCGATGAAGTTACTTGCGGAAAGCCTGCGGTTGAAACTCGTAAGCAGGCCGTTCATCTAGTGCTCGAAATAGACATTCCAAGACAATAGTCCTCCACTTCTGTACGCGGCAACAGTGTGGTAAGGGTGCAAAAGAAGGATCAACAAAAAAGGGGGTTAGATAGAAACCGACCAGTAAGGCCGCCGAGACCCGAGTGGCGAGAGGAGCTTAGAGAGAATGACAAAAAAATTGTCCTGTGAGCTTCCGGCTTGGGGCTATAAAGCTTGGGCCAATGCAAGAGGCCGAGCTATCGTATCAAAAAAAGGCACGCCCACAACAGCCCGCGGAGGTAAAGGCTTTAGAATAAGGAAGGTATAGTGACGGTTACCCTCAAGTCGCACGGGGGACCCATCGGGAAGTCGTACCCAGGTTAAAAGAGTATAACCTTGAAGGGCGGTTGAAAAGGACTGGTTTCTTGCGGCCAAGGTGACGGGGGCTGGTGCGAGTCTATCGTTTGGAAGCAGAGTGCGACACGATGAAAATTTTTGGCCACTTAGCCGACTTCTGCAGCCCTATTTTGTAAGACCGCCGGCGAAAAGCACTCCTTGCGTCACAACAAAAAAACTAAAACGATAAAGAGGTTCAAAAAGGGGCTTTCGACGGCAAGGAGCGTGGGTCATCGAACGAGCTTCTCTTCAGAGGAGAAAAACGGGATGCTCACATCGGGCTGTTCCAAGACCCAAATCCTTTAAAACTGGACAAGTCCAAAGGGAAGTTACCGCGCGAGCCTTCTATCGGGGGGGACTGACAAGGACACGAGCCCGACAGCTATCCCAATCAAGCCTCTTAAGGAAAATCTATCGTTTCCAAGTCAAAAAGGACTAAAACGTTACAAAGAGCGCATCCCATCACAGGCGAAAACTGCAGTTTTAAAAAGGGGAAAAAAAACTTGGGGTCGTCAAAAAATGCGTACCCTCCTCGACGATTGCCAGAGTAGTTGGGCAATGGCGAGAGGCGGCCACCCAGGTGAGGACCAGCCTAAAAAGGTCAGCAAAAAAAAAATATGGCCTCGGAGTCATCCACCGCGAGCGGCTCTCCCTGAGCAAGGACGGACAGCGACAGGCTCCCGAAGCGCAAGTAAGAGTCCAAAAATGCCTAGCATGCCGCAAGTGAAACCTAGTCAAGCTGAGGTGGACGGCGAGGCGAGAAAAGCACAGGGGTCGAGCGGAATGGAAAATGCTTGCCTCTCCTAGAAAAAAAAATAAAAACAAACTAAAACCCGAAATAAGTTTAAAAGAAAATCGGCTGGGTTGGTCGTCGAACTGGGAAAAAACGACGCTGCGCCCAGCTAGCACTCTGGGCGATCACCTGGAGGCAAAGAAGGGAATAACAAAATTAAAAAAAAATTCTAAAACTCTTCAACAGCCCCGCACGAGGAGACGAGTTAGATAGGCCGGTGTTAAGATAAAGCAGGAAAAAAAAAAGCGGCCGAGTTCGACAGAAAAGTACACATCCTTCTAGTCGGCATCCGCCTGCAGGGAACTGACAGAGAGGTGACGGACGAGGGTCGCAGTTGCCAGCAGCGAGGCAGTCTAAGGAAATTCGGCTTACTCTGAAGAAAAAATCAACGGGCTCCGAGGCGTACGGGTAACCAGCGCCTAGAACAGTCTTCATCACAGGGGCGCGGCGCATCTACCCGCGATCAAATTCAAACCGAGTTTGACGCGGTTGTCCGAGAGGGAAGGGTTAAAAGAATGACCAACTTCAGAGGGAGGGAAGGTCCTTCGCGTCCAGTGAAAACTTATTTGTCAGGAGATTACTTCATGCAAATCTTCTACCACGAGACATTAGAAGATAGAGACGCGTCCTCACGAGAGGATCTCCGCTCGAAAAAAATTATAGCAAAAAAACTGAGTTCCTACTACCGACCATGATAATCTAATGCGGCGGACGAACTAGAGAAAACGGAAGCGTATTGTGCCAGAAGGCACTTGAAAGGTGTTACTAGATAGAAAAAGGTGTCCAAGGTCAATAATGGTTACAAAAGTCAGTGAAAACAACTTGCCGAAGAGGACACGGCCAGCAGGACGGCCAACGCGAAATGCGGGAGATAAACGCGGGTTGCCGGACTATCGCGGATATAGGGGGGGATTATGAACAAAATCATCGTCAGGCCTATCTCGGTACTGATCGGTATAGAGGGGCAGCAGACTAAAAAAGAGTAGAACGGGAGTGAGCCCCAAGCGCTGTTACTGAAACGGCAGGAAAAGCTTTTATTAATTTTTGGAAAGGATCGTGTAACAGAGCTCTACCAAAATAATTCACGGAGCTGAAACCCAGAGGCCAAGGAATATGTAGAGACGGGTATAGTTGGCGTGCGAAAAGACTACAGCAAAATTGGAGAAATAAGAAGGACGATGGCTAATCAAGCTCACTATCCCGGGACGAAGCGTCGAGTGTTCAGAACACCATCCAACTGCAACGCGCTGTTCGGGCAGAATTTTGAGGAAAGCCATCAAATAGCTCTCCAATCCCTTCTACAAGACCCGCGATTGAGAAGAGAAGCAGCGGAAAGGGGGGCAACTATAGAGATATAGGGAACAAAAGGTCAAAAAAAAAAGGTTAGCAGGCGTTAAAAAAGTTGAGGCGAAATTGAGGAGGTCGGCTCGACGAACCAAAACTCGTAAGCGGGGGGAACGGCAAATCGCGCGTTGGGTTCGTAATGCAAGTTTAATGAGCAGGCCACCAGGACTTGATTCATGTCGATGTCGTGCCGTGAAGAAAAGACGGTCATTGCGCAATCCGGGCAACCGAGACACGTTGACGCCCTTTGTGAAAAAAAGGAAGAATAGAAGAAAAGAGCTCGGGGGGGGGACCTCGGGGAGGGTGGGGCGAGGACGACGCGTTGACGCTGCTCATAACGGTTGGAATAAGGAGACGAACGTCCAAAGCTCGTAACATCTCCGACTAGGTCCATCCGCTCGGGACCGGGGAAAGTTGACCGGCTCTGTTCTTGGAAAGATGATAAATGATAAAACGCCGCACAAGACTGAGACTACCAATCCTGCCTCGAACCGCCACGAGAGGAGGTGGGGGGATCCCGAGCGGATGGCTTGTAGGGCCCAAGAGAAACGGCCACTCACATATAGGACGTCCATCTAAAAAACAGGAGCAAGACCTGTCACGGCCCTTCTCAGCGTTCGACCGGCGAAAGAAAAAAAAAAGCGCAAGTTCTAGGAGGGGGACGAAACCTGTACTTTTCAATCTAAAGACCAGTGCCGACCATCGCTTAAACCCCCGCACGCCGGGTATGACGAATCTTGAAGGACAGGAGGGGGGCTAAAGGGAAACCCCCCAAAGACGCTGTCCTTCAAAAAAGGGTAAAACCCATATCAGGGACGGGCAGGTTTCTTTGGGCAGTGCTCACGGGCTTGCTGATCTAAGAGGAAGGATTAGAGCAATCGAGTGGGGCTCAAAGGACATCATTAATCGAAAAAAATCGAAGTTCGCTTATGAAACTCGCCTGGAAGAGATTAGTCGCGAAGGGGTAAACTCAGGACACAAATTGTGAAGTAGGGGTGAGGCAAAAAGACACCGTACGTGTTCGATAAGCTTCAGATAGAAGGAGCCCAGGGCATCTAGGTCTGCGTATCAAAAAAAAAAAAAAGAGGCTGTCTGGGCGTAGCACGCGCGGTATGGACTTTCCGCATTATCGTTAAAGACCAGGACGACAAAAGGGAAGCGACGCGATAACACTGGCTCAACCGTTCTGAAAGGGGGAAATGGGGGGGGTACCGTCGGATCGCATCAAGAAGCCATTACAAAAGGGGGGAGAAAGACAGTGTTAGTTGCGGTATCTCCACTGGGGAGAACTTGAGGCAAAAGAATGATCTGAAGCAAAGTTCGCAGAGGGCAAAGCCAGTCAGGACAAAAAGAGTTTATCCCTTACCATGAACGGCGCTCTCGAGGGGCGCAATCACTTCTAGGCTTAATCAAGGAGAATTAACTGACTAAAAACTTAAAAATCAGACCCACCAAGGAGGACGTGCTGCGTAAAACGGAGCAATTGGAAAACGCTTGCGGAAACTGGGAGGAGGAGAAGAAGGCGCAGGTTTTATTAACTCCAGACCGTAGAACAACAGGCCCTGACTAGAAAATGAAGGCAGCTCAAAAAGACCTTTTTTTACGGTTAAATATCTAACATCTCTTTGCGGAAAAAAAAGCGTACGGAGCGCGCGCCCCTCTCGTGATCCGAAATGCTTAGATCTCGCACAAGAGCGATGGTTCAGGACGATTCTGGGGGACCCATTTGGCGATGTGCTAAGGGGTGTTAGTCAAAACGACATCTGGACGACCATCAGATTTGAAGACCTGGAGCAAATGCAGTTACACCCAAGATATTGGGCACCCCTACGATTGGTTCGTGGGCACAATTAGTAGGAGACCGACAGGACTCAAGAGAGACCGCTGCGCCCGCGAATTCCGAGGGAGAACTGGAAAGCTACGTGGAAGCAGGGAAAGGGCAAAAACTGAAATCTATTCCCCATACCAGACCCCTAGCCTAGGGAGTGGCTGGACGGGGAACGAAAAGGAATCGTCACAGTCACCGGGGCTCCATGATCAATTAGAGAAAGAAAAGGGAACCCACTTGATCAAAAAACTAAAAGAGTCGCTAAGGATTGCAAATGTAGTGTTTAGAATGGGAATAACTGGAGACTTCAGGAAAAACCCTGTCATTCACAACCTTGGAGCAACGGCTTGTGCATCGGGAGTAAGAACCTACCAAACTTCCCCTGGGGAAGCCTTTTTTCCGCTTCAGGCGACACGCCCCTCCCTCGGGATAATCACACATTCTTAAAAAACCCAGAACGAACGCACTGGATATGGTTCTCGCTACTTGACGTCCTTATCAACGTCGGTCAAAACAGGGCTGCGAGTCCGAGGAGACGATCGACCGCGCGATGGCTCACAGGTAGATCTGTGCTCTGGAAAACAGGAAAGCTCCTAGATAAAAAAAAAAAAGCCTAGGAAATACCGGAATCGGAAGATTTTCTAGAGCTACGCCCATCCAAGCCGGCTTCAACCCGGGAGTCTCAGGATCGTTCTATTCCATTCAAGCTCTAAGAGAGAACCAATGCGCGACGGCTGGTGACCTGCATTAGAAACGAAACAGCACGGTATCGACCCGTCGAGGCTCTGTGAAGCGGACCCTGGCGCTAAGTCGGCGAAACATCTCGAGATCCGTAAAGAAAAAATGCTTGAAAGACATTCCGCAGCCATAAAAAAGATCTTGAAAGCGCCAGCGTCCAACGTCAAGACCATAAGGCTGAGGATGCTGGCCGAACTCGACGGGGCCCCAATGAGAAAGTCCTTGAGAGGAAAGCAAATGAGGCGTCCATCAGGACTTGACCTGCACAGTGTTTCATAAGCGGGGCGGAGAGACGAAAACAGCCCCTGTTGCGTCATGGAATAGGAGGGGACGCAAGATACTCAAAAAAAAAATTTTCCTGCTTCAGCAGGAAGATAGTTCAGAAAGATTGAGGCCAAATAGGGCGACTGGAGGAAATCGGGCAGAACCATCGCACGTCACCTATAGAACGCCAGTGACCAATTGAGGAAATAGGGGAAGACACGAGCGCGACCACAGATTGTCTTTCAGTGAATGGGCAAGCAAGCATGAGGAAAAGGAATGGGGAACGCGTAGGAGGTCAAAATAAATGAAAAAGCGGAAGGCGATAATAAACTGGCTCGAGCGAACCTATTTCTAAAATCATAACTCGGATGTGCTTCGAAGGGGGAGCAGCGAAGTCCAAGAAAACCCAGTCAAAAACCGTGTCCCCTTGTGATGACAAATTGGGTGGGGAATCCGGTCATCCAAGTCCTCCTACATAGCCAAACCAATCAAGCTCGACTGTGACGAGGGAAAAGAACCCTTCCAGGGACCGATTCGGTGGACGATAAATGACTCAGGTAACTGAAGCCATTATTATCTTATGTGGAACCTGCGAGCGAGCGGGAGTGGTCGATGCACCTGGCTAACGTGCCTAAAAGGAAAAAAAAAAGAAAAGAAGAATCAACAATAGAACTAACCAGCGGGGTTCCCGATCATAGCGTAGGGGTGAGACTGCCGAGGTGGCTCGAGATTGTTAAAAAACCCATCTTGGATGGCCTAGTCCCTTGTCACGAACACAACGGAGGAAACTAAGTGTGCAACCGCAGAGGGAGAAGTCCTGAAATTTATGGTATAAGCTTCAAGGAGAATCAAGAATTTTGAAAATCAATGATCTCAATTGCCCTAAACTATATGCCGCCGCCGGTATGTCCGGGAGTCCGATCATTCACACCAGCTCGGTCGCAAAATCCGGCATCATATCAGTAAATCAAGGACTCAGAATGTGGGGGGAAGCGGGGTCGGGTGCGGAACCCAACCAAAAAACGAGACCGCCGGCCTCAGAGCGAAATCAGGGGTAGAGCAGCCACACAGTCTCCAATCATTAAAAAAGACTAAACTGTGAATGTATGAAAAGCTGAAACCTTACGCCAAACTAATAATGGAGAGAAGGGATCGCAGCGACAACTCGGGAGAGCGCCAAAGGACCGGGACACATGGCGTCGAGAAAGAACCAGGAAAAAAAACAAAGCTCCGGCAGAGGAGGGCACAGCACACCTCATGACGCAATATCCCGACCCCGAGAGAGGACCCTACCACAAAAGTATGACGAGGAACAAAACTGGGACACTAACAGCGTTTCTCAAAAAAGGGGCACAAAGCCCAAAATGCAAAAAAAAGAATGTCTACAAATAGCCTGGATCGCGGGCGCGGGCTGGTGGGCATCGTGGTGAGTGTGCTGTAAAAGCGAAAATCTGACGAACTCGTAAAAGGACGCCAAATATAACAAACTTCTGCATTAGCGAGTCAGGGCACAACCTGGGAACATCGTCAGGCGGCCGTACTGGGTGCACGAGAAAAACACAGAAGGAAGTATAGTGTCAAAAATTGCCCTAGGAGGCTGGAGTGCCCGTTCGAGAGAACGCGGTCGCCGGAAACCAAGGAGTTATCAGAAAGACTCGGTAACGGAGAAAAGGGAGACGGTAAAAAAAAAAAAAAAAAAGGCAACACAACACATTACCAAACAGCCACCGAAAAAGAGAAAACTACGGAGCTGTGTGCATCTGGTGACTAAAAAGCTAACAGGAACTCAGACTTGTCTAGATCCCAGTTACCGCGTCCTCGGCTGTGGGCAGGGGATAGGAACTGGAGGAGAATGCGAACCAAAATGACTTGCTTCCCGATGAAAAAGACTGCTACAAATAAAAGGTACCGCCTAAAAAAAAAATCTTCAAAAAATCATGGCATCCGAAGCGAACAGAAAATCAAATAATAACCGTCCATCAAGTAAAAATGCCTCTGCCCCAGTCATCGCCGACGAACGGAGCGTGGTCGCAGAAAAGGATTAGCGGTAAAAAAATTCAAAAAGGTGACCCGAAAAGAAAGACTGCGGACTACTGACAGTGACCTCCATACCACTAGGGGGATTCCGCTTGCGAGCTGAGACTGGTGGGACTGGAGACGGACGCCCGGGGGGCGCAAGACCGCCCGCTCATCGCATCACATTAAAAAAAAAGAAGGACGGCCCGAAGAAGAAAAAAGCAATCACTACGCGCGCTCAGGACCCATCACGGAATCGTGCCATGTTGCAGGAGGTGCAAGGACCGGGGTGTTCGGGTAACGAACTACGATTGATCCATTGAAAAAAAATTTGGCCAACAAAGGAACCCCTGGTCCTCTGGCGATTCGTGGAACAAAACGGCGCGCGCCGGCGGGCTCAGCGCCCTCTGTAAAACAAATAGAACGAAAAATAAAAAGGAATCAACAGATGCGGTTTACTAGCCCTATAAAACACCTCTCCCACCGCAGATAGGCAAAAACGTGCTGCGGCGCATGCCGTCCAATGAGTTCCAAATCCGGGATAAAAAAGCGCCCCGCACGCAACTGTCTGCAAAAGAGGCGAAGAACGGCACGTTATTCTGAGGGAGTCGAACTGACTCGACAAGGGCGCCGGCGCTACGTGCACAAGAGATCAGGGTCAAGCGGCGTGATAGACCTAAAAAAAAAAAAACGCGCGAAAAATGCTGAAATACGGAAATCACCTATGACACCGGGCACGTGACCGCACCAGTCTAAAAAAGAAAAATAAAGCAGTAAACAGAACGCGATTACTTAATAACGCTCAAATTTTCTTCACCCCGCCGGGGAGCGAGAGTGGGGTCGAGAGTCCAGCGAGACTTCGGTAGCGAGATGGGAAGGCGGCCGCTGAGCGATAGAACTGATACTATTATCTACCTCACCGAAGTAAAAACTACTAGAGGCCTAATGCTGAAGGGGGATATACGCCACGATCCAGTCGACGGCAAACACCAGGTTGTATCGCCGCATGACTTTTGATGATGCTCCTAAACTAAGAATACGATCAAAAAAAATACGCAACCGCTCACTTAAAAGAATATCTAGGCGCCACAGCGTCATAGGCACGGACGACCGTCCGGGCAGAAGAGTGCTCTTAGGCGCGCCGTCGATTGTTAATTAAAGATCGAAACGTACAAAAAAACGGAGAATGTCGATTTCCTGTCGGAAGCCAAAAATTGGTCGAAGTCACGTCGCGCGGGGGGAGAAAAAAAAAAAAAAAAAAGGGTCGCCTAGTACGAGCACTCGTCATCAACCAAAGGAAAAAAACCCAATTTTGAAAAAAAAAGAGCATTAAATCCGACAAAAGGACGCCCGAAAGAAGAACGCGGGGGTGTTGAGCACCTGGGATCTGCTCAACAGAAAAAAAGTCTTGAGCATCCTTCTTAGTCGCCGAGAGGGTGACGGTCCTAAGGAAGCGAATCTCGGAAGGCCAGCGGCCTCACTCGACGAAATGCGGGACCGAGTGAGCCCCATCAAAAAAATCGAGGAGCCTCGTGGGATTGCTAAGAAGCGGTACAAGCGCGAATCTGGTCGTGGGAGCAAGGGGAGGGAAAGGCAGAATAGGGTATGGGTACAGGTGTCTACAAACTCGGGTACGTAGGAAGGGTTGGTAGAAAAAAAACTCACCAGTGTAAAACGCAAAGAACAACTCGATGTGAGAAGCGTTCGATTCAAACCGGGAAAAGAAGAAAAAATCCCATACGTCGCTATCTTTTGGGGTGCCTCCGGATGGGGGGGACGGGAAGGGCGATAACGGGTGAGCGCCCATATAACTGGGAAAAGCCGCTCGGCCAAAAAGAGAATACACACTGAAAAAAAAAAAGTAATCGGGTTAGGAATTCGCGAGGCCGAGAGCAGAAGGAAGATTTAAAACTAGTTGCGAATTAACGGTAGCATGTCGAGGGAAAGAGAGGAAAAATCTGATAGCTTGGAGAGCAGAGGTCGGCAAGACGACCACGAACTCAAAACGGTTAAAAAGCAGAGGCGTACTTTTGAAAAAGATGTTTTAAGCCTGCATTTACACCAGTGATCCAAAAGAGGGGGTGCCTTAGGGAACTGCTGGCAGCCCAAACGGTCTTTCAAACTCGGTGTGAAAAAACGCAAGCTCACCGATCGTCGAAATTGATGTTTCAACTAGGGGACAGGGGAAAAAACGTGGCAAAAGAGCGGTCCTAACGAGGCGCTGCGCGAGTCCGAGGTGCTCTCCGCCTGAATAAATTGAAACAAGGGCTACATGACAATCTCTTCGCCCTCTCAACGCTGTCCTTAAACGAAAAACATAAGCGGGGCACGGAAAGGACGGAGGGAGGTAACATAAAAAAAAGAAATCCCGTATCAGAGAACTGAAAGGACTGGAGACTCGGTCGAAGCCAACCCGGCCGCGACTAAGTCGCCGCTTGGGGGTGGCGAGAGCAGGACGTTGATAAGCGGAAGGCGGTGTCAAAAGTCATTACTTCCCAATTTTACCAGTGGCGGGCGGACCGGATAAACCTTAGTAGCGTTGGCAAGACACCTCAAACTGCCCCCGGTACTGATGCACAGCGGACACACGGGTCACACCGAAATCTAAAAGACTGGGAAGAAACGTCGTAACACACCCGGGGGTGAAGAAATGGAACCAGGTAAAATTGGTGTCGAAGCCGACCTGGAACGCCGCAAAGCGCCACAGAAAAGTTTGGGCACACCGCGGCGCGCCCGGGGATCTTGTGCATGGAGAGAAGGAGGTATGCTCAAAAACTGCGGAAGGTACTATCTTGGATTGTAGCGGTACAGTCCGGAAGTAAGAGGCGATCCGGCAAAGGGCTCGATCATCAAAAAAGAAAAGAAGCTTAGGCAAAAGCCGTACTGGCCCATCTACCAAAGTATTATTAAGAGAAAAACGACCCAGGAAGAACAAAAGTGACAGCGGCCGTACATGAATCAGGAGAAAAACTTAGGACCTGCTTGAAAAGACGGCTGATACCTCAAAACGGAAGTCTAAAATAAGACCAACACCACGAGCCCAAAAGCGCCCCGAAACAAGGGGCGCGCCGTGTCGCGGCAGTGTGCAAAAGGGAAAAAAATAGGAGGTGAAAGGAAAAAAACGTTCTCAAAAAGATCGCAGTCACAGGAATCGTTATACCCGAGGGCAGGCAAGTCGCAAGGGCTTAGAAAACTTAAAGAAAGATCTGCCTGAAGGGGGGAGGGGGGGGGGCTCCCCTTGGAAATTAGGTCATGACGAATTTTCCGACAGGACAACGGCGCAGCTAAGGCGGGAGCAAACTCATCTTCATGAAAGGAAAAAAAAAAAGTCAGTCTGAGTCAAGGATCCTAAAACAGGTGAAGAAAGCGACATTCTCGTCGAGGCCTGGGGAAAAAACGGGGGGGGGGGTGAAGGCCGAGGATCACTGGCCTGTCTTAGGGGCAATTTTTTGTTGGAAATAACCAACTTATCCGCAACATCTAAACCCTTTAAGGGGAACAAGCGTCGTATCACGCGTGAAGCGAGAATAGCGAGCTGGGGACTGTATACCCTAAAGAAGGATCGCGGAGTCAAAAAAACGGCTGCGCGCGCGGCTTATCTCCAGCTCGTGATGCCTCACATTAAAACTGATCCATAGGGGGGGCGCGAAACTGCATGACGAGGGGTTTGAAAACGTGCTCAAATACCTGGGGTCTACACTCAGAAAAGGAACAAGATTTTGGACCGTGGTCAAAAACTAAAACTGTCAAACACCCCCAAGACGGTGCTCGGGCAAAGAGACGAGTTTGGGGCGGAGTCCATCTCAAGAAGAAAAGAAAAGACTCGTAAGCTCACGGAGAAAAATGCGAACTTACAGATATCTAAAGGGCCCTCTCGCGCCACTGGCCAGAAAAAGCGGTGCTGACGCGAGGGCCGCGCGATGCTCAGTCAAATTTGCCTAAAAAAAGTAGGAAAAACAAAAAAAGTGATAGCAAGAAAAGAACTTAACACTGCGGAGGAAACCCGAACATATAGGTTAGTAACACGTTCAGGGCTGGGTCGCTAAGTATGAGATTCTACAGGCTAAGAAAAGAAAAATATTGGAAAGATAAGCCATTCTGCTTCGTAGCTTTCGCAAGCGATGGGCCTTCAGTTCGCTACTCCCTACGAACTCGAAATCCGGAAAGGTGAAAGCGATACTACGTACACGACTGACCTCGGCCTTCCGA